>WNFA01003646.1_pt1 | contig 23376 bp, 27 predicted proteins | sample 5400481 | NCBI WGS metagenome assembly WNFA01 (sample SAMN13153340, study PRJNA577476) | soil metagenome | isolation source: 120 cm saprolite under Douglas fir tree site 2 hole 1 replicate 2 | place: USA:California | collected 2015-04-18 | reverse complement strand
CCGGGCGGCCGCGCGGTCGCGGGGTTGCGCAGGCCGTGGGGGGACAACCTCGCCGTCGGCTTCCTCGCGGGCGCCGGCGGCGCGCTTCGCGAGCTGCTGCTGGCTCTCCGTTTCGAGGCTGACGCGGACGGGCTCGACGATGTGGTCGTCAGCTTGCCCCGCGACCACCCTGCCGCCGATGACATGAGGGCTTCCGGATACGATTTCGCGAATGACGACGACCACAGCTACATCTACTCGCTCACGCTGTAGTTGAGCCGCCGTTACGTCGTACTTGGCAACGGCATCGCCGGACAGACGGCCGCCGAAGAGCTGCGCAAGCTCGACGCCGAAGCATCGATCGTGATGATCGCCGCCGAGCGCCACCCTCTCTACAACCGCGTCGCCCTGCCCCGATACCTGCGCGGCCAGGTGCGCCGAGAAAAGGTTTTCATGCGCACGCCCGAGGACTACACCAGGCAGAACCTCGACATCCATTTCGAGACGTGGGCCACAGAGGTCGATTTCGCGCGCAAGGTCGTACGCACGAACCGAGACCAGGAGTTTGAGTACGACGCGCTTCTCATCGCCACCGGCGGCCGTCCCAAGCCGCCGCCCTGGCCCGGCTCGGATGAGGTCTCACAGACCATCGGCTTCCAGACGCTGGACGACACCGACGCCATCATCGAGAAGGCCGATGCGGCCGGGCGAGTGCTGGTGATGGGCGGCAGCTTCATCGGGTACGAGCTGGCCGAAGGAGTGAGCTTTCGCAAGAAGGCCCAGCTGACCTGGATCATGCGCGGGCCGTGGTTCCTCCGCTACGTCCTCGATGAGGAGGGCGGCCAGCTCTGCCGCCAGCTCGGAGAGGCGCAGGGCGTGGAGTTCATATGTTCGGACGAGGTGCAAAAGTTCAGCCGCGTGAACGGACGCTTCCTCGCGGAGACCGTCAACGGTAAGCGAGTGGAGTTCGACGTGCTCACCTATGGCGTAGGGCTCGACTACTACACAGAGCCGGTGCGCGACTCGGTGGTCAAGCTCGACAAAGGCATCGTCACCGACGCCAAGCTGCGCGCGTCGGCGCCGGACGTCTATGCGGCGGGCGACATCGCGGTCTTCTACGACCTCATGGTCGAGCGCCACAACCAGATGGGGACGTGGGACAACGCAGAGGCGCACGGCAAGGTGGCCGCCCGCAACATGGCGGGCGGGGACGAGGACTTCTTCGACGTGCCGACCTACACGACCACGATGTTCGGATCGACGCTGGCGGTCATGGGCGTGACGCCAGACGTGCAGCCCGGCCTCGAATCGGTGCGCACGTACAGCCTCGAGGAGAAGTTCTACCGCAAACTCTTCTTCAAGGACGAGCGCCTGGTGGGGGCGATCATGATCGGGCCGCCCAAGGGCCGCAAGAAGCTCATCGAGATCATGCGGTCCCGGCAGCGGATCGAGCGGCCGAAGCAGGAGCTCCTGGACCCGAACAACCTGAAGGACGCGTAGCTCCCACTCGGATAACAATTGGGGCTACGAGGATGGGCGCTCGTGGCAGCCTGATCGCCGGCGGTTTGGTGCTTTTCTTGGCGCTCGCCGGAGGGGCTGCATTCTTCACGGGCATCGTTCATCTGCCTCGTAACTGCGAGGGACCGAGTCCAAACTGGGACAACCCGGGCGGAGTCGAGGTGGCCGACATGAAGGAGGCGGCCCCCTATCTGGCCTTCACGCCAGTGGTCCCCAGAGCCCTCGGCCCAGCCGCAAAGCTCCTCGTCGACGCGAACAAGCCGGACCTGAGTGCGAAGAGCCTGCTTTGGGTGTATGAGCAGCCTGTGTACGGGACTTTCTGGGTCAGGGAATCAATCACCGAGGTAACGCAGGCCTGGATTGACTCGAGGCGCAACAACCCCACTGGCTGCTCTGAGGACACCGTGACCACGCTCCAATCTGGAACCAAGGCGGCCCTGTCGGTTGGGAGGGTGACCAGCATCATGTGGCTCGATCACGGGCTCCTCATCGACGTGCTTGGAACATTCTCGAAAGGCCAAGCACTCGAAGTCGCAAACCAGGTGTGAGCGCAATCGGCCCGCGCTAGAAAGGACTAGTCGCCGGCGGGTTCACGAGGTCCGGCTGCCGCCGAGCCGGCGAGGGGGATTGCCAGTGTGAAGACAGTTCCTTCTTCGGGCGTGCTGCTCTCGAGCACGAGGCTCCCGCGGTGATGTTCCGCCAGCTGGCGGCTGATGTAAAGGCCGAGCCCGACGCCTGGGACCTTGGCGACCGCGGGGTTCGCGCCCCGATAAAAACGGGCGAAGACCTGGTCGCGCTGATCCTCGGGGATGCCGACGCCGTCGTCCTTCACACGGACCACAGCCCGCTCAGAGTCCCTCGACACGTCGATGAAAAGGCGAGCCGGCGGGGCTGAATACGAAAGGCTGTTGTTGATCAAGTTGTCGAGCACTCGACCCAGCTCTTCCTTGTCGGCATTCACCGCCAGCACACCGATGGCCAACTTGGTAGAGATATCGGCGTGCAGCAGGTCCGCCCGCGGGCGTGCGCGCGCCACAGCGTCTTCGACGATATTGCGAAGGTCGATGACCTGGCCCTTCAGCGGCGTGACCTTGCCGTCGATCTGCGACGCCTTGACCAGACTCTCCATGATTCTGTTCAGCTCGCCGGTCTTTGTTTTCAGAATTTGTAGCGGCACGGCCCACGAATCGGGCGCACGGCCAAGCGATCCGTCACCCATCATCGACAGGTATCCGGCCAACACGGTGATCGGCGTTCGGAGCTCGTGCGCGGCCATGTTCAGAAACGCGCTCTTCGCCTCGCCGGCTGCCTTGCTGGCCGCGTAGAGTCGCGTCATCTCTTCTTGACGCTCACGTGTGGTGACGAAGGTGGCGAGCACAAAAGAAGTGAGAGCCACGCAGACGTTGAAGACCTGCAGCGTGATCATCTTCTGGGCCAGCGTCCCAGTGGCGAAGGGACCGGTTCCGTGGACCGCCGACCAGATCGCAACTCCCGAGGCCATCAGGGCCGCTGGAGCCGCGCCTCGCAGGCGGTAACGCCAGGCCGCCACCATGATCAACGGGAAGACCAGGTATTCCAGATTCAGCCGAGTCTGAAAGAGCGCCCACGTGGCCAGGGCGATTCCACCCAGCAGGCCGGCGAACACCGCCCCGCTGCGGAACGTCAACGCTGGACCGGATGAGCCTGGCAGCAGGCTCAGAAGAAACGGAGCGACGAGAAGCACCCCCATCGCGTCTCCGGTCCACCAGACGGCCCACGTGGGCCAGAAGTCAGATGGCGACACTGTCCCGGAAAGCACCAGCACGGAAGTGCCCACTGACGCGCTGATGGACATGCTCACCAGGGCGCCGAGGCCGATGATCGCTGCCGCGTCCCGCAAGCGGTCGAGCTCGAGTCGAAAGCCGACCCGCTTCAGGAGCTCCGCCGCGACCAGCGGCGCGAGCGTGTTGCCGGAGGCGATGAGAACGGCCCCCAGCGGGGACGGCCCGATCGGTAGGTTGACCGCCAACGCGCCTACAAAAATGGCGGGCCAGACCGATCGGCCCAAGACAAGGATGGCCACGAGGGCGATCCCCGTCGGCGGCCAGATGGGCGTCACCTGGCCGTGCACGAGGGCCAGCGTCAAGCTCAGGCGAGCGGCGATCCAGTACGTGACCGCCACGAGCGCCAGCCTCGAGAGGCCTCGCAAGTAGCCCCGGTAATCCACGGGTATCAGCCGTGCCACCTCTGATCGAATCTAACGATGCCTGACCCTGGCCTCTTGCTGCTCGCCGATTTGCGGCGGCCAAACCATTGCCGAGCACAAAACGTTGGCTTTGGAGCGTATGCTTCGCCACAGAAGAATGCCGTTCGCCTACAGCGAATCTGCCGACGTCGTCAGAGCCGCCCTCGGCTCGGTGTTGCGCCAGCGCCGCGAGGCCGTCCACCGGACCCTGACCGAGGTGGCCGGCGAAGCCGGTCTCTCGCCGGCGCACCTGTCCGAGGTGGAAAGGGGCCGCAAGGAGGTCTCCACCGAACGGCTGCTGGCGGTGGCCCACGCGCTGGGCGTGCGGCCGGCCGACCTTTACGCGGAGCTCGCCCGGCTGCTCGGGGCCGACTCCGGACGCCCGGCCTGGCCCGAGGACCCGCCGGCGAAGCTCCGGCTCGCGACCGCGGGCATGCCGCTCGAGGCGCTGCGCAGCGTCGCCGACTTCAGCGCGTATCTCGCGATGGCCAACCCGCCGCCCAAGGCGCGGCCACGCATCGGATTTGAACCCCGGAGGTAATCGAATGCACCTGATCCCGACCGTGATCACCAACGACGGGCGCGGCGAGCGCGCCTACGACATCTACTCGCGGCTGCTCAAGGACGGAGTGGTTTTCGTGCGCGGCGTCATCGACGACGACATGGCGACCACGGTCACGGCACAGTTGCTGTTTCTCGAAAACGAAACGCCTGACCGCGACATCCAGCTGTACATCAACAGCCCCGGCGGCTCGCTGACCGCCGCGCTTTCGATCTACGACGCGATGCAGTACGTGGGACCCAAGGTCGCCACGCTCTGCACCGGGATGGCCGCGAGCGGGGGATCGATCCTGCTCGCCGGCGGAGACCCTGGGATGCGTATGTCGTTGCCACACGCCCAGATCCTCGTCCACCAACCCTTCATTCAAGGTATTCAAGGTCAGGCGACCGACATCCAGATCCACGCCCAGGAGCTTCTTCGCCAGCGGGAGCAGGTGGCCCGCATCTATGCCAAGCACTGCCACCGGGAGCTGGAGGATGTCGAGCGCGCGATGGAGCGTGACTTCTTCATGACGCCGGACCAGGCCAAGGAATGGGGGCTCATCGACCTGATCGTGGAGAAGAACCCGGCCGCGGCCAAACCCGTCGCGTGAGGATTGTCGTTTTAGGCGGCACCCGATTCATCGGTCGCGCCATCGTTGAGGAGCTGGTCCAAGCCGGCCACGACGTCCTCGTGGTTCATCGCGGCAACCTCGAGCCGGATGACATGCCGTCCGTTTCACATCTGCATTGCGACCGCTCGGAGCTGACCGCCCACAGCCAGGAGCTGGCCGCATTCGAGCCGGACGCCGCGATCGACTGCAGGGCGCTCACCCGCGCCGACGCCGAGACCGCGCTGGCCGCGCTGCCGGCCGGCATCCGGCTGGCCGTGATCTCGAGCATGGACGTGTATCGGGCGTTCGGCGCCGTCATCGAAGGGCAGGAGACAGACCCTGTGCCGATCGACGAGGACTCGCCGGTGCGCTCGGAGCGGTACCCCTACCGGGACAAGAGTCCCGACCGCTATGACTACGACAAGCTCGACGTCGAAGACATTTACCTGCCACACGGCGCCACCTCGCTGCGCCTGCCGATGGTCTACGGACCGAGGGACTATCAGCTGCGCGAGGAGTTCATCCTGCGGCGTGTACGCGCCGGTCGTCCGCGCATCCCCTTTGGCGCCGGCACATGGCTTGCATGCCGCGGCTATATCGCCGACATCGCACGCGGGGCCCGCCTGGCGTTGGAATCAGCTTCGACCGCCGGCATGGCGCTCAACCTCTGCGAAGACCGCACTTACTCGATGACGATGTGGTCTCGCATGATCCTCGAGGCGGCCGGCTCCCGGGCCGAGCTGGTGAGGGTGGCGGATGAGATGCTGCCCGAAGACCTGAAACAGACGGGCACGATGTCGCAGCACATCGCCGCCAGCGCGCGGCGCGCTCGCGCGCTCCTCGGCTGGACCACGTCCGACCCCGTCCAGACGCTGCGCGCCACCGTGAGCTGGCACCTCGCCCACCCGCCCTCGGACGCGGACTCGGATTTCGGCTCGGACGACCGCGCTCTGGCTTCCGTCTAAGCTTCGAAGGCAGATGACCCGCCGGTACCGGCCGTTTGATCCGTTCGAGCGCGGCGGCCCGTTCGAGCCGCGAGAGATCCGGATCCCGCGCCCGCCGCGGCGCTTCTGGGTGGGTCTTGGGCTTTTCGGCCTGGCGCTTGTGATCTTTTTCATCGCGAGCCCGATCGTGTGGTTCTTCACCGAACTGCAGTGGTACGACTCGCTCGGCTTCAAAGACGTTTTCACGACTCGCTTTTCCTTGCAGGTCGCCCTACTCATCGGCGGGTTCGCGCTCGCTTTCATCTACCTGGTCGTCAACGTGATCATCGCGCTGCGCGTGCGCGCCGGACCGAGCCTGCGATCCGTCGGGATCCGGCGCTCGAGCATTCGCGGCGCCACCGCGGGCGCCGCCCTCGGTGGAGCGGCACTGGTGGCGTTGGTCCTGTCAGGCGGGGCCGGCACCCAGTGGCAGAACCTGGCCATGTTCCAGCACGCCAGGCCGACCGGCATCACCGACCCGGTGCTCGGGCAGGACGTCTCCTTCTATCTGCTGACGCTGCCGTTCCTGCACTCGGTCGTCAACTGGGCGCTCGGACTCGGATTTTTGACCGCGCTTCTGGTCGGCTTCGTGTACGCCTGGCGTGGCGAGGCCTTCGACCTCAACCTGACGCCGCCGGCGATCGCGCATCTGTCGGCGCTGCTCGCCGTGTTCGCCCTCGTGCTGGCGGCATGGATGTGGCTCGGCCGTTACGACCTCCTGTATGCGCACAACAGCGACGTCGTCTGGGGCGCCGCCTACACGGATGTCAACGCCAGGCTGCCCATCGTCACCTTCCTGTCGGGCGCCGGGGTGGTTCTGGCCGGGGCCCTCCTAGTCAACGTCTGGCTGCGGCGGCTCTGGCTCCCGGTCACGGCGGCGCTGGTCTGGGTGGCGCTCCTGCTGATCGGCCAGATCTATCCCGCGGTCGTCCAGACCGCCTTCACGACGCCGAACGCGCAGACATACGAGCTGCCCTACATCAACCGCGAGATCGCCGGCACCCGCGCGGCGTACGGGCTGTCGAACGTGACCGTGAGCAACTTCACCGGCGACCAGCCGCTGACGCTGGCCAACGTGCAGAACGACCAGGTCACGGTCAACAACCTTCGGCTGTGGGATTTTCCTCCGCTCAAAGACACCTACGAGCAGCAGCAGACCATCCGCACCTACTACACGTTCTATGACATCGGCATCGATCGATACACGATCAACAACCAGCCCACGTCTCTGGAGATCAGCGCGCGGGAGTTCGATTTCAACAAGCTGCCCGACGCCGCCAAGAACTGGGTCAACCAGCACTTGCAGTACACACACGGATATGGGGTCGCCGCCAGCCCCGTGAACGCGGTCGACAGCCAGGGCCTGCCCGTTTACGTGGTCGGCGACATCCCGCCTCATGGCCAGCTGACGATCAGCCAGCCGGCCATCTACTTCGGCGAGGTCACTACCGGGTACGCGCTCGCGCCCAACACCAATCGTGAGTTCGACTATCCGTCGTCTCCCGACGTCTACACGTCGTACACGGGCACGCATGGGGTGCCGATGACTGCGGCGAACCGTGCCCTCTGGTCGCTCAAGCTGGGCGATTTCAACCTGCTCGTCTCGGGTCAGGTCACCGACAAGACGCTGATGCTCTACCGGCGGCAGATCATCGACCGTGTGGGCGAGCTGGCGCCGTTTCTCAGCTTCGACTCCCAGCCATATGCGGTCGTCGTCGATGGGCGCATCTACTGGATCGTCGACGCGTATACGACGGGGGCCACGTATCCGTACTCGCAAGCAGTGCCCTTCCAAAACGGCAGGATCAACTACATACGCAACTCGGTCAAGGTCGTGATCGATGCATACGAAGGCACCGCGGTCTTCTATGTGGTCGATCCCAAGGACCCGATCATCAGCGCCTACCAGGCCACCTTCCCGACCCTCTTCACATCGATCGACGCGATGCCCCCCGGGCTGCGGGCTCACATCCGCGTGCCCGTGGACCTGTTCAACACCCAGGTCGGCATCTACGCCACCTATCACATCACCGACCCGAAGGTGTTCTTCGCTCGCGAGGACGTCTGGGACATCCCGACGGCGCAGGCGTCGCCCGGCGCTCTGCCGACGCCTGTGTCTCCTTATTACGTGCTCTTCCGCCTGCCGGGTGAGCAGAGCCCGGAGTTCCTGCTCATCATGCCTTTCACTCCGCACGGCAAGAACAACCTCGTGTCGTGGATGGCGGCCCGCAGCGACGGGGCTCAGTACGGTCAGTACGTGTCGTACGTCCTGCCCAAGGACAAGGTGATATTCGGCCCGCAGCAGGTGGCCAACCTCATCAACCAGGACCCGGTCATATCCCGGGACTTCACGCTCTTCCACAGCAACGGATCGAACGTGCAGCAGGGCAACCTGCTGGTGGTGCCGATCGGCGACTCGTTCCTGTACTTCGAGCCGATCTACCTCAAGGCCACGTCTGGGTCGAGCATTCCCGAGCTCAAGAAGGTGATCCTGGCCGACCAGACCCAGGTCGTTTACACCGACACGCTCCAGCAGGCCATCGACCAGCTCGTGGGGACCTCGACGGCGCCGCCGCCGACAACGCCGACCACCACGCTCACGCCGGCTCAGATCGCCAAGATCGCGGACCTGGTCACCCAGGCCAACGCCCATTACGCGGCGGCCTACACCGACTTGAAGAACGGCGACTTCGCGGGCTTCGCGGCTGAGATGAAGATCGTGGGCGACCTGCTTCAGCAGCTGCAGCAGATCACCGGTACCGCGCCCGCGCCGGCTGGCGGACCCTCACCTTCGCCGGGCCACGCTACTCCAACGCCCTCTCACTCACCGTAAGGGGACGAAGCGCACCGGGAACAGCGACCGCCACGCCATGACCTCACCGCGACGTTGATAGACGCGGAGGTCCTGGTGCTCGTCGGAAGATCTTCCGAGCGGAATGACCAGTCGCCCGTCGGGAGCCAGCTGGTCGACAAGCGCAGGCGGCACGTCGGGTGAGGCGGCCGCGACGAGGATGATGTCGTAAGGCGCGTAGGCGGGCCAGCCGAACGTGCCGTCGGCGACGGCCACCTCGACGTTGGAGAAGCCGAGCCGCGAAAGTGTCTCCGACGCATGCTCCGCCAGCGAAGGCTCGAGCTCGAGGGTGGTCACATGCCGCACGAGGCGGCTCAGGACCGCGGCCTGGTAGCCCGACCCGGTGCCGACCTCGAGCGCACGGTCCTCCGGCTTCGGTGCGAGCGCCTGGGTCATGAGCGCGACGACGAGCGGCTGGGAGATGGTCTGGCCGCAGTCGATGGCGAGGGCCCGGTTCTCGTAGGCATGGCGGCGCACCCGGCTGGAGAGGAACTCCTCGCGAGGAATCTCTGACATCACTTCGATGACGCGCGGATCGCTGACGCCGTTGGGCAGCAGCTGCTCGGCGACCATCTTCTGCGCCGGTGTGCTCATAGCGCTGGTGGCGCTGAGCGTACAATCTCGGCGTTTCCTTGGCGTCGTCTGTCCACCTTCCCGTCCCAGAAAAATGGCGCCGCCCCGTCAGGCAGCGATCGCGCCTTGTTCGGCGATCCGGCCCGGCGCATTCGCGCATCGAATTCGCGCACCCATCCGAGCAGGAGTTCGCGCGGTTCCTCGATTACTACCGCATCCGCTGGGTCTACGAGCCGGTGTCGTTCCCGATCGCTTGGGACGGCACGCGAGTGTCGGAGATGTTCACGCCCGACTTCTACCTGCCCGAGCACGACCTCTACGTCGAGCTGACGACCATGAAGCAGTCGCTCGTGACGCCGAAGAACCGCAAGCTGCGGATGCTGCGCGAGATCCATCCGGACGTCAACGTGCGCCTGCTGTACCGCAAGGATTACCAGCAGTTGCTCGCCAAGGCCGGCTACGGAGCCCTCGAGGTCCAGAACCTGCGCAAGCAGGACATCGGCAACATCCTCATCTCGCCGGTCGAGCTCGAGACCCGCATCAGGGCGCTCGGCCGGAAGGTCTCCCGCGACTACCGCGGGCGCTCCATCGTCGTCGTCGGCATCCTCAAGGGGGTCACGTTCTTTCTCGCCGACCTCGCGCGCCAGATCAAGGTCCCCTTCGTCATCGATTACCTCGACCTCAAGCGCTACGCGGGCGCCCAGCCACGCGAACGCGTCCGCATCGCGCGCGACATCGATTATCCGATCGAGGACCGGCATGTGCTGCTGGTCGAGGACATCGTCAACACCGGCCTGACCCTGGACTACCTGCTGGGCGAGCTGCGAGAACGTCGCCCGGCCTCGATCGAGATCGTCACCCTGCTGGATCGCCCTGGCCGGCGCCTGGTCGAGGTGCCGGTGCGCTACGTCGGTTTCCAGATCCCCAACGACTACGTCGTCGGCTACGGACTCGACTACCGCGAGCTCTACCGCAACCTTCCTTTCATATGTGCGCTGAAAGCGAGCGTGATCGAGCTCGACACGGCTACCCCTGAGGTTGTGAGGTAGAAGCGGGACCCCGACTCCAGAGCCTCCTCGCCTGGATGAAGCGTCAGGACTTCGCTGAGCTCACCGCCGGCGACCCCAGCCTCCTCCGCCAGGTCGAGCTGATCGTCCTCGACAGCCACCGCCGCCTGTACCTGGCGAAGGGCGAGCCCTGGTCGGAGCCGATCGCATACCACTGGCTTCACTACGAGGACGCCCAACCCGTGGCGCGCCTGGCGGACGGCTTGCGGCGGCTGTTGCGCCAGGGTCGACGTTCGGTATCCTCAGGTTTACCGTACTCAGCCGCTTGGGGCGACGCGAAAGTTATCAGGGCACTAACGGCACGTCAACAGAAAAGAAAATCCGCATGCCAGGCAAATGTTTAGGGGCTTGACACCACATCGCGTAAGGGATTAGGGAGCGGTCGTAGAATCGGGTGCACCAAGGCCCGAAGGAGACGTTGAACATGCGCGAAGTCGTGATCGTCGAGGCCGTCCGAGCCCCCATCGGACGTCGCAACGGCAAGCTCAAGGACATCCATCCGGTCGTCCTCGGCTCGCTCGTGCTGAAAGAGATCGTCCTCCGCTCGGGCATCGAACCCGAGCAGGTCGAAGACGTGGTTTTCGGATGCGTGAGCCAGGTCGGCGAGCAATCGCTGAACGTCGCGCGCAACGCGTGGCTGACCGCCGGCTTCCCGGTCACGACGCCCGCGACCACCGTCGACCGCCAGTGCGGCTCGAGCCAGCAGGCGCTCCACTTCGCGGCCAACCTCATCCAGTCAGGCGTTTGCGACATCACGATCGCGGGCGGCGTGGAATCGATGAGCAGGGTCCCGATGGGATCCAGCGCGGTCTCTCCGGGGACGCCGTTTCCGCCGGAGCTGATGGAGCTCTACGACCTCGTCCCGCAGGGAATCTCGGCCGAGCTGATGGCCCGAAAGTACGGAATCACTCGGCGCCAGATGGACGAGTTCGGGGTTCGTAGCCATCGCCTCGCCCAGGAGGCCACCGAGAAGGGCTACTTCACGTCGCAGATCATGACCGTCGACGTGCCGGTCGAGGGCAACGGACATACCCAGCTCTTCTCCAAGGACGAGGGCATCCGCGCGAACGCCAGCTATGAGGCGACCGCGGCTCTGCAGCCGGCGTTCAATCCGGAGCACTCGATCACCGCGGGCAACTCGAGCCAGATCTCCGACGGCGCCGCGGCCGTCCTCTTGATGTCGCTGGACAAGGCCAAGCAGCTGGGCCTGAAGCCGCGCGCTCGCATACGTGCGCAGGCGGTGGTGGGCACAGACCCGGTCCTGATGCTCGAGGGCCCCATCCCGGGCACCGCCGCTGTCTTGAAAAAAGCCGGCCTCGACCTGAAGAGCATCGACCTCTTCGAGGTCAACGAGGCATTCGCATCGGTCGTGCTCGCGTGGCAGAAGGAGACGGGGGCGGATATGGACAAGACGAACGTGAACGGCGGCGCCATCGCAGTCGGGCATCCGTTGGGAGCCTCGGGCGCGATCCTGATGAACAGGCTGCTGTACGAGCTCGAGCGGCGCGACCTTCGGTACGGCCTCGAGACCATGTGCTGCGGCGGCGGGCTGGGCACCGCGACGATCATCGACCGGGTGGTCGAGTGAAAACGTTCGCGGCGTTCGGCGACCTTCAACCGATCTTCCTCGCTGAAGGGCTCACCGCGCGCGCAGTGAACGGTGAACGCATAACGATGGCGCTGGTCGACCTCGAGCCCCACTCCAAGTCTCCCGATCACCACCATGAGAACGAACAGCTTGGTTTTGTGGTCAAGGGGTCGATCGAATTCCGGGTCGGTTCCGACAAGCGCGTTCTGCACGCCGGCGACAGCTACGTGATCCCGAGCCATGTTCCACACCAGGCCATTGCCGGCGCCGAGGGCGCGACGGTGTTGGACATCTTCGCCCCCGTGCGCGCGGACTGGGAAAAGCTGGAACGGCTAGCGCCGACGCCGGGACGTTGGCCGTAGAGCTTTAGGGATCGGCCGCGACAGGTAGGGCGAGTCGACACAGAAGCGCAACAGTCGCTTCTCCCAACGGCCCGTGCCCTGGACACCAATCCTTGGCGTGACAAAGACGCGCTGCCTGGGCGCGGCGTCATCGGTCACATAGAGATCGGGCGGCCGCAGCTTGACGCCGTTGAGGGCGCGGTCGATGCCCAGCGCGCGCGTCACCAATCCTGGACCGCCGCATCTGCCCACGCCGGGGCCTGGCTCCAGTGCGCGCACCAATACCGCTTGGGGCACGCCTTCCTCCCGCGTGACGAAGTTGAGGCACCAGTGCATGCCGTACGTGAAGTACACGTACGCGTGCCCCGGCGCGCCGAACATCACCTCGGTGCGAGGTGTCCGCCGCCCGCCGCGTGAATGGGCGGCGAGGTCGTCCGGCCCGAGGTAGGCCTCGACCTCGACCAGCCGGCCCCACAAGCGGGTGCCATCGATCTCGCGCACAAGCACCTTGCCCAGCAGTTCGCGCGCGACCGTGACCGTGTCGCGATCGAAGAACTCCGGGCCGAGAAAAGAGACAGTGGGATCCGAGGCCCGCTTAGCCAGACGCGCCCTGGGCCCGGCCGGGGCCGCCCTTCCTGCGGTGGACGTGGTGACGCCGCTTGTCCACGTAAAGTGCCTTGTCCGCCAGCTCGTACATCGACTGCCAGTCCATCCCCGGCCGCCAGGCTGCGACCCCGATGCTGAACTCGATCGGCGCCGGCGCCTTGGAGATCCGGTTGAGCTCCTCGAGCGACGCGCGCACGCGGGCGCCCACCTCATTGGCGTGGCGCTCGTCCGCGTCGGGCATGGCGACACCGAACTCGTCGCCGCCGAGCCGGCCGCACGTGTCGGTGGCGCGGACCGCACGCTGGAGCTCGTGGGCCAGGACGCGGATGGCCTCGTCGCCGACGTGGTGGCCGTGCGTGTCATTGATCTCTTTCAGGTTGTCGAGGTCGATCATCATGAAGGCGATACGGCGCTTGTGGCGCTGCGCGGATGCGACAGCGCGGTCGATCGCGCGCTCGAACTCCGGCCGGTTGGCGAGCCCGGTGAGGTAGTCGGTGCGCGCCTCTTTCGTGTGCTGCCGAGCGCGGTCCAGAGCGACCGCGATCTGGTCGGCGACCGCGGCGACGAACTCCAGGTCGCTGGGCTCGAAGGTTCGCGGCAGGCGGGTCGCGACAGTCATGGCTCCGAGGAGGACGCCCTTCGTCCGCAGCTCGGCGCGGATGGCGCTCCATTCGCCGGTGATGCGGTCGACGCGCGACTCCGCGGGACCGGAAGCAATCTCGACCACACGCACCCGCGCGCCTGATCGGCCGGATTCGAACTCCTCCTCCTCGCCAGGCTGAAGGCCGAGGGTCTTCGCCAGCATGAGCCGCGCGCCTTCACGCGTCCACACCGCGCCGGCCTGAAGGCGCAGGACTTTCAGAGTCTCGCGAAGGCCGACCTCGGCGATCTCCGCCACGTCGAGGGACCGCCCGAGCGCGCTGGCGATGTGGTAGAGCGCGTGCAGCTCGGTCTGCCGGGCGTGATGCCGCGCCTCGGTGAAGTCGAGATACCCCCAGATGAAGCTCGAGTTGAGTTGCTCGACGACGTCGCCAAGCCTGCTCCGCGCGAGCAGCAACACCTCCTCGGCGTGTTCGTTGCCGATCATCTCCTCTGTGACCCGGGCGAGCACCGAGCGGCGGAAGACGGCCAGACCCTCCATCACCGACTCGAGCGGGATGCCTTTCTCGGCGTATCTCCGCGAAGTCTGGCGGGCGAGCGTGTAGTACTGCTGCCAGGGCACTCGCGAGTCGGCGCGCAGAGAGCGGAAGAGGATCTCCAGGAAGCTGACCGAGGTGCGCACGAGCTCGTCAATCGACGAGCCATCCTGCTGCGCCTTGAGCAGCTCGGGCTCGAGCGTCACCACCGATTCGGCGACCACCTGCCCGCTGTCGCGGGGGTCAGCAGAGAGCCGGACCGCGAGCTCGCTCAGTAGGTCGCTGGCTCGCTCTGTCATGTCGGTGCACTATAGAGTGACGCAAGCGAATCCGCGAACCTGCGAGATGTCACCGGGGTACTAACCAAATGTGTAAGAGGGATTGATGGCTACAGTCACCAAGGGGTCGTTGGGGAAGCTGGAGGAGATCCTGGGCGCCGACGCGGCGGATCTGCTCGGGCACAAGTGCCAGACCGTGCCAGCGTCGCAGTTGCACCTGCCCGGCCCCGACTTCATCGACCGGATCTGGAAGGACAGCGATCGGCCGACGCGGGTGCTTCGGAGCCTGCAGTCGATGTTCGAGCACGGCCGTCTCGGTGGCACGGGATACCTGTCGATCCTGCCCGTCGACCAGGGGATCGAGCACACCGCCGGCTCTTCGTTCGCCGCCAACCCGATCTACTTCGACGGGGAGAAGGTCATCGAGCTGGCGATCGAGGGCAACTGCAACGCGGTGGCTTCCACGTTCGGGGTGCTCGGGTCGGTGGCGCGCCGATATGCGCACCGAATCCCGTTCATCTGCAAGCTCAACCACAACGAGCTCCTGACATATCCGACAAAGTACGACCAAATCCTCTTCGGAACCGTGAAAGAGGCATGGGAAATGGGCGCGGTCGCGGTGGGCGCAACCATCTATTTCGGTTCTGCCGAGTCGGACCGCCAGCTGCAGGAGATCGCAGTCGCCTTCCACGCCGCGCACGAGCGGGGCATGGCGACGGTCCTTTGGTGCTACCTGCGCAACTCGGGCTTCAAGACGGGCGGCGTCAACTACGAGACCGCCGCCGACCTCACCGGCCAGGCCAACCACCTCGGGGTGACGATCGAGGCCGACATCATCAAACAGAAGCTGGCCGACACCAACCGGGGCTTCGAGGTGATCGGCTTCGGGAAGACCGCCCCGGGGATGTACGACAAGCTGGCGACCGACCACCCGATCGATTTGTGTCGTTACCAGGTGATCAACTGCTTCATGGGCCGCGCAAGCCTCATCAACTCCGGCGGCGAGTCCCACGGCGCGAGCGATCTCAAAGAGGCCGTCCGTACCGCTGTGATCAACAAGCGGGCGGGCGGCACCGGGCTCATCGCAGGTCGCAAGTCGTTCCAGCGCCCGATGAAGGAGGGAGTCGAGTTACTACACGCAATTCAGGACGTCTATCTGAATCCGACGGTGACCATCGCCTAAAGCTGGCCTTCCTCGGCACGGGGGCGGCCTTTTCCACCGACCGCTACAACGGGGCGGTGGTGGTGAACGGCCGCCTCCTGCTGGACGGCGGCGCGCCGCTCCTTCCTCACATGCGGCGCGTGGGTGTGGACCCGGGCGCGATCGACGTCGTCTTCCTCACCCACTTTCACGGCGATCACACGCTGGGCCTGCCGCCTTTCGTGCTGCATCGCGTCTTCGTCGACCAGCGCCCGTTGACCTTCGTCGGACCGGAAGGCGTCGAGGCAAGGCTGGAAGCGCTCTGGGATGTGAGCTGGGGCCCTGACTGGCAGGCGGTCATGCGACCCAAGTTCAAAGTGCACTACCACACGGCGCAGCCCACGGGGACCGCGGCAGGGTACAGGTACCAGACCATCAAGCTCGACCACGGCACCAGCGGCTCCAACGGATATCGCATCCACGTCAACGGCCGCCTCCTGGCCTATTCCGGCGATACCGAGGCGACCGCGCCGCTGGATGCGCTCGTGGACGGCGCCGATGTCGCGATCGTCGAGGCGACCGGACCTGGAGATGTGTTCAGCCACATGAGCTGGGAATCCGCGTCCGCGCTCAAGCGCCGCCACCCCAAGACGAGATTCATGTTCAACCACCTGTACTCCGGCACCGTCGAGGATGCAGTGACCGACCTGCAGGTGGTCGAGGTCTGAAGCCCGCGAACATAGCTGGAGCTGCCGTCGGTATCGTCGCCGGCGCGATCGTGCTGGTGGGCTTCATCGGCCTGGGCCTTCTGTTGACGAGCCGGGTTGCCAGCGCGGTCCCGGTGATCGTGCTCGCCATCGCCGGCGCCTATGCCGCGTGGCTGGTGGGCGTGATCGTTTTCGGAGCCATAAGGGGCGCGAGCGATGGTCACAAAGCGTCCGAGCCCTGATCAATACTCGACGCGGCCGCTGCTCGACAAACTGGGCGTGAAGCCCGGCTCCAAGGTCGCGATCGTCAATCTCGATGATTCGGGATTCATCAGGCAGCTGCGAGAGCGGACTGCCGACGTGGTGGTCGGGAAGCCGCGCTCGAAATGCGACCTGGTCTTCATGGGCGCCGATTCATTCGCCGGCCTGCGCAAGCTCGATGAAGTGAAACGGTGGATCGAGCCGAACGGCGCGATCTGGGTCATTCGACCCAAGGGCGGCCGGAGCGAGCTGCGCGACACCGACCTCATCGCCGCCGGGCTCGCGGCCGGCCTCGTCGACAACAAGATCGCGAGCTTCTCCGAGACCCACGGAGCCATGCGCTTCGTCTACCGCCTTCGCGATCGGCCGAAGTGACCATGAACCTTCGCACCGCGACCAGGAATGACGTGCCCGTCATCGCCGAGCTGATCCGTGGCCTCGCGCGCTTCGAGAAGCTGGAGCACGAGGTCGTGATGACTGAGGCGCTCCTCGATGTCGGGCTGTTCGGCGACCGGCCTTATGCCGAGGTCGTGCTCGCGGACGACGATGGCCGGCCGGTGGGGTTCGCGTTGTTCTTCCACAACTTCTCGACCTTCCTCGGCCGGCCGGGTATCTACCTCGAGGATCTGTTCGTGCTCCCCGAGCACCGGGGCAGCGGGATCGGCCGCATGCTGCTGGCGCATCTGGCTCGCCTCGCCGTCGAGCGCGGCTGTGGTCGTCTCGAGTGGGCGGTGCTCGACTGGAATCGCGACGCGATCCAGTTCTACGAGCGCCTGGGGGCGCGCCCGAACTCCGACTGGACCGTGTACCGCCTCACGGGCGAGGCCCTCACCGGGCTTGCCCGACAATAGCTCCGAGATGGAAGTGCTTCACCCCAAGCCTCTGGAGACACATCCCGGAGCGCAGGTGGTCCCGTGGGCTCGACGCCAGCTCGAGCTCGCTAGCGAGATCCTCGACAACCCAGGCGGGGGCCTCTTGTTCGCGACCCAGACCATCGGCCAGGTGCGGGCCGCTCTCGAGGAGCGCGACCCCGAGCGATGGGAGGAGGTCGTCGCGATTCTGGGGCAGGCCGAAGACCTGGCCGTCCATCGGGAGTTCGAGCAATCGCGCCGGCGGCTTGCCGGCGCGCTGGAGAAACTGCCCTCTAAGTGACGTTCTCGCAGGCGCTGTTCATGGGCCTGCTGCAGGGCGCCACGGAGCTGTTCCCCGTTTCATCGCTCGGGCACTCGGTGATCATCCCGAGCCTGCTCCACTGGGCGTTCAAGCAATCAGATCCGACGTTCGTACCGTTCCTGGTGCTGCTTCATCTGGGCACGGCGGGCGCGCTGCTGGTGCTCTATCGGCAGCAATGGATCGCCATCGTCCGCGGCTTCTTCACCGCCGCCGTGCGTGGGCGAATCACCACCGAGCCGGAGCGGCTGGCGATGCTCCTCCTGACCGGCACGATCCCGGCCGGCATCCTGGGTGTCTTTCTAGAAAACCGCATCAAATCGCTTTTCGCCAGCCCGTACGTCGCGGCCGGCTTCCTGGTCGTCAACGGCGTCCTCCTACTCGGGTTTGAGCTGCTCAGGCGACGAGCGGAACGCCGCGCCTCGCTTGACTCCAAGAGCCGAGCCGAGCAGGAGGAGGGCTTCGCGGCGGCCGAGCGCATCAGCTTTCGCGCCGCAGCCCTGATTGGCGCCTGCCAGGCGCTCGCGTTTCTACCGGGAATCTCGCGCTCGGGAGTGACCATCGGCGGTGGATTGCTGGCAGGACTGCGACACCAGGAGGCGGCGCGGTTTTCTTTTCTTCTCGCGACCCCGGTGATCCTGGCGGCGGGCCTCATCGAAGTGCCCCAACTCTTCGCGACCGGCGTGCCGGTCGGCGAGTACGCGGCGGCTGCGATCCTGTCCGGCCTCGCGGCTTATGCGAGCGCGCGATTTCTCCTGCGGTACTTTCGGTCTGGACGGCTTGATCCGTACGGCTGGTACTGCATCGCCGCGGGGGCGGTCAGCCTGGTTTTGCTAGCGTTTCGAGTGTGAGGGACAGGCTCGCCGTCGTTCTGGTGATTCTGGCCGTCGCATTCGTCGTCATCGCGGGGCTGTACTACGAAGGCATGCTGCAGATCGCGGTCTCCGACCCGCATGCAGCCCATCACACCACCCACGCGATCCTGTTCGCGGTCCTGGCCGTGGCGAGCCTGATCGCGGCCAACTTCGCCCGCGAGAAAACGGTCTAGAGCGAAGCCCCGGCCAGGCGTTCGGGCACCTGGCGGCCTGACAGGTCCTTCTCGCCCACGCGCACTTCTTCGTGGTAGACCGCGTCGGCATTGACCTTCCACGGGTCCACACTGCCGCCGGTCGCAATATTCCTCGCCACCAGGAGCGCGGTCATCATCGAGTGGTCCTGGTTGTTGTACTTGTGCATGCCGTTGCGCCCGGCCAGGTGAAGATTCGTCAGATGCTCATGGATGTAGTCGCGGATGACATCGACCTTGGCCTGATACACGTCGTCGTACACGGGATAGGCCTTGGCCTGCCTGACCACGACGCCGTCGAAGACCTCCTCTGGTTTGCAGATTCCCAGCTGGGCCAGCTCGTTGCGCGCGCGCTCGACGAGGGCATCGTCGGAGGCCGTCCACAGCCCGTCACCCTCGAAGCAGAAATACTCGAGGCCCAGGCAGGTCTTGCTCTGGTCGGGGACCATGTCCGGGCTCCAGTTCTTGAAGTTCTGGATGCGCCCCACCTTGACGGTCGGATCGTGGATGTAGATCCAGTTGTCAGGGAACACGTCCGCCCGATCGATCATCACCGCGACGCTGATGAAGTCGCGATACGAAAGGCTTTCGGCGGCGCGGCGAACGCTCTCGGGCGGCGCAGGATCGAGGCGCGAGACCAGCTCGCGAATGGGCATGCTCGAGATGAAGTCGCTGCCCGCGTGCTCCTCGATCTCTCCCGAGGCGGTTCTCGTCACCACCGATCGCACTCGTCCGCCCTCGTGCCCGATGCGCTCGACCGTACGTCCGTGCAACACCGGCCGGCCCTTTTGGCGATGGATCTCCGCCACCCGCTCCCACATCTGCCCGGGGCCGAACCGGGGATATCTGAACCTGTCGATCAAGGTGGTCACGACATCGCTCCGATTGCTCGGGCGGCGCCGCGGCATCAGCGCACTCTTCAAGACGAGCCAAAGGTCGAGGCTCTTGATGCGCTGCGCCGCCCAGTCCGCGGACAGCTCCTTGGTGCTGATTCCCCACACCTTCTCCGTGTAGGTCTTGAAGAAGATGCTGAACAGGCGCCACCCGAACTGGTTCCGCACCCAGTCCTCGAGGCTCCGCGGATTCCGGATCGGCCTGACGCGGGCATAGGCGTAGCTGGCGATGCAGCGGACAGCCTCGATCGGCCCCAGGTTCCAGAGCGCGTTGGCCGCCTTGATGGGATAGGCGAAGTAGCGGCCGCGGTAGTAGATGCGCGACAGACGGCTGCGGGTGAGCATCTCCGAGCCCAGGATCTCGGTCCACAGGTCCTCGACCTCCTGGTTCTTGGAAAAGAAGCGGTGGCCGCCGATGTCGAATCGATAACCCTTGTGCTCGACCGTGCGGGCGAGCCCGCCTACATACGTCGCGTCCTTCTCGAGCACGGTGGTCGTGATGTCGTGCTTCAGCAGCTCGTAGGCGGCCGTGAGCCCGGCCGGGCCGGCTCCGATGATCACCACGTGCTGATGGCCGTTCTTGGCACCCAAGTCGCGCACAGTATCAACCGTCCCGACGGGGGTCCGGTGCGGAAATTGCGCGGTTTCTAGTTCAGCGGACCCTTGCCGCGCACCTCTTCGACCTTGACCAGGGCCTCGCGCAGCCCTTTGATCCACTCCGACTGGTGCATCCCGACGAGCCGGACGCACCAGGCGAGGGCGTCGCTTCGGCTCCGGGCGACCCCGGCGGCCACCAGGGTGTCGAGGACCGCCCGCTCCGGCATCCGCAGTCGCGTCATCACCGGGAGGCTCAGGGTGGTGAAGATCCGGGTCTCGTCGCCGCAGCTGGCACCCCAGGCGACCTTGCGCCGGAAGCGGCGCTCGGCGTCCCGGGCGATCTTCACCCGCTCGTCGCGAGTCTCCTCGCGGAAGCGGTCGATCCTGGCCACCCGCGCCGCCTCGCGGGCCTCCGGGGACGTGCCGGCCGCAAGCTCCACGTCGGGCAGGACGCCGAGGACCAGGATCTCCTCGCCGTCCGAGGTGACCTCGGCCGGGGCGGCGAACCACGTCTTCGGCAGCCGGCTCGCAAACCAGGCGCCGATGTCATCAGTCATGGGATTACATCATTACGCCCAGGCCCCTCGCCACGCAAGGCGCCGACGATACTGAGGCCATGAACGCGCCGGCGTTGGCCGCCTTCGCACTGGCCACCGTGGCCTCCGCGGGCGACTTGACCGCGATCCTGCGCCGCGACAGACGGCTCGAGTACGCGACCAAGCCAACGGTCATGGTCTTCTTGATCGCGGCCGCGATACTCATCCACCCTGCCAGCCAGGGCGAGCGAGCGCTGTTCCTGATCGCCCTCCTGCTGGGCCTGGCGGGCGACGTCCTCCTGATGCTTCCTGACGAGTATCTCTTGGCCGGTATCGGCGCCTTTCTTACCGGCCACCTCGCATACACAGTGGGCTTTCGATTCGCCGGTTTCAGCGCCGCCGGCCTGATCGCCGGCGTCATCATCGCTGCAGCAACGGCCGGCTTTCTCCTGCGCCGGATCCTCAGAGCTCTCCGTACGTCCGGCAGGGCGAAGCTGCGGAACCCGGTCATCGCCTACGCCATCGTCATCTCTCTCATGACGGTCAGCGCCACCGCCAGCGGCAATCTCATCGCTGCCGCGGGCGGCTTGCTCTTCTTTTTCTCGGACGTGATCTTTGCGTGGTATCGCTTCGTCAAGCCGGTGCGGTGGGGCCAGCCCGTGAACATCGTCATGTACCAGGCCGGCCAGGCCCTGCTCGTGCTCTCCTTGGCGGTCGGCGGCTAGGCGGCGGCCTCCTGCGGCTTGGGACCCAGCATCTGATACGAGTCGACCACCACCTCGGTGCGGTACTTCTTCGTGCCCGTGGCGGCGTCGTCCCAGGAGTTGGTCTGGATGCGGCCCTCCACATAGAGGAGCCGGCCCTTGCGCAGGAACTCGCCGGCAATCTCGGCCTGCCTGCCGAACGCGACCAGGCGGTGGAACTCAGTCTGCTCTTTGCTGTTGCCCGCCTCGTCCTTGCCCGCATATGTGTTGGTCGCCAGCCGCATGTTGGCGACATAGACGCCCTTCGGCGTGGCGCGGACCTCGGGATCCGCCGTCAGGTGGCCGACCAGTATCACCTTGTTGATCATTTCGAACCTCCGTTGAATTTCATATCGAGCGTACATGCGCGGCGCGGCGCCGCCAACCGTGCCTGTTAAGAGGCCAGCCAGCTGACTGGATCGACCGCCCGGCCGTCCACCTGGACCTCGAAATGCAAGTGGGCGCCGGTCGCGAGCCCGGTCGCGCCGACCTCGCCGATCACCTGGCCTGGCGTGACCGGATCGCCGGCGACCACCTGCACGCGCGAGAGGTGGCAGTAGAGCACGCGCACGTGCTGGCCGATCGCCACGGCGACGAAAATGCCTGCCCCGTCTGGATCAAACCCCACGTACGCGATGCCCCCCGAGGCCGCGTGCACCGAGGTGCCCGCCGGCGCGGCGAGGTCGACGCCGGTGTGGATGTGAAATCCGGGGCAGAGCGGATCGAACGGCTCCAGCGCCAGGGACGTGCAGCCGAAGGGAAGCGTCTCGATCGCGCCTGGAACAATCGAAGTCAGCGGCAGCCGCTGCTCGCCGGCGACTTTGCCGGCGGCTAGCGTCCAAACAAGGACAGCGGCAACGCCGACTGCAGAAACCCGCAGCAGCCCCATCATGCGTGGGCCACGGCGTGCTCGACGGCCTTGAAGCCCGTCTTGAGCGCCGACTCGAGCTTGTGCGCCGCTTTCTCGGCGCCGCCCATCGCACCAGGCACTTTGAACACCACCAGAAGCGCAGCGAGTGCGAAGAGGTGGTGGACCGGCGTGTAGCCGTCCCTCTCGAGCGCGAAGCCGATCGCGAGCACGAACAGCTGCATCGGCTGCATCAGGAGGTTCGTCACGAAGATCGAGCTCCACTGTTTGGCCACGTGGTGGGTCTCCGGCAGCGTGAACAGCAGGCCGGCCAGGGGCGCGGTGATAGCGAGGACGATGAGGATGGTGTACCGAATCACGTACGCGATCCCGAGCACGTCATAGCCGACGATGAGAGTTGAGGTCGCGACTATCTGCAGGGTGCCGGCTGACGGATCGAGCGCCAGATTGTGGAGCCAGTTCGACCAGTCGGGGAGCGTGCCGAAGCCCTCGATGGCGTCGCACGCCGCGTTGCTTGCCTGCACCACCGCTTGCAGCAGGGGGAGCGCGAAGTTGATGAGCGCGGCGGACATAAGGAGCCGCGGCAGCAAGATGCGCGCCGTGAACTGGCTGCGCAGGCCGTGGCCCCACATGATCCGGTACGACGCCCAGATCGCGACGATGGTGAGGGCGCCGTTGGCGATGAGTTGCACCTTGGGCTCAAACGCCTGGATGGTCGAGTTCGACGTGAAATCGTGGCCCGTCTCGAAATCGGTGGTATGCAGGATGAACCCGAACCAGACCTTGACCAGCAGCCCGAGGCTGTCATCGAGCAGAGTCTTGACGATGAGCGTTGGATGCGCGAAAGGGAAAAGAACATTGGCGATTTGAGTGAGCTGGATGACCAGGTTCTGCAGCTGGCCGAGCTGGCCGAAATCCATCAGCGGCCGGCCGGCACCGACTTGGTGAGGATGTCGACCAGCGAGCCGGCGACCTCGACGCCGATGGTCCCGACGACGATCCGCTGAATCCACTGCTTGGCCGCCAGCGCCGATTTGGACTCCGCCGCGGTGATCTTCCAAAGAAAGGCGAAGATGAATGCCAAGGCGCCGATCGA
>WNFA01001533.1_pt1 | contig 23384 bp, 17 predicted proteins | sample 5400481 | NCBI WGS metagenome assembly WNFA01 (sample SAMN13153340, study PRJNA577476) | soil metagenome | isolation source: 120 cm saprolite under Douglas fir tree site 2 hole 1 replicate 2 | place: USA:California | collected 2015-04-18 | reverse complement strand
GCGTGACCGGGCGCTGATCGGTCTTCTGGTTTTCACCTTCGCGCGCATTGGCGCGGCGCTCAGCATGACGGTGGCGGATATCTATTGGCAGCATCGGCGCCTATGGGTCCGACTCCACGAAAAAGGCGGCAAGGAACACAGCATGCCTTGCCATCATAATCTCGAGACTTACCTGCAGGACTACATCGAGGCCGCTGGCATCGCCGACGACCGCGAGGGACGACTTTTCCGCACGGCCTACCGGCGCACCGGAGTTCTGACCGATCGTGCGATGACGCAGTCGGACGCGTGGCGCATGCTGCAGCGCCGCGCGCGCGGGGCCGGCATTCCCACGGCGGTTTGCAATCACACCTTTCGTGCGACCGGCATCACTGCCTATCTCGACAATGGCGGCTCTCTGGAAAACGCTCAGGCAATGGCTGCGCACGAGAGTCCCCGCACCACCAAGCTCTACGATCGCACGGACGACCAGATCACGCTCGATGAGGTCGAGAAAATTGGAATTTAAAGAAGCGCTGAGGTTGGTTGAGCTACCCACTAAGCTCAAGTCCTGCTATTAGCGGGCTATGAAGACCACTCGACGAGTTAACAGGAATCAATCACCGGAACACGTTGATATTTTAGAGAGGTTAAAAGCTTATCGCTTCGTTGCGGCAATCCTCGCTATGGCTGTTGTAGTCTCTGGGATCGCGCAATTTACAGGATCTCTGGCAACGATCGACAACGATATTAGCAACTTCTATAAGCAGCTAAAGAGGCCGGCGATATTGTCTGCTACCGCCGAGAAATCAGCAGTAGGTGATCAAGAACTCGCTCAGTACGGTGAGGGGCATTTCTATTCCGCCGACCAAGACGACTTCGTAGTGAGCATGCATTTGAGGCTACGCTTTAGGACGGACAACTACAATCACGAGGTGTTTTTAAACAGTGTCTCCAATATAGGTTTCAAGAATTCAGATGGTCAGGAGTTAAGCGCGGACGAGTTAAATAAAGGTGAAGCCACGGATGAGGGATTCAATGCCACTTTTGCGCTGAGCTTCAAACTCCAGCCAAAAGCGTCGGATACAATTACGCTACGTGCGGCCACTTTCTCCACACAATTCATTTTAGGCCGGCTTATCTGGGCAAAGTATCCGATATCTAAAGACGAGCCCAGCAAGGGTTATTGGCAAGGTGCTCAAGCGCAACTGAGTATCCTATTGCCTGATCCAAATTGGCCCATTCTCCGTTCCGCGCGCCTTATTAAGGGCGACCATCCGCTTCTGGAATTGGTTATCGATAACCGGTCCCCGCATCAGATTCCATTGACGAATGTCATCATTCTGGCGTCGAAGTCGCGAGATCTCGGTGTAGATTGTTTGAACGGCGACCAACCGCAACAAGTGGTTTTGTCGTGGCCTCAAACTATAGAGCGAGGACGAGAAAACGGATCGTGGACTAAGGTTGCTGATCAAGTTGTGAAGGTGCCAACGACATACAACTACATCGGGAGGTGTAGCAATTACGGGTTCCGGGCGTCGATACCCGTTATTGATACGCTCTCCTCAGGTGCTGTGAACAGGCTGCTATTTTCTATCGACGAACTTCCGGTCGACGAACTTCCGGAGCGTACTGGACGAATGCCCAGCTTCCTTCATCCATCTATACCAGAGGGCGAGGGCATGGCCGTCATGGATTGGCCGATCCTCAAAGCGGCCGTCGAACCGGCAGACGAGGTGTTTCCAAGTGAGCTTCGATAATGAAGAGGATTGTATCCGAAATGCTGAAGGTGGTGGGACATTCGCAGGCGCTGGGCCAGCGGCAATCGAGCCCGGTGGGAGCGAGTGCATTTCGGATACAATTCATTGAACTGAGCCGAAGCTATGGAGATTGAATCGACGAAATCCGCTCAGCGGAGGCGCAGCCCACGCTGGTGAACCTCAGGAAAAGGGGTCAGGTGGCACTCCCGGTTCATGGTTGCCTTGCGGGATCGTGGTGAGCGCGCGCATCGGAACGAGAAAGAGCAAAGGTCACCCCAACGACGTCCTGCGTCGCTTCCAGACGGGACAGCTTTGCGAACATTGGATCGGTTCACGAGGTATTCATTTCTGGCACGGCGACGACTAATCGCGCGCCGGATCCGGACGGGACCGGCGCCTGCGGGGTGATAACCTCAATCCGCCGCAAGCGTCCGACTTTACACAGGGGGCAGCGATCCAACGAGCGGGTTTCCCGTTGAACCACGCAGACGTCATTGGAACCTCGCGGGGTGGTCGGTGCGCGCTCGAGGAGTTTATGGCAGAGCGTGATTTTCGCGCGGCGGCAGCGGTTGGCAAGAAAGCCGAAATGACGAATCCTGACCAGGCCCCTGGGCAGGATGTGGAGCAGGAATCGACGAATGAATTCGGTCGCCGGCAGGGTCATCAGGGTCGGCTGATTACGCTGCGCGTAATCCTTCCAGCGAAAGGTCACGAAACCGTTCTGCAGAGCCACCAGCCGCCGGTTGGCGATGGCCACGCGGTGGGTATAGCGGGCCAGATATTTGAGGACTTGCTGGGGTCCGCCAAACGGCGGTTTGGCGTAGACGACCCATTCGGACTGCGCCAGCTGGTTAAGCCAGCGGAAAAAGTTTCGGGTTTGCGCTAGGTATTGCAACTTGCCATGGAAGCGGAGCTGCGTTTGCTGAAAGGCGCGTTTCAGTAAACCGACGAACTTGGCGCGAAAGATCCGGCTTAGCACTTTGACCGGAAAGAGGAATTGCCGGCGACAATTAATCCAGCGCGAATCGCCCGCGGCGAGGCCACCGCCCGGGACCACGCAATGAAGATGGGGATGATGGTGCAGGTTCTGTCCCCAGGTATGGAGCACCGCCAAAAATCCGATTTGAGCGCCGAGGTGTTTCGCGTCGGCGCCAATCTGGAGCAACGTCTCAGACGCGGCTTTGAACAGACTGCCGTAAACCAGCCGTTGGTTCTGGAGCGCCAGTGGGCTCAGTGCCTGAGGCAGCGTGAACACCACATGAAAGTACTCGACCGGCAGGAGCTCCGCCTCGCGTCGTTCGAGCCAAGCCGCGCTGCCCCCGCTCCGGCACGTCGGGCAATGGCGATTACGGCAGGAGCAGTAGGCGATCGTTCGCTGGCCACACTCGTCGCATTGATTGACGTGGCCGCCGAGAGCGGCAGTTCGGCAGAGCGCAATATCGCGAAGGGCACGCTTTTGCTGATTTGAAAGCGCATCGCCGTACTGCGCGAGATATGCTGGAGCGTGAAGCCGGAAAATGTCGCCCAACTGCAGCGCTGGTGACATCATGACGCTGGGCGTAGGTCAGCCGGATAGGGCAAGCGCTCGAGCGGACTGATGGTGGTACGCACCGCCAGGTCCGAAACGTGCAGATACTTGGCGGTGGTCTTAAGGTTACGATGCCCCAGCAGAAGCTGGATGCGACGCAGGTCCGTTGCGTCCTCCAGCAGGTGGGTGGCAAAGCAATGCCGCAGCGTGTGGGGTGATACGGGTTTGGCCAGATGCGCGGCGGCACGGGCTTCGTTGCAATAATGCCAGACGGTGGTCGACACCATCGGGCGCTCAGGATTACGTCCTGGGAAGAGCCAGGTTTTGGGTCGATAACGCTTCCAGTAGGCGCGCAAGGTCTCCAGCAACTTCGGCGCAAGCATTACCTGGCGATCTTTGTGGCCTTTGCCCTGACTGACCCTGATTATCTGGCGCTGACTGTCGATATCTGTGACCCGCAAGTTGATGAGCTCGGAAACCCGCAGCCCGGCGGCATAGATGGTCATCAGGATCGTGCGCTGTTTCAGGTTGGGGGTGTTTTGAAAAAGTGCGACGACTTCGGCGGGACTCAAGACTACCGGCAGCTTCTGCTCGTGCCGCGGATAGGGAATATGTTCGATCATCCATTTTCGATGCAGCACGTCGTGGTAGAAAAAACGCAGCGCACAGACCGCCTGATTGAAGGACGACCACGCGAGCTTTTTCCTCTGGACCAGGAAGAGTTGGTATGCACGAACATGGTCGGGGCCGAGTTGATCCGGCGTGGCTTTAAAGTGTTGAGCAAACTTGGCCACCCAACGGATGTAGGCACGCTGCGTGTGGGGTGAATAGTTGCGCAGCTGCAGCTCTTCGAGCATCTTGCGGCGTAAGTTGGTCACTCGCAGCTTGACGAGGAGCGGCGCTTTTAATCTGGGGACAGGTTGTGGTGAGACTGGAAAAAGGTCGAGCAAGGCGACAGCCGACGGCTGACCGCCCGCTCGTGTTTTCCAACTGCCGCAGAGCGGCTTAGTTCAATGTATTTTATCGTGTTTGGAAAGTGAAAAGAGGGCGGTATCACTTTTCAGGATAGTTGGCACTCTCACGCGGGGGCCGCGCGCTTGGCATGAAGGTCCGGCTCGCGGATTAGACTAATCGCGCCGACAAGTGGTGGCACCTGCAGGTCGTCGCAGAAGAACATAACTTCGGACCCTTCCCGGGCATACCGGGCACTGTAGCCGACGTGATATACCACCCGACGATATTCGGCATAGAGATCGCGGATCGGCTCAACGTCATCGTAGGAGACGATCCATTTCTGCTGCGTGACCTCTTGTTTGACGAAGCGAGCCACCCGTTCGTGGTCCTCATGCTGATAAAAATCATAGTAGAGCTGTCTGCCCTTAACATAGTAAGGTGGGTCACAGTAGATCAGCGTCTTCTTCGGCCACCGCATCCTGCCAGCCCGCAGAAACTCCACACCGTCTTTGCGAGTCAGGCTGATCTTTCGCTTCATTTTCGCGATTGCCTCAATGCGGTAAATCAATTCGTCCGCGTTGAACCTAGCGTCTATCTTCCAAGGGCCGGACTGGCGTCGGCCGCCGATGATGCCGCCATTGAGAATTCCCGACCGGTTGGTCCTATTCAGGAAGAAGGTCGCGAAGCCTAGCGAGACATCGTCGTGGTCGGTTTGGTTCGCGAGAATTTTCTTCTGCGCATCCCAGGCTTGGACAGTTCGAGGCGTGTTACGAACCAAGCGGCAGAGTTCGTCAGTTTGGTTGAGCACGCTCTTCCAGAACGAGTGAACTGGCCGGCTTATGTCGTTGATGTGGATATGCGAGACGTACTCATGAAATAGCAGTTCAAGGGCGATCGCGGCGCCGCCAGCGTAGGGCTCGACGTACTCGCCGTCCAGCAGATGATTCATCTGAATTAGCCGCTTGACGAACGCGGCGAGCTTTCCTTTCCCTCCTGGATACCGAAGCGGCGTGAAGTGGATGAGCCGACGTTGTCGGCCGACTGGATCATCCGGGGCATTCACGACCATATCCGTTCGAAGAACGGCTGCGCGTTGTCCCACGCGACCTTGAGGTCCCGCTCAGTAGGCGAGAAGAAACGATTGTGGACGTAATTGTGAAGAATATCGACAAAGAGCGGACTGTTCTTGTCATTGATGCCCTTCGAAACACCGTCGAGGTTTCGCTTCGGAACCCCGTTGGCGACCATGTTTTTGATGGCGTCCTCAACCTTCTTTCTCAACTTCTTGTCTTTGTTGCCACCAGATGTTTTTTCAAAAAGCGAGACACCGGCACTTGTTAAATAATGATCCACTGACGTCTCCAGGAAGACCCTGAAAAGCACCGATATCGAATGCGGGTAATCAATGAGGGTGAGCGCGCGCAGCTCCTTCGAAATTTCGGCGATTTTGGAGTTTGTAACCTTCAGGCGGCAATCCTTCGGAATGAGGGTTTTCCGAACGGGCGTCGTAGGTTTCGGCTTCGGCTTAGGCGGGGTCTGCGCCGGTTTAAAATCATCTTTCTCTAGTGTGTCGACAGCCTTCGGCTTCCCCGACTTCTTGCTGAGGTTTGGCAAATCCTTGTTCAGCTTCGAAACGTACTCGACTTGTTGCTCCTTCTTCTTTAGCTGCGTGACATTCACCGTTTGATTGGCGAGGTCGAGCACGATCCTGCGGAGCGGCTTCATGACTTCGTCCGGGGGCAGACTCGTCTTTAACTTCTCGTCATCGATCTCCACCCCGATCTTCGCCCGAACCGCTGGAGTCGACAGGAGGCGGTCGAGCGTTGAGATCGGAAACCGATCCTCAACCTTTCCTTTCTCTTCCTCACTGAGACCGCCGTGCAGCATCACCAGGTCAAGGGCTTGCAGGGCCGGATCACGTCCCCGGAAACGAGCCCTAGCCACACCGCTCCAGTCAACAATTCCGCGGCCTTCGTTCTCACCGGTGTGCCGCTGCTGAATCCACATGGCACCATCAGCACGCTCTGCGACCTCGAAGCAGTCGATAGGCTCGACATTCTTAAGATCGAACTCGTTGGCAAGGGACTCCAGTCTCTTCTGGACCGGGGGGCGAACCTCAAGCCCGGTCAGCACCGCGCTGTTGTTGAGTACCTTAATGGCCGCCAGGCGTCGGTTTCCCTCGATGACAATGAATTTGTCACTCTCCTCTTTCGACTTAATGACCAGAAGACGGTCCATCGGATTGAGGCCGTCCTGGACAATGCTTTCGGCGAGAGTGACTAGTTTGACGTCCTGATCCTCAATGATCTTCTGAAGCGCCTCTCGCTGACCGCTGGCTTTGCTAATGCGCGGGTTTTCAAGATCGAGGAGTAGGTTCCCGACCTTCAGTGATTTTCGTGCCATAACTCCCCCACGATTCGGCGGAAAAGCCCAAAAAAAGAACTCTGACCGGTATTCGCCATTTAAGTCACTTAGGCATGCCCCATCTCACAGGGGAGCCCCGCAACAACCTCCCCAACCTACGTCTTCTGTCTACACGCAAAAAAGCAGCCCCGCCATGCCTTAAATCAACAGCTTTCCACTGACTCGGGAACCCGACCGGGACTGCTTCAGGACCGACACCCCACCCTCGGATCAGCTGGGGTCTGGTGAATAGTTGGGCGAAGGACGCCAGCCGGGCCTCGATGTGCATCAACGCGAAAGCGGAGACCGTCGACAAGCTCCCCTCTTTCCGCGAAGCGTTCGAGAAACGGCGCTGCATCGTGCTGGCTGATGGGTTCTATCAATGGCGCGGTTCCAAGGCCAGGCGCGAGCCGTTATGGATCCATCCGGCGGATGATGCCCTACTCCTCTTCGCCGGACTCTTCGAGGCATGGCAGCCCCAACCCGGCGAGTGGCGGACGACGTTCACCATTATCACGACGGCCGCCAACCGAACGATCGAGCCGATCCACAACCGCATGCTGGTTATTCTCGACGGGGCCGGCGCGGCCGACTGGATGAATGGGCGCGAGCCCAATCCGATCTCGCTCAAGCGCCTTCTCGTGCCGGCCCCGGACTTTCTGATGGTACGGCCAGCATCGCCGCTGGTGAACAGCGTCAAGAACGAGGGCCCAGAGCTCCTGGAGGATCTGTCGTTATTTGGCCAGTAGTGGAGTGGACGCTAAATAGCCTGCAAGAAAAGGCGCCATTATCCTGAAAAGAGACACCCGGCGCCCAGAATGAACCCTACTCCATCAACTGTGCTCGAAAGTCGCCGCCAGACCCTGAAGTGTAGCTGCACCAATGACGTGGTCGTCTGGAATCAATAAATATGACCAAGGTTTGCCGCCGCCTTCTGCGGCGTGCTGAGTTGCTGCCTTGCACCATTTTACGGCGGCTTGCGCCTTGGCCGCGACGACTGGATCGGTCAACTCGTTTTGGGCTTTGATCTCACAGATCAGCATGCCTTCGCCGGTTTCAACGACGAAGTCAGGTTCGTAGCTCTGGCCTGAGCGATACTCGATCTGAAACTGCGCCTTGCCGGGTTTAATCCATTTCTCGACGGACTGGTCGGCGTCGATAAGGACAGCAAATCGCCGCTCGGGGTCGGAGTCGAACTTTTGCAGCGCATAGCAACATTTCCCGAATCCTCCGAAAATCTGCTTCGGCGTCTGCGATGCCGGTGTGACGGCCTGTCTGAAATTCTGCGCGCTCTGTCCTGGAGGCACGTTCAAGGGCTGCGGCTGCAAGAGCATAAATCCGCGAGTAATTTTGATTTGGTAGTCGTCTTCGCCGAGTGGAGTCTCGTCGTAGTGCTCCATCATTTGGAGAAAGATGAAGTCGGCAAGCTGCCGACCATTGCGCAGCAGGACGTTCTCTACCTCGGCATCGGCGTCAAGGTATGAGCGAACGCGTGCTACGAGTTGACCCGCGAGTTTGTAGAGCAAGTCCGCATGTGTATCGTAGTCGATTTCATTGCGGTCAATCAGATAGCGGACGAGATAGTCATCCAGGCGGTCTTCACGCGGATCGCCGTTGACCTTCGCCAGATAGGAACGTACCTCCGTTCGTAAGGTCTGGATCACCAGGCTGTCGTCGATCGGCCGGTGATTGATGGTGCTTAGGTCTTTCAGATCGAAATCCTTGAAGGCGAACGACACATGTCGCTTGGGTAAGACTACGATTTGAGGAATGGAAATGGTCCGGTCTGCGACCGTCTCGGCAACGGTGGTGACGATTTCGTTGACGCGCGGGGTGTCCAGAATCCCTTCCAATGCGCCTTGCAAAGGGCGCATGAGCTCCTTCACCTCGCTCGCAATTTGGACCTGAATCTCTGGCTTGCGAAGTTCAGTGACATCCCTGAGGCGCCGCTCGTACTTGCGGATGACTTCTAAAGTTACTTCGGCGGCCCGGCGCTCTTCAGAATTTTTGAAGGCAATGAGCGGGGCGGTCGGCTTGGTCAGACCGCCGTCGAGACCCGGTTCGCTTCCCATGATCATCGTTTCAGCAACAGACCTGGCTTCCACGAGCGTTGCGCCGGCGGCGGAAATGTCGCCGCCGTCGCCGATGACGATCTCCTTCATCACGATGGAGCCTGGCTCTTTCGCCTTCTGGATGAGTTCGTCGAAGCGTTCATGCGCGATGACCGTGAGCCGGTCTACGGCGGCGAATTCATCGTCGCCGCCATTGGTCACGCGCGCTCCGTACGGGAGACGAAGCCCACGGCCGAGCGTCTGTTCCGTCAGAATCTCTGAAGCGGACGCGCGGAGTGGAACGATGGTGTAGAGATTCGTTACGTCCCAGCCCTCTTTTAGCTTGTTGACGTGAATCACGATGTCGGTGCGTGCGTCCTGCTCCAGAGCGACCAAACGCTCCATCGCTTCCTCGTTTTCCTCCCCGCGGAGCGCGGAGTGGACTTCGGCAACCTTGTCCTTGAACCGTGCTTTGAAGAATTTTTCCGATTCTATGAATGTGCGCAGCCGTTTCGCATGATCGGTATCTTGGGCGACAACCAGAATAAAGGGATGGACCTTGGCGCGGCCGGTGACGCGGTGATAGCGGTCGAGTTCGACCGCGACATGGTCATGGTAGTGAACCGCGTCTTCGAGCTTGATTCGTTCCAGCTCGTCGCCATCGACTGACTTGGCATTGAAATTGGCGCGCGTTGCAACCGCCGGCTCTTTCACGAAGCCATCGGCCATCGCCTGGCCGAGCCCGTAGCGATAGATGACGTTTCGAAATGTGGTTGAGTTGGCGCCCACGGTCCTGGGCGTCGCCGTGAGCTCCAACCCAAGAATGGGCTTGAGGCCGTCTATCGCTCTCGCTCCGGCGCTGGCCCGGTAACGGTGGGCCTCGTCCATCATCAGGACAAGGTCAGTCAGCTTGGAAAGATAATCGTAATAGCTCTCGCCGATCATCTCTTGCAGCTGCCGCATTCTGGGGCGCCCGCGTCGGCTTTCTTCCTTGTTGATCTTGTCGATATTGAAAATGTTGATGTGCACGTCCGCGCCGAACAGGTCGGCGGAGCGGCCGTCATCGAGACGCACGCCGCGGCCGGTTTCGTAATTCTCGCCGGTAATAATGAGAGGCGGGTTTTGGGCGAATTCCGCGATGCCTTTGAAAACGTATTTCGGATGAGAGGCGGAGAAGTCCCCGATCAGCTTCTGATAGATCGTTGTGTTCGGTGCGAGAACGAAGAAGTGGCGACTTTTTCCGGTGAGATATAAGTAAGCGATGAACGCGCCCATCAGGCGCGTCTTGCCGACACCGGTCGCGAGAGCGAAGCAAAGCGATGGGAACTCTCGCTCGAAATCTTCAACCTTGGACCACCCGAACTCGCTACAAAGAGCCTGCACTGTTTTCAAGGTCGATGCGAGGTCGGCCCTCTTGCCTATGGTCACACGTTCCAAGATTTCCCCCAGGATTTCCAAGGAATCCGCCTGAGGTTTGCGAAGCGAGAGCCGCTGCGAGATGGTGCGAAGGGTCCGCTCAGTCATGGCTTTGCGCTTCCCCTTCGGTGAACATATCCGTCTGGACAGCCGGGCCTTTGACTTTGGGTGCCAGGTACAGATTGGCGACGTTAAGGCTGTAGTCGTCCTTGCCCCATTCGCATTTCCGCAACACGGCCTGCGGAATTTTCCTCACGGTGAGGTTCTGAAAGGCGTCTAGATTGCTGCTACGGAAAGCCTTGCAGCAAATCAGAAGGCTCCGGCCTTCGCCTACGTCCTCCGAGATCGCGTGAAGCTGCTGATGCGTGAGGCTCTGGGTCGTGACGTAGATAAAATCCTGCTCCGAGGAACGTCCCTGCATCCAGTAATGCTGTTCCGAGGGGGCGTAAGTGAAGCCCATGAGCTTGCACATCGCCTCTGCGAGCATGGCGGCATTGTAGGGCTTGGCTATGACCCAATTGCCCCAGCGATCTTTATCCAACAGGGAGGGCGCAAGCCGGTAGTAGCGGAACCCGCCACCCCCCTTCCAGCCCACAGCGTCGGTGATTCCACTGCCGTCGACGCCATCGATGATCTTCTTCAATCGCGGAATAATGTGCGTATGGCAATGCTCGCGTAGCTCCACCATTATCCAGCGCCGGTCCATCTTTTGGGCGACGGCGCCTGTGGTGCCCGAACCAGCGAAGGAGTCGAGGACGAGGTCGCCGGGGTTTGTCGCCAGCTCGACAATTCTACTAATTAATTGCTCTGGCTTCGGGTTTTGAAAAACTGGTACGTCGGGCAACAAATTCTTCAGATCAATGCTAGCCTGCTTATTATTGCTCACTTCCTCGTGCGGCCACCAAGTTGTCGCTGTTAATCCATCATCCATCTCGGATAGGAATTTCTTGAGCATCGGACGTCCAGCGCCTGAAAGGCCAAACGTTATGCGATTGTCTTCCAGCCACCGCTGATATTGTTCCTCATTGCACCGCCAGTAACGTCCCTTCGGTGGAAGAAATCTCTGTCCGGTAGGCCCCGTAATTTCAAATTGTCCGGCAGCGTAAAATTTGCCCGCAGATAAATTCTCCGCTTTCCATTGTCCGCGGGAATCGTGGTCAGGGTTTTTGAATTTGGCCTTTTGATCCTCAGTTCTGGAGATTCTTCCCAAGCGGAACGTCGTCGTGTCCTTTGCAACAACCAAAATATGATCATGGACGTTGGAAATGTGCATCGCCGTCTGATTGGCGGTATAAGCTTTCTGCCAGACTATATTCCCTACAAAGTTGGGCCGACCGAACACTTCATCGCAAAGTACTTTGAGATAGTGTGCCTCATTGTCGTCGATGGTAATCCAGAGCGATCCTTCGTTGGACAGAAGGCGCCGAATGATTTCTAGCCTATCGCGGATGAGGGAGAGCCAGATCGAATGCTCGATACCGTCATCATAATGCGTGAAAGCAGAGCCGGTGTTATAAGGCGGATCGATAAAAACACACTTCACCTTACCCGCAAATTCCTGCTCAAGCGCCTGTAGCGCCAGCAGGTTATCGCCAAAGATTAGGCGGTTGTCGTAGATGTCGTGGTTTGTCACGCGGTGCTTCGCGTGATGCGACTTCTCGGTATCTTCCAGGAGGATACGCGGCTCGAGACGCGGGCGTTCATCTTTCCCGATCCAGGTCAGTTCGAGGCGTTGCTTGCGGCTCATGCCACCTCCCAACGAATGGTGAAAAGGCTGGTCAGGGTGGGCTCGATCTTAAGGCTTTCCTGAATACGGTCCAGCATTGCTTCCACGTCGGCGCGAATCTGCGCGCGCCGGTCGAAGAACTCGGCCTTCATCTTGTCACGTTTGCCTTCGAGGCCGCCGATGCGCCGTTTTTCGGCCAGCTTTTGCGCCATCGGCAGGGCGGAGCCGCGCAATGTTTTTTTCGCTCCCCTGATCTCCGCCTCCAGGGTCTTCACTTCGATTTCGAAGGCGCGTTCCAGATCGTCGGCATAAGCATCAAGCTTTTCGTTTTCCTCATCGAGCCAGGTCGAGTTTTCTTGTTCGGCGCGCTCTAAAAGCATTTTCTGAGAGTCGGTTTCTTTGCGCACCAAGTCATCGGAGGGCGGTCCCTCGGCCGCTCCAACTGCCTCTGCCGGAACGGTCATAAGGCGCTCGATCGTGTCCGGATGGACCTCACGGCTTATGTCATCGGATTCGACGGAGAGCACGAGATGCTCGCGCGTGATGGCGGGTGTTGCAATACGTAGTTTAGAGAGGCGTAACCATCCGGCACAGCCTCGCAACTGCTGAACATCTGCCAAGACGCCGGTGTATGAAGAAAGGTCGAAGCGGATCTGCGTCGCAGCCTCGAATCGTCGGCTTTTCGCGCGTTCGATGAGTTGGGGAGCCAATGTCCCGTCCATCAGGCGGAAGAACTTCCAGCCGCGCTCATCTGCGAGCGGCCATTCGGTCGTGTAGGTGTCCCCTTGCCAGTCGAAGCGGCGGGCGTCGTCGGTATGAAAGCTCGCATCCGGCAACTCCCCGCGCGCGACGAACAGGAGCGACCGGTCGAAGTCCGACAATTGTTGCCGGATCTCGCCGTTGCGAGTCCTCAGCTGACGCACGACTTGCTCATCCACGTTTTCTAAGAGCCGCTTGCGAGCGTCGAGAACGTGGTCGTCTATCTTTTCCTGAAGCTCGACCTGCAACTGGTCGAATTCGGCATTGATCTCTGTTTCGTTGCGCGCTTTCTGAACGATTTCCAGAATCCGCCGCTCGATGTCGACGCCGCGCTCGATAACGCCCAACACCTCGTCGCTCGCGCCAAACACGCCAGTGAAAAGCTTGAACTTCTCGTCAAGCAATTCAAACACGCGCTGCTCGGCGCGATTCTTGAGGTTCAGAAAATTGACGACGGTCACGTCGATCTTTTGTCCGTAGCGGTGACATCGGCCGATGCGCTGTTCGACGCGCTGCGGATTCCAAGGCAGATCGAAATTGACAACCAACGAACAGAATTGAAGGTTGATTCCTTCCGCGCCCGATTCTGTGGCGATTAGAACGGACCGGCGCTCGCGAAAGGTATCGACGATGGCGGCCTTCATGTCGGCCGTCTTCGAGCCTGAGATAGCATCGGTGTTTCGGTGACGGTCCAGCCAGTCGCGATAGATCTCCCGGCTTATGGGATCGCTGTTTGAACCGTTGAGAAGCACGATTTCGCCCGCGTAGCCGTTCTGTTCGAGAAGAGCCGCCAGATAGCTTTGTGTGCGGACGGACTCGGTGAATATCACCGCCTTGCGGAGGCCGCCCTTGCGCTCAATCTGGTCGAGGGCTTGGGGCAGCGCGGCGACCAGGGCATTGCCTTTCGCGTTGTTTCCGATTTTTAAGGCTAGGGTGCGATAACCCTCAAGTTCGGCGATCTCAGCGGCGAGTTTTTGCGGATCAATGGGAGGAGGCGATGGAGACTCCGAGTCGTCGTCTAATTCCTCGGCCATCTCGTCAATCGTATCGATGTCGGTCACAGCCTCGATCGTGGGCAGTTCCCTCGCCTTCAGGCGCTCGATGATCTTCGCGACGGTCTCGGCTACCGCGAATGTCGACGAGCCGAGGATCTTACGTACGACAAGCGTCACAAGAGCGTTGGGCCTGTCGCCGAACGCGATGGTATCGCGGCTTTGGAGATATCTGGATACCGCGTTGTAGAGCTCGACCTCTTGATCGGACGCTTCAAACTCGAAGGTGAGCGGAACGCGCTCGGTATATTTGATGAGGCCGGCCTCCTGCACTTGGCGCCGTAGAGTACGCTTGCAGATGGGCTCTAGGCGCTTCCGTAGGAACAGCAGAGAATTCTCTCCGGCATTGCCGTTCAGATAGGAACGGAATGAATCCTCGTCGCCGAAGAAATGCTCGTCGATAACCGAGACCAGTCCATAAAGCTCCATGAGCGAATTCTGCAGAGGCGTGGCGGTGAGAAGAATCTTAAAAAATTTACGGGTGGCCTCGCGGAGCTTCTTCGCTCGAATAGACGCTCCTTGCTTATAAACGTTCCTCAGCCGATGAGCTTCGTCGAAGACGATCAGGTCCCAATTGATGTTGGCGATCTCGTCCGCCTTTGTCGCGGCGAACTCATAGGATGTGATGACAATCTGGTCAGTGCCGTCGAACGGCAGAAGTTTGCCGGCTTTGCGCGCGTCCTTATAGCTCTTGCTCTCGACAATGGTGGAAGGGAGCGAGAACTTCTCGGCAAGCTCTTGGCTCCATTGCTTGCGCAAGCTTGCCGGCACGATCAGAAGAATGCGCCTTTTACGTTCGGCCCATCTCTGCGCGATTACTAGGCTAGCCTCGATCGTTTTGCCGAGGCCGACTTCGTCGGCGAGGATGACACCTTTAGAAAGCGGAGACGCCAGAGCGAAGAGAGCGGCATCGATCTGATGGGGGTTCATATCGACGCGCGCCGCCGAAAGGGATTGCGCGAGCGCGTTGTCGCCTATCCCTTCGAGCGTGATCCGGTGCGCAAAGAATGAACTCTGGTGGAAGGTAATTGTGCTCACGTTGTCTGTCAGTTCGTTCTTTGAGTAATTATTTTCTGGTAATCCGAAGAGCGGTCTTCGCTCCCCTGCCCTTCATGCGCATTCTTCCGTTGCCCATCACAGCTTAAAGTGTCTAGAGTTAAGCGGTTAGCACTGTGGCACCCTTGACCAGATTGCAGGGTGAACAAGCAGCACACGCATTTTCAACGGTGGTTTTACCTCCAGCTGTCCAAGGTATCGTATGGTCACAGTGCCACTCGTCCCAAGTGAGTTTTACCCCATCGCACTTGAGCCGTAGTTGACAATGTCCTTTGTCTCGCCGAAAGACTGCGAGACGCTGGATATGTGTAAATGAGCGCTGGTTGTCCTTTCGTTGAATAGTTGGATGGAGCTCCAAAAGATTTCGTAGCATGAAGTCCATGCGCCAGCGCACGGAGTCCGCACTATCCGTACTGTGGCTGATTTTCTCCTTGTAGGACGCCCACTCTGGATCAGCCTCATCATCCGGTATTTCTTCCTGCGCGCGCCGCTTCGATTCAAATTCGAGAAACCAGTCTCGCAGTAGGGGTTTAACCTGATCAAAGGCGTATTGCTTCTGCACCTCCGCCACCACGCAGTAAAGCGCCACAACGTTGTATCTTTCTAGCTCAGGCGTCTTCTCTGGAAATGTTTCGGCAAGGATGCCGAGAATCCGTAGCACCGCCTTTGCTTCAGCGGATTTTGAATCGAACTGAGCATTGTAGGTGTACATTCGGTTGAGGTCTGCATTCTTAATGTTGGTAGGGCCACCGGCCATTTCCAAACAGAGAAGTTGCGCCGCAACCAGGTCATAGTTGAAGCGTGCGTTTGCGAATCCAACAGACTGAAAGAAAGGATGGCTGGCAAGTTGACGTACATACGCCCGCATTTGCCCAGGGTACGCATTGCGCTTTTCCTGGGCCTTTAAAGACGTACCGTTCTGAAGCCGAAGGAACATTTCTCGCACTTCGTCTTCGTCGCTTTCTTCGAGCACCACAATGTCAAGCGCATACACATCAAATCGCATTCGGAGGTCGTCTGGTAACTGCTCGTATCGAAGATTCGCAACCATCTCGCCGTCGATGGGCTCCGCATCTTTCGGTAGCGGAAACTCTCCGTCAAAAAATCCCCAAATTGCCCTTAGCCTCTGCTGACCATCGACAACGTCGTACTTGTCCGGTTTGGAAGATATCTTGCGCCAATAGAGCTTGGGAATGTCGTAATCACGCAGGATTGTGTCGACTAGGAGTTGTTTCTGCGCGCGCCCCCAAACCGCCGGCCTCTGAAAGTCCGGATTTGTGTTAATCCGGTCGCGGATGCCGTGAGTTGACCGAAGAGGCCAAGGTTTCTTATTCGACTTCATCCATCCTCCATCATCGCGTCAGCCCCTTCTACGATGGTCGGCCTGGGAATACGCCCCCCGTGTTTCTCAAGGTCTCTGCATGGCCGGGTTGTAGTGTTAATTTCGCGGAGACGTTTGATGTCAGACCACATCACAGCTTCAGAGCCTCGCTGATTTCGCGGGGGCGCCGGGCGATCGCGTGAAGGTAGGCCGCCGCCGGCGCGTCAGGCCGCCGCCGCCCCTGCTCCCAATTTCTTAGCGTCGGCAGAGGAATTCGATATTTCTGGGCGAATTCCTCCTGCGACAAATGCAGCTTGCGCCGGATGGCGCGCACATCAGGCACTTCGACCACATGAACGCGTGCGCTGCTCGCCCTGCCCTCCGTATGGTCAGCCGCTTCGCGCAAACTCTTAATCAGGTCTTTGCTGAATTTGTTCATCTGTTTCTTCGTCCTGCTGGTCGTCGATGGCCTTGCTTAATGCGCTCGGCGAATTCTCTCACCGCCTTTTTCGCGTCGGGCGAAATGTCGGTGCGTACCGCCTTCGCATAGACCAGGAGCAGGTAGAGCGGCGTGTCGAGGTCGTGGAAAAAATAGATGACCCGAGCACCCCCGCGTTTTCCTGTACCCCCCTACCTCACCGCACTTTGCGGACCCCTCCCCCGTCCCTGATAATGTCGCCGGCCTCGGGATTCCTGGCTATGAAATCAACGAAGGCTTCCCGCTCATCATCGCTCCAAACGTCGGCGGCTTGTCGCACGAACGTGCGCGTTTCGGCGACGGTTATGGGGTTCGTCTACATCGCCATAATATACGCCATTGGCGCAGTTCAGCAAGAAAACATGCGGCGCGAAGCCCCCTCTCCTGCCCTACCCGTGAGATGACCTGATCGCCCTGTCGAGCCAAATCACTCCGGCGTCGCAGCCTCGCTAAACTCGAGAAGCGCTGGACCCTCGTTTTTCACGCTGTTCACCAGCGACGAGGCCGGCTGCATGACGAGCAGATCGTGCGGGGCCGGCACGAGCAACCGTTTCAGTGACAGCGGATCGCGCTCTTGTGGGTTCATCCAATCGTCCGCTGCGCGCTCGTCGAGCACCACCGGCATGCGATCGTGAATTGCGGCGGTCGCGGCATTAGCCGCGCACGTCCCGATAGTGAACGTCAGCTCGGGCTGATCCTTTTCCGGATACCAAGACTCATACAGACCCGCGAACAGCAGGAGGCCCCCGGCTCGCGGGTGAATCCAGAGCGGCTGTCGCTTGCCCTTGGGACCGGAGCATTCGTAGAAGCCATCGGCGGGAACGATGCAACGCCGCTGCTGAAATGCTTCGCGGAAGGTTGACCGCTGTTCGAGCGTTTCGGCCCTGGCGTTGTTGCATTGGCTGGCGCGGCTATTGTCTCTCACCCAGCGATTGACCAAACCCCAGCGCGCGCGTTGCGCATTTCGACGCTCGAATTCCGAAGTGATGATGAAATGCTGGTCGGTCGGCGCGATATTGAAGCGCGGCCGATAGCTGGCCGCCACGTCGCGTTCATCCTGGACACCAAGCGCGTCGGCGACTTGCCGCCACTCCTCCCACGTCAGAGTGAATCTTCCACACATTCGACTAAGCGCCGGCCTCTAGAGCTTCGCGCACAACCGCGTTTCGGTCCTTGTCTTCGCGCAGCGCGATGAACTTGGAATGGCGAAGATTGATTGGTCGACAGTCCATTCTGCAAACTCGATCGCTGCTACCAGGCGTGGTTCGAGCCAGCGGCACTTGCCGCCTTGGGGTTGGTCATAGCTTTTTCACGCAAACAACCGGAGGATGAAGCGTTCTTGTTCTTCAACGAGATCAGGCACCGAGCCATTGTGCGCCATCATGCCAATGATGATCTTGCGTGGGACGCCCATGCCCATGTGCTCCAGATATCGGTAGTCCCGCATGACATCCTTCAGGAGCTGGTTCCGGGCCGCCCTACAGCCCGTCCGCATCCGCTCCGGCGTGATGCCGTTCGGCAGACGACCGGGCGAGATGATTTCCAGCCGGTCGCTGTATACGGCTAGCTCAATATCCGTGCTGGTGAGAAGGTAGTCGCGGTGGATGAGCGCGTTGACCACGGCCTCGCGGAGGACCTCTGGCGGATAGGTTGGCTTTTCGATTCTCCTGCCGTTCTCAAGGACGGCGCCCACTGGCGTATTCCGTCGCACAAACTCCAGGGCCTGCTCGACTAGGCCATTTTCCACCACAGCGCTATTGATATCGAGCAAGGGTGTCATCGGCCCGCGCAGCGCCGCGCGTTCCCGCGCTTCGTAGTCCTTCTCCGTTCCTGGGAACGCCGCCGCATCTATGCCGGCATGCGCAAGAAAGCGGTTTGGCGTCGTGCCAAACAGGAGCATGCCGCCAACGGTGACGCCTTCCTCGGTCATGATCTCCGTGTTCACAAGAAGCCTTTGCCAAGCCGCGTCATCCTCATCGGGAGGCATGTCCTGCTGGCGAATGCGGCCGAAATAATCCCGGAGCCGCCGACGGTCGAAGTCGGCGAGCGACGCCCCAGAAACCGGCCGCAGCTCGGCGCGGAAAGCACCACGCTGCTGAAAGAGGCGGCCGAGCTCCTCGGGGCTTGGTTCCCTGCTCTGCGTCCCGACCCGGATGTAATAAGTGTTGCGGTTGTTGTGCCAGAGACTGTGAACGTCGTATCCGCGCGTCACGCTGACGATCGCCACGTCCTTACCCGGCTCGACTTCCCGGATAACTTCGAAAAAGGGAATGATGCTAGGCCTGATCTTGTCCCGGCAGGTGGTCATCACCCACTCTTCAAGGTCAGGCCGCGTGATGCCGAACATGGTTCTGTCATCCTCCACGCCAAGCAGCACCATGCCGCCGCTGAGGTTCGAGAATGCGACCAGCTCCTTGGCGAGGGCATGGTTTTCCACCACGTCGCGCTTGAATTCGACGCCGGAGTTTTCCCCGTCGGTGATGATTTCCAATAGTTCGGTGTGCGTGGTCATGTTTCAGAACCCATATTTGGAGCGGCGCATCTCGAAAGCATCCTTGCCGCCTTCGAGGATCTCTTCCACCAGCTCGCGCACGGGCTTGGAGTCGATAGATCCCATGTGCTCGGTGGCAATTTTTGCGCGCCCTTCCCTGCCCTCCCCTGACGCGGCCAATCCCAGGATCAGCTCCGCGTCGCCGAGGACGGGAATATTCGCGTTGTGTGTCGAAAAAACGAACTGACGATGCCGTTTTTCCTGCCGCATGATCGGCACCACGCCCTCCGTAATGAAGCGGTTATCCAAGTCGTCTTCCGGCTGATCGACAACGAGAGGGGCTTCGGATTCCAGCAAGAGCAGCAGCAGCACAGCCGTCGCCTTCTGTCCGGTGGATAACGCTTCGAGCGTCTGCCACGTCGGAGGCTCGCCATCCGCCGCCGTGTTCAACTCGATCTTGGTCGTTGCCGGGAGGTCAAGCTCTTCGATTCTCATAAACAGATCGAGGTCGGCCTGCGCAATTCGCTCGGCCGATCCCGCCGGCAACCCGTAGTGCTGCATGAGCGCCTCTTTTCCCTCCCGGCAGCGCTGCGCAAAATCCGGCAGCGAAACCTGTTCGAGTGACCGCAACCGCTCGAGGGCGGCGCTCAGGTTTCCGCCGACCTCACGTAACAATTGCTCCAGCGGATCACGGTTGCCGGCCATAGTGACTTCTACCCGGACCCGTTCCCGGAGCTTGCGAGAAACCTTCTTCGCCGCGTTCTGAATCTCCCTATATTCGCTCGCCTTAGTGTCCTCCCATTCGGCAAGCAACTTGCGGCGGTGAGCCTCGTGAGTGGCCAGATCACGTTTGAGGGAGTCTTTCCTCTCCCTCAGCGGACGAAGCCCTTCAATCTGTTTACGCAGACGGATAAATTCGGCCCCGTCGATCTTCGATTTCTGAAGTTCTCGCAGGAGCTTCTCATACGTCTCTTCGATGAGCTTCCGTTTCTCCTCCCAACGGGCTTTTGTGCCCGCAACGGAGCTGTCTGCTTCTGCCAGCGCCTTGGCGAGCTGGTCGGCGACCGCCTTGAGCTTCGTGCTCAGCGTGGCCAAAATTGTTTCGACCTCTGCCAGAATGGCCGCGTTAGGAAGTCCCTCTAAAGCCTTTGAAGAAACGAAGGCGGCATCGAGCGGAAGGGCAGATACCAGCTCATTGTGAAGCGTGCGGATAGGATCTATCCGCTCAGCGACACTCGCAAATACATGCTCTTCCCGAATAAGGAGGCTCTTCTCTTTCAGCCGCTCCTCGAGTCCCGCTTCCTGGAAACGCTTTTGCGTCTCTTCAAGGCCCGGCAGCGCAGCTAGCCGTTCGTCGAGGGCTTTTATCTCGCGCCGGACATCGACGATGCGACTCCGCGAGCGTTCCAGTTCGAGCTTCAGCTTGGACTTTCGTCCCGAAAGCGTTGGATCGTGGTCAACGAACCGCTCCAGCAGCAACGTGAGCTTTTCCCGGCTTTTCGTGAGTTCAGATATTTCGTGCTGCCCGAACACTTCTACGCCCGGCATCACGTCTTTCGGCGCAAGTGTCAGCACCTCCCCGGTTTCGTCTTTGACGATCGGCGGATTCGGAACCGACCGCTCGATGGTGTAGGAGCGCGCAGAAGGTTTGTGCGAACGCACCAGCAAGGAGATTTTGGTGCCAGCGCGAAGCACATGACGGATCACCCCCTCATGTGCTTTACGGGTCTCTTCGCCGAGCGGATCAAGCCCGAGTGCGTAGCGCATGCTCTCGATCATGGTGGATTTTCCGGTGCCTCGCCCGCCAACAAGCACATCGAGATTGCCATTAAAATGAACGGACGTACCGTCCAGAAATCCACCCTCCCAAGTTAGGGCTACAAACTCGGCGTGGGGTTCCGGCTGCTGATCGCTATTTAGCCGTATGCGGGATTCCGGGTCGAGGAAGGCCTGCCGCAAGGCCTCGACGGAGACGTTCGACATCTTGATGAAACAGGATGCGCCGTCCTTTTTCAGGTCCTCCGGGCCGTTCACATCGGAGGCGTTAATGACCGCCACAAGGCGGTTGCGCTTATGCTCCGCATCCTTGTTCTCAAGGATTGGCCGGATATTATCCGGCGCATCCGATACCGACCCGGCTAGAGCGCAGGCCAGGAGATCGGGCGACTTCCACGCATTAACACGGGTCTGGCCGGAGAGCTTTTTCAAAAGCCCGCCATCGGAAGCGACATGCGCGGCGAGGCAGATTGCTCCCCTTGCCCCCCACGTCTTAGCGCGGCCGAGAAGTTCGGTGGAATCCAGGCTCCCGGTGGGCGATGCCACCTGGGTATCGTGGACACCGCAATCGCCGATAAACCGTTCGAGCATGCTGTCCATGTCCGGATCGAAGAGGCATAAGAAATGGACGCCATCTTTGGCAACGGCCTCGAAACCGCTGAAGGCGAAGATCCCGGCCGCCCGCACGGCTTGGACCAAGCCCGCAGATTCATGGACCCGGTAATGGTCCGTCACGCCGATGACCTCGGTTCCCGTTTCGACGCATGCTGCGATAATTGCAGCGTTGTACTCCGCTTCCGTCCGGAACGCGGTTTTCTTGTTGTTGCGGCTCTGGTACGCAAAAGGGTTCACCTGCAGGGCGCAGCGGTAGAACCGCGCGCCGTTTGGAAGCTTCAGAGCGGCCTGCAAACGCGCTGATAAAGTACCTGCCGCGTCGCTCGTTTTCACTGTCGTTGTCCAGCCTCTGTCAACGCCTTCGCCGGGCCGTAAGCTTTGTCGTTGCTGCTCATCCATGGGTAGTTCTCCTCACTGCTCCCCGGACCCAGGCTTCTGAGCAGCGATGTACTTCTCCGACGCCTCACGCACGACCCACGCCAGCGACACTTTTTTCTGCTTAGCGAGTTCTTCGAGAGTTTCGTAAACATCCGGCGGAAAACTGATCGTCGCGCGCACCTGCGCCGTCTTTTGGGCCTTCATCCTCTTCTTTTCCTCTCCCTTTTTCGCCTTCATCGCGGTGCGCCTCTGTTCACCGTATTTCACCACATCGGTGAAACAAGCACAATGGCCGTCTGGGTGTTGTTGGCCGAAGGCCGGAACGGGGCGGTTTTCCCCCTTTCCGGCTTATGAGGAAGGGTGGTGGGAAGGCCAAGGAAATAGGGCCGGCGCTGGTCATCGCGGCCGGCGAATCAGCCGGGCTGCGCTTCTCGGAGTTCTTCGCCTCCAACATCCGCAACCGGCATACGCGGATGGCTTTATAGCCGCCGCCGCGGGGTCGCCGTGGGCCTTCGCACTTGCAGGGTATGTTGCTGCGACCCTAAAGGGGTCGAGCATGTGGTCGAGGTTAACAGGGTCGTCTTTTATTCGCCATCAATCCGCGCCCACATAATCCGCCTTATCGCATTTACGATTATACGATTAGCCGGAAACACGATGATCCTCTGCTCATCGTGCGAGTTACGAGGTTCAGAACCGCGGCGGCGGACCCTCTTCACCCTGGACTTTGAGCAATTCCTCGCCAAGGCGTTTGCGGCAGTGCTCAAGGACCAACAACCAAGCTGCGATCTCCTTCGGGGGATCGGTGAAACCGTTATCAAGCATCTTCTCCAGCAGCACAGGCAAATCGCACTCAAATGTCACGCCGCTGATGCGATCGTCACCGGGACCGGGTAGCTCACCCTCGTCGAGGATGCCATAGCGGCTGAACTGGCCCGCCGCACCGGCAGCGTCCTCCGAAGACAGATAGACATAGACCCGCCCCGGTGCGCCGGGGTCCAGCCAAAAGATCCTCCGGTTCACCTCTCGGTCGACACACCTGCACTCGGTGCACTCGTGCCTGAACGTACCATGCCAACTCTCCTAACCTAAATGGGTCGCCTCTGGGAGAACCCGCCCCCGTCAGCCCCCTACCCTACCCCGTTCCCGCCTTGCGCCGCTCCGCTCAAGTCCGCCGCGCCAGTCCGTTGGACCGCTGCGCTCTGGCACGGCGGCCGTGAATTGCTCCGCGCCGCTCATTGGTTAGCTCCGCTGCGCTCCGCATCGGGTCTCTTTCCTCCCTCGCCCTCATAACGGGTGAAGGGCCGAGGGGGAAAAAAGGTTCGGGTTTCTACAAACCAAAACCGCCCTGCCCTTCGGGAAGCGGGCGCAAACAAAGGAGATGGAGCGATGGATACTTACGCGATCGTGACCGAGAAGATCATCAACCTGCTGGAGCAAGGCATTGTGCCCTGGCGTCGACCGTGGAGCGCAACCGGACTGCCGCGAAACCTCCTGTCGAAAAAACCGTACCGGGGCGTCAATCTGTTTCTGCTTTCGGCGACAAAATACGTCTCGCCCTTCTGGCTGACCATGAAGCAAGCGAACCAACTCGGCGGATCGGTGCGTAAGGGCGAGCACAGCCAAATCGTGGTGTTCTGG
>WNFA01000952.1_pt1 | contig 23390 bp, 23 predicted proteins | sample 5400481 | NCBI WGS metagenome assembly WNFA01 (sample SAMN13153340, study PRJNA577476) | soil metagenome | isolation source: 120 cm saprolite under Douglas fir tree site 2 hole 1 replicate 2 | place: USA:California | collected 2015-04-18 | reverse complement strand
TTCCCGACGTGGTAGCCGGTTTCCTCTGGTATTCCTTCCTTGCAGGCGGCCCGCAAAGTGTCCTGCCTCCTGGCCTGTTGAACTCGATCGTGGCGACTTTTGGCTTGCCGCAACATGCCTGGCTGCAGGACTACCCGATGGCCTCGATCATTGTGGCAAACACCTGGCGCGGTACCGCGTTCTCGATGCTGCTGTACGCTTCCGCGTTAGAAGGCATTCCACCTGAATTGTTCGAGGCAGCCTCGATTGATGGGGCCGGGCTGTGGGCACGCATTCGGCTTATTACGCTCCCCCTCATCAAGGGTACTATTGCCACCGACCTGCTGCTCATCACACTGGCGACGCTCTCCGATTTCACGCTGGTCTTTGTCCTGACAGGAGGCGCCAACCCCAATGCAGAGCTCTTGACAATTTACCAGTACAACCAGGCGTTCAAGTTCTATCAGATTGGGTATGGAAGCGCGATCGCGCTATTGATCCTGGTGGTGGGAGCCATCCTTGCATTGTTGTACATCCGGGTTCTGCGCATTGACCTCTAACTGGCAGCGAGGAGATTTTGCTATGATATGTATGCAGACACAATCTGGTCTATCAAGCTCCCATCTGTTCGAGGTGGAGTAAGAGGAGAGAAAGGAAAGAGACATGACTATTCGTCGCAGCCTGACTTCGATATCCGCCTACCTGATCCTGGTGCTCCTCGGACTATTCTTCCTGGTGCCACTCTTATGGCCCATCCTGGCAAGCTTCAATCCGAGTGCAAGTCTATCGGTCGCGATCCCCAGGCCTTTCAGCTTGATCAATTATCAAACGATTATCACCAATGGCCTCGTCCCCCGCCCTTTCGCCAACAGCCTGATCCTGGCAGTAAGTACGATGCTCCTGGTGATCATCCTGGCAAGCCTGGCAGCGTACCCGCTCTCGCGTTACCAGTTTCGCCTCAAGGGCCCCCTGATGTACGCCATCCTGTTCATTAGCTCGCTGCCCATTCTAGCTCTGGTGACGCCGCTCTATGTGATGTACACCTCGCTGAACCTTCTTGATACCTACCAGGGGGTTATCCTTTTCTTTGTTGCCAGCGCATTGCCCTTCTCCATCTGGCTGATGAAGAACTTTCTCGATTCGGTCCCCTTTGAGCTGGAAGAGGCGGCCTGGATCGATGGCGCTTCGACCTTCCAGGGGCTTTTTCGCGTGGTATTGCCGATTGCCGCGCCAGGGATTGCTGTGGTCGGCGTCTGGAGCTTCCTGGTAGCATGGACGAACTTCTTCGTTCCTTTCATTATTCTGACCAGCTCGGATTTATTTCCGGCTTCGGTGCATATCTATAATTTCTTCGGCAGTTATGGCCAGGTGAACTACGGCCAACTGGCCGCCTACGCTATGCTTTACGCGCTGCCGGCCGTCGTACTCTATACACTGGTATCGCGCTTCTTTGTGCGCGGCGTCAGCGGAGGCCTCAAGGGCTAAAAGGGCCAGTTCCCCTCGATCCTGTTGTGTATGTGTTCGTTGAGTGGAAAGGAATTTCTCTTGGTATTTACAGTCCAAAAACTTCGTAATAGTCTTAAAGCGCTGAGCGAAACGACCGAAGGGCCAGCTCACGTGCTTTCCCCGGTCTATAGTCTTGCTGCCGCTGGCCCAATGGTTATACCATCACCTACAGATGCGCAGTGGCAACCGGTGGAGGTAGGACTGCCCTGGGGGCTGGAGCATGGAACAAGCTGGCTGATGACGCCTCTGCAGGCGCCAACGTCGATGCAAGGGCTGCCCCTGGTCTTGCAATTGCACTGGGATACCCCTGGGGATGACTCTCTGTTGCTCCGCCTGGAAGCGACTGTTTTTCTTGATGGGCGTGCTATCGGGGCTTTTGATTGGAAGCATCCCGTTCTCTTGCTGCCTGAAGAGGCGTGCGATGGGCAATCCCATACGTTGATGCTCCAGGTCTACACAGGCGTTCCTCTGCCCTTTGGTGGCTTGACGCTGCGCCCGCGCCGCATGGTGAACTGGCAACTCTATCACTTGATGCAGACGCTCCTGGAGGTACATCTCGCCCTGAACGAAGGTGATCCGGCACGCAATGCCCTCTTAGCGCGCCTCGATACAGCCTATAACATGCTCGATCTACGCGAGGGCTGGCAAGGTGAACGTTTTGCTGACTCGGCTCAGGCCGCTTATGAGTATTTGCTCAAGGAATACCCCACGATAAATCGGGGGTCTACAGTAGAGGGCCGATTTATCGCAGACGGCAACCGCCCGCAGATTACTGCCAGCGGGCATGCCCATCTCGATATCGGGTGGATGTGGCCTTACTGGAGAACTCGCCAGAAGATCGCTCATACCGTCTCTAATGTGCTGGGATTGATGGAGCGCTATCCTGACTACCACTATAGCCAGAGCCAGCCGCAAATGCTGCAATGGCTGAAAGAGGATGTTCCTGAACTCTATGCGGGGGTGAAACAGCGTGTCACGGAGGGACGTTTTGAGCCAGTAGGTGCGATGTGGATTGAAGCGGATTGTAACCTTACCTCTGGCGAGTCGCTCATCCGCCAGATTATGCACGGGACGCGCTTCTGGCAACAGGAATTTGGTGTCAAGCCTCGTCAAATCTGGTTGCCAGATGTCTTTGGCTATAGTGCCGCGCTTCCGCAAATTATGCGCGGCTGCAATATTCCGACCTTTATGACCACGAAGATTAGCTGGAACCAGTTTAATCGGATGCCCTGTGATACCTTTCGCTGGCGCGGCATCGACGGCTCTGAGGTCCTGACTCACTTCATCACGGCGCCAAGCCAGGACGCGAAGACAACTTTCTATAGCTACAACGGCCCCTTGCAACCGAGCGACATGACAGGGACCTGGATGAACTATCGTCAGCAAGACATCAACGATCACTTGCTGTATCTTCATGGCTGGGGCGATGGTGGTGGTGGGCCAACTGAAGAACAAATGGAGCGGATGCAGATCATGGCGGACTTGCCGGACTTTCCCCAGGTTCGCGCCGGTCGAGCCGAAGATTACTTCACGGAACTCTATCAGCGCGTGTGGGAGAACCCACGTTTGCCCACATGGGTAGGTGAGTTGTACTTAGAGTATCACCGGGGAACATATACCTCGCAGGCGCGCGTCAAGCAGGCCAACCGGCGCGCTGAATTATTTTACCGCGACGTGGAACTGCTGAATGCCTGGGCCAGCCTCTACGGCATGCCGTCCCGCCAGGCGGAACTGAATGAGGGCTGGCGGCTCGTACTCCTGAATCAATTCCATGATGTACTGCCCGGTTCATCGATCCGTGAAGTCTATGACGATGCCGAGCGGATCTATGTCGAGGCACGCGCCATAGGAAAGCGGATACACGATGAGGCACTCGCCGTTGTGCTGCAACACATCCCTGCAGGAGAGCAGGATCTCTTCGTGTTGAATACCCTGGCGTGGGAACGCACGGACCCCATACAGGTGCCAGCGCAGCTTGTACCATACGCGTTGATGAATCAACGCTCTACTGCCCAGCAAACGACTGACTGGGAGGGGGACAAGGTGTTCCTGCTGGATGGCGTGCGCGTTCCCCCATGTGGAGTGCAGGTCGTACCGGCAGCTAGCAACGCGGGGACCGGTGAGGTACAGCTACCGTCTACTGCTCGCGCTGCCTATGCTGATGAAGAGACAATCGTCTTGCAGAATGAGTATTATGACCTCTGGATCAATGCGCAAGGAGAGATCAGCCGGCTCTACGACAGGCGTGCAGAGCGTGACGTCCTTGCCCCTGGGCAAACAGGCAACCAGCTTATCGCCTATGAGGATCGTCCTTTGGATTTCGACGCCTGGGATATTGATCTCTTTTATGAGGAGAAGCCATACCCAGTACGAACTGTAACCTCTCTGCGCATTATCGAAGAGGGACCAGTGCGTGCAACCGTCGAAATTATCCGTCCGTACATGTCCTCGCGTATCACGCAACGTATTTCGCTCTGGCGCAGCTCGCCGCGCATCGACATTGCGACCGAGATCGACTGGCACGAACGCCAGACGTTGTTGAAAGCGGCGTTTCCGCTAGCAATCAACAGCACGCGAGCAACCTATGAAATCCAATTTGGCAGCGTTGAGCGCCCCACGCATCGTAACACGTCCTGGGATGTGGCCCGTTTTGAGACCTGTGCTCATCGCTGGATTGATTTGAGCGAAGGGGGATACGGGATCAGCCTGCTCAATGAGAGTAAATATGGGCATGATGTTCACGATAATGTTGTTCGTCTGACGCTCCTTAAATCCGCTATCTATCCTGATGCTCATGCAGATGAAGGCTTGCACCGCTTCACCTATAGCCTCTTGCCGCATACAGGAGATTGGAGGGAGGCGCAGACTGTACGGCGCGCCTACGAACTCAATGTCCCGGTGGTGTGCGTGGCTGGGCGGAAGAAGGCTCCTAACGTATCTACAACAGGCATGACAAGCTCTTCCTTTATACAAGTAGATTGCACGCACGTCATTCTAGAGACGGTGAAACCTGCCGAGGATGGGGCTGGTCTGATTGTGCGGCTGTACGAAGCGCATAATCAGCGCGGGCGTGGTACGCTCACCTTTGTTACCCCGCTTCTTTCCGCGCAAGAGTGTAACCTCCTGGAGGAGCCGATCAGCGATGCCCCCTATCAAGGGAACACGCTAGCGTTTCAAGTAAGACCTTTTGAGATAAAAACATTTCGCGTTCGTCTTTCCCCATACCTGTGACCCTTGCGATACCATGGCCGCTTGAACTAAGATATGCCTTAAAAAACAGTGGACAAGGAGAGGTTTCGCCTGTGTTACCTCTTTGTCCTGCCATGCTCCTCTCAGTCGAATCGCCATTCTGCTAGAGGGTATGTTTGCTGTTGAAATGTTCTCTCAAGGAGGAAATCATGAGAATCTTTGCGGCCATCTTCGGTATTGTGGTGATCCTGCTGGTCGCCCAGGACACCTTTGAGACGATCGTCTTGCCCCGCCGGGTGATAAGACGAATTCGGATCACCCGCTTGTACTTTCGCGTGACCTGGACTGTGTGGAGATTCCTCGGTCGCTTGATGCGATCGGGCCCAAGACGGGAATCCTATCTGAGTTATTTTGGCCCGCTTTCCTTGCTGGCACTGTTCGCGTTCTGGGGCGTGCTCTTCGTCTTCGGATTTGGGTTGCTGCTGTGGGGATTGGCTCTTCCACTGAATGCCCCTGAAAAGACGATCGGCTTCCTCACCTATCTCTACCTGAGCGGAACCACGTTTTTCACGCTTGGCCTGGGTGATGTCACCCCTGTGCCAGGGGTGGTCCGCTTGCTGGTGGTCGGCGAGGTGGCGTTGGGGTTCGGCTTTCTGGCGCTGGTGATCAGCTACGTGCCCGTCATCTACCAGGCGTTCTCCCGGCGGGAACTGAGAATCACGTTGCTGGACGCACGAGCGGGATCTCCAGCAAGCGCTGCGGAGATCCTCCGCCGCAATCACGCTGGCAAGCATGTCGAGGAACTGCGGATGATCCTGCATGATTGGGAACTGTGGTGCGCGGACATCCTGGAGAGCCACCTGTCGTATCCTGTCCTGGCGTACTACCGCTCGCAACATGACCAACAATCCTGGCTGGAAGCGCTGACGACGATCCTGGATACATGTGCGCTGATCCTGACGGGCATTGAGGGTCTGCCGGCCGAACCGGCCAGGTTTGCCTTTGCCGTCGCCCGACATGCAGTCGTCGACCTTGCCCAGGTCTTTAATACGCCACCCATAACAACAGGGGGGAATCGGCTCTCACCGGCCGAATTTGCCCGTCTCCGGGATGTGCTTGCAGCATCCGGCATCCTCTTGAACGAGGAATTGGCCACGGAGCAGAAGCTGGCCGAGCTACGAGCGACCTACGAGCCGTTTGTAAGCGCCCTGGCGCAATTTCTGCTGGTTTCCCTCCCACCCTGGATTACCCCAGAAAGCAATCTCGATGATTGGCAGACCAGCGCATGGGATGATCTGTTGCCATCAACCCGCCGGACGCTTAGAGAGGTGATACACCATGTATGATACCATGCCGTCCCTCGTAGAGAGGGCTTTGAAGGGTGACCAGCGTCCCTTAGAGTATTACTTACGCGAGCAGAGTCGCTTACCGGGTTCGCGTGCAAATCTAGAACTGGTCAACGACATAAGTAATCTCTTTGCTGCAATTGTCTCAGAACAACCTGATGAAGTACAGAAGTTGTTGCATTATCTCGTTGTGGACGAAAAGACGGTTGGAAGTAATACACCTGACGAGTTCATAGTCCTCTGTGGCGTTGTGGCGTTTGGTGCATGCGCAGCCGTGCGATCAGCGTGGCGCGGAGAAATTTTCGCATTGTTGGGTGAGTTTGCTTCTAGCAGTGCGTGGCGGGTGCGCGAAGGGGTAGCGATTGCATTTCAGCGCTTGCTGCCTGTAGTGCCAGAAGAAACCATCGAGTACCTGATGGAACTGGCCACGAAAGGCAATTGCTTCCAGCAGCGAGCCAGCATTGCGGCTATTGCTGAACCGCCCTTGCTGCACACGCCTGCGATGATCGACGCGGCACTTGCTATACAGCAGCTTGTGTTGGAGCGTCTACATGCTATGCCTGTCACCGAACGCAAGCGGGAAGATGTGCGTGCGTTACGCCAGGCGTTAGGCTACACGGCCAGCGTGGTAGTCGCGGCTACTCCTGAAAGGGGTTTTGCCCTGATGCGTGAGTGTGCCACGTGGGGCGATGCCGATATTAATTGGGTGCTGCGTGAGAATCTGAAAAAGAAACGGCTCGCGAAGTTTGCGGAGCATACTGCAATGCTGTCTAAACTTTTGGCTTAGCGGCCGTACGAGGCAGGGAAGCTATTAATGTGATCACATAAGGAAAAATCTTCGTCTTACTGATATGAATCTCCGAGATGTTATACAATGACATCAAGGAGGTAGAGGCATATGGAGTTAATTCGCAAGCAGACCTATATTACGCCAGCCCAGGATAGAGCGGTGAAACGACTTGTTGGATTGATCTCATGAATACAATCGAAACGTGATTTTTTGTTTGGAAGAAAGGAGAGCCCTCCCTTGGGTGCCACAACTACAGCCGATTTTTACAACGGCATGGTGATACGCTATAACAACGAATTGTTTACGATAACCGAGTTTCATCATGTCAGCCCTGGAAACTGGCGTGCGTTTGTACGTGCAAACCTGAAAAATCTGAGAACAGGACGAGTTATCGAGGTGCGCTTCCGCGCGGGCGAGGAGATTGATGCCGTGCGGGTTGAGCATCAGAACTGGCAGTTCCTGTACGCCGATGGCGATGACTATTACTTCATGAATACTGAGACTTTCGATCAGCAGCCGCTTTCTAAAGAGATGCTGGGCGATGCTGTACGCTTCCTCAAAGAAGGGGACGTTGTAGAGCTGCTGGTTGATAGTGAAACCGAGACGATAGTATCTGTGGAGATGCCCAACTTCATGGAACTGACGGTCGAGAGCGCCGAGCCAGGTGTGAGAGGCGATACGGCCAACAATGTCACTAAACCGGCGACTTTAGAAACTGGCACTGTCATCAATGTACCGTTATTTGTAAATCCTGGTGACAAAATACGTATTGATACGCGCACCGGACAGTACGTTTCACGTGTGAAGTAGGGGGATGAAAAGCTATTTGTGTAGAAGTCCCCACAAATGCGGGCCAAAAACAAACAACCCGATCACGACGGAAAGTATAGCGCTCAATAAGACCGCTCCTGCTGCCACGTCTTTGGCAATTTTCGCCAGAGGATGGTAGTTGGGTGAAGCCAGGTCAATACACAACTCGAAGACTGTATTGAACATCTCCGCAATGAACACGCTGCTAATCGCTATGAAGACCATTGCAAACTCGATGGCGGAGATGCGCAGCACAATGCCCAGCAAAATTGCAAGGATGGCGATAGCTATATGCACGCGCGCGTTACGCTGTGTGCGCAGCACGTACCAGAGTCCGCTGAAAGCAAAACCAAAACCAGCGATGAAATTCGCCCAACCGCTCTTCTGCGGCTGTCCTGGCGGGGGTGTGGACTCACTCATGGGAGGATGCTTTCCTCCCCGGTTGCTTCCATCACAGCTTGCTGTATCTGTATCATCGCCTGGTAACCTGCTTCGGTTTGATCGTCGTAGCCGACGAGGTGCAGCACGCCATGTGAGAGAAGGTAGAGCAATTCATAGGTGGGACTGTGACCTTTTTCGGCGGCCTGCCGCAGCACTGTTGGCCATGAGATTACGATGTCGCCGAGATTGGTAGTCAATTCGGATGGAGTGATAAAGATGTGTTTTGATGCAGTTCCACCTGCTTCTTCAGGTGGTATCCATAGTTGATCGGCGGGTGCATTTGCAAGTGGTCTGTCGAGCAGTGGAAACGAGAGTACATCGGTGGGTTTGTCCTGCTGCCGGTATTGTTGATTGAGAGCCTGGATGGTCTCATCGTTGGTAATCAGCAGCGTAAGGGTTACAGGTTGTGTTATCCCTGCTTGATGTAGGGTCTGGTTGACTACTGTTCCGAGCGCGAGGGAAGAAAGTTGCTGTTCAAAAGCGTGATCGCTCTCTTCATCGCCCAGATCTATAGAGAGTTCTACCAGCGCATCCATAGTACCTCGGTAAAAAATGATACCTCCGCAAGTCTTGCGGAGGCAAAGTTATTTATTGTTCTTTGCGGGCTGCTTTGCGCCGCCTGGCGGCTTCTTTTCTCTTGCGTTTGACGCTCGGCTTTTCGTAATGCTCTCTGCGGCGAGCTTCAGCCAGAATGCCGTCTTGCTGAATCTTGCGGTTGAAACGCTTCAGCGCCGTTTCAAACGAGTCGTTTTCGCTGATTTTCACTTCTGACAACGGGATTCACCCCCTTGTGGCCTGTATTCGAGGCGCACAGGGTATCTAACCTGACGGTGCATACCTCGTGGACCATGCGCGAAAATTATAATTGAGTGCCTAGATAGTGTCAAGCTTCCTTTGTGGAAAGGCCACGGCTTTTTTTGGCCGATTCTGCTTCGCGGCTTGCCTGCCGAAGGCGATCATGAATACGATGAAGCCGAATACTAATAGGCTGAACAGGGTGATTGTGCGGTCAAGCAGGATGGCTGCCGCTGCCATGCTCCTCTCGGACGTGAAGAGCGCTATCATAGCCAGCATGCCACCTTCGACCAGGCCGATACCGCCGCTGGTGAATGGGATTACTGTGAGCAGTGCCTCACCAAGCGCGATGAAGAGTGCAGCAGAGAGGATGTGCAGGAAGCTTCCTCCAAACAGGTTGAGCGCTAAGACGATAAAGAAGAAGCGCAGTGACTCGCAGGCCCACACGGCAACTGTAAGAGGTGTTAAGAGGGGGACGCGGCGGAATGAGCCCAGGGTGCCTTCCTGGAAGTGATTGTAGTGGCCGCGGAAACGCTTTGGAACTAACCTGCCAATCTGTGCGGGAAACAGGCGCAGTAAGAACAGGCCAACGATACCGGCTATTACGACTACCAGGGTTATTTTCAAGCCGGTCTGCAGCTGCGACGGCAGATTCTCGTGCAGGCTAATCATCACTGCCGGGATAAAGAGCAGCAGCAAAACGATCAGATCCAGCAGGCGTTCAGCAATTACTGTACCAAACGTCCTTGATGTCGGGAGGCCTGTTTCCTTGCGCAAGAGGTACGCCCGGTACAGGTCGCCTAGCTTTGCGGGAACGATCGAATTTGCGAACCATGAGATGTAGATGATTTCAAGCAGTTTCCAGAATTTCGGTAATTCAATCTCGTTCGCTTTCGTATAACCGGCATTTTGTAGCAGCAACCGCCAGCGGAGTGTACGTATGGGAAATGAGAGGTAATAAATAGCGAACGCAGCAAAAAAGAAGTATATATTAGCGGTACGGATTGACGCCCAGGTCTGCTGTGGATTGATGTTTGCTTTTTGTGCAAAGTAAACCAGTGCGACTATGACGATGACCAGCGGTATGAGAGTGCGCCAGTTGAGGAGTCGCTTTCCAATTGATAACTGCTCTTGTGATATCTCTGGCTCTTCCAGGGTTTCCTGGTCGAGGAGCTCTGCCTTCTTAGTTTCGATAGACGCTGCTTGATCGTCTAGTACAGATTGCATATCTGTATCGGAAGCACTACTAGTATTCCGCGTAATCAAGATTTCCTCCAATGCCAATACCTTTAGTCCGTCACGCCAGGCGTTACCCACTCTAGACGGATAAGAGCAATAAGGAGTAACGCGATAAGAGTGGTCAAACTGTGAACATAGAGATCATCGACCAGGTTATGCACACTAACGGTAATCAAGGCAGCCAGAAGTCCTATCGCTAAAGCTCTATCGTTGGTGAGCATAGCGGCGATTGCATCTTGCCTTTGCCTGCGATACTGTTGCGCCAGGCTAAGCGGGCGCAGTAGCAGCTTAAGTTTGTTGCGGCTGCCCAGGGGCGCTTCGATCACGGGTTGCGCTTCTGGTTCCTGCATCTTAGCCTGCTCGTATTTCTTGTTGATGTGCCGCAGCGCAGTCACGCCTGCAACAAACATGGCGAATAGAAAAAGTACGTAAGCTGTCAATCCGATAAAACCGGTTTCAGCCGCGATATTGATGTAATAGTTATGCGCGTGCCCCAAAGGGTCTACGAAAATAGTAATAAAGTACTGGGGATAAGCATCGGCATAGTTGCCGATACCCACGCCGAGGATGGGATGATCGAGGAACATATGCAACCCGGCGATCCAATGGGCCAGGCGCTCGGCTGTAGAGTAATCCTGGCTGCTAGGTTGTGTGAGAGAAATTTGAACCAGACCCAGGAAGTGCAGTACCGGGTTGAAGATATGTAGGGGTATCCAACCGGCAAGCAGCGCTTCGAAGAAGCCCAGCAGTGCAATAATCAGCACCCTCATCAGTGTGAGTATGCGCGGCATACCGGCTAACACGATAAAGACGAGAGCCGCGGCAATCGCCATCTCTCCGCCGCGTGACTGTGAGAGGTATTCTGCGATGCCGAGAAGGATGGCGGTGAGGCCTGCCAGGATGCGTGTCAACCAGCCACGCCCGAGCAGGGTCAAGGCGAGAGCAATGCTCAAGGGTATGTTGATATAGCCGGCATAAGGATTGGGCTGGTCAAATGTCCCGTAAACGCGCAGGCTCGCATCACGTATAAATGCCTGGGGGCCGATGTTGAAAAATGCCTGAATATAGCCGTAGAAAGCCTGGGAGATGCCTGCGAGGCAAATAAGCACGATAATTGTCCAGATCTGGCGGCGGGTGCGCAGGTATTGCGCTCCCAGTAGAGCCACTACCAGAAATTCCAGCCATTTGCTGATTTCCTTCAAGCTGGAACTGATATTCAATGCCGTCGTCATTGAGAGCGCCATTGTGCCGACTAGCGCCAGCATCGCTGCTACAAGATAGAGAGGAATGTGCGCGGACTCACGATCGAGTGGTCCTGCTTTCTGCTGGCGCAGCCCAAAACTCATGAGCCACCCGATCGCCAGGAATACCACAAGCAGGTCAGCGCTGCTCAGGCGTAGCCCTTTAATATCAATGAAATCTATCGAGCCCCAGGGTATGGAAATGGGCATCAAGTAGAGCGCGACGCGCGGTCGCAGCATTGTCCATACCAGCACGCTCAGGTAAAGCGGCAGGCGAATATTCCAGGGTAAAGGCGGAACAAGCAAGAGGAAAATGAGAGCAACTCCACATATCAAGCCAATCAGGTTTGATGACGTGGCATAGCTACGCATGGCGCGGTATGTTGTACTGAGCCATGAAACGCGGCGGGTTGGAACATACTTGCCCACGCTTTGGCTACTCATAGTCGTTGTTATCTCTACCGAATGCTTGCTTTAACATACTACGATCGTACAGATGATAATTGAGACATTTGGGTGCTGAACCATTCAATAGTGCGCCTCAGTCCGTCCTCGAGTGAGACTTTGAGCTGCCAGCCCAGCATACGTTGTGCCTTGGTAATATCCGGGCGGCGGCGTTCTGGATCATCGATACGGCTGGATTCGAATACGATTGGGGACGAAGCATTGCATAGCCGGATAATGGTCTGAGCGTACTCAAGGACGGTATGCTCTTCCGTATTCCCGAGGTTAAACACTTCGCCGGTGGTGTAAGGCTTGAATAATGCTAACAACAGGCCTTCTACCAGGTCGCTCACATAGCAGATGCTGCGTGTTTTGTTGCCATCGCCGTAGATGGTCAAGGACTCGTTTTGTAGAGCCTGAGTGATAAAATTGGGTATCATGCGGCCATCATCTGCCTGGCTATTTGGGCCATAGGTATTGAAGATACGTACAATACGCGCATTGATCTGGTATTGACGGTAGTACTCCATGGTGAGTGTTTCGCCGAGGCGCTTACTTTCATCATAGCAAGCACGTGGCCCGATTGAATTTACGTTCCCCCAGTAGTCTTCACGCTGTGGGTGCACGAGGGGGTCTCCATAGATTTCTGAAGTCGAAGTAAACAGGAAGAGCGCCTTCTGCTTGCGAGCTTGTTCGAGCATCTGATATGTTCCCTGGCTGTTGACCAGGATGGTTTCGATGGGATGTTCCATATAGCCGATAGGGCTGGCCGGACTTGCCAGGTGAAAAATGGCATCGGCTTCGAAGCTAAAGGGGTGTGTAACATCGTGCTGTAAAAAAGTAAAACGCGGATTATTGTGCAATGAGTCGATGTTCTGCTCTGAGCCGGTGAGAAGGTTATCTACACACAGCACACTATGTCCGTCTTCCAATAAACGAGCACAAAGATGGGAGCCTATAAAACCTGCTCCACCGGTAACGACGATTTTCAATGAACAGGACCTCCAACATATTGAAGAAATCAGGTAATATTCGTAGCGGATGCTATTCTCGTTGTTTTTCAATCTCAGATGAGAAGCCAGTCCCCCGCCACGAAGATACGCTTTCAATCTCATTTATTTCAATCTCAGATGAGAAGCCAGTCCCGCGCCGGTATCCAATCCCAACCCGGTTAGTTTGCCGAAGTGCTCCTCTTGCCAGATGCCTCTCATTTATCATACCTTAATGCCAGACGATTGGCGCGTATCAAGGTAACGGCATAGGACACTTATCATGCCGCCTGATAGTAGGTATCTTACTACTATACTATGACGCACAGGAAAGGGAATCGTTTCATGGCCATCATACTTTCTCGTGCCGATGTCCAACGCTGCTTGCATATGACAGAAGCTATTGAAGCGATGCGCCTTGCTTTCAGCGCGTTGAGCGCCGAGCAGGCAGAGGCTCCACAGCGTATGGCAGTTACTCTTGCAGAGCAGGGTGTTGCTCTGCTGATGCCATCGTTATTACAAACGATAGAACGACACGCCTTTGGTTTAAAGGTGGTGACTGTTATGCCACGAAATCCGCTCAGAAATTTGCCGCGTATCTACGCCTCAGTGCTTTTGTTGGATGCCACAACCGGTAAAACGCTGGCAATTCTCGAAGGAGGGTGGCTGACTGCCATGCGTACAGGCGCTGTCTCGGGGCTGGCAACATCCCTACTCGCTCGAGAGGATGCCGATATACTGGCGCTGTTTGGAGCAGGTGCGCAGGCTCCCATGCAGGTACTGGCCATCCATACTGTGCGCCCTTTACGCGAGGTGCGTGTAGTGAATCGTAACGATGAGCACTATCAACAGCTGGTTACGAGCTTGCGGGCTATGCTTGGCCCATCATGTCCCCCCATGCAGCGCGCTTCTTCTAGGGGTGAGGCTCTTGCAGGCGCGCTGCTGGTGGCATGCGCTACAACTGCGACTGCTCCACTTTTTCATTGGAGTGAGGTTGCACCAGGAGCGCATATCAATGCGATTGGCGCATTCACTCCCGAGATGTGCGAGGTGGATGCGGAGACGCTTGCACATGCCCGCATCGTGGTTGACCAGCGCGAGTCGGCGCTGGTTGAAGCGGGCGATCTGCTGCAAGCGAGCGGGCGGATTGCTCGACCTGAAAGCTGGATTGAACTGGGCGACTTAGCGAGAGGGGTGCAGATGGGCCGGCAGGCGGCAGACCAGGTCACTTTCTTTAAGTCGGTGGGTGTTGCGGTGCAGGATGTTGCTGTGGCTTTACATGTCTATGCCAGGGCACGTGAACTGGGTATTGGGATCGAGGTGGATGTTTAGGCCTGCCTGCGTTTCCATCTCCTGTACATCACCTCGTCCCCCAGGCTGAGAAAGCCCCAGGTAGTTAAACCGTGCACGATCACGACAGCCAGCAATGAACGAGGCTCAGGTTGTGCCAGGTATAAGAAACTGAAGACCAGGCCTGCCAGGCCCACCCCTCCTACGCTCCTCCAGCTCCATTTGCCCAGGCGATGATACAGGGTGTAGATGGCTGTACTGGCAAGCCAGCCCCAGCCTATCCAGCCTGTCCACTGCGTTACCGCCGCCAGCAGAAAGCCACGGAAAAATAGCTCTTCGACTGGCCCATTAATGACCAGGTAGAAAAAGCCCTGAAGCAGGTGGTCGCCGGGTGTAGGCCAGCGAAACCAGGGGCCAACGATCAGTATGCGATACGTGATGGCGAAAGAAGTCATAACCACGCCGACAACCAGGCAAATAACGAGTTGTTGGGGCCAGTTGTGCAGCGTCAGACCCAAAAATGCCAGTGGCAAGTGAAAAATAGCGATGTAGAGAAAGGGGATGATGGCCAGGGGAATGATGCGCATGAGCATATCGGGCCACAGCCAGCGCCAGGTATCGGCAACTGTATTTCTTACAACCTGAGATGATTTTGTTGTTGACACGCGTGTACCTCTTCGGGGCAGAAAGATTTGCCGGGTCTGGGTTGCAGGCATGCTCTACACTTACTTTCCTGGAATGGTTTTGTTAATACCAAGTTAACTGCCAAGTTAAACTGTATTAAGTAAGTGTAAAACAAGCAAAGGTAATTTGTCCAGGTGCCTGCTAGCGTTTGAATCCTAACAGGCGTGCCAAACCCTCTTCTGCCTCTACTCTTGAAAAATCGCCTGCGCTCAGCGCGGCATCGTTTTTCCTCTTGAGCCGTTGGTAAAAGGCAATGCCGCGCGCAAGTATATCTCTATCTGGATTGCCTGTTTCGAGCATTTCAAAGAGCAGATCCGCAGCCCTGGCATACCTGCCCGTTTGATCAAAATACTGAAAAAGCTTCAGTTTTGTATTGACCGGTAATTCGTAGTCGCTTAACTTGTGCAGGAGGCCCTCTACCTCGGGCACAAACTCCGTACCGCTGATGGCAGTGTCGAGCAACAGGACTTCGAGGAACAGGTTCAATGCCTTGAGATAGCTATAGTAGCTTTCATCGGAGTTGCCCTGATCCTGGTAGATGTCGCCTTCCGCTTTAAGCAGTGTGGCAAGCAGCCAGCACTTTTCGGTGTTCAATGCACCAAACGACGTGAGCATCGACAATACCGTTTCCTCGGGCAGCGAGTGAATAAAGCCGAGACCCATGCCGAGTGCCTGCTTACATTGTTCATCGATGAGGCTATGGGCTGCCGCGTAATCCTTGATTTGCCGGTGATAGACTACCTGGGCTAACGCCCTGCCAAACTCTTCTACTATTCTGAGAATATAATCTCTCTGTGACATATGATCCCTCTTCGGGATGGCTCACCGGGACGGTGTCAACTGGCCGGCCTGACAGATTCAGGCCAGCTTTGCTATCGCTTGCTCGATGCGCTGCAACGTGCGCTGGCGACCGAGTACTTCCATCATCTGGGTGAGTGGAGGAGTGGCGTTGCTTCCACTGACTGCTACGCGGATAGAACCGAAGAGCTGGCCTGTTTTCAGGCCAAGCTCCGTTGCCAACTCGCGCATGGGTGGCTCTAAGGCGCTGTGTTGCCATGGTTCGATACCGGACAACAGGTTTAGAGCGGTTAATAAGGCTGCTCGTGTGCTGTCTGCATCCATGCCTTTCTGAATCAACATACTGGATTCGTAGGCCAGGTCATCCAGGTAGAAGAACGCAACTTTGGGCGCGGCATCGCCTAATGTTTTCATGCGCTCCTGCTCAAGCTGGAGCACGCGTGCTGTATATGCAGGATCGAGTGGACGCGGGATACTATCGGGCAATCCGCCCTCAGCCTCGGAGCGCTCCATGTAGGGAATGGTGCGTTGTGTCAACTCGTCCAGGGGCAAATTGCGGACATAGACGCCATTCATCCACTCGAGCTTCTCCATGTCGAGAATGCCACCGGCGATGCCGATGCGATCCAATGTGAATACGCGAATCAATTCCTCGCGTGTGAAAAGCTCGGTTTTATCGTCATATGACCAGCCGAGTAATGCCAGGAAGTTGAGGACTGCTTCTGGCAGGTACCCCTTCTGCTGTAGTTCTCTCCAGGATGGCGCGTTGTGGCGCTTGCTGAGCTTCTTTTTATCCTTGCCCAGCACGTCTGGAACGTGATAGAGTAGCGGTGGCTGCCATCCAAGCGCCTTCCAGATTTGTATGTGCCGTGGTGCGCTGGAGATCCATTCCTCGGCCCGCAGCAGGTGTGTAATACCCATCAGGTGGTCATCGATGATATGCGCGAGATGATAGGTCGGCAAGCCGTCGGATTTGAGAATGATATGATCGTCAATGTCAGCATTATTGAAAGCGATATCTCCATGCAGTTCGTCATGGACAACCGTCTCACCATCGAGCGGCATAGCGAAACGCACCACCCATGTGAGGCCTGCGGCATCATTGGCCGCGCGCTCCTCTTCGCTCAGGTAACGGCAGCGCCGGTCGTAGCGGGGAGGCATTTTATTTGCGATCTGCTCATCGCGCATCTGTCTCAGCCGCTCTGGCGTGCAGTAGCAACGGTAAGCGTGACCGGATGCGATCAATTGGTGGGCGTAATGCTGGTAGAGCGCCTGGCGCTGTGTCTGGTAATAAGGGCCATACGGCCCACCGACCAGGGGGCCTTCATCGACATCCATGCCAAGCCACTGCAAGCCTTCCATGAGGTACTCAACAGCGCCTTCCTCTGTACGTGCTACATCGGTGTCTTCAATACGCAGAATGAATGTGCCACCAGTGTGGCGTGCATAGAGCCAGTCAAAGAGAGCAGTGCGATACCCGCCAATATGCGCAAGTCCAGTTGGACTGGGAGCGAAGCGCAGGCGTGGCTTGCTTCCCGCTATTGTGTTTTGCTGCTCCTGTGGATGATTGCCAGTCTGTATCATTAGTGCGAAATTCTCCTCTACGTGACTACGAATATGGTCTAATTCTATCATAGGGTGCCAAGTGGCGGGGATTAAAGGTGCCAATATTGACACTCAAAAGTCAGAGGTGAGACAATCAAGACGAGGAAGTGAACAGTTGAGCATCGTATGTAGAGGGGAAATCTTTGGCTGAGGGTCTGCGGTTAGAGGCAACTTTAGGAGCAGCGACGATAAGAAGTGGCGAATCCCTGGCTGGTGCGCGTGAGTTCAAGTCGGGTAAAGGACGCAAAGGTGAGTGATTACACCCTTGCGGGTGTTACTTGTGGATGAGCGAAAAGTACAGGTAATGGAGCGCAGAGAGACGTATGCTTCTATAGTATTGCGGTATCAGGTTTGATGCAGGTCGGGTCAGCACGTCATAATGAGATAGATGGCTTAGCAGGATTTTGTCCCGGAGAACACAAAACAATGCGCAAACAGGAATCAGAAGAAGGTCAGATAGACGATCATGAGCAGCAGACAGAGCCAATGTCGCGGGTTTTCCTGTCGCCTACTGCTTCAGATATCCATAAGGGTGTTCCGGCTCCGCAATTAGATGAACGGCCTTTTCCAAGACAGAGCGCAGGTCCTATTGGCTCATTTAATCGAGCGCCGGGGACACCGCCTGTCTATCCAGTTTTGCCGTCAGCCCCCGTAGAGGGCCATAATGGTAGGCCGGCTGGAGGTATTCCGCCACGCATACATACTCGTAAAGCTGCACCACGTCAACCACATCGAAGCTCATTTCCGGCATTTGTAGGTTTATTCTTTGTAGCTGTGGAATTATTGTTGCTCTTGCGCCTGATCTGCTTGCTCTTTGGGTTCTCAAGTAACAATCTGTGGGTAGGGCTTGTTTATACGCTAAGCGCTATCTTCGTATTGCCTTTTCGACTGCTTTCGGAGAACATCAAGATACCAATTCTGTACGGCACAGAGTTGTACAGCGACCTGATTATCATTTTTGCCTTACTGATGTATGGGCTGCTCTCACGGATTCTGGTTCGCTTCTTAAAAGCGCTGCTGCATTCGCGCTAATCTTTCCCAAACTCATCCAGCACATCTAAGCTGTTGATAAAGTCCCGGTACGCTTCCAGGTTATCCTCTTCCTTTTCCTTTTGTGGGTCAGATTTTTGTGTAAGTGGCTCGTCAGTAGTCTCCAGAGCCACTCCAGCGCGTTCGAGTACACTCTCCTCGACATAAATCGGTGTCTTTGCACGTACAGCAAGCGCGATAGCATCGCTGGGGCGCGAATCAACTTCGACATGCCGTCCCGCAACATCCAGTACGATACGTGCATAGAAGATGTCTTCGATCAGGTCCGAGATCACAATGCTTACGATTTTAGCTCCAAGATCACCGATGACATTCTTCAGCAGGTCGTGCGTGAGAGGGCGAGGTGAACTCGTCCCTTGAAGTTCAATAGCAATTGCATATGCTTCAGCATGCGCTATCCAGATAAACAGGTAACGCTCTTGCTTCGTCGCTTTCAAGATGACCACTCGCTGCGATGTCTGCAAATTGATACGCACGCTTTCAACTGTCATCTCAACCATATATCTGACTCCCTCTGTTATGGCTGGGAACTCTCGGGTCTCTGATGCATTTATTGTACATCCATCCGTAGGTTATGCGCAAATCGGCACCCATGTATTGCCACTCTATTTTCTATTCTTAACGGGTATCTTGGTTTGTTATCCCCTACCATTGGAGTATACATTCCCACCGTTGTGGTGTAAAGACGGTTTCCCACCAGTTATTCTCTGCGCACTTGCTCTCGCCCTGGGAAATCCTCTCTGAAGAAGTGAAAGAGATCACGGAAGACGAAAAGATTTTCTAAAAATTCGTTCAAAAATGCTTGACTTGTATAAGCTTATTTGTTATTCTTTGAATAGCTGTTCTACTTTCGTGCAGTGCGGCTAAGTGAGATGTGTAAGCCTATCCAGAAAGGTAGGAATACGGATATATGTCATCAGGACATACAAGTGACATTCAGCAGAAAATATTCGAGTTCATTATCGAATACTCGCGGGCGCAGGGTATGCCGCCAACTAACCGTGAGATTGGCGGCGCCATGAAAATTGCCAGCACCGGCCATGTTGATTATCATCTCAAGATGCTGGAGAAAAAAGGCTTAATTGCTCGCGAATCAAAGAAAAGCCGTGGCATCAAACTGGTACAACAACCCTTTGGCATTCCTGTAATGGGCACTATTGCAGCAGGTGAACCTCTGGAAGTATTCAACGACCCATCTGAATCGATCGAGATAGGACGGGAGCTTGAGCAGCAGGGTACCTACGCTTTGGTGGTAAAAGGTCAGTCGATGATCGAAGACCATATTTGCGATAAAGATTACGTGGTAATCAAGCCGCAATCCACCTGCGAGAATGGCGACATCGTGGTAGCCGTTCATTTGCAGGGCAATGGCCGTGCCACCTTGAAGCGTTTCTTTCAAGAAAAAGAGCGCGATAGGGTACGTCTCCAGCCCGCTAACTCCGAAATGGATCCCATCTATGTTCCCAGGAGCGAGTGGGACCAGGAGTGGCAGATACAGGGCAAAGTAGTGGCGATCTTCCGCAAATGCCAGGCTGCTTAACCTGTTTTAAACAGGTTTACCATACACTGAAAATGTATAGTGGGGGATTCCGCATTACAGAAATTCGCTGGAAAGCAATCCCCTGGTATGTATTGTATACGTCTCCGCATCTTTTACCTCGCGTGCCTCTATTACCTCTTGAAGAATTTCCTCGTATCTGATATACTCTTCTTTGCCGGGCTTTTCGTTATAGCAAGGCCAGGTTTAACGGGCGCTTCCGCGAGTCGTGGTAGAGAAGAAAGGAATCGGTATTTATGAGAGCTGCCGCTGTGGCGTTAGTGCTCATTATTGGTGCTGTTGTACTCCTTATATTTGCGAATACACTTAACTCCTGGGTGCTTGGCGGCTTAATTGGTGGATTGGCAGCCTTGCTCATCAGTATTCCGATTTCCCTGTTCTTATTTACGATCCTGGCGCGTCGTCACGATGAGGAACTGCGGGCCTTGCAGGAGGTGCTAGAAGAAGAGATGGCGGCGGCTGGCATTGAGGGGAGAGACTATGCTGAGGTCTACGAGGCTAATGCCTATGTGCTCTCTAACGAAGAAAATTTCTATAATGATCCAAGGGGTCGCAGGTTGTCCGGTGCGCGTAGTTTACCTGCTGCAGGTCAAAGCCAGGCATCTGTATCCGCTTATGGAACCTACAATCAACGTCCGGGGAACTACCCTCCAGGATCAAGACGACCATCGCAAGCGTTGCCCCAGGCTCGTGGGAAAGGTATGCCTACACAACAACTTGCTCCCGACCATCGCCTACAAAAGCACTCGGTACACGAAGTGAACGCCATGCGTTCAAAATATCAAACGGCGGCATTACGTGCCGCACAGCGAGAAGCAGCGCTAGAGTCCGATGATATAGAAGTTGTGCCTCCTCACTCCACTGCTCCATCTAAACGCGTCTCACCAGCACGCTCTTCACAACCTTTATCTGAGCAGTCCACGCGTTTTAAACAAGTGCGGCCTACACATCAATTGCCGCCCGAGCAACAAGCAGTGAACCCAAATAGCCCACGCCGGGTTAGCGATGCTGCTTCTGGTCAAAAGGGTGGGACGCGCCGTAATGTGCCATCTGGTGGGGTGTACTTCCCTGGTAGGGCTCCCCGTACCGATTCTCTGCGTTCGCATCAGCCTCAAACAGATCGGCTTCGTGAGCGCTATCCAGAGACTGAACCTGTTTACCTGCGTTCTCAGACGGGTCAGCTAATACGCAACCCCCAGTTGGTTGAGCAATTGCGCGATCCTGACATGATTACAGGCAGTCTCAATAACCCCCTGGTGCGCCGTGCGCCGTACATGTATGAGGATGATCCGCTGCGTGAAGAACTGGCGCAGCAGATTGATGGGGGGCCTATCATGCGCCGGTCATCACGGTTCTTGCAGCATGAGGAAGCGTAAGAATCTGGCGGAGGCAGGCTGAACCTGGCGAGGCTTGCCTCCACCACTCTTTTTCCAGTAATTCATCAAACACGGCTTTTGTACTACTGGCTCTAGCCCCTTTGCACAAAATATGTTAGTATCTGACAAGCAAATGCATAGGAGTGCGAAGGAGGTTGGTTTTTTGTTAGCACATCTTACCGATTCAATAACGACATTTATTACAAGTCTCTACGTTACAGCGGGCCTGGCGGGTATTGTGCTGGCTATGGCTATCGAAAGTTGCTGTATTCCCCTGCCTAGTGAAATTGTGATGCCTCTTGCTGGCGTGATGATTGTCACCGGTAAATTATTAGCGGGTGTGAATTCCGGGCTAAGTTTGATATTAGTGGCCCTGGCTGGCTCTATAGGCTGTCTGATTGGCTCAGTAGCTGCGTATGGTATTGGCTATGCCGGTGGCCGCCCTTTAATGCTGAAATATGGACGCTATGTACTGATTTCTCAGCATGATGCGGATAGGGCGGATCATTTCTTCCAAAAGTGGGGAAGTGCAACAGTCTTTTTCGCCCGCCTCTTGCCGGTAGTACGCACCTACATTTCGCTGCCTGCCGGTATCGCAAAGATGCCTTTTGCGAAGTTTTGTCTCTACACATTTCTCGGTTCATTCCCCTGGTGCCTGCTGCTGGCGTATGTGGGGACAGTTATAGGCAAAAACCTGTCAACACTCAGCCCGCTCTTCCATGATCTGGACGTGGTGATTATTGTGGTGGTGATAGCGCTGGTAGCCCTGTATATCTGGCGGCATATTCGCAATGATCGTAAGGCTCGTGCGGAGAAGGCTGCTGCCGAGCAACAGGCGTCACAACAGAATGGATGGATGCAGCAACCACAGCAGCAACAATGGGGTCAACCACAGCAATTCTCGCAGGGGCAGCCCTGGCAACCTCAACAGCAGTGGGGCCAACCACAGCAATCTCCCCAGCAGCCCTCACAGCAGCCCTGGGGTCAACCACAGCAATCTCCCCAGCAGCCCTCACAGCAGTCCTGGGGTCAACCGCAGCAGCCACAGCGGGTGCAGTCGCCACAGCAACAGCCGCCATGGCCTCCGCAGGGGGATAACGGCGGCTGGGGTGGACAGCAGCGCTAACTCTAAGATTACCGGGTTAGCAAGAAAAATTAAGGAGGGAGAACCGGAGAAAGCCTGGATTCTCCCTTCCATATGTGACTCTCCCTTATTGCCCCACGAGCCGTGCAACGACCGGGGCAAAGTTCTCCATTTGTCCTGCATAGACCTGAAGGTAGGAGAATCCGTAGCGCTCGCGCTGCTCAAGGAGATGTGCAACCGCCTGTTCAGTATTTAGTGGTCTCTTTGGAATGGGCGGCCCCCCTCCCTGGGGGGCGAGATCAGTTCCACTGTCGGTGATCACCAGGTCGTAGATCGTCTGACTCAGTTCCAGGTCGGAGAAACGCTTCCCCGCGGCTTCTTTGATCCACGCAATCTTCTGCTCCAAGGTGGCATCTGCTGGATCTCTACCCTGCGCGCTGATTCTTGACCCGATGGCAATGATATTCGCTTCTCGGGCCGCCAGCTTGAGCATGCGTTCTCCGGCGCCGGCAACGAGAATAGGCAGATGCGGCTGCTGGACCGGCCTGATATTTCCCTTCATCTCGGTGATCGTGTAGTACTTCCCACTGAAATTCACCGTCTCTTCTGTGAAGAGGTGTTTCAGCAACTGAAGGGTTTCCTCAAGGTGGCCGACGCGTGTGCCCGCGTGCGCAAACGGAATCCCCATCTGTTGAAACTCAGCTGGGCCGACTCCTGCTCCCAGGCCAAGTTCAAAACGGCCCTCGGAGAGCAGATCGAGCGTGGCAGCTTCTCTGGCGAGGAGCACAGGATGGCGATACTCATTGCAGAATACATAACTGCCAATGCGCAACGAAGTAGTTGCCTGGGCAGCCACAGCTAACGCTGGAATAGGGGCCAGGCTCCCTACGCTAACGCGATCTGGCATTAACAAGGTCGCGTAGCCAAGCTCCTCGACTCTGCGAGCAGTCCTGATCCAGGCAGTATGCGATGGGGCATAAGCCGCTGTGACGCCAAAATGAAATGGCCGGTGCATCTGGTGATTCTCCTCTCATCGTTGATCAATACTTAGTTTGGACCGTAGCGATTCTATTTCACCAAGAGCCATTCATTCATTCAAATCACACGAAATCAGGTGTTTTCGGCAATAGGACTCAACTGTGCATGTCGCCAACCCTGTCTATCCTACTGGCTCTC
>WNFA01001210.1_pt1 | contig 23436 bp, 17 predicted proteins | sample 5400481 | NCBI WGS metagenome assembly WNFA01 (sample SAMN13153340, study PRJNA577476) | soil metagenome | isolation source: 120 cm saprolite under Douglas fir tree site 2 hole 1 replicate 2 | place: USA:California | collected 2015-04-18 | reverse complement strand
CGGGATGTACTGGCCATGGGCGGGCAGGTCACTATCACCGGCGATATTCAGGGATCGGCGAAGATCCGGAGCGGGGAGTTGATTATTGATTCGTCGGCGCGTGTCGGCGGCCCGATTGATTTTAGCAGTGACAATCCGCCGCAAGTTTCCTCCGGGGCCAAGCTGGCTTCACCGGTTCATTACGAAAAGCCGAAGCACCGGGAAGATTACCGCAACGTGCACTACTACCTCTGGCAGGTGATTTGGACGGCGGCGTACGTCTTGTTCGGACTGGTGCTGTTCGCCTTGATGCCGAAGTTTTCGGCGGATGCAGTGAAGTCGGCGGAGAATTACGGCGCCGCAGCGGGGCTCGGCGTGCTGGTCGGATTCGGGCTGCCGATCGCGGCGTGCATTGCCTGCGTCACGGTGGTGGGATTGTTTGTCGGGCTGGCGACGCTGTCTCTTTGGTATGGCTCCTTATATTTCGGGGCGGTGATCATCGGAGCGGTTGTTGGGCAATGGCTGATGGGACGCACGAGCGAACTGTGGCCATTGATCGGACGTATGGCCGTGGGAGTTGTCATCGTGCGGCTGTTCACGATCATCCCGCACGTGGGCTGGGTGTTTAAGTATGGCGCGGCGTTCTGGGGAATCGGCGCCATTTCCCTGGTGGTTTACCGGCGGTTCCAGCCGGTGATTGCGCCGAACCTGCCGTCGGGGCCGTATACGCCGCCGATCCCGCCGAATACGACGATAGGCGGGGCGCTGCCGGCGTGAGGAAGGGTTTTCAGTTTTCAGTGGACAGTCAGAAGGGGAATAGAACTCGCGTAGCGCATATCTTCGCAGTCGCTCAGGATGGGTCGAACGCGCTGAAAGATCATTGGGGGGCAGCGAGGAAGTTCGCGTTCGAGTCCAGGAAAGATCACGGGCCGGTCTGAGAGTTTCAGGCCGGCCCGTTGCCTCTTGCGGAGGCGGAGAAAAGCATTTCGAGTTAATGTTGCCGGATCTTTGCAGCCATAAAGGGAAACTGCGCGGAGTTCGTCGTATTCTCCAAATAAAGCACGCGAAGCCCCACAGGGAGACTGGTGTTCACGCTCGCGGCGCTCGTGATGCCATCGAGATTTGTAACGCCCTGAGCGCCAAGGGTGCCTGAGAAGACCTGCGTTGGAAAAACGGACGCGGCCGTCAGGTTAAAGTATGAGGGAACAGCGTTGACGTTGACGGTAGTGGTGGAAGCTGTGGTGGGTGTGGCGATGAGGCGCGACCAGCGCAGGATGACCGTATCCGCGGTTGCTACCGCGAGGGTAGTGCTGGTGGCTGCCACGAACGCCGTGACATGAACCGCCACGGTCTGGCCGGGATGGATGGCGGTGGTGTTGCTCTGACCTTGAAAGTTGCCGATGCTGCCGGCAGGTACGGCCAGGCCTTTGGAGTCTACGAGGAAGTTCTTGGGAGCAGGGATATTTACGGTGAGACGATCCCCGGTGTTGACCCCGCCGATAAGGGAGTTGGTGGCGAGCTGAACTTTATCGGTGACGGCGATGGCAAATTGAGTGGGAGTGTTAACGGCGTAGACGGTGCCTTCGACGAAGTCCTGCCGGGTTGCATTCAAGGGCCCGAATTCCTTGAGTTCGAGCGTGCCATCCGATTTGAGGAAGGCGTCAACGCTGGCAATTTGACCGGCAACGACGCAGGAAATGGTGGAGGGCGTCGGACAAATAAGGCTATCGGGGCTGGGGTCGAAGAACGAGGCCGAGGTGCTGGTGGCGGTGAGCGCGCCGCGAGTGGGCGAGGTAATCGTTACGGTGCTGCCGCTGATACCGACGACGCCGGTGAAATCCTCGATGAGCTCGAGCTGATTCGTACCGAGATTGGCATTCGTCCGGGGCAAAGTGAAGGCCGTAAAGACGCCTGGGCTCGGAGACGAGGGATTGAAATTGACGGATAGAGTTCCCCCCGAGAGCGAGATGGCATTCTTCAGGTTGAAGTCGATCTCAATGCCCTGCTGGCCGTTCGTAGTTGGGTTGAAGGTGAAAGAACTGATCGTCGGGAGGCCAACGGCCGCGAGGGTGGCCGTGCAGACGAAACCGCTCGCGCATGTCACGCCGTTTGCAGTGATGGTTGAAGACGTGTCGTTCAGGAACGTTATCTCCGGGCTAGAGAGAGAAACCTGTACTGTGTAGCTTCCTGACGGCACATTGGTGAGGGTACCGAGGAAGGCGGTATCGGACTGCAAGCGCATGAGATCCACGATCGGTGATGAAGGCTGAAGGGTCTGAGCTGTCCCAGTGGTGGGAGTGAGAGTAATGCCGACAATGGTGACTTTGAACGAAAGGATTGACGGATTCGCGGGAAGAGTGTCTGCGACCAGAGTAAGACTCACCGTGGCGGTGCCCCCGCCCCCGCAGTTGACGGTACATTTCGTTTTGGAGCCGCTGCAAGATGAGAAGGTAATTGACGCCAGCAACAGAACGAAGAGAAAAACTTTGTAACGATGCATCCGGCACCCCACCGACAGAGTAGTCTGCGTTTGCCTTCCCTGGAAAGGCAAAACGCTCACATCCCCCGGCTGAATGTAGCGCGGACGTGGAAGGAAGGGTATGCAATTATACCCGAAGTGTTCAAGTGCTAAATGCCGTGAATCAAGTGGGATACGCGGTCCGGCCGCGAGGGTGAGCGCCTGCGGGGCTGAGCGAAAGGGTATGTTATCGTAACTGGTCTCTCGGTTTCGTTGAGAGAGAGTGAGGCGGATTTCTGGCAAAGCGCGCATCCAATTCGGCGGGGGATTCCTTGGGAGCGAATCTCAAGGGTGCGACGAACGCCGCCCAGCGCGAGTACGTCCCTATCGAGGACGACCCCACGGCAGCCGGAAGCGCGCGGGAAGGCGATTCCGATGGGCGTGCGGCGGAACCCGCGAAACCGTCCATGCAAGAAGTGTTTGGCCCAGGAGGGTTCCTCGAAAGGTGCATGAAGGGTGGGTTTGACCCAACCACGGTCAGCTCCGACTACGAACACCGGCCCGGGCAATTGAAGATGGCGGAATTGGTGCACGACGCGTTCGAATCGCATCACCACGCCATCGTGGAGGCAGGCACAGGAACGGGCAAAACGCTGGCGTACCTCTTGCCGGCGATTTGCAGCGGACGGCGCGTGGTGATTTCCACGGCGACGAAATCGCTCCAGGAACAGCTCTACCAAAAGGACATCCCTTTTCTGCAAAAGCATTTTGCGCCAAACCTGAAGGTGGCGGTGATGAAGGGGCGCTCAAATTTTCTGTGTATCGCGAAGCTGCACCAAATCGCCGACCAGGCGCTGCTCAAGGGGATGGAGGAACTGGATGCGTTCCGGCAAATCAAGGATTGGGCGAAGGTAACCGAAACCGGCGACCGCGCGGAGCTGACTTTCCTCCCGGATGACTCGGATTTGTGGACGAGGCTGGATGCGCGGCGCGACACATGCACCGGCAAGAACTGCCCGTCGTTCAATCCGTGTTTTGTCACGGGGATGCACCAGCGGGCGCAGGAAGCCGATCTAATCATCGTGAACCATCACTTGTTTTTCGCCGACTTGGCGCTGAAACAGGACGATTTCGGCAGCATTCTGCCGGAATACTCAGCAGTCGTTTTCGACGAAGCGCACGAAATGGAAGACGTGGCCAGTGATTACTTCGGGCGGCAGATTTCGAACTTCCGCTTCGAGGAGCTGGCGCGCGATGCCGATCAGACGCTGCGATTGCTGCATCTGGGCACGCCATCGCTGCTGCGCAAGACGCAGCGAATCCGGGAACGCAGCCGCGGCTTTTTTGAATTGTTTCCGCCCCGCGACGGGCGGTTCTCGTTCCTCAGGAGCGAGCGCGAAGCGTTTCTGGAGCAGAACCGCGAAACGTATGATGCGCTGGTGACGTCGCTGAAAAGCATGGAGACGGAATTTGCCGCGCTTACAGCGAAGCCGGAAGAACTGACGCGCATCGCGCGGCGGAGCTTCGAGCTGCGTCAGGAGCTCTCGTTCCTGTTCGAATCCAACGAACGGAATTTCGTTTATTGGTACGAGCGGAGAAACAAAGGCGTATTTCTTACCGCCACTCCGATCGACGTCAGCCAGATTCTGCGGGAGCGGCTGTTTGAAAAATTCGACACCGTCATTCTGACGTCCGCGACGCTCACGGTCGGCGGGCGCTTCGACTACATTCGCCAGCGCCTGGGAATCGATCATGCGAAGGATCGCGCGCTGCCGCCGGAGTTCGATTATCCGAAGCAAGCGCTGCTCTACCTGCCGCGCAAGATGCCGGACGTCCGCGACGCGGGCTTTCAGGCGAAGGCTGCGGATGAAATCGTGCAATTGCTGGAGCTGAGCCAGGGGCGGGCGTTTTGCCTGTTCACTAGTTATTCGCAGATGAATGATCTGTTCGAGCGAGTGCGGTCGCGAGTGTCCTTTCCGCTGCTGCTGCAGGGCACGGCGCCGCGCTCCGCGCTGCTGGAACGATTCAAAAATACCGAGGCTGCTGTGCTTTTCGCTACGGCAAGCTTCTGGCAGGGCGTTGATGTGCCGGGCGAGCAGCTATCGTGCGTCATCGTCGACCGGCTGCCGTTTGCAGTTCCGAGCGATCCGGTCGTGGCAGCGCGAGTGCGCGCTCTTCAGGAAGACGGGCGCAACCCATTTGCGGAATTTCAGGTGCCGCAGGCCGTGCTGGCGTTAAAGCAGGGATTTGGGCGATTGATTCGGACGAAGACGGATCGTGGGGTCCTCGCGCTGCTGGATACACGGCTCCAACGCATGCCCTATGGTAAAATTTTTCTGGAGTCGCTGCCGCGATACGGAGTGACTCATGAACTCGCTGATGTTGCCCGGTTTCTCGATGCGAAAGGCGGCTCCCGGCGGTTAGGGGCCCATTCGGCAAGTCCCTTCTGAAGGGCCGCGATCCAGGGAGATCCGCAGCGAGCGTCAAAAGCAGTTTTGGAGAGACATGTTTCAAGTCAGCGTAGAAGAGACTTTCTCGGCGGGGCACGCCTTGCGCGGTTACCGGGGCAAGTGCGAGAACGTGCATGGCCACAATTATCGAGTGCGCGTGACGCTCGAAGGACCGCAGCTCGATTCGATTGGGCTTTTGGTGGACTTCACACAGCTCAAGCAGGTGATCCGCGAGATCATGGGCCGGCTCGATCACCAGTTCATGAACGATCTGGAGCCGTTCAAGGCCGTGAATCCTTCGGCAGAAAATGTGGCGAAATATTTTTACGATGAGGTTACCCGGCAATTGAAGAATCTGCCGCCGGGAGCTCGGGTTACGGACGTGATTCTGTGGGAAACGGATACCAGCCGGGCACAATACCGCCCAGGAGCGTAGCTGTTCGGGAAAAGGGCTACCCGTGAACCGCTCGTTTTTCATCGTCATGATTCCGGCGCTGCTGGTGGCGGCCGGGTACATTGTGGTGCTGCGGACCATGGGAATTGCGCCGGGATATCCGCGGCTGGTGGTTGCGATGGTACTTTTTTTCGGGATGATTTACTGGCTGTCGCGGCGGAGCGGGCGCAAGGTGAATTCCAACCGCGAATAGATCGCGGAGACCGGGGCCGCGAAGCAGCAGGAAAAAACGGCGGCGAGCCGCCGCACTCCAAAATGGTTATCACGGAAATCTTCAAGTCGATTCAGGGGGAAGGGACGCGCGCGGGCCTGCCGTGCATCTTCGTGCGTCTGACGGGGTGCAATCTGCGGTGCACTTGGTGCGATACCGCGTACGCGTTCCATGGCGGAAAGAAGATGAGCGTTGAGCAAGTCCTGGAGCGCGTGGACGAACTGGCTGGACGTGGCAAGGGAACGCCCGGCTCGCTAGCCGCTGTTCCGCTGGTTGAATTGACGGGCGGCGAGCCACTGTTGCAGGAGGAGATTTATCCGCTCGCGGAGAAGCTTGTAGCTGCGGGATATACGGTCATGATCGAGACAAGCGGGGAGCGATTCGTCGGAGGGCTGCCTCGGGAGGCCATCAAGATCGTGGACGTGAAGTGTCCCGACTCGGGCGAGCCGGACACCTTTGAGATGCGCAACCTCGAGGCCCTGTCGGAAAATGATGAAGTGAAGTTTGTGCTTTCTACGCGGCGTGATTATGAGTTTGCGCGCGATTTTACGTCGCAGCACGGGCTGGCACGGCGCGTCAAACAGGTCTTGTTCTCGCCGGTTTTTGAGGATCCGCAAGGGAAGTGGCCGGGCCTCGAGCCGCGTATGCTGGTAGATTGGATTTTGGCGGACGGGCTGCCGGTACGACTCGGGTTGCAACTGCACAAATTCATCTGGGATCCGGCCACTAAGGGCGTCTGAGCAGCTTAGGAGAAGAAAAAAGACAAGATAACGCAGGGACGCTAAGGGCGCAGAGACTTCGCAGAGAAGAGTGAGAGAATTCAAGGACAATCGCGGTGGGTAAGGATCGAATGAGCGATTCACGAAAAGCGGTCGTGTTGTTGAGTGGCGGGATGGACTCGTGCGTGAGCGCGGCGGTGGCGTGCGAATGCCACGGAGCGTCAAACATCGCGTTTCTACACGCCAGCTACGGCCAGCGAACGCAGGGGCGCGAACGGCGCGCGTTTGATGACATTGCGGATTTCTACGGCGTGCGCGAACGGCTGGTCGCGCAACTCGATCACTTTCGCGCGATTGGCGGATCTGCTCTTACGGACAAGAAGATTTCCGTTCCGGAAAATGAATTGGGCGCTCCCGGCCCGCATGGCGGCACGATACCCGTAACATACGTTCCGTTTCGGAATGCGCATTTTCTTTCCGTGGCGGTGAGTTGGGCGGAAGCGATCGGAGCGGGAGCGATTTACATCGGAGCGGTGGCGGAAGACAGCTCCGGCTATCCGGATTGCCGGCCGGAATATTACCGCGTGTTCCAGGAATTGATCCGTGCGGGCACGCGGCCGGAAACGCAGATCGAAATCGTGACACCGGTCATTACCTTGAAGAAAAGCGAGATCATCCGTCGGGGCATCGAACTGGGCGCGCCGCTGCATCTAACCTGGTCGTGCTACCAGGGCGAAGATACTGCCTGCGGCGCCTGCGATAGCTGCCTGCTGCGCTTGCGCGCCTTTGCGGAAGCGGGCGTGCCGGATCCTATCCCTTACCGCCGAATCGTTTCTGCCGCTCGCTGAGCTTGGAATCGGCCCGCTTGAGAGAGATAATGGGGCGTACTCAGCCCGGATACTCCGGGTGGGGCTCCCCCGTGAAAAAGGAGAATCGAGCATGAAGCGTTTCTATAAGTCGTGGGCGCTCGCCGCAATGGTGGTCGCCGCGTGGGCTAGCGTACTTGCACCGCGAGCTGCGGCCCAAACAGGATCGATTAGCGGCTCAATCATGGATGTGGCTGGGAAGCCTTGGGCCGAAGTTACCATTCGGTCCGTAAGCGACCAGGGCGCAAAGCAGGAGACCAAGACCGACAGCTCCGGCAGGTTTAGCCTCATGAACTTGCGCGCAGGCATTTACAGCGTATTTGTCGTATTCCCGCCGCCGAACGACAAACAAGCGCCTTACGAGGCCAAATGCAGAGTGCAAAGCGGTGAAGACGCCAAAGTTGACATTGACTTCAAAGACGTCGTTGCCAAGCAGGGCGCTGCAGCTCAAGAACAGGTGAAAAAAGCAGAAGAAGCGAAAAGCAAAATGGAAGGGCTCAAAGCGCACTTCACTGCCGGCAACGCCCTCATCGAGCAAGAGAAGCAGGCAAAACTCGATTTGGCGAAGGCGCCTCCGGACCAGCGCGATGCCGCTAAGCAGAAGTTGGCAGACCTTGGGGACCAGGCGGTCAAGGAATTCCAGGAGGCTTCGAAGAGCCTCGTGGAAAAGGATCCCAATGCGCATCTGGTGTGGTTCAAGCTGGGAGAGGCTTACGACACCGCAGGCCGCAATGACGACGCTGCTCAAGCATACCAGCAAGCCATCACCGCCAAGCCGGACGTGCCTGGGTATTACAACAACATGGGCAACGTGCTCGCTCGAGCAGGAAAGATCGATGAAGCCAAAGCTGCTTACACGAAGAGCGCGGAACTTGACCCGCCGAATGCGGCAACTGCATGGCGCAACTTTGGGATCAGCCTCTACAACGCCAACCGACTAGCCGATGCCATCGAGCCCTTGCAGAAGTCTACGGAACTCGATCCGAAGAGTGCGCAGGCCTGGTACCTGCTGGGCGCCTCCCTCTTGATGAAGATGACCACGAAGAAAGTCGGCGATAGAGAAGAAGTTCTACTCGCACCGGGCACGGTGGAAGCGTATCAAAAGGCTGAGGAGCTTGATCCGAACGGACCGTGGGGGCAACAGGCAAAACAAGGCCTGACAGACTTGAAGGCGCTCGGCGCGGGCATCGAGACAAAAGTTAATTTGAAGAAGAAGAAGTCGTAATTTTAGAAAGAATGTTTCTTAGGCCGGCGCCGCACTGTTTCGCGGGGCCGGCCTTTTTTTCAACTGTGTGTCAGAGTACTGGTGATCTTCGTGAGGCTGTGGGTTTCTCAAACGGCTGGAAAAAAGTGCGCCAACCGCTGCGCGCGGGAGGAAAGGATTTCGCGAGAGATTCGACGTTGATGGCGGCTTCGGGCACCACGAAGTTTATAGCCTGTCTTCCGGTCGAAGACAATCTTGACTCCTGCGCAGGCTAACGGCTGGGGTCCATTTTCTCCGAGGGCCAGAGGTGCGTAGCGAACTGCAGCAATCCTCGGTAGAATACTCGCGGGGAGCAATCTTCCCGCCCGCGCTGGAATTGAGGACCGGGATCTTCCTGGAGGAGCTGTGCCGATGGTTTCGTTTGCAGACCGCGCCGCCACGCCGGCCCACGTTCTCGTTCGCTTTCTGGATCGCGAATCCGTTCTGCTGAATCTCGAAACTGAGCAGTACTTCGGGTTGGACGAAACCGGCACGCGCATGTGGCAGCTTGTCACGGGTTCGCCGAGCATTGACGCGGCTTACCAGGAGCTTCTAGCGGAATTCGATGTCGAGCCGGAACTGCTCCGCTCCAACCTGACGGAGCTTGTGTGCCGGCTCGTGGAGAGCGGCTTGCTCCAGGTACTCCCTTCTGATGTGGGAACGGTTCCGGCGATTTAGCACGTTGGAGCGCCCCGCGCAGGAACTATTTCTGCGCGCCGTGGTGATGTTGCCGTTAGTCAGCTTGAGTCTGCGATGGCGCGGCTTCCGGGCAACGCAAGCGAGTTTGAAACTGCTGCTCGCGGATTCACATCCAGATCATGACCCTGCCCAGCTGAACAAACACGCAGCTGCAACCGCGCGCATGGTTAACGCCGCGGACCGGCGCGGCCTGGTTCATCCTTCCTGTTTGGCAAAATCCCTGACCCTCTGGTGGCTGCTCGCGCGGCAGGGAATTCCCTCGCAACTACGCATTGGCATTCGCAAAGAAGAAGAAAAGTTTAAAGCACATGCCTGGGTTGAGCGGGATGGAGCCGCACTGAACGATCCGGAGGAGCACCATCAGCACTATTCCGCGTTTGATGCCGCGTTCTCCGCGCCGCCGACGGAAGAGCGCTGAGCACCTATTTGCGGAGGGAATTCACAATGAAAAATGCCCCTGGCCGTGCCAGGGGCATTCACTGATCGAACTCTGCTGTTAGCGGCTAGATGCTAGTACGGCGAGAGATGAGGCGCTTGGTGCGCGCGGCGGGCGCCGGCAACTCAACAGTGAGCGACATGTCGCTCTTGTTGCGCAGCACGCCCAGCTTCACGGTGCGATCCTTTTCTTCGCGCTTCGCTGACAGTTTTTCGCGTAGCTCGCCGACGGTTCGAATGCGATCGCCGTTCAGCGAGGTGATTACGTCGCCCGCTTTTACGCCGGCCTTTTCAGCCGGCGAGCCGGAGTTCACGTCGCGAACGAGTATCCCTTCGCCATCAGGCGCACCGAAGAATGTGCCGAGTTGTCCGCTGACATCTTCCGCATCAATACCCAGCCGGGACTGCCCGCTGCCGAAGAGCATGTTGCCGTTCCACTCCATAGAAGGGATTTCGGGGATTTCCGGCATTCGGAAAGCAAAAGCCCCGGGCGTCGGCGCCACCATCCTCATGGCGTGACGGCGCTCTTCGGACTTACCGAGAGTTGCGCTAATGGTTTGTGAGCGCCCATCGCGCCACACGGTGAGCTGGATGCTGCGGCCAGCGGGAATCTCATGGATCATGCGGCGAAATTGTGCCGCGCCTTCGACTCGTTGTCCGTTAATTTCCGTCACGACGTCATTTTCCTTGAGTCCGGCTTTTGCCGCCGGGCTGTCAGGGACGATCTTTCCCAACACCACGCCGCGCTCGGCGGAGAGTTTCAGTTCCTTGGCCTTGTCCGTCGTCACTTCATGAGTTTCGACGCCGAGCCAGCTCGAACCATCGTCGCCGATGACGATATTCATGTCATCCGTTTCGATGTTCGGCGGGACTTCGATTCGCGTGGGGTCCTGATCTTCTACAATGACAGCCTGCCCGGACTCCTCAGGCTCGTCCGCGTCTGCGAGCTCTACCTTTTGATCTTGCCCGCTCTCGAGCTCTGCTTGTAGTTTTGCCTGCAGCTCTTCGATCCGTTGCTGCAAGCGTGTGATCTTGGATTGGTCGGGTTTCTGCGAACTCTTGGAGCTGGCAGGCAGCACGATCAGCGCCAGCCCGAGGGCCGCTACTCCTCCCATCGTAAGCAAATTTCGTTTGTTCATTGTCGTCCCATCCTCCTCAGCAGTTAGACGCAGCAAAAGACAAAGCGTCAGACCGTCGACCTCAAAATGACCACGCGAATCCCGCCATTCACCGTGCGCAAATGAATGGGAGCGCCGCCGCGGCCCAGCTTGCCATGCGTCTCCCGGGGACGCTGGTTGCTCTCCATCGTGATGGGGAGCTCGGAAGAGAAGTTTCCATTCAAGCAGCGAGCTTCGACGTCCGCCTGCATGTCGGATGGCACGGCGAGTACGAGAGAACCATTCGTGGTCTCCGCTGTCGCTCCGGTTTTGTCGAGAAGATGCGCAAGTTCCAGATGCACATTGCCGTTGGTGGTGTGCGCGTGCACGCTCCCGCCGGCTTCAAACACTTCAATATTGCCGTTTACGGTATGAAGGTCTTCCACGGTTTCCACGCCCGCAATTCGCAGCGTGCCGTTCACCGTGCCGATATGCTCGATGCGCGCGCCGTGCGGAACATGGATGGTGTATTCCACCGCCACCTCCACGCCCTCATTTTGCGGGTAGCGAGTGGCGATGGAGACGGCGTCGGGCCGGGCGTCAACTTCAATGGAAACGCGCTCCAGATCCGACTCCTTGTTTTTCGCGGTCTTCACCGCGTGAACTTCGACTACGTCTCGGTCCCACCCTTGCACATCCACGGTTCCGTTGACGTTCTGCAACTCCAGGGAACCTCCCGGCTGCAGTGGATAAGATTGATTGAAATCCTTGCTGATGGCGAAACTGGGAAGGGCCCAAACAACGGCGAGAAGCACTACACATAGAGCGGATGCGCGGAGAGCTGGACGAAGCATAACGTTCTACCCCCTTCGAGTATGTGCTACCAACTGGAACCGAGGACTAGAAATCCGCGTGCGCCGAGCCAACTCCTGCTTCAGTGCAACTGAAAATTAAACGTCACCGTCGAAATCACTTCGACCGGCTTGCCGTTAATCAAAGCCGGTTTTGCCCGCCAGTGTTTTACGGCGGCAATCGCGGCATCGGCGAGCGCCGGTTCACCCTCAAGTAGTTTCTGCACCTCGACGCTCCCGTCTTTCTTCACTCGCACCTGCAGCTTCACGAAACCTTGCAAGCCTGCACGCTGCGCAAGTGCCGGGTACGGAGGCTTTGGAAAATTGACGAGCCGTTTCTGGAACTCGTCGGGATCCTCGGTCCACCCGCCCCGGATTGCGATTTCCAAACTGTTGAGCCAACTTTCCAGCCAGTCCGTCTTGGCGTCGGTGGGCGTCGGCATTTCCGCGGAGACAGATGGTATCGGCCCTGGTCCGTTGGAGAAGGACACCGCCTCGAAACCATTCTCCTTCAATCTCTTATTCAGGCGGTCCATCTGCTCGTGGATGAGCGATTCGTGGAGAGCAATCTCCGAATCCAGGAACTGCAGGCGAATTTTTCCCGCCGTGGTTTTCAGTTTGAGCGGGGCACCGCCACCATTTAAAACAGCCATCGCATGTACGGGGCCAGAACCATTGCTGGAAGCCTGCATCGTCAAGTGCAGCGCGGGGTCTGCTTCGATGCGGCGCTCGCCACCACTCGCCACGGTAGCCTCGATGTTTGCCGCGAGATTCCTCGGCAGAAACACGATGATGTCACCATTGCCGGAAGCTAGCTGCGATGCGCCCGCGAGCCGCACGTTTCCGCCCCCGGCAGGTGAGTCGGGATTTATCCAAGCCGTAATCGTTCCCCCGGAAGTGGCCGCCTGCAAAGCGCCGGCAACCCGAGTCAGGCAGATGCTACCGCTGCTCGATTCCAGTTCCATGGGGCCGGAAACGTACATGACGCGAATCCCGCCGCCGCCCGTCTGGGCATGAACTGAGCCGCGCACTTCGCCAAAATCGATCTGCCCGCCGCCCGTGCGTACGCTGACGAAACTCCCCGCGTGAGCAACAGTAATGTTTCCGCCAACCGTGTCCAACTCCGCGCGGCCTCCGATTTGACCCGCCCGGATGTGGCCGCCACCTGTGCGCAGCAAAGCATCTCCGCCGATGTTGCCCACATTGATGTGGCCGCCCCCGGTGATCGCTGTTAAGTTCCCCGCGACATCGAGAACCTGTATGTGCCCTCCTTCCGTTTCCAGCTTGGCCGCGGAACGTTCCCACGAAGCGTCACGCATTCCCGAAGACCCGATGCGCCCGGTCTTAATGTTTCCGCCCTGCGTGTGCAGGGAGGCCGTGCCACCGATGTCGGCGGTCGTGATGTCGCCCGCTTCAGTGTTCACTTCCACGCTGTAGCCTCGCGGAACCGCGACCTCAAACTGCACCCAGAACTGCGCATCCGCGGAGCGCGCCGCCTGCGGCGGAAGCATGCCGGTGATTTCAACTCCCGAGTACACGGGCTTTGCCTTAAGCGAGTAGGCATCAAGAAGTTGCTGCGCGGCGGAGCCGTGCGCATCGGTCTCGATGTGCACGGAGTAGCGCACCACAGGCGCGGCGCCGGCCTCGATCTGGACGATGTTGACGGATCCAAGATCCGTCGTCAGCCGCAGCGTCAGACTATCTCTCGTGCCCAACACGCCCGTGCGAACAATAGAGGCGTGCTGCGTGCCCGGATCGGCGGGTTGTGCAGGATTGCGAGACGCTGGTTCTTTGGCATCCGCGGCAAAAGCGAGTGGTGCGATTCGCGCTAAGGAAAAAAGGACAGCCAATACCTGGAACAGCGCCAAACGGCGCGCGATGTAAAGAATCCCTTGCTGAAAATGTATGTTCATCGTTGAACGAAATTTCTTGCCGGCTTACCCGTTACTGCACTTCGCGCGGGCCAATCTGCCGCAACGCGGCGGCGCTACGCAACCGCACGTAGCGGCTGGGATCTCGTCGTTGCAGCTGTTGCAGCACGCGAACTACGCGGTCCACGGATTCTTCGTCCTCGGAACGGCCAGGAGCCACCTGTCGCGTGGCATTGTCCGGTTCTGGCGCACTCACTTCCGCATCCCCGTGCTGCAAAGAACCAACAAGCACATTGACGGCTTCCACGCGTACACCGGGATTCGTGTCGTGTTCCAGTGCGTCGAGCAAAGCCTGCCGGACGTCATCATTCGAAGCCGCATCACGGAGCGACTCCAGGGCCTTCATGCGCACCGCCGCATTCTGATCCTTGCGCGCCGCGACGATCAGTGCCTGGCGGACTTGCTGATCCCGCGAAGCCGCCTTCAGCGCTTCGAGGCAATCGAGGCGCACACCCGCGTCGAAGCGCTCGCCATTTTCAACCACATACGTAAGTACATGGCGCATGTCGCTATCATCCACGCTGCCGGTGAGAACCATCGGTTGCTCGGCGCTGAGCTGCAGCCGCACGTTAGGTGCTCCGGCATCCGAAGAAGGAGAAAAATTGATGCCGGCCACTTCCATCTTATCGAGTTGATCTTTGGTCAGCGGTGGCCTAGCCATCACGTTCATGGCTTGCCCGTTTACGTCGCCGCTGTTGCCGTTCTTCAGCCACGGCACAACTTGAGTTCCCACCACGATCCCGAAAAGGACCAGCACGGCGCCGCTCCAGACCGGGCGCAGGGCCATCCACTGGCGAAGCCAGCCGAACGGACGCCAGTGCTCTTGGATCGGAGGTGCGGAGAAATCGTCGAGCGCTTCGGCAAGCTCACTGCGGCACTGCGAGAGGAGAATTCCGGAAGAATCAAGTTCATCGGCAGGTTGCAGAGCGGCAACCATGGCTTCGTGCAGATGGCTCTCTTCGGCAAGCTGGCCGGCGCACGACTTGCAATTCGCAACGTGGGCCTCAATCTGCTTTCGTTCCTTCTCGCTGACTTCGTCGCAAGCGTAGAAAACCAGCAGCGGCGCAACAGCCTCGCAGCTTACATTCTTTTCAAAAACGCTCATCGCAGCTCTCCCAGTTCGTGGCGGAGTTTGCGCGTAGCGCGGAAAAGCGAATTCTTCACGGTTTCCTCGGTGGTGCCGAGGGCGTCACCAATGACCCGGAGCTTCAAACCTTGATAGTGTTTCATCTCAAATACGATGCGCTCGCGCGGTGACAGCCGCTCCATCGCCGTAGCGATGCGCGCTTTGATTTCCTTGCCGATGAAGGTGCGTTCGGGGTCCAGCGTGGGGCGCTGCTCGCGCTGGCGCTCAAAGAAATCGGTAATACCTTCCTCATGATGGCCGGAATTCACCTCAGGAGACTGGTCTTCGGGTCGCGCCTGGCGCCGGCGCAAATGGTCCAGGCAAACGTTGGTGACGATGCGGTAGAGCCAGGTATAGAAGCTGCACTCGAAGCGGAATCGGTGGAGATTGCGGTATACCTTGAGGAAGGCTTCCTGGTAAACGTCCCGGGCGTCCTCGGGGCGCTTCATGAGGTTCAGCGCCAGGCGCAGCACGTCGCGGTCAAACCGGCGCACTAATTCCTCGAAAGCCGCACGGCTGCCCGCTTGTGCTTCCGCGACCAGGGCCCGCTCGTCGAGGTGGGACAAAGAGATCACCGAGGCCAGGGCGGCGTCTGTGCTACCCGAGCGACCGTTGTTATCGGCCAAAGCCAAGGCCCATCTGGGGAGCGGCATATTTCGCTTTCTCTTCGTGTAAATCAGTGTTGCCGCCTGTTATGCAACACCTTAGCGCAGATTCTAGCACCTGGCTGGACGCTGCGCACCACACGACCACCCAATTTGGACGCACTCCCAGCCCCCTGGGTGAGCACCGCTTCCCATTATAACAACGGCCAACCTGTGGATTTTGTTTCACGAATTCGCATCAAACGAGGCTCGCACGGCCAATTTTGCGTCCTCCGTTGCTCGCCTACAGGGCGGAACCAGCAGTCCCAGCAGCCTTTGTCGAATCCTCCTTACGCCACGCCACCAGAGGCCACGCAAAAAGCAGCGCCATAGCCACAACAAGGGCATAGCCATTCGTGCGGTAAAACGAATCTGGCTGCGCGAGCAGCTCGGAAGCGCCGCCGAGCAGCGAAGTCCCCGCGACAACCAGGAAACACCCGAAAATGTTAAAGCGCATCACCCGGCGCACTCCGAAAACGAGAACACCAAGCAGGATGACCCGCGCTAGCAATTGTTTCGCGAAGTCTGCTGGGCTTCCCCAATTCCCACCAACGAGAGCCAGAGCACCTAGGATGAACAGTAGCAAGCGCAGCACAGGTTGACGCACCTGCGCCGCAACAAACGCGGCAATGGCCGTGACCAGACCCGTTAAAAGAAGTCCGCGGAGCACTGTTCCACCGAGAATCGATGCGGCGGGAAGCAATGCGTCAAAGTCCAGGCCGAACGAAGCCTCAAGCGAGCGGTGCACCGTCGGCCAATGCGTCGATGCAAAGGCGAGAAGCCGTTCGAGTCCAAGCAGACCTGCCGATCCCCCTAAACCGATCCAGAGTGCGTCGCGGTAGTAATTGCCGGGCATCCCGGCCCAGCTCGGCAAACGACCTTCTCCGAACGCCCGGCTGGCGTAATACCAGGACAGGCCGAACAACACTCCGATTCCTCCAACATACAGCGGAGCACCAAGCAGCGCGCCGATCGCAATCCCTCCAAACATCACCTTCAGCGGAATGGCGGTGTTGTAAGCGTTCAAGAAACTGGGAACGCGATTGCCAAGCACGAAAACCACAAAATACCCGCAGAGTCCCCATGCCGACCAGAGAGAAATACGCCTCCAGGGAATCGCGCGCGCCGCTTCCGATTTCAGGTTCTTCAGGAAAACGATCAGCGCGGTGAGGCCCAGGCCCGCGAAGAACAGGATGGGGACCGCGTGACTGAAGATCGTTCGAAAGAGCGAAAGTTCCTGCTGCTTGCGCCGCCAGTCGTCCGGAATCTTGACGTACGTGCGATAGTTTGTAACTTCGTCGCCCAACACTTGCACTTCGACCCGCGCATGCGCGTGCTCTTCCTTGCCCGCAGAAGCGGATTGCGCGGTGTCGAGCGGCTCGTTCTGCTGCCACGTCAGGCTGTGATCAATGCGATGCGGCTGCTTTTCCGAATTAGAATCGACCAACGCCCAGTTCTTAAGATCGAGCTTCTTTTCCTCGCGAAGGAATTTCTCTGCCCGCGCCACCGCTTCTTCTTTCGCGAGCGACGCCCCCGGTGTTTCTTCCGCAAGCGTATGCCGCACCGAGTGCAGCGACCCGTCGGGCCTGAGGATCACGGCGAACTCTTCCGGCTGGCTGTCGCGGAAGTAGCGCACGCGCCACAACGCCGCCGGAACGCGCTCCGAGTAGATGGCGTTGACTCCTGCAATTCCGATGCGCTCCCTCAGAAACTCATTCACCAGCGGATCGGCGATGTCCGCGAAAACCGCGGCGTGATAATACGAACTGGGATCGAGGCCGCGCTGCCGCATGATCGCGTCCCCCCGCGCGCGCGCCGTGCGCGCATTCACAGACACCTTCAAGTACTCGCCGATGGACGGGGGATTCACCCGCCACACCAGCACTCCTCCAGCGAGCAGGCACACGGCAAGAAAGGCGATCATGCCCCGCGCCAGCGCGTCATAACCATTAGTTTTTACTTCTGGAGTCGTAGCCTCGAGTTCCCTCGTCACCACGTTTTCAGTTGCGCGCTCCGCGCGATTGAGCAGATCTTCATCCGCTTCGAAACCGCCCTGCGTCAAGTACGAGACGCACGCAAATCCCAAAGGCGCCACTGCCGCCGCGGCTACAATCAAACCCGATATCTTGAAGTACATGCTGTTCGAACGGATCAGCAGCAACCCCACCAGCGACGCATCCACCGTGTAGTGCCAGATCAGCGTTGCGGCGATGCCCCACCGCAGCAATACCATCCCCGCCACGATTCCGACCACACCGATTTCGATCCCGCGGATGTACGCCGGCTCCTGCGGATAATTGCTGTGCAGAAAACTCCACAGAAAAGCCGGCACAATCACGGCGACCCATCGCGAGCGCGTGAACTTCATAAAAAGTGGAATCGCAAACAACCGGAACGTGAATTCCTCGTTCATGGAAGCGAGTAGTCCGATTGCCACACCGGAAATCCAAGGAAACGCCGTATTTACGCTGTCCGAATAATTCAATTCCTGTGGCGCCCACGCTCCCAGACGTGTCGCGACAATATAGAACGCCACGATAAAACCAATGTGCGCAGCTGCGAGACACAATCCCACAACGGCCGAAGAAAAAAACTCTTTCGAACGCAGCCCGCGCAGGGTGAAGATTTCCGCCAGTCTCAGTTGCCCCGGTTGTGATTTCTTGTACATCGGCTCCGCCGCCGGCAGAACCAGTGTAATCGTCAGCGCCGTTGCCGCTGCCAGCAGCAATGCCCGCCCGATTTGCAGCAGTATAAAAGTGGAGTACGGGTTCTTCGTGTCGTATTCCGCTCCCCAAAGCGGCCAGTCGTTCAGCGACTGCAGAAACAACATCACCGCCGCCAGCGCACCCAGCTTGATCGCCGCGCCCCAGCCGGTCTCCCCGCTCTTCGTCAACTGAATTCCCAGCCAAACCGCCGTTCCCAGAAGTAGCAAATACGGAAGCGTGAATACCAAAGCGAGCGTATCGTTCCCGGAACGCAGCCGTTGGTAGCTGCGTTCCCACGCTTCGGGGACGCGCAACAGCTCTTCGCTGCCGCCGATTTTGTCACCCTGCAACGTGACTTGCAGCCGGTACGGCGCGTCTTTCGCGCGGAAGCCGTGCTTTTCCCACGTGAACGACCAATCGAGTCGGTTCGGCCGCTTGTTCGAATTGGCTTCTTCCGGCAGGAAGTCCCAGCCGCGCAGATCGAGTCCAAGTTTTGCGTTGAGATAGTTTTGCGCTGCGGCTTGCGCGCCGGCGCGTTCGAGCGACGCCCCGCTTCGCGCTTCCTCGATTTTGCGTTCGTAGCCGACGATCTGCCCGGCAGGGCTCACGCGGACGCGGAACTCTTCTTCCTGCTGCGGCTTGAAAAATCGCACATCCCAAAACCAGATATTCAGCTCGGAAGACATCAGTTTGTTCGCTTCTTGCAATCCGAGCTGCCGCTCCAGGTAAACCTTGGCGTTGTCGTCCACATTGAAAATAATCGCGGACCGGTAGCCGTTGACGTTTTCACTCAGGCCGCTGACAAACTCCTGCGCGCGCGCCAGCGCCTGCTCGCGCGAAACCTGAAAATTAACGGAAGCTTCCGGGAATGCGCGAAAGAAATATTTTTGCGCGAACAGCACGCCAATGATTCCTGCTACCACCCACAGCAGCAGCGCGCGCTTGTCCGAATCTGTCAGACGGTCTCCCGGCACATGAACCTCCCCATTTGCGACACGAATTCCTCACTCTATAGATACGGATGGCGCGGACGCAAGCTTCGCCGTCTCCGGTCGGGCGCTTTGCGCCCGCACTCACAATTACCCGCTTTGCGCCCGCACCTGAAAATGTTTGCAGCCGGAATGATATAAAGAGGATGCGAGTGCCCGCTTAGCAGGCGCACTTTCGATTGGTCGCACTGCGTTTGCACTCACCCATGGCGATGAACCTCAGCACCGAAGTACGGATGATTAAAGGCGTCGGCCCCCAGCGCGCCGAATTGCTCGCTCAGCGCGGCATCTGCACGCTCGAGGACCTCCTGGGCTACCTCCCGTTTCGCTACGAAGACCGCATCCATTTCTCCAAAGTAAAGGACATCCAGCCCAACGGCACCTACACCATTCGCGCGCGTGTGATGAGCGGCCAGGCGATCCGCAGCATGCGCGGTGGCCGCGACGCCATCTATCATCTCCTCGTGCAGGACGACGCCGGCGGTTCGCTCCCCTGCAAATTTTTTCACGGTGGCTACCTCGAAGGCCGTTTAAAACCCGGCCAGCTCCTCATCCTTCACGGCAAAGCAGAGATCGATAAGCTCCGCCCCGCGCGCCTCGAAATGATCAATCCCCAAATCGAAGTCCTCAGCAACGAGGAGATGGACTCCACGGAAGTCGGCCGCATCGTCCCCATCTACGAAGCCATCGGCACCTTCGGCTCACGCCAGATTCGCCGCGCCACGTACGCCGCCGTCCAGCTCATCGATCAGCGAATGCCCGACGTTCTGCCGGAGGCATTGCGCGTCCGGCTAGGCTATCCCACGCGCGGCGAAGCCCTGATTCACACCCATTTTCCCGAACCCGGCGAATCCCTTGACGCCCTGAATACCTTCCGCTCACCCGCGCAGCAGCGCCTCATCTTCGAGGAATTTTTCCTCTATCAGCTCAGCCTCGCGCTCGACCGCAAAGCCACTCGCAAGGAAAACGCCATCGCCTTCCGCCTCCGCGAAGACGCCGTCCGCGAAGCCCTCAAGCGCATCCTCCCCTTCAAGCCCACTGCTGCACAAAAGCGCGTCCTCGGGGAAATCGCCGCCGACCTCGAAAAGCCTTCCCCGATGAATCGTCTCCTCCAGGGCGACGTTGGCAGCGGCAAAACCATCATCGCGCTGCAAGCCGCCGTCATCGCCATCGAAAACGGCACGCAAGCCGCTCTCATGGCCCCCACGGAAATTCTCGCCGTGCAGCATTTTCTTTCCGCGCGCCGCATCCTCGCCAAAGCAGGCTATCGCGTCGAACTCTTGATCAGCGGTCTGAAAGCTTCGGAGAAATCCGCCGTCCTCGAGCGCATCCGTTCCGGCGAAGCGCAACTCGTCATCGGCACCCACGCCCTCATCGAAGACAACGTCGAGTTCGCACGCCTCGGTTTCGTCGCCATTGACGAGCAGCATCGTTTCGGCGTCCTCCAGCGCAAGCGCCTCATGGACAAAGCCGCCGCCCACGGCCACGCCCCGCACGTCCTCGTCCTCACCGCCACGCCCATCCCGCGCACGCTTTCCCTCACTCTCTATGGCGACCTAGACGTTTCCGTTCTCGATGAACTCCCGCCCGGCCGCACCCCCATCGTCACGCGCATGACCACCGAGCAGCATCTCCCCGGCGTTTGGGAATCTCTCCGCCGCGAAGTCGCCGCCGGCCACCAGGCCTACGTCGTCTATCCCGTCATCGAAGAATCGAAGCTCGAGCTCAAAGCCGCCATGGAAGAATACGAGCGCCTCTCGCGCGAGGTTTTTCCCAAGCTCCAACTCGGCCTCCTGCACGGCCGCCTCTCCAGCGACGAAAAAGAAGAAGTCATGCAGCGTTTCCGCAAAAACGAAGCGCAAATCCTCGTCGCCACCACTGTCGTCGAAGTCGGCGTCGACGTCCCCAACGCCACCGTCATGGTCATCGAGCACGCCGAGCGCTTCGGCCTCGCCCAGCTCCACCAGCTTCGCGGACGCATCGGCCGCGGCGCGCAAAAATCCCATTGCATCCTCGTCGCCCCCGCGCGCATGACCGTCGGCCGCTCTGCGGACGCAAAAGAAGTCGGCCGCCCAGCGGCCGCCAAAGACGACGTCGCCCGCGCCCGCCTCGAAACCATGGTGCGCACCTCCAACGGCTTCGAAATCGCCGAAACCGATCTCCTCCTCCGCGGCCCCGGCGAATTTTTCGGCACCCGCCAATCCGGCGACCTCGGCTTCCATATCGCCAATCCCCTGCGCGATCGCGAACTCCTCGAACTCGCCCGCCGCGAAGCCTTCACCCTCGCCGCCGATTCCGCCCAGCAAGACGCCATGCAGCGCCTCCTCCGCCAACTCCCCCCCGAATGGCAGCGCCGCTACCACCTCGCCCGCATCGGCTGACGCGTCAGCCCGATTTCGCCTGGTACCTTTTATTGGCGAGTTGTTCATCGGCGGTGACAGTCCCTTTGGTGCTTTAGAACTTTGGATGGTAGAAGTAAAGTAAATGGGCCATCGGATACCGTCATTTCATCTAGCTGGGCTCACTATGCTCCTCTGTGCTGGCTCCGCCGCGGCCCAGACGTCGCCCGTCCCTGTAATCCAGAGTACGTCAAATGAGCAGCAATCCATTTCAGCGATTGCGGTCAGTCCCGATGGCGCTGTCCTGGCGGCGGCTCGCTATTCACCGGACGGCGGCGAAGTCCGCCTCGGAAAGAATGATTCCATCGATCTTTGGGCTCTTCGCAGTGCTTCCGGTCCGCGCTCTTTTGCAAAAGAATTGCACCCCATCCGGAGCTTAGCCTTCAGCCACAACTCGCAGTGGCTCAGTGCGGCGTCTCAGGGATCGGAGACGATCAGAGACGAGCGTCCGGGAGACGAAATATTCGTGGGGAAAGTGTATCTGTGGCACATGGGCGATGGCGCTCAGGGCAAGCTCAAATGCGACATCCCAGTCGTTTACGGTGTACCGGGCATTTACGATGAGTGCTCTGCCACCAGTGTGGCCTTCTCCCCGGACGACAAACAAGTAGTTGCCGATATTTATGTGGTCGATGCTCTCCCCCGCTATGACGTACGCATATTTTTTTTCAATATCAGCACGGGCCGTGCTGTCAACAGCACTGAACTTGACGACGATAGTGTACTCAGCGATTTTGCGCGACGTTTTTCGTGGCTCAGCCCCGATGGGCGCCGCGCCTTCATTCTTCGCGCGAACAAGCCGGCTCTCATCAACACGCTAAGTGGGCGCCGCGTCCAAGCCTTCGCGCCGTCTCAGATCGTTTTGCACCCCTCAGACCAGGATAGCTGCGCTCTTGGTATTTATGCGTTTGGCTTCACAGCTTTCGCCCCGGATATGCAGCAAGTGGCGATCGCTAACGATGATGAGCTAGAGATTCGCGATGCAAAAACGGGTGCAAGAAAGGCACAGACAACGTTGGACCGAAACAGCGACGTCATGAGGAGTTTTACTGCCGCCTTCAGCCCGGACGGGAGTTCACTCGCCGTTTCTCGGTGCGGATCAAAAAGCGAGATGAGCCTTTACGAAACCTCGACGTTAAAGGTGCGCGCCAAATTGCCAGTTGACGCTGTCCAGACGTCGCTGCAGTTTGCGCCCGATGGCGCTCTGCTCTTCACTGGCGGATTCGATGGCGCTGTACGGGTTTGGGAGACCCAGCGCGGCTCACTGGTTGCGACTTTGGTCCGAAGCCCGAACGACGAGTGGATCGTCTTCACTCCCGATGGCTTGTATGACGCGTCGGCCAACGGCGCAAGCCTTCTGGCGTGGCGCCTAAAGGGTCAGTACGTGTTGGCTTCCCAACTCGCGGACATGCGCCTTCCTGGCTTGCTTTCGAAGCTCGTTTCAGGAGAGCACCCGAAACCAACCAAGCCTCTAACATCGGCAATATCCAACTCCCTCCCACACATGAACCCTTGAGGACTCAACGCTGCTTCACAAGAAAACAATCGCTTGATCGACTCTTCCCGATGGGTCGCGTTGCTCCTTGACTAAGAACCAAAAACTGACGACTAATAACTGCACTCATGCGCGTCATCGCCGGAATCTATCGAAGCCGCATCCTGAAGAGCCTCAAGGGCCTCGCCCTGCGCCCTACCAGCGACCGTCTGCGCGAAACTCTCTTCAACGTGCTGGCCCCCAACATAGCCGGTTCTCGATTCGTCGATCTTTTCGCCGGAACCGGCGCCATCGGCATCGAAGCCTTCAGCCGCGGCGCCGCCGAAGTCGTCTTCATCGAAAATCACGCCCCTGCCGTCACCCTGATTCGCCGCAATCTCGAATCCCTGGGCATCAATACCGGCGTGACCGTGCTCGCCGTAGACGCTCTCCGCGGCCTGGCCATGCTCGCGGCTCAAAAAAACTCTGGCGCGCCCGCATTCAACCACATCTTTCTCGACCCCCCCTACGCTGCTGCCGAAGACTACTCACGCATGCTAGAATTCCTAGGTTCCGCGGATCTTCTAGCGCCCGGTGGCATGGTAATCGCCGAGCATCGCCGCAACTTCGATTTACCCGAAGAACCCGGCGCGTTGCGAAGGTTCCGCGTTCTCAGGCAGGGCGATGCTGCCCTTAGCTTTTATCG
>WNFA01000975.1_pt1 | contig 23472 bp, 24 predicted proteins | sample 5400481 | NCBI WGS metagenome assembly WNFA01 (sample SAMN13153340, study PRJNA577476) | soil metagenome | isolation source: 120 cm saprolite under Douglas fir tree site 2 hole 1 replicate 2 | place: USA:California | collected 2015-04-18 | reverse complement strand
CGTCTTCAGGTGATCAACAGCCGCAGCCGGGTTGGAACTCCTCTGCACACCTGATGCAGACCTTAACCGAAGATTGCCAGCGACATTAGGGAAAACTAATGGAAGGGATTACTTTGGTCTGTTTTCCTTCTCTACTTCTACATAGGTTGAACTGCGAGTTGATTGACCACACGCGTCATTCAGGAATGCAGCCTCCAGGCCGGAATCAAGGAGTCATAGTGCAGCAATGCGCTGAGAAAAATGTGGATCACGATGTAGATTGCCCAGATCAACGCGTAAGCCATTGCCATTTTGCGTGGCTTTCGTAAGACATACCAGAGAAGCAGAATATCCAACGGAACCGGAGCGGCAACTACCGCCCATGCGGGCGCACCCAGGCTCTCGACACTGTATCCGAACAGGCAGACAAAACAGCCGACTGCAAGCGAAGCAAAGATGTACACCTTTTTGTCAACCAGGTAGAAACCGAGTCCCCACGATAGCGCAGTGAAGAAGATCGCGATGTCGAGCAGAATGGGAGTGGGTAGTGTGTTGAGCATAGTGTCTCTCGAAGTCACGTCATTGTGGGGGACGGTGTGACGGAAAACAAGAGTTTGGTGCACATGCGATACTGAAATTTATGGCGCTGCCTGATTACTCGCCTCGGATAGGGAACGATCCTAAGTCGGTATTGATCCATTTGACGACTGGGACAGGGATGGAGATTGAGTGGAAAGACGGGCACCGGTCCGTCTATACGTTTGCGTTCTTGCGGGAGGCGTGTCCTTGCGCGCTCTGCGAGGATGAGCGAACAAAGTCGGGACGAAAGCCCGGCGAGGCGGCGAAGCTGGCCCCAGGGGCTTTGCCAATGTTCAAGCCGGCCGTGAAAGCGCTGGCGGCGGAGGCAGTAGGCAAGTATGCGCTGAAGTTTTCGTGGAACGATAAACACGATTTGGGAATTTATTCCTGGTTCTATCTGCGGGAAGTATGTCCCTGCGCGGAGTGCGCGGAGGCGCGCAAGTGATGGGTGGTTGCGGAAGGTGGTGGGGCGGTTGCCGAAGAAGTGCTCTCTATGACGCGGCTGCCGCAGCGGCTAAACCGTTTGCTGAAAAACTCACGTTTCGTATCAGGGCATCGCTTTTAGCGATGCCGTAAGTTCTTCCAAATCAGAAGCCCCTTTAGGGGCCGAACATCGAAAGCCGGACGCTGCCGATCGTGCGGATGGGGAAGTCTACGTTAGAACTGTGACCCGAGCCTAAGTAGTGGTGACGATGGCGTCCAGGTATTGGTGCAGAAGTTGTTCTCCCTGACCTTCGAATTTCTCGAACATCACGCCGTTGCCATATTGTGCATGACAGGTTACGACGCGTCCCTGTACGACGATGGGATGATCGTTGAGCCAGAGTGTGGCTTGAATATGAGTGCCGATGGAGAGGGGCATCATCAGCTCGATGTAGCAGCCGCCGCGACTGAGGTCGGTGGTGGCGAGGCGGATGGGGACGTCGCTGCCCTCCTGGCGGAGTTCGATTTGGACCTGGACGGTGTAGCGGCGATGAAAGCGGCGATCGCGCTCGGTTAGAGCCGCCGTAGCGGGCAGTGCGTTGGGCGAATCCATGAATCGGCTCCGTGGAAGGGTGCTTTACAGAGCCCCTGGAGTGGTTATCGGCAGTCGGGTGCGTGAGCTTAGGCGGGGTTTGCGATTAGCGGGCACGGAGGGGAGTGTCCCGGGTTAGCAGGCGCTTTCCGGGCGCCGCTTATTGGGTTACACCTAGTTCGGCGTAAAGTTCGGCAGAGTTATACAGCACTCCATCCTTTACTACCAAGACTGTCTTTCGAATGTCGCTGATGTTCGCGACGGGATTGCCGTCGACCAGGATGAGGTCGGCCAGCTTGCCGGGGGAAATCGAGCCCAGATCTTTATCGAGGCTCATGATGCGGGCGGCGTTCAAAGTGGCATTTTGCAGAACCAGTGCCGCAGGTATGCCGGCCTGCACATCGAGTTCCAGTTCGCGATGGAGGGCGAATCCAGCCATGGAGTCGGTGCCGTCTTCAATGGAGAGGCCGCTGCGATAGAGAAGCCCAGTGAGCTCGATCATTTTGGCGAAGGATTTTTTGTAGGTGTCGTCCATGCCGGGGGGCGGAGTCATTCCGGCGCTAAGCAGGCCCCGGCGAACCTGGGCCGGTAGTCGTTTGGCGATGGGTTGAAAGCCGGGAGGAATCTGGCCGGGGCGGGCCATGTATTGATCTTCAAAAATGCTCAACGTCAGATCCAATTTGGTGTGGTGACCCTGTAGCAATTTAATGAAGGATTGGACTTGAGGCGAGGTGAGGTCGAGGCCGGCGGCGACTTCGCCCGGCTTGGTGAGGCGTGCAATGGTGTTGGTGTCTTTGATTTCAGGGAAAAAGTTGAGGACGAGGAAGTTGACGTGCTGAATTTCGTCGTACCCCAGCTCGACGCATTGGGCGGCAGTCATCTCGGCGGGGATGTGTCCGCTGACGCGAAGGCCGTTCTTGTGGGCTTCATCAATGATGGCGGGAACAAGCTCGGGTTTGACTGAGCTGTAGATTTTGATCTGCACGTAGCCGAGGCGCTTGTAGTTGTCGACGGCGGCGCGAGCTTCGGCTTCGGTCGAGACCAGGACTTTGGTTGGACCTTGGAATGGGCCGCGGCCGTCGATGATGCCGGCGAGGACGATGCGAGTGCCGACTTCTTTTCCGTCGGCGATGCGCCGGCGGCGGGCTAGCACCGAGTCGGTGTCGTTGGCCAGGTCGCGGACGCTGGTGACACCGGCGGCCAGATTTAGGAGGCCATCGTTATCGCCTACGTGAGCATGCATGTCCCAGAGGCCGGGGAGCAGGGTTTTGCCGGTGGCGTCGATGGTCTTGAAGATTGGAACTCTCTCAGACCAAATCGGGGCCGGTCCAACGCTGACAACGCGATTGCCGCTGATGAAGACTTCCTGGTCGGGGATAATTTTCGCGGACTCGGCGTCGAATACGTTGGCGTGAGTAAACAGAATTCCGTTCGGAACGCGATGGGCGAGTCTGGCGGCAAGATCGGCGGCACGGGACTCCTTGACTTTATTTTGGGCGGCGAGCAAGGTTGGCGCTGACGATTCCCATCCTTCGGGAATAACAGTGCCCCAGTCGTCCACGGAAGCGAAGAATTTGTCCGAGGCTTCGGCCCAGAAATAGGAGGGTGAGAAATCGAGCCCGGTTACGGCATAGAGGGCGACGTGTTTCTTGTGTCCGGCGGCTTCGATGTCAAGTTCGTTCATGCGCTGGACGCGAGCCTCGCCTTCGGGAAGCAAAGCGATCTTGCCGGCGTTCGTTTTTCCGCCATTCTGAAGAGCGGCGTGGGCCAGAAGTGCAATCTCGGCGGGTCCGCCGTTGAGAGGGGCGTAGTAGGCCGGGCCCGAGATTTTCTTTTCGCCTTGTTCGTCATCATTTTTCCAGCGCGCGGTGCCTGCTTCGAGTGAATAATTTTCGGTGACGGACGATTTCAGATAATCGTTGCCGGTGATCGCTTCCGAGATCGGGACACCATTCGGATCGAGCTTGAGGATACTGATGGTCTTTGGACCCCGGCCGCGATCATTAAACTGAAAGAAGATGTGGATCGTGCCGTCGGAGGCAGTCCACACCGCTTGTTGTCCGGCGGGATTCCCCATCATGAGGAAGGAATAGCGTTCGGCAGTGGAAGGAATATCGGCCGGTAGGGCGGGGACGGCGGACTGCTGGGGCGGCTGCTGCGACCAGAGGATAGAGCCGAGAAAGATCGGCAGCATGAAGATGAATGTCTTGTTCATGGTGACCCTTTCTGGAAGCGGAGCCAGAGGTGAGATGAGGAGAATTGCAGAGGTTAGAGGTCAGATTGCAGAAGTAAAAACCTCTTGGATTCTATGCAATCTGACCTCTTACCTCTGCAATCTAACCTCTCACCTCTGACCTGTTCTCGTGCGCTACAGTATAATCTTCGCCTTGAACGAAACGGCATGAACGAAACCGCATGACTGACACCACACACACTTCGGGTGAAGAACCAGAGCCGGTGAAAACTGGGATGGATATTGGCGATATTCTCAAGATCCTGCCCCATCGCTATCCCTTTCTCTTGATCGACCGGGTGATCGAACTGGAGCGGATGAAGAGCATTATCGCGTTGAAAAACGTGACCATCACCGAGCCTTTTTTTCAGGGACACTTTCCCGACAAGCCAATCATGCCGGGCGTGCTGATCGTGGAAGCCATCGCGCAGGCGGGCGGCCTGCTGCTCCTGACCGAGGTTCCGAACCGCGACGAAATGCTGATGGTGTTCACGGGGATCGAGAAGGCGCGATTCCGACGTCCCGTGGTGCCGGGAGATCAGTTGCGGATTGAAGTCGTGGTGAAGGCCTGGCGGATCACCGCGGCGCGTCTCGAAGGCAAGGCGTATGTAGACGGCAAAGTGGCATGCGAGGCCACGGTGACTTGCCGCCTGGTGCCGCGTGCGATGGGTCCGGGAGCACCGGAAACGGCGGGAGAGAATTTGTAATTTCTAATTTGTAATTGGTAATTTAGCGATTCGAACCCGGAGTCGCCACCCAAATTACAAATTACCAATTACCAAATTACAAATGTCCATCCATCCTACGACGATCCATCCTACGGCGATCCATGCTACGGCGATCATTGCTCCGAAAAGCAAGATACATCCGTCCTGCAAGATTGGGCCGTATTGCGTGGTTGGGCCCGAGGTCGAGCTTGGCGAGGGCTGCCGTCTCGTTTCGCACGTCGCGATCGAAGGCCCCACGAAGATTGGCGCGGACAATAGCTTTTTCCCTTTCGCTTCGATTGGCCTGGCGCCGCAGGACATCACCTACGCGGGCGAACCGACACGCCTGGAGATCGGCGACCATAACGCGATCCGCGAGTTTGTCACCATCAACCGCGGCACGGTAAAGGGCGGGGGATGCACCCGCGTCGGCGATCACAACCTGATCATGGCCTATACCCACATTGCGCACGATTGCCAGATTGGCAATCACATCATCATGGCAAACGCGGCCACGCTCGGCGGGCACGTAACCGTGGAAGACTGGGCAAGCGTCGGCGCACTGTGCCCGGTACACCACTTCGTTCGGATTGGGACGCATTCCTTTATCGGCGGGGGAACAACCGTAACGCGGGATGTGCTGCCATTTTCGAGGACGTCCGCCGAACGCGGAACCCACGCGTATGGATTGAATGCGGTAGGTTTGGAACGGCGGGGATTCACCAAAGCGCGCATCAGGAAAATTCATCATGCATATCGAGTCTTGCTCGCTTCCAAACTGAATACGTCGCAAGCGATCGAAAAGTTGAAGTCCGAAGCCGATCTCGGCGAAGACGTAAAGATGCTCATCCGATTCATTGAAGCATCGGAACGAGGAGTGATTAAGTGAAGTGGTCAGTGGCCGGTGGGCAGTGGCCAGTTAAATCCCAAGATTGTTGACATGTTATGCCTGTGCAGTCATATCGGCAACTCATCGTATGGCAGAAGGCGATGGACTTTGTTGCGGAGGTGTACCGGGTTACGCGCACGTTTCCGAAAGAGGAGATGTACGGGGTGACGAGTCAACTCCGCCGCGCGGCGGTTTCTATTCCCAGCAACATTGCAGAAGGTCAAGGACGGCAGACCACCGGAGAGTTCCGCCAATTTCTGGGACATGCTCGCGGATCCCTGCTTGACACGGAAACGCAAATCCTGCTATCCGAGCGACTAGAGTATTTAGACCACAAAACAACGGAGATGCTTCTCGGGCAAGCGGCTGAAGTGGGTCGGATACTAAATGGATTGATGAACTCCCTGGAAAAATCGCGTCGTTAAGAACTGGCCACCGACCACTGACCACCGACCACTGACTATGAAACTCGGTCTCATCGCCGGCAATGGCAAGTTCCCCTTCCTCGTGCTGGATGCGGCGCGCGCGCAAGGGTACGAAGTCGTTGTCGCGGCCATCAAAGAGGAGGCTTCCCCCAAGATCGAATCGAAAGGCGCCGCTTCCGTTCACTGGCTTTCTCTGGGAGAGTTGTCGAAACTCATCGATACGTTCAAAGCCGAGGGCGTTACCCGCGCCGTAATGGCTGGCCAGGTCAAGCACAAGCAGATTTTCTCCAGCATCAAGCCGGACTGGCGGCTGGCGAAGCTGCTGCTCTCGCTCGGCACGCGCAACACGGATTCGTTGCTGGGTGCGGTCGCGAAGGTTCTGGCGGATGAGGGCATCATGCTCGAGAACTCGACCGCATTGCTCGAACCGCTGCTGGCGAAAACCGGCGTGCTCACCAATCGGGCTCCGAGCGCGCAGGAGCGCAAGAACATCGAGTACGGACGCGTGGTAGCTCGGCGCCTGACGGAGTACGACATTGGACAAACGGTAGTGATCGCGGAAGCCGCGTGCGTGGCGGTCGAAGCGATGGAAGGCACCGATGCGACGATCGAGCGCGCGGGCCAACTGATGCGGTCGTTAGAATTAGAATCGAAATCGCATTCGGACAGCGAGCCTTCGACGCTGAGCCGCGCGCTTACGGTTGTGAAGGTCGCGAAGCCTACGCAAGACATGCGCTTCGACGTTCCGGTGATTGGGCTGAAGACGATCGAAACGATGGCGCGTGCCGGCGCGACCTGTCTGGCGGTGGATGCAGGGCGATGTCTGTTGCTGGACGGCGAAGCGATGACGCGCGCAGCGGATCATTCGGGAATCGCGGTGTGCGCGGAATGATTGGTCTCTGGTTCGGTCAGCAAAGCGATAACCACCAAGGGCACGAAGGAACACGAAGGGAACCTAGCTTATGTCCGACGCAACCCGCATAGCCGACCAACTTACCCGCACGTTTGCCGGAGAAGCCTGGCACGGTGATTCGTTGTTCGAAATTCTGGAGGGCGTCACGGCGAAGCAGGCGGCGGCGCGTCCGATTAAGAACGCCCACACCATCTGGGAACTGGTGCTGCATATTGCGGCATGGGATAACGCTGTGCTGCGGCGGTTGGGTGGGGTCGCGGTGGAGCTCTCGGCTACGCAGAATTTTCCGCCGGTCACCGACGCGAGCGAGACTGCATGGCGCAAGGCGCTGGCCGAGGTGCGGCGCGTCCACGAGGAACTGGTCAAGGCCGTTTCTGTTCTCCCGGACTCGCAGCTTGACGAGATGGTTCCGGGCAAGGAGGGAGCGCACTACACTTTCTACTACATGCTTCACGGCGTCGCGCAGCACGAACTGTATCATGCCGGACAGATCGCGCTCCTCAAGAAGATGTGAAGAACCAGCGCCGCGCAAATAAAACTATACTTTTCCTTGCCTTTCCACAGGAAGTTTCTCCGCTCCACAGTTTTTACACAGCACACCCGCACTTTGCCGTTGCGTTATCTTCCCCCCTGCCGCAGAGTGCTTGCAGTCAAAAGCGTGAGATGTTCTGAATCTGTTGACCAGGGTTCGGCGTTGCCGGTGATTTCCTGAGAGTGAATCACCGGGGGAAATTCGGTGCATGTCCAGTGTGCCGGTGCCGGGCTTTGCGGCCTCCTCAGAAATCCTTCTTCCAAGGAGGATGGAAACGCCGAATCCTAACCCTGAAGCGCAAGTTTCAGGGGAACATCGATGCATAGCACCTTTACCGGTGCAGTTGCGCGATGCTCTTTCGCCCTGGCGAAAGACGGCAGTCAGAAACGTCCGCGATAACAATGCGGCCCGGGTGGCTGGCCCAGGCCGCATTTGTTTTGCGCCCCTAGCCCACCGCGTTTCACCCCCCAACTCCTCGCCCATGTCATCCCCGCGGAGTCGAAGGACCCCCTGCATTCTTATCGATCCAGGGTAGCTTCGGTTCCCACCCGGCCCCGCGCCGGAGGGAGTTCTCACCCCACTCGATGAATGGTGAAGCGCACTCCCACCTTGGGCGGATTCAAAATGCAGGCAGGAAGCTCAATCGCGCCGCACGCCGCAGAGACGCGGAGTGCTGCGAGGGGCCTACTGAAAATTGTTAACGACTGTAATGGAAGTAGGACTCGTGCCCGCCGGGTAAGGAGAATCCGGTAACTGGGTCAGAGCGCCACTCGTCCTGTAGACTTGAAATCCAGAAACGGTACTGCCTGTATTGTTCGCCGCGTACAAAAAGCTCTCGGAAAGATCAATGCTAAGTCCGTAAGCTCCCGAAACTCCGCCAAAAGGTGACCCCGGCAGCATTCCTAAACTTCCTCGGTTGTCAAAACTTCTATACCCGATGATTGCCGTGACGTCTCCGGCATAGAGTCGTTCTCCTAAAGAATCCGCAACAATCGAATTTGACGAGCCCGCTCCGGCAAATGGAGAGCGCGGAAGTGACACCAGCAGCCCCGTGACCGTGTCGATTCCATAAGCGGAGATGTTCTCCGAGGATTGGTTTAACACGTACAAATACTTCCCATCAAAGTTAGCTGTCACGCCCACGGGGAGAGTACCTGCGCCAATGTCCCCGACGAACCGCAAACTGCCGGTGCCGGCATCAATCTCATAAGTTGAAACCGTATTCGACTGCGCATTTGCCACATAAGCAAACTTGCCCCGCGGATCTATGGCAATAGATCGCGGCCCCGCCCCAGAGTTCGCAAACGGTGAGCCAGGAACAGCCGTCAGCGCCCCACTTGGGCTGACAGAATATCCGGAGATTGTATTCGAGGCACCATTCGCGACGTAAACGTAGTGGACGCCATTGTCCACCGCAATTGCGGACGGCTGCGAGCCCGCGGGATACGGCGAACCCGGAGTAGGTGTCAAAGCCCCCGTCTGCGAGTTAATGGTAAAGGCAGAAACATTGTTGCTGCCCGCATTCGCTGTGAAGAGGAATGCTCCCCTCAAGTCAGACACCACACCTTGGGGCGACGTTCCCGTCGCGAACGGAGAGCCGCCGAGCGCTTCCAGCGAGCCTGTCCCGACCGTGACCCCATAACCCAAAATGTCATTCGAGGTCCCATTACACTCATAGACAGCCTTTGCTGAGTAAGTCACCTTAGTGCTGCCGGACGCAAGGGCAATTGACAACGCACTTCCCCGGCTGCGCATACTGCTCTCGTTGTAAAGCACTCCAGCCTTAGTTATGCCGAGAACTACAACTTCATCAGAGTCGTGGTCCGCCACATAGAGCAGAGGCTCCATTGGGCTTACAGTCAGCCCCAGCGGCCCGGACTTTCCGGTGGGGAAAGGTGCCGCGATTTGGGTTAGAACACCAGTCGTCGGGTCGATGGAATATTGCGAGACGGTTTTATCAGCGGAGTTCCCGACGAAAAGGAACGAGTTCTTAGTAACAGCAGCCACCGGAACTGAGCCTGTAGAAAATGGTGATCCCGCCACCTCGACCAATGCTCCAGTTGTTAAGTTGATTGCGTAGGCCGAAACGCTGGCGCCGTTTCCATTTGGAACGTAGAGAAATTTACCATGCTGAATCGCCACGCTCTGCGGACTCGCCCCAGCAGGAAAGGGAGAACCAGACACCGCCGTCAGAATGCCGGTGTTTTGGTTGATGGTGAAGGCAGAGACACTGTTCGAATTCACATTAGCTGTAAATAGAAAGGACCCTGTGGGATCAATCGCCGCCGACACCGGACTGCCCCCAGACACCGTTTGAATCGACGTCAGCGAACCCGAACTGGGATCGATCGCATAAACGCCAACGCCGCTGCCGCTCACGGCAACCAGAAATTTTCCACCAGGATGCATGGCCAAACTGAACATGCTGCCAGTCAAGAACGGTGATCCCGGTACTTGAGTCAGGCCCCCATTGATATTGTTGATAGCGTAACCGGCGATCCCGACATTGCCTTCAGCAACGTACAAAAAGGCTTGCGCGGGAGTAACCACAACCGCGCGCGGATTGCTCCCTGCGCCCGTGTAGACATACCCGACCGCCTGCAGGCGATATCCTCGGATCGCGAATATCGACACCGTGTCATCTTGGTTGTTGGCGACATAGGCAAAGCGGGGAACGAGAGCGCCATGCCCATAGGTTGGGGTGAGCAGCGAGATAGCCGCGGCTAACACGCTCCAGTAACGCCTCATTGCTTATCCTTCTATCTCGATCCCGACTATCATCCAAAGTCGGCTTGCCGAACCCTAAACAAGCGAGCCTCCGCCCGAGGCCCATTAGTCGAGTTTAACGATCCAAACATCGGAACGCGGATCGCCATTCTTGTTCAAGCCGACTTGCCCGTCCCAGCCCGACGAGAACATGAAGAACCGTCCATCGAGAGAAACACTGCCGAACGGGTCAGACCAGTAATACTCGGGATCCCATATGGCGCGGTTGTGAGCAAATCGCCAGATGGTAGAGGCATTAAGATCGGTTTCGACGCAGAAGACCTCGCCGTCGTAGGGCTGCGTTACCGTGTCGCTGCCATTGGCAGCATAGGTCGTACCGCACACCGGAACGTTGTTATTGAGGTGCCCTCCGCTCCACGTGAAATGCTTTTCCATCCCCCAGAGGTGAGGCAGTGGCAACGGGTAGACGAGGTGCGTGATGTTTGTAACGTCGCTGAGCGTCCGCCGGTAGATGTTCATCTCGTCGGTGACGCCGGGAGCGTTGACGTAAGTGTCGTAGCCCAGGGAGTCATAGCCGCCGCAACCCGGGCCGCCTTTGTCATAACACGCCTGGACATTGAGCGATGTCAGATCCCAGACATAATAGCCTACGTGGCCCTGCTCGATCTTTACATACTGCCCGCTGCCCGAGATATAGGCATGGTCGATCAGGAAAGTTTGAGGAACCACTGCCTGGCCTGCCGGTCCCCAAGCGCCTCCGATTTGTCCGGTGTAAGTGTTGTACCAACGGCAGCCAAGTTTCTGGTCGTACACGATCACGAACGTGCGGTTGCCAAACTGATTTCCGCCCGCGTTGATCTCTATGCGATTGTCGTCGGCTGAAATCGAGATGTCACTACTGGTTATGTGAGGACCCGCCACCAACGGCGGTTGCATTCCGCATGTCGTGGTGTCGAACAGCGGGGTTACCGCTCTAGTGGAATACCGATAGTTGGCAATCGTCAGCGGCGCGCTTTTCATGACTCCATACATCAGATCGGGGTCGACAAAGCTGAATGTTGGTCCCATATACAGAGGAATCGCAAACCCGCCTCCGCTTCCGGCACCGGGCAGGGGGCTGATGAGCATGGTGGACGGGTCAAAACCAAAGGCGAGGGTGTTTTTCTGCTGGCCGACCACGAAGAACTTTCCGCCGTCGGCGCTCCAGGCGTTGGCCTCGGTCTTGGGATTTCGAAAGTAGCCGTTGAGCTGTTTTGGGTTCGTGTTGCCATCGGTTACCCGGACCATGAGCGCTCCGAAATCAGGATCCTGAAACACGGTATTGACGGCTGGCGGGGCCATGGCAGTCTTTGAGTGTAACTGCCGGTCGGTGAACGCATTCGGATAAGGCTGAACGCCCTGCCCCCATGCGGCAGCAGACGCTGCGGAAATGAGCCACAAAGACACGCTGACGACTGTCACGAATCTACGAAGGGTCATGGCGACATCCAGAGGGGCAGGGGCCCGGGTCCGGGGGTTGGACCCATGACAATATACCTCAACCTGGCCCAAATTGTGCCGAAAAAGCTGTCGGGTGTCCCATCCTTCCGCGCACTTTGCGGAACGGTGGCATTGCACGGTCCCGTCCCTCTAGGGATTTAGCTGACACGCCCCAGATTTCGATGTCGCGCGTGATTTTGGGGTGCACTGGACTCAAAGTCCCCAGAGGGACGACCCAGTTCTCACCAACGAATAATCCTTGGCCGGTAGCATATCGTGAACGAAGGCGACCTGCTACAGGCTGCGACGGCGCAGGACAAGCACCGCCGCAAGACGGCGGACCATGGGAAGAACGAAACTATCCAGGCTTCCTCCGTCAGTTCTGGAAACGGCCGATCAAGATCTGTGCAATAAGTTCACATGATCTGATCACGAAGTTTTGTGGGCCTCAGCCAGGCGGAGTCAGCCGACCCTTGGGACTATTCGTGACGGTACTTTATGACGTCTGAGCACATCCGCAATGTGACTCGTCATCCCAACGTTCCCGATGATCTTGATTCCGACTGTCGTGCCTTCCACCAGATCCACGAGCTGACGTAGTCCTGCCAGCCCATGAGAAACGTCAAACTCCTGTTCCGACTCAACTTCCCCCGACACGATCGTTTGTCCTAGGGAGACCGCGGCCTCTTGCTGAAGTTGAATGACCCAAATTCTTTCACCGTCGAACACCCATTCTGCTCTGATACTGCCGACATAACGCACGAGAGTATCGTGTAGCTCTTCAAGGCGTTTTATCAGATGCTTATCCAACTGAGAAGGCCCGACCCGGCCAAGCATGAAATCATCTCCAAATCCCGTCACACCTTCTATGATCGGGTTTTGATGTCGGTCAGTGAGCAATGCTCCAGAAAAGCGGGCTACCACCTCATCCTGGATGATAATCGACGAAAGGCGCTCCCGGCCCGCAACACCCTGCATCAACGTGAAGGGGTCAGTCCAACCCCTCACAGTCGGGAAAAATCCCGGCTCCGGTATTCTCGGCGAAGTGCGAAGCCACTTTACATCGGACCCTGTTGAGTCTCCGAACGTAAATGGCGCCACGTTACGGCACAACACCGTCATTCGAGGTACCTTGAGCCCGACAGCGTCAGCCAGAAGGAGACCAAACACCTTGTCACCGACAAACTCGCTGAAGGCATTCGGCCATTTCGGAATAGCAACCAGATGGTCAACAGGAACCTCTTGAAGCTCCCAGATAATAGTGTGCTCGCGAGCATACCCCCTACGGATTGGATGTATGCTGAACTCCGTACGCAGTTCGGACTCTCTGGGCAATAAAGGAACAAATCCGTACACACTCCGGAGCAGATGTTCACCGACATCCCGACTTACGCTGACAATTCTTCCGGTTTCCACCACTCGGGGAGTTTCCCCAGGTGCAAACTCCATCGCGTCGTCGTGAACGACTCCCGATACACCGCCGTCATTTACATCCACTGTCTCATTAACGATGACAAACAATCCTGAAGATGCCAAACGGCTAATCTCTTGCTTGGCAGTATCGGCAGACTCGATACCGTAGATGAACTCGTGACCTTGCGGATCATCAGGTCTGAAGGTTCGGACGTTAACTCTTCGTTCTGGAGAACGATTCAAAAGCGTTACGACAGCTTGACGCGCCGTTGGGAAGCGATGATTGGGCTCAAATCCAATAATGCGCGAAAATCGTTGCTGCAGTTCAGGTCCGAAACTGACAAACTGGGCTACGTTGCCTAAAGTCGATAGTTGATCGAGACGCGCATCCTTGAAATGCTGCATGGTCTCAGTTTTTGTCATTATCGGATTCCCCGACTTCACGATAGAGTAAACAGTAGCATAGCCGAAAACGTGTTTCGATTTGCAGGTGCGCGCATGAAAACTGCTGAGCCCAGCTATGATGAGGTCGATTTCGAGAGACGCGGCAAACACGGTTCTGCCGCAAAAGACCGGACCGTGTTTGAAATTGATAAGGGCAGGATCATTCACAGCGCTGCCTTCAGGCGACTTCAGGGAAAAACGCAGGTGCTAGGGGTTGGTGAGCGCGATTTTTATCGAACCCGCTTGACGCATTCGATCGAGGTCGCCCAATTGGGACGTGGCCTCTGCCGGGAACTCGACAGAGAGTTCGATGCGGATCAAGACCTTGTTGAAACCATTTGTCTTGCACACGATATCGGTCATCCACCATTCGGACATTCCGGGGAAGATTTTCTACATGCCAAGATGAAAGGCAAAAATGGCGGCTTCGGCGCAAATCCCCAGAACCTGAGGATCGTCACTTTCCTTGAGACAAAATATCTGGACTCGGGTCTTGACCTCACGCGGGGGGCTCTTGATGGTCTAGTGAAATATCCCGCGATCTACGATCCGAAGCGACACAGTGATAGCAAATTCACATACGAGAGTGATCGTGAATTGCTCTCTTGGATCAAAAAGGGAATCAACAACCCCAGAGCCACTCCTCTCGAGACACAGCTCGCTGATTGGGCCGACCAAATGGCCTACTCGGTAAACGACATCGAGGATGTAGTCCGCGCAGGTTTGCTTTACTTCACGGAGATGAGAACACGAGCAAAAGAGATTTCTGAACGCGTCTGTGCAAAACTGAAAAGCATTGCCAACAAAGCAGCTCAAAAGCCTAATTATGTTCCCCAGCTCACTGGGTCCGACGCAATCATAGGACTAGCGAATGAGCTAGAAGAAAGATATGCCAAACCAGCCGAACTGAGACAGCGCAAGGCGAATCTGAAAGAGTGGACGTCCAAAACGATCAAACTGCTCAAGAAGGACTGCAAAATTATTAATTTGGGAAACGCCGAACGCTCGGTACGGTACCGTTACGGACTGAGGGTCGGCCCTGAAGCCCAAGCCTTGGCCGCTGTGCTTAAATCAACGGCCAATTTGCTAGTTTTCAGTGACCCGCGTGTGACCACGCTTGAGGCCAAAGGGAAATATATCATCGGTAGATTGTTCGACGAGTTCTGTCGTGACATAAGACTATTGCCGCTTGATTTCCAAGAGTTGATTCTGGCGGAGAAGTTCGGCTCAAAAGAGCGGCTGGTCGCCGACTTCGTTGCGGGAATGACAGATCGATATGCCTATGCGTATTACAAGCGATTGTTTCATCCTGGTGTCGGATCGTTCTACGAAGATGTCTAGCGCACTTTTCCCGCATGAATGTGCCCTCCGGTCCGACCGAAGAATCCGTCTGAGCCGTTCTGGAGATACTGTTTGGCAATCAGAAGATTTGCACCGACCGAGGTGCGGACCGCAGCTAGCACCGAATACTCCGAACACCGACTGTTTGTCTTTCCAAGCTTTCAGATTTAGGCTACGGGTTGAGCAAGCCCGCCGAGGGCAAGATCGGAGCAGAGGATGTCAGATGGCGTGAGTGGCGACGGCGACGAATCGGCCTTACACAAGGGGAACGGGACGGACGACCAACCTGCGGGGTCGGGCACCCGTACTCCATCTCCAGCTTTGAAGGTCACCGTCTATCACCTCGTGATCCTCTTGGGTGCCGTGCTTGGAACGTTCATCTTGGAATGGAAGTTTGGAATCGATTCCAAGGAAAGAATCAAGCAAACATATGCATTGTTATTTGGCGGCCTGGGAGGAACGTTTGCCGCGTCCCGATACGTTGTTCTCTCGGTTCGCCACAACACCTATGACCCGAAACGAGTATTGTGGCAGGTCTTGACGCCGATCTACTCGGCAGTGCTGGCATGGGTGGGAGTGATTGCACTTGCGGGTGGCATACTGATCTTGGCCCAGTCACCCAATCCGGCAGAACCTCAGTTTACATTTTTCATCATGGGCTTTGCTTTTTTGGTCGGTTTCGCTTCAGAATCGTTTTCAAAGAGGCTCATAATGGCTGCGCAGACATTGTTTGGCGAACACACTGGCATTGAGGAGGTGGGGGCATCCAACTACCCGGAGCGCACCCAAGCCGAAACTGGAAAGAAACCGGAGCACAAATGACAACCGATTCAAATCAAGACTGTGCCATTTGCGCGGAGTTGAGTGGTGTACAAGGAACCAGGCTTTCGAGAGCTCTAACCGATGAAACGATATCAAACGCAACATTGATGGCATCGGATCACTTCGCGGTCATTCCTAGCGTGGGCCCTTTGGTGTTGGGGCACAGCCTTGTTGTGACTCGCGAACACAGCAACAACATCATCGCGAGCCTATCGCAATCTGAGCTGCGCGAACTCAGGAATATTTGCGAGAGATCCATGAAGGCTCTCCTCAAAGGGACTCCCGGGCTCCAATTATTGTGCTTCGAACACGGGTCACGGTGCAAATTGCGGGATTCACTTTGCAGCACGGGCCACGGTCATCTACACCATCTGCCGCTTCCAAACGAGGACGCTGTGGCTGTGCTTAACGCTGTGGGAGGTCGGGGGTTTGAAGTTGACGATTTCCAGGACATTTCTGATGCGCTGGCTCCCTTGCAGGAATATATTGTCGCGTTTTCCTTAGTACCGGAGCGAAAAATGGTGCGCGGAATGATGCTGGACGCATCGCACGTTCCGTCGCAGCATCTACGCAGACTCGTTGCTGATCAGCTGGGCATTGCTAGCTGGGATTGGAAGGTGAACGTGAACGCCGATTTGCTCCGTCAGACCCTTGCTCTCGGCTTCGAAGTAAACAAAAAAGTGGACCCGCAAACGATCCTTGCTGCCAGTTAGTTATCGGGCTTGGGCGGTCCGATGGAGGTTTGAAGGTTTGCACAACTCCGGCACTTAAAGGCTGGTATCCCGCGAATGACAACACTCTAACAGCAATCCATAAGTCCAAACAGCACCATAGTCCCACTTGTTACTCCCCAGATTCCCCCAAAAACCAAAGGCGCGGGTGCCCCATCCTTCCGCGCACTTTGCGGAAGGGTGGGATTCCACGGTCCCGTCCCTCTTGGTACCGACCACCGACCACTGACCACCGACCACCGACCTCACTTCCCCTTCAACATCCCCACCACCCGGTCAAAGTCCTCCAGCGTCCCATACTCAATCACAATCCTCCCTCTCCCCTTCCGATCCCGAATCCGCACCCTCATCCCCAGCACTTCCTCCAGCGACCGCTGCGCCGCCTTTACATTCGGATCCACCCACCGCGCTCCGGTTCCCTTATTCGGTTCTCCCCGGTCGGTCGGCGCACTCACCCCGAACACCAGATCCTCCAGCTTCGCCACTGACATCTTTTCTTCCATCGCCTTTTGCGCGTACTTCCAGATCTGGACGTTATCCGTCAGGCGCAACAGCGTTCGCGCGTGGCTATACGTTAACCTTCCCTTTTGCAGCGCCCCGATCACGCCTTCCGGAAGCGTCAGCAGCCGCATGTAATTCGACACACTCTCCCGCGAGATGCCCGCCCGGGCGCCAATCTGCTCCTGCGTAAGCTTGAACTCCGTGCTCAGGTTCGCGAACGCCTCCGCCTGCTCCACGCAATTCAAGTCCTGCCGCTGCAGGTTCTCGACCAGCGTCATCTCTGCCGCTTGCTGCTCGGAAACCCGCCTCACGATTACCGGGGTCGCGGTCTTCCCCGCCATCTTCGAAGCCCGCAACCGCCGCTCACCCAAAATCAGGATGAACCGTCCCTCCGCAGCCGGACGCACCACAATCGGCTGCAACACTCCCTGCACCGCGATCGAATCCCTCAGTTCCGCGAGCGCTTGTTCGTTGAACTCTCTCCGAGTCTGATAAGGATTGGGATCAATCAGATCAATCTCCACAAGAAAGACCGTCTCCCCGTCCGCAGTCTGTCCCGAAGCCACCGCCTGCAACTGATCCAAAACCGTCGTCGCTTTTAGTAGAGCGACGGGCGTCCCCGCCCGTCCACCCTCCCCCGCTTGCGTAGCGACGGCCGCCCCCGGCCGTCCACTCCCGAATTCAGCAGAAGAGGAAGAAAGAGAAGAAGAAGAGGATGAAGAAGACCCCGAGGAGTCGGGTGCGGGTGCCCCATCCTTCCGCGCACTTTGCGGAAGGGGGGGGGACGCCGGCGTCGGCACCACCCGTGGCCCCGGCAGCAGAGACTCCAGCCCTCTCCCCAAGGCACGCCGCTTCTCCGCCAGCTTCTCGCTAAGCTTAGCCGGCCCCGTCTTCTCCGCCGTCTTGTCGGTCGTCTTATCGACCGCCGCCGCATTCGATGTGCTCTGCATCCGTCGATTCCTTCCTTTTATGGTTTTCCTGAGACCTGACACCTGGCACCTGCGACCTCACCTCGACATATATCGACGAACATAAATATTTATATCAATCAATCTAAGCCGCTTCCCCTGACCCGCTAACCATTCCCGCCTGCCGATCCAGGAGTTCCTTCGCCAGCCGTATGTAACTCTCCGCCCCGCGCGACCGCACGTCATACACCAGCGCCGCCTTCCCGTGGCTCGGAGCTTCCGCCAGCCGTATGTTCCGCGGAATCGTCGTCGTGCACAGCTTCTCTCCGAAATATTTCTTCAGCTCCGCCGCCACCTGCTGCGCCAGGTTCGTTCGGTCATCGAACATCGTGAGCACTACGCCCTCAATCGCCAGCGCAGGATTCAGGTCCACTCGTATCCTTTCGATGGTGTCGAGCAACTCCGACACACCTTCGAGAGCGAAGTATTCCGCCTGCATCGGGATCAACACTCCATCGGCGGCGACCAGCGCGTTCAGCGTAAGGAGATCGAGCGCCGGCGGACAGTCCAGCACGATGAAGCGAAAGCGCTCGAGCAAACTGGCAAGCGCATCGCGCAGACGATACTCGCGCCGCTCCGCCGAGACCAGTTCGATGTTCGCGCCGATCAGATTTTTGTGCGATGGAATCAGCCACAGCTGTTCGAGTTCCGTAAGCTGCAGCGCCTCCTCAGCGGAGGCCACCCCCATCATGACATCGTAGATGTTGATGCGATCGGGATTTTTCACCAGGCCCAGACCGCTAGTGGAGTTCGACTGCGGATCGCAGTCCACCAGCAGCGTGTTGACCTCGGCAGCGGCGAGTGAGGCGGCAAGGTTGATGGCGGTCGTAGTCTTGCCGACGCCACCCTTCTGGTTGGCAACTGCGATGACACGTCCCATGATTTTATTCTTTTTGTTGTTGCGCGCAGGATATGCGAACTAGTTTACGAAATCAATGCCAGATTCTGTGCAAATCGCGGAATGTTTCACGTGAAACACTCAGGCCTCGTTTGCTCGACTTTACGGCGGCGCGGAACTTCATCGCCATGCGAAGTGTTTCACGTGAAACACTTCGTGACCCGTTGTACGCAGTGACAGGGAGGGAGATGAAGAAAAATGGCGTGCAATTCGAGAAGTGTTTCACGTGGAACGTTTTTACTTCGTCTCATAATGAGACGATAAAATAAGGTTGCCACCACTTATCATCAATTTTTGGACGTTAAATTCGTTCTGAATATTGGAATTGAAGCATTTCTCTGTGATTGCTTCCCACTTTTACAGATGTATACCAATCGACAACACTCTTGTATTTGACTGCGGGATTGGTATTGGCGGGTGCCATTTCATGGTGCTTAGGGTTGTTAGGTGGGGGATTTGGGTGGCTCCTATTAGTAGCGCTAGGGTGGCGTGGGGAGCCAGGAGAGTCACGGCTTGGGGGAGGACGGTGTTGAAGTGTTCTACGGCTCGGAGGGTTACTACTTCGGTACGGGGGAAGTCGGGACGGGCGGCCAGGGCTTCGGCTCGGTCGGTGATTACTGTGATGTTGGTCAATGTAAGTGCGCGGGCCACTTCGCTGAGGAAGGCGGCTTTCTTGTGATTTGATTCGACTAGCGTCAAATAGATATGCGGGGCCCAGAGTTTCAACGGGAGGGCGGGGAATCCGGCGCCGGAGCCGATGTCGAGGACGCGGGGAGGACGGTGGTCAGTGGTCAGTGGTCGGTGGTCAGTACCGCTTTTTGGGAAGAGGTGGCGGGCTAAGAAAAAGGACTCACCGAAGTGGCGGGTTACGATTTCCTCTGGACGGCGGATGCCGGTCAGGTTGATGCGGGCGTTCCAGCGGAGTAATAGATCGATGTATGTCGATATTTGATCGAGAGTGGATAACGGAAGCGCTGGCTCGAGGAAAGGTTCGAGAAGGGCGGCGATGCGGGCAGTGTCCATGGAGAACCTAGAGAGATTCTAGCGGGAGCGATTACGGAAGTGCAGTTTCTCAGTCCTGAGTTGTCGGTTCTCATCTCTCAAGGGGGGTAAGATATGGGCGTGTTGTCGGGCCTTCGACCCGACTGATTTCGGATTGATAGGAGATTTATGTTTCAAATTCGTTTCACGATCTATTTGCTGCTGGCGTTGTCATTCCTGCCGGGAAGGCTCACGGCCCAGGGTCCAAGGGGCGCTGACGCCGGCGAGTACGTCATTCTCAACGCGCAATATGGCTCGGAGCGCAGCCACGTGGATGTTACTGGGCGACTGAAGGAATTGGCGCGTCGTGACCGTCCCTTTCGGATCAGCCACGACTCGATGAACGCAGATCCGGACCATGGGAGGACTAAGGAGCTGCGGATTTTTGCGCGGAGTCCAAACGGGCGGGAACGAATGTTTGAGTTTCGCGACGGCAGTGTGGTTGACGGAGCGATGTTTCGCAGCTGGGGACGGGGCGACTGGGGCGACGAACATTGGAACGGTGGCTGGAATGGCGGACGCGATAACGACGCTGGCGAATACGTGATTCTGAGCGCGCAATATGGGAGCGAGCGTCGGCATGTGGAGGTTACAGACCGACTGCGGGAGATGGCGCGTCAGGATCTTACGTTCCGGTTGGACTACCGGACGTTCGGCGTGGACCCGGATGAGGGACATGCGAAGGAGCTGCGGATTTTTGCGCGGGGTCCGAACGGGCGAGAGCGCATGTTTGAGTATCGGGATGGCAGCGTGGTTGACGGCGCACAGTTCCGAGGCTGGGGCCGCGGCGAATGGGGCAATGGCAACGACCGCTGGAGCGGAAGGTGGGAAGGGGAAGAGCGCGAGGAGAGAGAAAGGGAGAGACATAGATAAGACGGGCTTGGATCCGAGGCAACGGAGATCTTTCGACAATGCCAGTGTGGCGGTCCGAGGAACATCCCCGTCCAAGCAGAGCTTGGGCGGGGCACCCTTTCGAGTAGAGATGGACGCGAAGTCCGGGACCCGGTTAGGCTAGACTCCTGATGGAACAAGCAACCCTTCCCATAGAAAAGGTAAATACTCGCTGTTGCGTGGTGGGCGGGGGACCGGCGGGAATGATTGCGGGATTACTGCTCGCGCGGGCCGGGGTGGATGTGGTGGTCCTGGAGAAGCATGCTGATTTTTTGCGTGATTTTCGCGGGGACACGATTCATCCGTCGACTCTGGAACTGATGTACGAGCTTGGAATTCTCGATGAGTTCCTGCGCCGGCCGCATCAGGAACTGCCTCAATTCGGCGGCCAAATCGAAGACATCACGGTGATCGTCGCTGATTTTTCTCACCTGCCTACGCATTGCAAATTCATCGCGCTGATGCCGCAGTGGGACTTCCTGAACTTCATCGCCGAAAAGGCGAAGGCTTACCCGGAATTCCATTTGCGCATGGAGTCCGAGGTCACGGAATTGATCGAGGAAAACGGCCGCATAGCGGGAGTTCGGGCCAAGACATCGCAGGGCGTTCTCGAAGTGCGCGCGGATTTGACTCTGGGGACAGATGGCCGGCATTCCATTGTTCGCGCCAAAGCTGGACTCGAGGTGATCGATCTGGGCGCTCCGATCGATGTGCTTTGGATGCGTCTTACGCGTGAGCCGAGTGACCCGTATCAAACGCTGGGGCGCTTCCGCCGGGGGAAGATCCTGGTGATGCTTAACCGCGCCGACTACTGGCAATGCGCATACGTGATCCCGAAGGGGGACCTCGAAGCGATCCGGCAAAGAGGGCTGGCGGCGTTTCGCGAAGACATTGTAACTGTCGCTCCGTTCCTGCGGGGGCGCACGGACGAATTGAAAGATTGGAACGATATCAAGCTGCTGACGGTTGCCGTCGATCGCTTGCGACAGTGGTGGCGGAGCGGCCTTTTGTGCCTGGGAGATTCCGCTCATGCGATGTCTCCGGTCGGAGGGGTGGGCATTAACCTGGCCATCCAGGACGCCGTTGCCGCCGCCAATATTCTGGTGCAGCCGTTGTTACGTGGTGCGGTCAGGGACGAGCAGCTGCGCGAAGTCCAAGAGCGTCGCGAATATCCGACGCGTATGACCCAGCGGTTCCAGGTCTTCGCGCACAAGCACCTGCTTCGTCCTGCTCTGAGCCAGACAACCCAGATTCGTCAGCTTCCACTGCCTTTTAAACTTTTGCGGCGATTTCCAGTGTTGCGCCGGATTCCGGCGCGCATGCTCGGCTTGGGATTTCGACCGGAGCACGTGCGTACACCGGAGACGCAGGTCCGGAGTGGCACGGCGTAGGTCGATACGCGCCAAGTCGGTCGGGGCCAGAGGTCGACCTCAACAAGTGATGGTGGACGTGCGGCAGGTTTGTAAGACGGGTTAGTTTCCGGCTTGCTGACGACACGCCCGGAATCGGTCAGCATCATTTGGCTGGGTTCGTTCTTACGAGCTCTACGTATGAAGAAACCGTGAAATTGGGTTTGCCGGCGTAAGGATCGAAGTCCATGTCGTTGAAGGCGAGTGCTTCACCGATCAGATGGCCGTTCCGCAAAGAAAGCGTCAAACCCACCTTATCGGCATAATTCTTGACATCGGGCGTGGGCATAGTGCCGGTGAACATTCCAACCAGACGGTGTTCCTTGATGAAAGGAGGCACAGTAGTCAGCAGAGTTTCAAGCTGGTCCCCCAGTCTCACGTGAACATCGCCATCCGCTTGGATCGTGAGCACGAGCGGAACGGACCCCTGCCATGTACGCGCAGTTCCGGTCCACGTTCCCACGAGTTCAGTTAGTAGCGGTAATTGCGCTTCAGGACGCGAGCCCGATTGGGGTGGGGCCAGGGCGCCTGCATTGAGAACGGCAGCGTACTTCGGCAGTATGCTAGCAGCTATGTGCTGCACAATGTCTACAAGGTCGTCTTCGACGACGCCCCGGTTGATGAGGACTACGATTGCCAAGTCTTCCGAGGGGAAAAGTTCCAACGTGGTTGTGGCTCCGAGCGTGGTGCCCTCATGGCTGAAAACCGTATATCCATGATCCTTAGGTGCAATGAACCAACCCAGGCCATAAGATTTCTTGCCGAGCATGGTGCCTACTGATGGAACGCCTCCGGTAGCGGGTTCTTTCATTAGGTCCAGCGTTGCGTCCGAGAGGATGCGCTGCTGGTCTGCTAGATGGTCTTTGAGTTGAAACATACCGAATCGAATTACATCGCGCGCGCTGGCCCAGATCGCTGAAGAACCAGGAGTGTCGGCTGCGAACGCAGGGAGCCTGTGGTTCCCATTGTCATATCTCGCGGCGGCGTAAGCCTCCAAGCCAGGTCCGATACCGACGCTCGTATGAAGCAGGCCTAGGGGAAGAAAGACTTTGTCCCGCATGTAATCCTTCCAATCGAGCTGTGAAACAAGCGATGTGATGTAGCCGATAGCGCCATAACCAGAAAGACTTTGTCCCGCATGTAATCCTTCCAATCGAGCTGTGAAACAAGCGATGTGATGTAGCCGATAGCGCCATAACCGAGATTTGAGTAATTGAAGTACTGGCCTGGGGGATTTACCACGACGCCGTAGCGACGAACTGTGTCCGCAATCGGTGGGATTTGGTCCCCGCTACCGAAGAGATTAACCGAGTGAATGGACAGGCCAGATGTATGAGACAGAACCCGCCTCACCGTTGCGCCAGAAGCGTCGCCGGATATAGCGGTGAGAGGTGCAGACCCGAGGTACTCGTTAATCGGATGATCGAGGTCGATCTTGTGCTGTTCCACTAGTTCCATCAAACCGGTCGAGGTGTACGGTTTCGTTAGAGAGGCAAGCGCATAGATTGTGTCGGGCGTGGCAGGAATCATCTTCT
>WNFA01000959.1_pt1 | contig 23498 bp, 24 predicted proteins | sample 5400481 | NCBI WGS metagenome assembly WNFA01 (sample SAMN13153340, study PRJNA577476) | soil metagenome | isolation source: 120 cm saprolite under Douglas fir tree site 2 hole 1 replicate 2 | place: USA:California | collected 2015-04-18 | reverse complement strand
ACGGGTTGAAGGGGTTACAGGGAGCCAACGCAGCACTGCTGGGCCTGATCATAGGCTTGATGATGGCCTTCGATATGGGCGGACCGGTCAATAAGGCGGCCTATGCGTTTTCGACTGGGCTGTTGCTTGACCCCCACAATCCTGTCTATCTGCCTATCCATTCCCTTTGCCGCAGAAGATCCGTTCCGCGTGATCCCCTCCATCATGGTCGGCTCAGCGGTGACCGGAGCGTTGTCAGCACTCTTCGGGTGCCAACTGCACGTTCCCCATGGAGGCATCTGGGTGATGTTCATCCCTGGTGTGGTCAGCAACCTGCCCCTATTCCTTCTCTCGATCCTCATCGGGATCGTGGTGACGGCAGGCGCACTGTTTATCCTCAAACGCCCCATTGCCGTTGAGGAAGAAGCCGCGGTTGCTGTTCCAGCAACCGCGTAGAGCGTCGCGATTCGCAAAACAGGATTCTAGATAGAATGCGGCGTGAGGACCCCTTACTTTAGGTATAGGGGTGAAACGCCGCCCGCCCACAGGCCGAAACGCTTGATATTCTACACGGTACGTGCTACATTATCGAACATGAAACAGAAACGCGCTTATCAGTATCGAATATACCCGACCGACGAGCAAAAGAAGACTCTTGCTCGGACCTTTGGGTGTGTGCGTTTCGTCTACAATTGGGCACTTCGACTCAGGACGGATGCCTACTACGAGCGTCAGGAACGTCTCTACTACAGCGACACTTCTGCTCGTCTCACCGCTCTCAAGGGCCAGCCTGAGTATAGTTGGTTGAATGAAGTTGCCGCTGTCCCCTTGCAGCAATCGCTTCGGCACCTGGATAAAGCCTTCAAGAACTTCTTTGAAGGGCGTGCTGACTACCCAAAGTTTCATAGCAGGCATGGGGAGCAATCCGCTACTTACGTAGGTACTGCCTTCAAGTGGGATGGAACTACTCTCACGCTCGCCAGGATGGATACAGCTCTGAATATTGTGTGGAGTCGCCCACTTCCCAAAGGATGCAAGCCCACGACCGTTACCATTACCAAGGACAAGGCTTCCCGCTACTTCCTCTCCATCCTGGTAGAAGAGGATATCAAGCACTTGCCTAGAGTGAAGAAGCAAGTGGGGCTTGATCTTGGCTTGAAGAGTATGGTTATCACTTCCGATGGTGAACACGTGGGCAATCCACGGTACCGACGCTCGGATGAGAAGAAACTTGCCAAGGCTGCCCGTCGCCTCAGCAAAAAGAAGAAGGGGAGTAAGAACCGTGCTAAGGCCAGGCTCAAGGTCGCTAAGGCACACGCCAAGATAGCTGATAGGCGGAGAGATTATCAACAGAAGCTCTCGACCCGCATTATTCGTGAGAACCAAACAATATGCATCGAGAGTCTGCAAGTCAAGAACATGGTCAAGAACCACTCCCTGGCTTCGAGTATTAGCGATGTGGGTTGGAGTGAGTTTACCCGCCAACTTGAGTACAAGGCAGAGTGGTATGGGAGAACCCTTATCAAGATTGATAAGTGGTACCCATCTTCTAAGCGTTGTCACTGCTGTGGACATGTCCTTGACTCACTTTCATTAGATGAACGGTTCTGGATGTGTCCTGAATGTAAGGCATTCCATGACCGTGATATCAATGCTGCAAAGAATGTGTTGGCTGCCGGACTGGCAGTGTCAGCCTGCGGAGAGGCTGTAAGACCTGGACGGGCTAAGGCCCTTTCAGGCAGGGCTCGGTGAAACAGGAAAGCTCACCCGCGAGGGTGGGAGTCCCCCGCATTTATGCGCGGGGAGGATGTCAATGCCCATAGTGACTGCCACAGCCGCTAGACCCAGCTTTTTTTAGGAATATCTTATTGGTTGTGTACCTGGCCTATACTTTATGTAGGTCAGTGGAAGAACGACCGATCCTAAGGAGCAGAACTGATGGGATCCGAACAGTTTCGCTGGATTGGAAAGTCGCTCCCTCGAGTAGAGGATGAACGCCTGATGCGTGGGGCCGGGCACTATATCGATGATTTAGAGCCCTTTCCCGGATGCAAAGTTGCCGCTATAGTTCGAAGCCCCTATGCGCATGCCTACATACAGCACATCGATGTGGAGGCAGCCCTTCAGGTTCCAGGAGTCGTGGGAGTCATTACGGGAGCCGATGTGCAGCGGGAGATGCGACCTTTCCCTGTAGGAGTGCCGGCACCTATCGAGTATTACCCAATGGCGATAGACAAGGTACGATTCGTTGGTGAGCCGGTAGCAGTCGTCGTAGCCGATTCACGTTACATTGCGGAAGATGCAGCAGAACACGTGCATGTGGAGTACGATCCGCTGCCAGCGATCATGGGTGTCGAAGCCGCGATTCAACCGGGGAGTGCAGTTTTACATGAAAACGTGGGGAGCAATATTGCCAATCATCGCATCTTCTCCTATGGAGAATGGGAAAAGGCCCTGAAAGATGCTCCTCATGTTATCAGCGCTCGTTTTGAATTTCCCAAAACCAATGCAACACCTATAGAGACGTACGGAGTGATAGCCAATTACACTCCTGGAATCAATGAGTACACCGTTTGGGCAAACTTTCATGGTCCCTTCACTCTGCATACTGTGATGGCCCAGGCGCTAAAAATTGGTACTCAACAGTTACGCCTGTGTGTTCCCGCTGATATTGGCGGCTCCTACGGAATCAAGTCCGCGGTCTATCCATATATTACGCTGATCGCTCTGGCCTCTAAGCTATTAGGGTGTCCTGTGCGCTGGATTGAAGATCGAATTGAGCATCTCAAAGCAAGCTCGAGCGGAACTGACAGGGTTTCCTATATCACCGGTGCGCTTGATGAGAATGGTCGCGTACTTGCCCTGAAGTTGACGCAGTACGATGACGTTGGGGCTTATATCCGAGCGCCAGAACCTGCCACGCTGTATCGAACACATGGTGATACCACTGGAGCATATGATATTCCTGCACTGTACATGGACAACTATGCAATCATGACGAATCGTTTGCCGACAGGTCTGATTCGCGGCTACGGTGGACCACAACTGTACTTTACATTAGAGCGTTTGATGGATATCGCGGCACATCGTCTGGGCCTTGATCCTACGGAGATACGACGGCGAAATTTCATTCGGTCCGACCAATTCCCTTACCGCACGCTCACAGGTGGACTCTATGATAGCGGTAACTATGAGGCTGTGCTGGACAAGGCGCTCGAGCTTAGTAACTACCGGGCTTTTCGCGAGGACCAGCAGCGTAGCCGAAATGGAACGGGGCAAGGACCGCTTCTGGGTATTGGAATGGCAGCCGTTGTCGAACCGTCTGGTTCAAATATGGGCTATCTCGGTGTTGCATTTAGCGCAGAAGAGCGAGCCAGGCAATTGCCGAAGTCGGGTTGCACCGCCGCGGCCACTGTAGCTATAGATGCGCTTGGCGGCATCACAGTGCGTATTGACACTACACCGGAAGGCCAGGGGCATGAGACGGTGGTGCAGCAAATCGTAGCAGAAGTGCTGGATGTGGAGCCGCGCAGCATTCGCGTCATCGCAGAAATGGATACAGCAACAACTGCCTGGTCGGTTGCTTCGGGAAGCTATTCAAGCCGATTTGCTCCGGTTGGCTCCAGCGCCGTCTATATTGCTGCAATGCGTGTGAGAGGTAAACTTCTGCGTCTTGCAGCCGAGCAACTGCAAGTTCCCGAAGCAGCGCTGCGGCTACAGGCAGGCCGCGTCTATCATGGCGATAAGGATACGGGTCTCTCGATTCGACGCCTGGCTGGATTGACGCATTGGAGTCCGACAGAGCTTCCAAGGGGTATCGAACCTGGAGTATATGAGACCTGTTATTACACGATTCCGACGGTCACACCACCGAACGAAAAAGATCAAGTGAATTCATCGGCTACCTACGGATTCCTCGTCGACGTTGTCAAGGTTCAGATCGACCCCGAAACCGCAGAAATAAAAGTGCTGGACTACATCACAGTCCACGATGCGGGGCGACTACTGAATCCCAAGCTGGCTCACGGTCAGATTTTAGGTGGCCTGGCGCATGGACTTGGTAGTGCTCTCTTTGAGGAGATGGTCTATGACGAGCAGGGCCAATTGCTTAACGGCTCGTTTATGGATTATCTTTGTCCGACAGTTGGCGAAATGCCTGCAGTGGAAATAGCGCACCAGGAAACGGCTTCTCCTCTCACGCCACTTGGAGCGAAGGGACTTGGCGAGGGAAATACGATGAGCGTTGGAGCGGCGATTGCCAATGCCGTAGCAGATGCCCTCGGTGTAGAGCCTACTGTCTTGCCCCTCTCTCCAACACGGATATGGGATTTGCTTTGCCAGAGGAATGTGCCTGCTGTACAGCCGAAAAGAGAGGAATCACATGAAACCATCGGCATTTGACTATATTCGTGTCGATACACTGGATGAAGCTCTCTCTGTTCTGGCAGACAGTGATCTCGAAGCCAAAGTGCTCGCTGGCGGTCAGAGCTTGCTCCCGATGTTGAATATGCGGCTGGCACGGCCAAAAACACTGGTTGATATTAATCGGCTTGCTGCATTAGCAACATTAGGGCGAGTAGAAACGGACCTGGCACCCACAAGGGGCAACCCCACGATAAATCGGGGGTCTACAACATTTCTGGAAGTTGGAGCATTGGTCCGGCAGCGCCAGCTTGAACGATACGCTTTAGAGGAACCACGTTCCAGACTCATCCATACAGCACTGACATATGTTGGACATCCGCAAACAAGAAATCAGGGAACGGTAGGGGGGAGCCTGGCACATGCTGATCCATCTGCCGAGCTTCCATTGCTCTTTCTCACATTAGGTGGGACTGCCTTTATGCGCAGTACACGCGGCGAAAGGCAGGTGGCAGTAGAGGAGTTTTTTCAGTCCTATTTCACCACCGCAATCGAGCCGGACGAGATGTTGACGAAAACGCTGTGGCGGCTCCCTGCACCTGAGGAGGGCATAGCTTTCAAGGAGTACCGACGGCGCCATGGCGATTTTGCTCTTCTGGCCGCAGCCTGCACGATGAAAATAGGGCGCGATCGAACAGTGGAGCATCTGCGGCTTGGTCTGGGTGGTGTAGCTGACAGGCCGCTGCTTGTGGACGAAGTACGAGGGTTAGTCGGTGAGCATTGGACAAAGGAGGGTGTGAGAACGGTAGCAGAGGCAGTCGTCAACCGGTTGGATTTCGCAGACAACTACCAGGCATCCTCTTCGTACCGCCGGCAATTAGCAACCGTTCTGATCTCTTCTGTCTTAGATGCCGCGTATGAGGACGCAACGGCAAAGGAGGAAAATCATGGAGTGGATCAAGGCTGATACGTTGACACCCGTTACTCTGCATGTCAATGGCCACCGGTATCGTGCCGCGATTGAGCCGCGCATGCTGCTGAGCGATTTCCTGCGCCAGGAGTGCGGGCTTACAGGAACGCACGTTGGCTGTGAACATGGAGTGTGCGGCGCGTGTACAGTGCTGGTGAATGGCGAGGCCGTCCGAAGCTGCCTGATGCTTGCAGTGTCCGTAACGGATGCTGAGATTACCACGATAGAAGGTCTAGCTAGACACCCCGACTTTCCCGCCGTGTATCAAGCCTTCACTGAAAACCACGCCTTGCAATGTGGCTTTTGCACGCCAGGAATTGTGGTATCAGCTATGGCAGAAGTGGTGGGATGTAAGAAGCAAGAAGAGGAGATTGTCGATGTTCTGAGTGGACATCTCTGTCGCTGCACAGGCTATCACGGCATCATGTCAGCGTTACGGCAATTAACGTAGGCCGCTAACTATGGAGGCGCGCTTATGAGGCACATGGGTTATCCGCACCTAATCATGAGGGGAAACTGAAGAATCCCTGGGAAGGATGAATTCAGATGCATCTCGCTCAATACTTCGTTCAAGCTGTCAAGCGATTTCCAGAAGCAACCGCTGTGGTAGATGACCAGGTTCGCTGGTCATACCAGAATCTTTATGAAGAGGTCTCAGCCGTCGCTGCCAATATGCAGCAATTAGGTGTGAAGCAGGGCGACCACGTGCTGGTCGTCTTGAAAAATCGCCGCGAAAATCTGGTCATCTATTGGACGTGTCAGTTGTTAGGGCTCATCTATACGCCCGTCAATTTCCGCATGTCGCTTGCCGAGCTTGTCTACTGCATTGGTGATGCAGCACCAGTCCTTGTCTTCTTTGAGGAAGAAAACCGTGCAACAATTGAAGCTGCCCTCAAACAAGCGCAAAGCTCAGTCAGAGCTTACGCTGTTGGTGCAAGCGCTGGCTCAGATACCTTTGAGGACTTACGACGGCGTGGAGCGTCTCTGCAAGCAATGCCAACTCCTTCTGATGATGTCATTGCCATCATGCTCTACACTTCGGGAACAACGGGGCGCCCTAAAGGTGTGCCACGCTCTCATCTCAATGAAGCAAGCGCTGCTGAGGCCCATATAATTCAAAACCAGTATACGCTCTTTGAGAGTACCATTGGCGTGATGCCGTTTTATCATACGATGGGTATGCGCACTCTGCTGGTGACTACTTTCCTCCATGGAAAACTTGTTTTGCTGCCCTCCCGCGATAAATTGGGCTCCCACGATAAATCGGGGAGCTACGGGCCACAGGCAGCCTTAGAGCTTCTCGCCCAGGAAAAAATTACGAGCCTGTACCTGGTGCCCACCTTATACTATGATCTTGTGAGCCGTCCTCAATTTGATCAGTATGATCTGCGAGCGCTTACCAAGATAGGATACGCTGGGGCTGCAATGACCTCGACGCTTACGCAGGCTTGTTTTGAGCGTTTTCGTCCGGAAGTCTTTGTGAACCATTTTGGCAGTTCTGAGGTGTATACCTTCACGATCTGCTCGTGGCTGGATCGGAAACCTACCTGTGCTGGTCGGCCAGGCTTTCACGAGGAGGTACGTATCGTAACGGCTGACCCTACGCGGTACGTTCTTCCTGATGAAATAGTTGGCACAGACACACCAGGTGAGGTGATTGTCAGCCTCTCTTCACCGGAAGCCTTCAAGGGGTATTGGCATCGACCAGATGCCAATGAGAAGGCACTTCGCCAGGGTTGGTATTTCACAGGCGATGTCGGCGTGTGGGACGAGGATGGAGACCTGTGGGTCCAGGGGAGAGTGGATGACATGCTCATTTCTGGTGGAGAGAATATCCATCCTCTGGAAATTGAAGATGTACTCGCGCAGCATCCCAGAGTTACCGAGGTTGCCGTGGCAGGGTTGCCAGATGAGCGCTGGGGACAGATTGTGTCAGCATTTGTTGTACCAGCAGATGCCTCTCTGACTGCTGAGGAACTCGACCAATTTGCTCTAGCGAACCCGCAGCTAGCGAGGTTCAAACGTCCGAGACGCTACGTGTTCATCAAAGAAGTCCCAAAATCTGCGGTAGGGAAGATTCTGCGGCGCAAATTGCAGGCGGGAGAGTACGAAATCTACGACATGCCGGCTCAGCAATAAATGAAATCAGGAAGGATAAGCAATTATGACGGAGCATCCAGATTCCATTTTGCGTGTGGAGTATCGCAGTGATAAGCCAGTAGCAGTATTGACTTTCGATGCGCCTCCACTTAACATCATTACTATCCCGACACGCGAACAATTTGGGGCAGTGTTCCGGGAAATTGAGGCGAATGATGCAGTGCGTGTCATCATAGTGCGCGGGGCAGGTGAACATTTCTCTTCTGGGGGAGATGTTGTAGGGTTTCTCAATGTCACTCCTGAATACATCAGTCATTTTGCAGAGAATGTCGCGGCTCCAGAGCGCTGTTCCAAACCAGTAATAGCTCGTCTCTCAGGGTACGCTCTCGGTGTTGGATTGGAGATTGCACTGGCCTGCGATTTTCGCATTGCATCTGAGACTACACAGATCGGGCTTCCTGAAATGCGCCTTGGCATGATTCCTGGGAGTGGTGGGACGCAACGCATTGCACGTATGGCTGGACTTGGTCGAGCAATGGACATGATTTTGCGGGCACGACGTATTGCTGCAGAGGAAGCCAAGTCCTGGGGGCTGCTCACGGAGGTAGTGTCGATGGATGAGCTTGATGCACGTGTAGATGCTCTGGTTGATGAGCTGTTAGTATTTTCACCGCTGGCCTACCGTTTAGGAAAGCAGGCGCTCCATGCGTCGATGGAGATTCCGCTGAGCGCTGGCCTGGCTATAGAGGGAAGAATGTATGGCTTTTTGCGTACGACGGAGGATTTCCGCGAAGGGGTGCAAGCCTTTAAGGAAAAACGTCGGCCGCACTTTCAGGGGAAGTGAGAGGTATGTATGATGCGTTTTCAAGATCTGTTTCAAGTGCAGAAGGCTTCTGGTGAGCCTGTGATGATAGGTGATCTCAGTATTACTCCGCAATCTCAGGCAATCATCATTCGCTTGCCCAAGGGGGCACTTGTTTGGAATCGCCCAACTGCCATCCTTGTGAAACGGGGTACGCAGGTGAAACAGATCCCAATCGTCGATTTCACCCGTAGCCTCCAGATGGGGCTACTCGGCTTCGGTGTGGTAATCACCATTATCAGTTTAGTCAAGTTCGCACGACGAAAGGAGCAAGTACCATGATCGATACTAAGAGCAATTTTCTCTCATTCGCAGACAAGAGGGATGAAACTCTTTCCAGGGTTGTGGAGAAGATTTACTCCGCCGCCCAGCCTGGTGCCGTATATAGTGAGCCGGTCGTATCTGGCAACTACACCATCATCACGGCCAGCGAGGTCACTGCCGGGGGTGGGTTCGGTTCTGGGCTTGGTTTTGGTCCGACAAAGGGTCCAGCAGAGAAGCAATCAGGTGAGGAGGTGTCTCAATCGCAGCAGACCAGCAGGGGCGGGGGCGGCATCGGTGGAGGTGGAGCGTCGAATGGGCGACCGGTTGCCATTATTATCATCGGGCCAGGCGGAGTCACAGTCAAGCCAGTGTTTGATATGACCAAGATCGCTCTGGCGAGTATAACGGCAATGGGTGCGATGCTGGTGGCGCTCAGGAAGATCCTCAAAGCGAGCAGGGGATAATCGATCCGACTGAGGTTTCAGCTATGCCTGCCTGATTTCGCCTTCATCTGAGCAGTGTGCGCGGAGAGGACGCTGGCTGTGCTGCTCGGATACGTCACGCGACACCCGTTATAGTTGGGATAAAGTGTGCCGTCGTCCTGTTGACCTGTCAATATCCAGAACCGATCACCATCAAGAATGACTTTGTGCCGTGGACGTGGAGCCAGGTATCCCAGGGCGATAAGGTCTACGCCATTCCCCAGGATAGCGGTCCCATGGGCCTGCTCTACCGCACGGACATCTTCGCTCAGTACCACCTGCCCGTCCCGACGACCTGGGCCCAGTCGCGCAGGAGGCTGTTGCGTTGCACAAGGCCAATCCACAGATTTACATGACCGACTTTCCTCCAGGCGACCCAGGCTGGTTCAACGGCCTGTCCTGGCAGGCCGGCTCGCGCCCCTTCAAGGTTAACGGCACCAATGTATCGATCCACCTCGATGATGCGCCCGCCTTGCAAGTCGCCAACTATTGGGGTACTCTGATCAATCAGAAGGTCATACAAACAGCGCCCGACTTTACCAACGACTGGTACGCCGGACTGGGCAAGGGCATCTATGCAACCTGGATCACCGCCGCGTGGGGACCTGTTTTCCTCTCCGGTGTGGCCGCGCAGTCATCCGGCAAGTGGCGTGCAGCCCCCCTGCCGCATTGGACGCCCGGAGCCACCGCCACCAGCAACTGGGGTGGGTCAACGGATGCCGTGACGACCCAGAGCCAGCACCCCAAGGAGGCAACGGAGTTCGCCATGTGGTTGAACGACAATAAGCAGTCCACCCTGGAGCTTAATCAGAAGCAGTTCCTCTTCCCGGTAGTGAAGAGCGTGCTGAGCGATCCGAGCTTCAATGCTCCCTTATCCTTCTATGGCAACCAGCAGGTAAACCAGATTTTTGCGTCGGCCTCCAACAACGTGGATACGAGCTTCCAATGGAGCCCGTTCCAGGACTACGTCTATACCCAGCTAGGCGATCAACTGGGCTCAGCCATCAGCGGCAAGATCACCTTTGAGCAGGCGATGCACAATTTGCAAAACAACGTCGTCAACTACGCCAAGTCCCAGGGCTTTACCGTCACTAGCTAAGGTGGGCATGCTGCCTGCGATTGGCAACATCGTGACGTGGCAGTACACCGGCTATAACATGATCATCATGTACGCGGCGTTGCAGGCTATTCCACCAGACCTTTATGAAGCAGCACTGGTGGACGGGGCAACTGGATGGGAAGTGGCGCGCTACATCAAGATACCACTGATCGCACCTGCTATCGTTTTGACCTGTGTTTTTTCCATCATTGGCAGTCTACAGCTTTTCACCGAGCCATCGATTATGAGTACGCTTGCGCCGACGGTAATTCAAGACCACTATACTCCTAATCTCTACGCCTACACCCTTGCCTTCACCAACCAGCAATACAACTACTCCGCCGCCATCTCGTTTACGCTCGGTGCGATTGTTTTCGTATGCTCATACATCTTCATGTTCGCAACGAACCGGGGGAGGGCCCGCTAATGGCTATAGTTCTTCCAGCATCCAAGTCTAATAAGGCATCCCAAGCTGTTCAGAAAGGCATCCGACGCACTGGTTGGACATGCCGGAATCTCGCTACCGCGTTCTTGCTGGTGCTCCTGGTGTATTTCCTGCTCCCGTTTTTCTGGCTGATCGTCTCTACCACCAAAACGAACCAAGAATTGTTCACGACGTTCGGCCTGTGGTTTGCCTCCGATTTCAACTTCTACCACAACCTCAGCGACCTTTTCACGCACGATAATGGTGTCTTCCTCACCTGGCTGTGGAATACGACCTACTACGCCGTCATTAGCGCTGTTGGTGCCTCTCTGATCGCTACAATGGCCGGTTACGCCTTTACCAAGTTTCAGTTTCCGGGGCGTACCCCTGTGTTTGCCATCATTCTGGGCTCGATCATGGTCCCCGGTACTGCTCTGGTGATACCGATCTATTTGCTGCTCAGCAAAGTTGGGCTGATCAACACACCTCTCGCCGTGATCCTACCTTCTCTCGTCAGTCCGCTGGGTGTCTATCTGATGCGTATCTATGCAGAGCAGGCCGTTCCTGATGAGTTATTGGATGGCGCCCGTGTCGATGGGGCTGGCGAAATACGCATCTTTCGGAGTGTAGCGCTGCGGCTTCTCGCGCCCGGCTTTGTGACGGTGCTGCTGTTTTCGTTTGTGGCTACATGGAACAACTACTTTCTGCCCCTGCTAGTCCTGAGCGACCCCACGTACTACCCACTCACCCTGGGGCTGGCATCGTGGAATGCTCAGGCGAGCGCGAACGGTGGAGCTCAGCTTCTGTATACCCTGGTTGTAACGGGGGCGCTGGTGTCTATCGTTCCCCTGATAATAGCCTTCCTTTTCTTACAACGGTTCTGGCAGGGCGGCTTGTCGTTCGGCAGCGTGAAATCGTGAAGCGAGGTACCGCATGGTCGAGATTATGAAAGCCCTACTCCTCAAAGGCCCTGGTGAAGCCATTTTAACTGAACTTGAGAAGCCCTCAATCGGCCCGGAGGAGGTACTGATCCGCTCCCGTGCGGTCGGCATCTGCGGCAGCGACGTGGAACTCTACCGGGGCATCCGGCCGCAAGGCTACTACCGCTACCCGGTTGTGCCTGGCCATGAATGGGCGGGTGAAGTGGTTGCCATTGGTGAGCGCGTACGCACTATCTCACCAGGCGACAAGGTGGTAGCGGAGGGCTTCCTGTTCTGCGGCACCTGTCGCAATTGTCGCACGGGATTGACCAACTTATGCGAAGCTGGCTACGAAGAAATCGGCTTCACACGCACCGGGGGGCTCGCAGAGTATGTCGCTGTTCCGGCGCGGCTGGTGCATATCCTGCCTGGCAATGCCTCACTTGAGGAGGCAGCACTGCTCGAGCCGACAGCAGTGGTAGCGCACGCCTTCCTGCGGTCGCAGCCACGAGCTGGTGATAGCGTCGTTGTAGTGGGAGATGGTACCATCGGCTTGCTGGCCGTACAACTGGCACGCTTATTCAGTCCTGCTATCCTCGTGCTGATCGGCTCTCGCAATGAACGCTTAGAACTGGGCCGTCAACTGGGCGCTACACACACGCACAACTCCAGGGGGAGCGACCCTGAGCCTCTGATACGCTCATTAACGGGAGGCCAGGGGGCAGACCTCGTATTCGAAGGGGGCAACCGCCCCGCGGGGGTCGAGCAGGCCCTGCGGCTGGCACGCAGAGGCGGCACAGTAGTGCTGGAGGGTATCGCTGGTTCTGGCGCCCACCTCAGCTTAGAGAGCGACACCTTCGTACTCAAGCACCTGGCAGTGCTGGGCATCTTCGGGGCCTCCTCAGCAGCCTGGACCTACGCTGTGCAAATCTTCCGCGCTGGCTTGCTGAATTTAGCTCCGCTCATCACGCACCGCTTTGCACTGGATGAGTATCAGACCGCGCTGGATACGTTGATCAGTCGTCAAACGAAGATGCTCAAAGTGCTGATCGTCCACGACGGAGACCAGACAGGAGAGGAGCAATGAGACCGGCACAACTTCCGAGTACAGTCATGGATATCCTCGATACGCAGCTTCCACAAGACGCTATTGCCTTCTGGTGGCTGGGTCAGGCCGGCTTCATAATGCGCAGCAGCAGTTCCATCATCTACCTTGACCCCTTTCTTTCTGAGCATCCCGCCCGCTTGATACCGCCGCTCTTCGCAGCAGAGGTTGGACCGCCCGCCGACCTGGTCTTCTGCACCCATGAACACTGGGACCACCTCGACCCACAAACCCTGCGCAGTCTGGCAAATGCGTCACCACGGGCCCGCTTTGTAGTACCCTTGCCAATCGTAGATCAGGTGACGGCGCTCGATATTTCACCTGAGCGCGTGGTGGGTGTTCAGCCCGGGGAAGAACTGGACCTGGGCGAGGTTAAACTCTTTCCTGTTCCGGCCTTGCACGGCCTGAAAGCACCGCCCGCCGTCTACGACTTTGGTTTCGTCGAGCATGATGGTAAGAGCCTCTACCGCTTTCTCGGTTACGTCATTGAGATGGCAGGCATCCGGGTATATTCCGCCGGCGACACCATTGCCTTTGACGGCCTGGTCGAGCGCCTGCGCGAGCTTGCAGTGGATATTGCGCTGCTCCCGATCAATGGCCGCAGCTATTTCCGGGAACAGCTCGACATCGTGGGCAACCTGGATGAACGCGAGGCCGCCGACCTGGCTGCCGCCGCGAGTGTGAAGTTGCTCGTGCCGACACACTATGAGATGTTCGCCGCCAACCAGGGCAGACCCGGTGTACTGGTAGACTATGTGCGGGTCCATCACCCCACGCTCACTTGCTACGTCCCCGCACATGGACGGCGCTTCACTTACATGAAAGGAGACCTGCATTAATGGAGGTAACACGACGTTTCCTCGAAGGCATGGGTTTGCCTCCCGGCGACTTGCATGCTCTACCGAGCAGCACGAAACGTTTTCCTGACGGAGCACAGTACCGCGTTGAGATTCCCAGCACAGAAGGGCCGGACGCGCTGGCAGCGATCATCGAGGAGGCTGACCGCTATCAGCCCGGCAACTGCTATAGAGATGGCGCGCGAGCTTGAGCCATTGAAACCATCCTGGGTCGAGGAGCCGGTCCCACCGGAGAACCTGGCAGCGCTCAAGAAAGCATCCGAAAAGATCACCATCCCCGTAGCGACCGGCGAGCGTATCCACACCCGCTATGAGTATCGTCAGCTCTTCGAACTCCAGGCCGCTGATATCATCCAGCCCGACATCACCCACTTCGGTGGCCTCCTCGAAACGAAGAAGCTTGCTGCCTGGGCTGAGACATACTATATGCTGGTTGCGCCGCACAACGTAGGAGGACCGGTTTCAACGGCTACAGCTCTCCACTTCGCTGCTTCCACACCCAATTTCAAAATCCAGGAGCACTTCAACGACTTCACAGAGGAGTGGGTGAAGGCCGCTGCACCAGGGAATCCCGAGGTAGTAAACGGGTACTTCACGCTCCCGCAGGGGCCAGGGCTTGGCGTGAAGCTGAATGAGGATGTCATTCGAGAGCACCCCCAGCAACGGATTTTCTTCAACTTGTTTGCCGAGAACTGGCATCGTCGTCAGGCCGCGCGGCCAACCTCGACCGAAGGTCCACAATCGTCCAACTGAATAGATTGCCCCTTTCCTCCACCTCTTTCGAAAGAATTGTCTCAAACGTATGGTCCTTTGGTCACATTTTGTATGGAGATATTGGTACTTTTGCTCAACAAGTATATACTGAACTTATCTGACATCATTTGACACATGAAGAAGATCGCCCGGGCAAAAAATCATGATACTTGCAAGGCCTGGTCGCGAGAAGCTTCCTTAGAAGGAGCGTATTGCTTGAAAAAAACTGCGGCGTTTTGTCTAGGTATGCTGCTTGGCCTGGTTATCATCCTCATGAATTTAACCCCTTTGCGCCTGCTGGACTACGCGGCAATTGAAGTTCTATCACTGGCTCCTCATGAAGTTCCTAACGCAGCACCAAATGTCATTCCCAGTCTGCGTGAGTGGCAGGGGAGCAAGGGATACTTTACGTTGAGTTCAACTTCTCGTATTGCCATCGATTCCTCATACACGGCACAGCTAAAGAATACGGCGAAGGTTTTTCAAGACGATCTCTTCGCTGTGACGAGGCATACACTACCTTTAGTCACGACGAATACACCGACGGCGGGTGATTTTTTCCTCACGCTACACAACCTCGATCGTGCTATAGGCAACGAAGGCTATCTCCTCCAGGCGGACAACAAGGTCCTGATTAGTGCCCATACACCTGCAGGAGTCTTCTACGGTACGCGCACCGCCTTGCAAATTCTACTCCAGGACCCCACCAAAACGCATTTCCCCAAAGGCCTGGCAAGAGATTATCCACAGTATGCAGAACGTGGCTTCATGCTGGACGTTGGTCGCAAGTTCTTCTCCATCCGTAGCCTGGAAAACTACGTGAAATTCATGGCGTGGTATAAAATGAATGATTTTCACCTTCACTTCAACGACAATGAAGCCGGTGGTGGAAATAGCCCGGATTGGATGCACAAATATGCTGCTTTCCGCCTCAACAGCGATCGCTTCCCTGGCCTGGCGGCTCGAGACGGGTCTTATAGCAGGCAGGATATCCGCGAATTGCAAGCAATTGCCAGAGCCTATGCCGTCACGATTACCCCAGAAATTGACGCACCGGCCCACGATCTGGCTTTCACACAATACCGCCCAGACCTTGCCAGTCCAGACTCCTCAAAAGAGTTTCTCGATCTGAATAACCCCAACACCTACACCTTCATGAATGCTATCTGGGACGAGTTTCTTCCATGGTTTGATAGCAGACAGGTAGATATTGGCGCGGATGAGTACTCTCCACGTGACGCAGACAAATACAGGCAGTTTATCAACACCTATGATGCTTACCTGAGAAGCAAAGGGAAGACGATCAGAATGTGGGGCTCCCTGACCAGGATGCGGAGTGACGTCAAGGTAAACCCTGACATCGTCATAGACGACTGGAATAATGGCTGGTCCAACCCAGTGGACATGGTGCATGAAGGATATGCGATCATCAACGCGAATGACAATCTTCTCTACATCGTCCCCAAAACTGGCTACTACCATGACTATTTAGATGCACAGACACTATACGAGCACTGGGAGCCGTATATTTTCAGCCTCACCGACCCAGGTCTCAATCTACAACCAGGCAACCCGCACTTGTTAGGTGGCATGTTCTCGGAATGGAACGACAAACTCGGCAGTCTTATCAGTGATGCCGATGTCTATAACAGAGTTAAGCCCGCCATGCAAACGCTGAGTCAGAAACTGTGGAGTGGCACAACTGCGGGCATGTCCTATGACAATTTCCAACAGCTCGCCCAGATCATTGGTGAGGCCCCGAATACACATCTACCGCAATCGACATCCTGGTGATCGGACACACCACCGGTGAAGAGTGCAGAGTACGTCATCTGCTCTCGTGTTCTTGTCCAAACGTCTGTCACACTCAGTGTTATTATATTATCATCATCGCTGCGCCTGTATGCTACAATAGAGCCATGCTAAGAACGCTCACAGTCACTCGCTATGTCACCCCGCTGCGGGAAGGGGGCTCGCTGCCAGCCATCGTAGAGGCCGATGATGATGGCCTTTACGTGCTGAAATTCCGTGGAGCAGGTCAAGGACCAAAAGCCTTGATCGCTGAACTGGTAGCCGGAGAACTTGGCCGTGCTCTGGGACTACCTGTTCCCGAAATCGCCCTTATGGAACTTGATCCCGTACTCGGTCGTTCCGAGCCGGACTTTGAGATCCAAGCCCTGATCAAGGCAAGCACAGGCCTCAATCTCGGCCTGGACTACTTGCCTGGAGCTCTCGCCTTCAACCCGCTCGATGCTGACAGGCTCGATCCCCTGCTTGCCTCCTCAATCGTGTGGTTCGATGCATACGTGACCAACGTAGACCGCACACGGCGCAATACCAACATGCTCTTCTGGCACAGGCGGCTGATGCTCATCGACCACGGTTCTGCGCTCTACTTCCATCACAGTACCGGGGATTACCTTGCTCGCAGCCACAGCCCGTTTCCTCCCATCAAAGAGCATGTTCTTCTTCCCACAGCCAGTGCCCTTGAGGAGGCAGACGCACTCCTGAAAGGACTTCTCACGCCAGAGGCAATTCAGGAGACGGTCAAAGCGATTCCCGAGAGCTGGCTCGACTCTGACCCGTTCTTTGCCGACCGTGATTTGCATCGTGATGCCTACCAGGCGTACCTACTCGACCGTCTGGCAGCTTCGCATTACTTCGTGGAGGAGGCCTTGCGTGCACGCGCTCAGCTCCTATGATTACGCGATCATCCGGGTCGTCCCCAATGTTGAGCGCGGTGAGTGCCTCAATGTCGGTGTGCTGCTCTTTTGTCGCACGCTGCGCTTTCTCGGAGTACGTATTCACCTGGATCAGACAAGATTGCTCACCCTGGCACCCGACCTTGATCTTGCCAGGATCCAGCAGCAACTGGACGACATAGTACACATTTGCAAGGGGGGACCGGAAGCAGGACTGCTAAGTAATATGTCACAGTCTGAGCGTTTTCACTGGCTAGTATCTCCGCGCAGCACGATCATCCAGACTTCACACGTTCATGTGGGTCTATGTGCAGATCCTGAGGCAACTCTTGAGCACCTGCTCGAGACGATGGTTTACCACTAGCGCCCTGTCAAAGTTCAATCGACGTGTGAAATGTAGTGGCAGGGAGTAGAGTGGGGCGGCGGATGGGCCCTTGCGGCTGCCAGGCCCCCACTAGCATTCCTGGCACGATATGGGTTATGATAGAGATGAGATAATTAGTTCAAGAGAGTGCTAGATGGAGCTACATGAAGGCAGAACAACGGGACGATAACACCCCCGCAGCTTCTCTCTCTTCGCTGGAGGATATGTCGCCTGGATCATTTCGCAGTGTGTTGAAGAATCGCTCGTTCTTACTGCTCTGGTTAGCACAACTGCTTTCACTGACCGTCTTTAATGCGGCCAATTATGGTGTCATTGCTTTCGTGACGTCGGTCACCCACTCAACGGTGATGGTCGGCTTAGCTATCATCTCCTTTACACTTCCCGCTGTGCCGTTTAGCTTACTTGCAGGAGTCTATGTCGATTACCTTGACAAGCGACTCGTACTCTGGGTAAGCAATGCACTGCGAGCTGCTTCCACAGGAATGATTGCGCTAGCTCTACTCTTGAACCCGCATTCAGTCATTCCAGTCTTCTTCCTGGCATTTGTCATCTCACTGATTACTCAGTTCTTTATGCCGGCTGAGGCGTCGTCTATCCCTTTGCTCGTGAACAAGAACGACCTGGTGCCCGCGCTTTCACTGTTCAACATCACGCAAACCATAGCACAAGCTGTTGGTTATTTGGTCATTGGTGGGCTCATCACGTCCCTCTTCCAACCCTTTCATCTTTCACTCGGCTTTATCAATGTGCAGGTCCTATCCTTTGATATCCTTTTCATGATTGTCTCCATTGTCTACATCATCTGTACATTGCTGATCCTGGCGATTCCTGCAAATGCTTTGAAGCATGAGCAGAGCGAAGAACCGGAGTTGCTCAGATCGCTTGGGAAGCAGACGTGGAAGATTATACGACACGACGTGAGAGAAACATGGGCCTACATTGGCAAAGATCGCCAGTTGATGCTCGCCCTACTGCAAGTCACGTTCGTCGGCGTCTTGCTGCTGGTGATCGGGGAGCTGGTCGGACCATATGTCGTTAATGTCTTGCATCAGCCCTTCCAGGAGATGCCACTCATTTTAGCCCCAGCAGGTGTTGGCCTGGTGCTTGGCGGACTGATAATGCCCTACTTAACACACAGGTTGGGCAAAAGTCGCAGCATCACACTGGGTAGCATCTGCACTGCTGCAGGTCTGATACTTATACCTATCAGTCGCTTCATCTGGTCCCAGTTGGCTCTACCTGCTCAAAGTATCATCTTTGTGATAGGTGCGATAACGTTTGTCATGGGGATAACGCTGGATATGGTGAATATTCCTGCGCAAACGGTGTTGCAAGAGGAAGCGCCCGAGGAGGAGCGGGGACGTGTGTTTTCCTTCGAGTCGATGTTTTATAATGCTGGCTCAATTCCTGTCCTGCTCTTTGCTGGCGTGATTGCTGATACCCTGGGGATCGAGACCGTCATGTATTTGCTAGCAGCAGCAATTCTGGGATTCAGCTTCTGGACGGCACGATATAGCCATCGCTCATTTGTCTCGTGAGGTCAATCTTCAGATAAGCAGTAAAGATAAGCCAGCAAGCCCTTTTATAGATTTTAGCAAAGCTGCGGAAGCTTGACGTGCTCCCCATAGTTTTCTATAATGAGCAGGGTCATCTTCCCAATCTGAGAAACGATCTATAAGCGAGAGGAGGTGGTCGTGGCAGATCGTGTTGGACAACAGCTCGGCAACTACCGCCTGATTCGTTTGTTAGGGCAAGGCGGCTTTGCCGAAGTTTACTTGGGCGAGCATATTTACCTGGATACCCCAGCTGCCATCAAGGTCCTCCATGCGCAACTGGCCAGTGAGGATGTGGAGCAGTTTCACACTGAGGCTCGTACGGTCGCTCGCTTGATACATCCGCACATCGTACGCGTCTTTGACTATGGTGTGGCGGAATCAACCCCGTTTCTCGTGATGGATTATGCCCCGCATGGCACTCTGCGAAAGCGGTATCCTAAAGAAGCTCCACTTCCACTCTCGACCGTCGTCGGCTACGTCACTCAGCTTGCCGATGCGTTGCAGTATGCCCACGATCAAAAAGTGATCCACCGGGACATCAAACCGGAGAATATGTTACTGGGTCGCAGCCACGAAGTGTTGCTCAGTGATTTTGGCATTGCCCTGGTGACCAAGAGTTCGCACTATTTCAGTACGCGAGGAACACAAGACCTGGCAGGTACCATTGCCTATATGGCCCCCGAACAGATTCAGGCTCAGGCATGCTCCAACAGTGACCAGTATTCCCTTGGCGTTGTGGTCTATGAATGGTTGAGCGGGACACGGCCTTTTCAGGGGACGTTTACTGAGGTAGCCGTGAAGCATACGCTGGTATCTCCTCCATCGTTACGTAAGATAGTACCAGCGATCCCAGCAGAAGTGGAAGAAGTGATCATGAAGGCCCTGGCCAAGGACCCTGCACAGCGCTTTGCCAGTGTACGGGATTTTGCCATTGCCCTACAACAGACATGCCGGCAAGAACCGCTGCCTCCTGGGCAACCGCAAAGGTCCACCCCACCATTCCCTGCCACCCTTGCCCCTACATCTGATATACTGGCTTCGCCAGGCCGACCGCCTATGGAAGAGGCAGCACCGCGATTAAACCAGGATGCAGCAGCGACGGATCTCTTGACAGCGTCGGAGCTGCCATCTCTGGCTGCATCAGCGTCTAAAGAGCAACCCCCTTCGTCATTGGAGACTTCAGCACTGGATCAACCGCTCGCGACCCCACAGTCATCCCAATTACCACACCGGGGCATATCCAGGCGAACGCTCTTGCGGGGACTGGCCGGAGTGGCCCTGGTAAGCGCAGTAGGCGGTGGGATTGTTTTGCTGAAATATGCTCAAGGAGCCGGTCAACCTGTCTCTCCTTCCGCTCCTGCTTTCAAAGTAGGAACCACCCTCTTCACGTATCACGGGCATTCCGATTGGGTTTGGTCGGTAGCGTGGTCACCTGACGGCAAACGCATTGCCTCGGCCAGCGGTGATGAGACGGCGCAAGTCTGGGATGCAACGAATGGTGATCATCTTATCCGCTATACCGGCCATTCAGATTCTGTCTACTCCCTATCTTGGTCGCCTGGTGGCAGGCGTATTGCTTCAGCGAGCTATGATAAGACGGTGCAGATCTGGGATCCGACATTTGGCGATCACTTTTACACCTATACCGGTCATACAAATTGGGTGTGGACGGTGGCGTGGTCGCCTGACGAGAGACGCATCGCCTCGGCAGGGGGCGACAATACGGTGCAGGTCTGGGATGCAGTGGATGGTAGCCATGTCTTTACGTTTCGTGGCCATTCAGCTCCTGTCCACGCCGTGACGTGGTCACCCGACGGCAAACGCATCGCGTCGGCCAGTGCCGATGGAACAGTGCAGGTCTGGGACCCAGTATACGGCATTCACCTCTATACCTTTCAACCGTACTTCACTTCGATCTGGTCGGTGGCTTGGTCACCTGACGGCAAACGCATCGCCTCAGCATGCGACAACAAGACAGTGCAGGTCTGGGATGCCGCTAATGGCGATCACCTCTATATTTATTATGGCCATACCGACTTCGTCTATACCGTGGCATGGTCACCGGATGGCAAACATATCGCTTCGGCAGGTGATGATAGGACGGTACAGGTCTGGGATGCCACGAATGGTACGCACTTTTACCAGTATACCGGCCATTCCCGTAGCGTGCGAACAGTAGCCTGGTCACCTAATAGTAAACGCATCGCTTCTGGCTCCTGGGATAAGACAGTGCAGGTCTGGCAGGTGGGATGATTGACGAGTGCGGAAAAAATGGGACATCACCAGGTTACAGGCTAGAGGAACAGGATTTACGGATATTCAATGGCATATGCCCAACGCGAAAGTGGATACTATCAACTAGTTGTAACAGCGCGTAAGAGATGATTGGGTTTGTTGGGTTTGCGCGTCATCCAGGCAAAGATCGTGGCTGTGATAAGCAGGTATGTGACATAGAGCAGGCTCTGTAGGATAGTGGGAGCCTGGGCGTAGCCGAGGAAGGTATGGAGGATATCACCGATGGTGCTATCTTCGCTGAGGATATGAGCTGTATTCCAGAGCGGCGTTGTGCCGAAGGGAAGCCAGCCCAAGGCCTGCATGTTCTGGACGGCATCACCAAGCAAACCGGCGGCGAAGAGGATCAAGAGCAAGCCCATTACACGGAAGAAGATGCGATAGTCTAGTCGATAGCCTAAGCGATAAATCAGGAAGCACAATCCCACTGCTGCCAACAGACCCAGCAGCGCTCCGAGTAAGAGTATCCATCCGTTGGTCTGGAAGGCAAAGGCCAGCGTGAAAAACGTCGTCTCTATTCCTTCGCGTCCAACCGTCGTGAAGGCTAGCAGGCCAAGGGCAAATCCAGAGCCCGCAGCACTGGCCTTGATAGTAATTTCCTTCTTCAGTGAGCGACTATGCTTCTGCATCCAGAAGGTCATGGTTGTGAGCAGGATGACCGCCAGCAGGTATGTGACGGTTTCGAAAATGGTTTGGAAGGTTGAACCGACGTAGGTGTGCACTGTCACATAGATGACGATCCCAGCAAGGAGTGAACCAAGAATTGCCAGGGCTACGCCGATCCAGATAGCTCGCGCTTGTTGGGTTTGACCAAGCTGGCGGATTACTGCGAAGAGGATGCTGACGATCATGCTGGCTTCGAGGCCTTCACGCAGGAAAAGGACGAATGTTGCTACCATGGGTGCGCCTTACTCACTAGTGGTCTGTCCATCGTCAATTGATGGGTGGAGACCTGGCACCCGCAAGGGGTGCCACTACATTTCTTTCACATGCTACCTATCATTTGAGCATGGTCAGTGTACTAGCCACCAAATCAATTTGGTGTATGACTAGTGCCGTGTTGTTAATTCCTAGCTAACTACTCAGATATTAGCATGCCCTAATGTTTGGTGTCAAGAGGAAAAAGTACTAATTCATATGCAGTGGTCCGCCGCGGCGGACCACTGCATATGAATTAGATAGCCTCGATTTTCAGACGAGAGTGACCCATATCTTGGCTGCCGATGACTTGCTAATATACACCTCATGCCTATCAACCTGCAGCATGATGTTCTCTTCCTGCTCTTCTCCACTCGGGTCATCCGGCGCCAGAACGGTTATCTGCGTTCCTGGAGTCAGGCCTTTTTCGTGCATGTAGAGCACCAGCGCTTCTTCATCTTCTACAACTTCTGAGATACAGAGGATGATGGCGCTTTGACCAACGGCCAGGGCAGAGAGACGAACGGCATGGAGGTCTTTGAGGTAGGTGCGTGCGTTCGGCACTGAGCCGGGGATGGGGTTACCGTGAGGACAGGTGGTTGGGTTGTTGAGGCTGGAGATGACACGAGCTTCTACTGCGCCGGAGATGAAGTGTTCCAGGCGGCAGGCTTCTTCATGCACCTGGTGCCATTGCATGCCCAGCATATCGACGAGAAATCTTTCCGTGAGTCGATGTCTTCTTAATACTGCTTCGGCTGCTTGATTGCCAGCTTCTGTAAGTGTGACCTGGCGCTTGTTGTCCATCTCGACATAGCCATCTCGCACCAGGCGTTTGAGCATTTCTGTGACGGTTGGAGGGGAGACGCGAAACTTTTCGGCGAGGCGTGCGCCAATGACGACTTCGTCTTCCATGGCCATGTTGTAGATGGTTTCCAGGTATTCTTCGACGGTTGCGCTGAGGGGTTCTTCGGTTTTCATGAGCTACCAGTCCCTTAGTATGTGGTAAGTCTATTCTATTATACTGATTCTAGCAACCAGCAATACTCGAGTCAAGATACCGGAACGTCTACATCGGCCCAGATTACCGATTCTGGATATTGATTCGCACGGGCACCGCCTGGTAAGAGCTGCTTCGCTATCTGTTCAAGCGCTTTGCGCCGTTCGGCCAACGACACCTGCGGCTTTGTCCATCGTGTGTCCTCTACTACCCAGTGGGATAAGGCAAGTACCTCACCTTTCATCGGCTTTCCCGTCACTGTATACACAAAGCCTTCGTTACCGACGAAATTACAGCGTGGGTCCGGGTCACATTCACTTTTCTTGGTGATGGTGGACTGTCCATCGAATATTATATCAAAGAAATTTCCGACTTGTATGGGGCAGATATTATAGTGCAGATTAGGGTAGTCATCCTGCAAGCAGCCAAGTACCGAGTTGAGCCACTCTTGGGGCCGCCATTCACAGGTGT
>WNFA01001586.1_pt1 | contig 23515 bp, 19 predicted proteins | sample 5400481 | NCBI WGS metagenome assembly WNFA01 (sample SAMN13153340, study PRJNA577476) | soil metagenome | isolation source: 120 cm saprolite under Douglas fir tree site 2 hole 1 replicate 2 | place: USA:California | collected 2015-04-18 | reverse complement strand
TCTATACCGCCAAAGGATAATCCGTGCTCGCTTGCGAGCGCCTGACCCAACGTTACAATTGGTAATGCCCGTTCGATGAGCATCGCTCTGACTACCTCGCTGATCTTCTGAAGTTCGATAGGTGTTGTGCCTCCATTTTTTTGAGCGAGCAGCGCTTCAGCTACAATACCCGCGCCTTGCAGTCCGAGAGAGATGCTAGTCGGACCAGCGTGATAAGCGGAGGGAAAGAAAGGGCTACCCGGCGCAACACAGGCTAACATTGCAAAGCGGAAATTACCAAAACCCTCCACCGTCTCGTATGCCAATCGCCTTATGACCCAGGCGGCTGGTAAAGCTGCTTCTTCTCGTATGCCGGACTCGGGCGTTGCGATCTGCACAGTGGCATTGAGTGCGCTTGTTTGAGCAAGTAGATCAGCGATCAGCTCAATACGCTCCAATGGAAAATCGAGACGGGCCGCCTGGGCGGTGCCTACCGAGCAGAAACCGACACCAACGTCATCAAGCATGCGTTGAAGTTCCTGAGCATAGTTGATGAGTGTAGTAAACGACCAATCAGCCAGGTCATCAAAGATCGGACGCGTTGAGAGCCTTATAGTCTGCACTTCATAGCCAGCTTCCGAATAGCGGGTGCTGGCATGTTTTAGAATGGTAGCGGCTCGTTTGATGACTTCGGGAGTAAGTGGGTGCGGATCAGCAATGCCAAGGGTGATGGTACGAATGGGAGGAATATGCATATATGGGGAAGTATCCACCCTGTGCTGTTTCTCGTTCGCCATGTTGTCCCCCCATTGCCTGATGTGCATGTGTTGTGTGCATTATACCAGATGGGTCGCATGGTTGGATATTTTCTCGATATGCCGCCCTATGAGAGGACATAGTCATAATTTTAGCTTAAGCAGCTTCAGAACCCATTGCTCTTATCCACTTGACGAATATCCGTTCGTCTCGTACACTTCCTGCAACACCTACAGAAATACTTCTAGCACCAGGCTGCGGGAGAGTAGTACCTGATGATACCAAGTGATGGCTATGAACAAGAGCAGACACGGCACGAATGCTTTCTCTGCACACTTGACCAACAACCCTGTGCGGTACCCAAGCTTGAAGGATACATTATAAGCGCACACGAATTTAAGGTTGATGGCGAAATGACTCCTTTCATTGCTATTGATATAGGTAATGAATATGCATCCTTCAGCCTGACACGGCATTATCGCAGCCTGGTTAAGGGTCTAATGGATATAGGCGATTTGCGCAAAAGAAGATTTTTCCTGCGTGTCTATCACTTACCAGCTGCTGCAATTAGCGCAAAGGAATACAAAGGCAGCGTCTTGCACCGCTACAGGGCCAATGACTATACGCTAGCTATCCTGGAACCTGATACTATTCTCAACATCACAGATCTGAACCACGCTGAATACTGCGCTCGCCAGTATTTACTGAAACACCTTGCCTCTTCACCGCAATCCGCCGCCGCTATTCGCGGTAACCTGGTGCATAGTAGCTTTAAGGAACTGCTCAAGGAGTATGACCGGGGGGAATTGATGACGGGTTATGCCGCCAATGGGGAGGAAACGCCGCTTGCAACCCTGCACCGTCACTTTGAGCAGGTACTGGAACGGAGCAGTATCGACCTGGCGCTCATCAATACATCCACCGAAGCGATACGCGCCGAAGTGGCTCCTCACCTTGAGAGCCTGGCAAGCTGGTTTCAGAAACAGCGCACCACTTTGTGGGATATGCCTGCAACTGCCGCATTCGAGAATGGTCAAAGCGATGATGAAGAGGAATACAAAAGTGAGAACTCGGTACGCGCCGAAACTTTCCTTTTAGCTCCTGAAATTGGATTGAGAGGACGCCTTGACCTACTCTGGCGTCAGACTAGCAGGCAGCGCCTGCTGGAATTGAAAACGGGTGGAGCAACAGGCGAGTTACCAAAACCTTCGCACAAGTGGCAGGTACAGGGCTATCATGCCCTCCTGGCGGTACGCCGGGACCCCAAATTGAAGAAGGCCCTGGCTATTCTGCTCTATAGTGGTACCCCTGGAGAAGCACAGGACTTTGGTATCCGGGCAACTGAAAACCAGCTTCAACGTGTGATTGAGAAACGGAATATTCTTGTACTTAGCCATGTTACTGGCATCCCACCGGTTCCTCCAGGGCCGTCGCGTTGCACTAAGTGTGCTATGCTTACTCAGTGCGAACAGGTTTCTTCGTTGCTCAATTGGCAACCACCTGAACCTGAATTAGCAGAAATAAACGAAAGTGATAAGGATGATATGGGCGATGTAGGGACCGCACTCAGTGCCCACTTCATTGCGCCTTTGGATGGAGCCACCTCCTCCCCCAGCGGATGCAATGAAGTGGGCACTGAGTGCGGTCCCTACATCACCCAATACACATCCCAGGATCGCGAGTTTTTTGCTAAATACTATAAGCTGCTCCATTTAGAAGGACTGGAAGGCGAGAGACAGCAGGCCTTGCTCTGGCAGACATCATTGAGGGAGCGTGTTGAACGGGGAACGGCAATTTGTGATCTTTTGCCGTTGGACAGGCCGGTACCAACTGGGCAGGGTGAATGGCGGCAGACATTTCGTTGCACTAATACCTCAGAATTGCGCGAGGGGGATGAAATTCTACTTAGTGATGGTAATCCAATCACCGGAGAAGTCGTCACAGGCGCCATTCTCAGTATCAGTTCTGAAGAAGTCACCATCTGGAGCCCCGAGCTGATTGCCCATCCAACATTGATCGATCGCTATGATACCAGCATTGTCCATGTTCGCACGCTACAAAACTTGCTGCGCTGGTTACAGGTTGACTCGCACCTGCGAGGGCTCGTGGCCGGTACCCTACGCCCACGGTTTAACACAACGATCACCGTTCCCTCACGAGCGGATTTTAACAGCGAACAAAACCTGGCGGTCGAGCGGGCCTTGCAGATGCAAGACTACCTGCTGATACATGGCCCTCCTGGCACGGGAAAAACGAGCGTCATTGCCGAGATCGTCAAACGACTATGCCAGCAAGGCCAGCGTATCATGCTTGCCGCCTTCACCAACCAAGCTGTTGATAATATGCTGAAACGGCTTGATACCGAAGGCTTTCATGATTTTGTACGTTTGGGAAACGAACGCAGCGTCGATAACACAATAAGCGGTCGCTTGTTGAAAAAACTTGTGGAGCAAAAACAGGGCGACGATCGTGTCATGGAAACGCAGCAGGAGAGGCTGCAAGATGTACACCGGTTGCTTCAGCATGTTCCTGTTGTAGCTTCAACTACTGCAACGTGGTCATCAGAAAAGTATGCTCCCTCGACACTTAATGAGACACACGAAAACGGTCCCCTACAGTTTGACGTTGCGATTATCGATGAAGCTGGGCAGCTCACCATTCCGGCTATTTTAGGCGCGCTGCGTTTTACAAAACGCTTCATTCTTGTCGGTGATGAAAAGCAACTGCCCCCGCTGGTGCTCAGTAAAGAAGCGGCTGAAGCAGGGCTTGCAGAATCACTCTTCAGTATGCTGAAACTATTAGACGATGACTATAGGAAAAACCATAGTCTAACAATAAGTGCCTGTGTCCCTTTAAAGATACAATATCGTATGAACAAGTGGATTTCACATTTTGCTTCTAAGGTGTTCTATGATGGTCAATTGATCCCGCATGCAACGGTAGCGAATCGTATACTGGAAATAACCATGCCACGGCCGGCTTTGAGTGCGGAAACTCCTTCGATTGCACGAGCCATCGACCCATTTCTCCCCATAGTTTTCCTGGATAAACATGATGAGTATGGAAAACTCAAGATCAGCGATGCCGAGGCGCGCACTGTACGCGAAGTAGTCGCAGGTCTACTTGCGAGAGGAATAGCTCAGGAAGAGATAGGTATCATAGCGCCTTATCGAGCCCAGGTTGCTAACCTTCGCCGGCACCTTTTCAGCCATGATCAAGCGACTGGTTGGCAGGCACTCTCATTTGATACGCCATTGAGTGTAGATACCGTAGATCGTTTCCAGGGGGGAGAGCGATCCGTGATTATCATGTCTTTTGCTACCACAACGACACCAGAAGTGGAAAGCCAATTGAGAGATCATCTAACCAACCCCAATCGTCTGAACGTGGCGCTCACTCGTGCCCAGAGGAAGCTCATTCTGGTGGGATGCGCTCCGGCGCTCGAAGAATTGCCTATCTTTCAACGTCTACTTAACTATTGTCGAGGGCTGAACACAATTATCTATGGGGATTGAGTTTTGCTGCCGTCAGGTTTTGTTCTTGTAGCGACAGCCAAGAATCAACATATTCAGTTAAACCGAGGAGCGAATACCAGGATTTTCCAGTGAGGATCGTGGTTCAGAAGGTACATGCAGGCCTTGCAATACAAGCTCCGTGGCATTCATCAAGTCTATACAAATGCGGAATGGTCCATTGACCTCGTGATGATGCACGCGAAACTGCTCCAATCCGAGACCCGAAAGCACCAACACCGTGTGGACTCCAGCAGCAAGACCAGCATGTATATCGGTGATACTATCACCAATAAACACCGCGTCACACATATCGAGGCCTAATTCATCGCGTGCCTGAAGCAACATACCGGGACGGGGCTTACGACAGGCGCAATCCTCTTCTTTACCGTGTGGGCAGAAGTATACTTTCTCTATCCTGCCTCCCATTTCACTAATACTGTCCACCATCCTGCGATGAATTTCATGAACGGTCTCAATCGACATGCTTCCTCGCGCCACGCCTGCCTGGTTCGTACAAACAACAATGCGATGACCAGCCTGTGTTAGCCTGGCGATTGCTTCACGTGATCCTGGCAAAAAGTGGAATTCACTCCAACTTTTGACATAATCCGGCCGGTTTTCATTAATGACCCCATCCCGGTCCAGAAAAATAGTAGACACTAGATACCCCCATTAAAGTAGCCAAATTTGTAATTATTCAGGTCTCCCTGCTGCTTGACTTCTCACTGCCTACGGCAGTTCGCCAAGGGTGTGGTGTGGGTGCGGGCTGTGCCGCCGCAGGCGGCACAGCCCGCACCCACACCACACCCGGGTGAGCCGCCACAGGCGGCACAGCCCGTACCCACATCACACCCGGGTGAGCCGCCGCTATGCTCCATCGTGAATATCGATCAGGCCTTTTTTCATCGCATAGATAACTACCTGAGAGCGATCATAGATGTCGAGTTTGCGATAAATACTGCTAATGTGATTACGCACAGTTTTTTCGCTGATTGCAAGTGTACGCGCAATTTCTTTCGCAATCATTCCCCTGGCAATCAGCACCAACATTTCCATCTCACGTGTAGTTAAACCGTTATAAAGCTGCCCTTTATCCGTGTTTTGCTTTTCCAACAATTGTAACATACGGTTAGTGATATCAGGCGCGGTAACCTGTTCACCACTATCGACAGCACGCATAGCTGAGATGAGCCCCACGGCAGAAATATCCTTGAGAATATAACCATTGGCGCCGGCAGCCAGACCCTCCAGCACATAGCCATCTGTAGTGAACGTCGTTAAAAGGATGATCTTTGTCTCAGGAAACTCTGCTTTAATCTGGCGGGTAGCCTGGATACCATCCATCTGAGGCATTTTCACGTCCATCAATACCAGGGTTGGTCGAAATTGGCGCACCAACTCGACAGCTTCTAAGCCATTACTGACTACTCCAACCACCGAGATGGATGGCTCCGCTGCAAGCAAACCTGCAATACTCTCGCGGAAGAGACGCTGGTCGTCAACCACCACAATACTGATTTGTCTTTGAGTCTGCTCACCAGTGGACCAGGTATGAGCTCGCATTGTTGCGGGATCCTCTATCTGGGTAGATATCAACATTCTACTTTCCAAGGATAAATCTTCCGTTCAAAATTTTTTGGTGACTACAGCAAGGTGGTCGTCTGCTGCGGTCTATGCTCAAAAGCCAGGCAAAGGTATATCCACATCCACACGGGTTCCCCTGCCGGGAGCGCTTTCGATGGTGAGTTGACCATTCAGTAAGGTTGCCCGCTCTCGCAAACCTATGAGACCCTGGTGATAGCCGCTAATAGCTTTTGCTGCGACTCGCTGTTTTTTCATTCCCACGCCATTGTCACTGACACTGATATGTAGATGTCCCTCGAAACTAAACATACGCACTTTGATAGAAGATGCTTTTGCATGCTTGCTTACATTTGTCAGCGCTTCGCGTACTATGTAGTAGATATTCGACGTATATTCCGATGGCAATAGAGTGGGCCAATCGTCGCATTCAAATTGAACACTATAGCCAGTATCACGCAGCTCGGCCAGAATAACCTCTATGGCGTATTCCAGACCCAGGTCCAATTCAGAGGGTTTGCGTAATCCGCCGAGCGCCTGGCGCATGGAAGTCAAACTATCCCGTGCAAGTTCCTGCCATATTTCCACTTTTTCAGCAACTTCACTGCTGGCTTGACTTGTTGCAGGAAGGCATCGTGTACGAAAATACTCCAGGTCAGCGACAAGCGCGGTCAGAGATTGCACGACACCATCATGCAACTCACGCGCGATACGACGTCGCTCTGCTTCCTGCGCGAATCGTGTAGCTGGGGAGTCTAACACATCGAGCATGGTTTTGTATTCCTTTAACTACTACCTTACCGCATTGCTTTACAGATACTGGCACTCGCTACTTGTCCACCTCTGCGGCCGGATTTTCTTCCTTACCTCTCATATATAAGGGTTCGTCGTTAATCTTTGATTGAGAGAGGACTATGATAGAGGTTAAGATTTGAGGATTCCAGGGAAGAGTTCTTAACCTGCCGGGTTATTTAACTCAGATGTAATACAGGATATCCTGGTTGGAGGGGATTTCATTTGCCTATCTCACATAGGTATTTGTCCCGGATTTGCATGTCTGATCAGCTATATCGTATGCTTCCTGACAGGATAATTGCACAGATTATGCGGATTAACCAAATACTCCGGCTAGCGGAACAGTCCGCCACTGGCCGATAAATCGGCACTGGCCGCGATAAATCGGGCCCTACGGCTGTCCGGAGTATTTCGTTCATCTACATTATTGGGTTGATCAGGAGAATACTATGACGAATAGCATTATCCTCGTTGTTGGCAGCCTCAATATGGACCAGATCGTACAAGTACCACGCCCTCCAGTACTGGGAGAAACACTGCTTGGTGCAGGCTCGCTCAAGCTCGTCCCAGGTGGGAAAGGGGCCAACCAGGCTGTTGCCATGGCACGGCTGGGCGCACCAGTAGCAATGGCAGGGCGCGTGGGGACAGATCCCTTTGGTGAGCAACTACTCAAAGCACTGGTGGCTGATAAGATCGATACGGGACTCGTTGTTATCGACCATCAAGAAGCCAGTGGCGTCGCTTTTATCTTTCTTGCCCCTGATGGCGAAAATGCCATCATCGTTGCCTCCGGCGCTAACATGTGCGTAGGCCAGGACCAGGTGCAGCTCACACACATTCTTGAGGCTATCACACAGGCACGGGCACTGGTGCTACAACTGGAGATTCCACTGGAAACCGTTAAAACCTTGATTACCACGGGACACAATGCGGGGATTCCCGTCATTTTGAATCTCGCGCCCGCCCAACCAGTGGCATGGGAGGTATTGAGACAACTACGGGTGTTGATCGTCAATGAGATCGAGGCAAGTTTCCTTGCGGGTACCAATATAGCTAATCATGAAGATGCTCGCTTAGTGGCTACGGCGCTTCACGAAAAGGGTATACCCATTGTCGTTATAACACTTGGAGCGCAGGGAGCGATACTTGCCAGGGACGACGGAACAGGTAATACGCAGACCACCTATCAGGCCGCTCCCAAGGTTCACGTTGTTGATACGACCGCCGCCGGAGATTGTTTTGTAGGCGCGTTCACTGTGGCCTTGACCGAGCAACAGAGCCTGGAGAACGCTTTGCAATTCGCAGTGTACGCCAGTGCGTTAAAAGTGACGAAGTTTGGGGCACAATCGGGTCTGCCAACGCGAGCGGAAGTTGATGCGTTTCGAGGACAATGATACTTACGGCGAAGTGCTTTTCTATGCTCAGATCAATCCAGGGGCACCATAGCGCATACTTGCAGGATGCAGACCTGGCAAATTCCTTCGCCGGATATTTTGTTTAATCGGCAATGTTCTTTTTCTATCGCAACTCAGTAATTGTGATTATCATACCATCGAACTGATAAGAAAAAGCAAGCCCTGCCACCTTCGGTATGTACAGAGAAGGATTTGCCATGTACCGTATTATTCTCGACACCGATCCGGGTATAGATGACGCACTTGCACTATTTCTCGCGCTCGCTTCACCCGAGATACAACTTGAGGCCATTACCACGGTCAGCGGAAATGTACACGTTGACCTGACCACGCGCAATGCACTCACGCTGCTGGAACTGACAGGGCATACGGATATTCCGGTAGCACGCGGTTGTGCTCGTCCACTTTTACGCCAACCCGTCATTGCTGACTATGTTCATGGTCAGAACGGACTTGGAGGTATCGAGTTTCCTGAGCCAGCACTACGGCCTGTAAAGCAGCACGCTGTAGACCTCATAATCGAGAAGATAATGGCTGCTCCGCGAGAAATTACGCTTGTGCCGATTGGCCCACTCACAAACATCGCGTTAGCACTACGCAAGGAGCCACGTATCGCCGAATATGCGCGCGAAGTGGTGATTATGGGCGGAGCTTTGCGCGTCCCCGGCAATGTAACGCCAGCAGCAGAATTTAATATTTTCTGTGACCCACATGCCGCTCATATAGTGTTCCACGCAGGTTGGCCTATCCACCTGGTCACGCTCGATACGACGACTGTGACACTCTTACAGCGCAAACAAGTGGAGACCCTCGCACGTAGAGAGAGCAAAATCACAGATTTCATCAAGCAGGCGACCGCCTACTATTTCGATATTTTCGGCGCGGCAAACGACGTCACTGGCTTTCAGATGCACGACCCGCTCTGCCTGGCAGCAGCATTCCAACCCGAACTGCTCACCTGGCAGCCGGTCTATATAGACGTGGAGCTAGCAGGCACCCTGACATTGGGACAGACGGTCGGCTATTTCAAATATCCCCCTGCATCACCTAACGTGCTGGCCGCTGTCGGAGTCGATGCAGAGCGCTTTATCCAGTTATTTCTCGATAGAGTAAGTTAGGGACCTATCACTTTCTCGCAGATAGCAGCACAGTATTTGAGAAGTGCTTGCCAATAAGCATAACGATCTTGTCCCAATTATCATTTGTACCGGTACATGTCTCCTTTGCAGCACACAACTATGCTACGCGGTCTTCAGCAACTCGGGATTGATAAAGGTTCCCCTAGCCGTTCGGGCCAGGAGGAAAAAGGACTCATTGTAAGTCAGAGACCAACATTTACGCTGACCCGCATGCCGCGCATATAGTATTTCATGCAGGCTGGCCCTTGCGCCTTGTATCACCTAAACCGAGGCAGGATGCCCGTCTCCGTTCACGGGACGGGAGGAATGCCGAGTCCTTTTTTGGTGGCTTGGGCTGGGTGGCTCTTGCCTGGCTGTTATCCGCAATGCGAGCCTGATTGCTGCCACATCCGATGGACAGCCGTACATCTCCTTGATGCGGGCCATCGCTTCCCTGTCCTGCTCTCCTAGACGTATCGTCGTGGCCGATGGCCGTTTCTTTTCTATCATGCCACAATACTACCATATTGACATCCTTCCTGTACAGTGCTATACTTGTTTGTGAGGCTTAGGCACTTCCCGCAAGGGAAGAGAGACAGTTCGCCTCATGGTTCTTTTCCAACTGAACGGTCGGGTTCGGTACAAGAACGCCGTGTACCGGTAAAACGTTCTCGGTCGAGTGCTAACGCTTCTTGCCCGGCATGCTGGGCAAGAACGGGCCGCTTGTCAGACGGCCCAGTGCAGTCTTCCTCAGAGGGCTGCCATGATGTGTCGTGCGTTGAAGCTGAAGCTGTACTTGCCTCTGGGGTACAGAGTTGAGGTGGAGTACAGACACAAGCTCATCCCTTTCTAGGGGATTGAGTATTTGACTCGATGTCACAACAAGAACCCTACTTCAGCGAGAGCAGGTACATATGCTGGCATCCACCGGTAGCCCTGTCAACAGGCTCATCGAGCAGATGGTCGATACCTACATCTCTACCTTTGGGCAATCGAGGGGTTTAACATCTTTTCAGATGCACGATCCTCTTTGCCTGGCAGCAGCTTTCCAACCAGAACTGATTACCTGGGAGCCGGCGTATGTTGATGTCGAACTGACAGGTAGCCTCACTTTAGGAGAGACCGTCGCCTACTTCGAACGCACCGAAGATATCGATCCGTCGCTTGAACGCCTGCACGTCTCAAATATGCTGACCTCGGTAGGAGTCGACGTGGAACGATTTATTTCGTTGTACATGGACAGGATAGGATCTAGCTTTCGACTTTGACAAGTCCTTAGAATATGAGCTATAGTAGTAAAGTACAATTCCTACTAATTTAGTTGGTTTAAAGTGCAAAGGAGCCAGAGACGATGGCAGAGATTAATGAAGCTGAAGTTATAGATGCGTTACATGAGTGTTATGATCCGGAAATTCCTGTCAACATTTACGACCTGGGTCTTATCTATAATATTGATATCAACAACGATACAGGGCAAGTTGAAATCACTATGACCCTAACTGCTATGGGATGTCCTATGGCCGGAGATGTGATTAGCGAAGTCGAGATGCGCGTGGGGGAGGTCGAGAATGTCAACTTTTGCAAAGTCAATATGACTTTCGATCCACCCTGGTCGCCCGATAAAATGACCGAGGATGCCAAGTGGGAGCTTGGCATGGTATAATCCCGGAACCAGGAAATTGACTCTTTTAGGCTGAGTGCTGATGTGCTATACTAGGTCTCGTGCATGGCTACAGAACAGACCTTATTCAAAATGGTCAAATTTGCGCGTAGGTGAAAGAGATGGCATATGAAGGACCACAAGGCGGCGACATTCGTGCGACGTTAGCACTCAGCCAGGCTGAGGCACAGGCTGGCAGCAGCCGAACGGTCACGCTTCCAGGAGGACGTCGTCTAACAGTGCCTGTGCGTGCAGGTATTCGCGACGGCGAAGAGATTCGTCTAAAGGGTCAGGGTGAGCCTACCTGGGTAGGCGGACCAGTTGGTGACCTCGTATTGACAGTATCTATCGCAGCGCCTTCAGGGCAGTATTATAGCCAGCCTGGTTTTGTGAATGAACCTGCTTCTCCTACTGATTACATGCAAGCACCATCATCGCTCCCAACACCTCCAACACCTAGCTACCCTATGCCCAACCCAACACCTCTATCGAATCCCAATTATAATCAGGTTGGACCATATGGCTCATCGTCATCACCAAACTACCCTCCAGTAGGATCAGGCGGGAGCTATCCAAATTACCCTGACCAGGTTCAGCAACAGGATCGGCCTTATCTCTCCCAAAATCACGCGGCATACGCGGATTCTCCACAATACATGGGGTATCCACAGGCAGGCCAGCAGTATCCGCAGCAACCCTCACCCCAGCCACCACCAAGGAGGCGAGGGCTCTCAACAACTGTTATAATCCTGCTGATCGTCATCGTAGTCTTCATTCTTGCAGGCAGCGGGTTCATCTACTATGCGGGCATCTACCGCCCTCAACAACTGCGTGAACAGGCAACTGCCGCCGTAAACGCACAAATTACAGGAACTGCACAGGCAAACGCTCAGGCCACCGCAAACGCATTGGCAACCTCGATGGCGGAGGCAAACGCTACTGCTACAGCTCAGGCTTCTGCGGCAGCGGCAACCACCGCGACTGCAACTGCGCTGCAAGCTATCCTTGGCCAGGCGACAGGTGGAACTCCAGTCCTCAGCGATCCGTTGACTTCCCCAAGCAACAACAACTGGGACCAACTTACCGCGTCAAGTTCGGCCCAAAATGGAAGTTGTGCTTATACGGGAGGGCAGTATCACTCCGTCATGCCTCAGAAAGGCTTCTTTCAACCCTGCTTCGCTGGGGCTCCAACCTTTGGCAACTTCGCCTTTCAAGTGCAGATGACCATCATACAAGGGGACGAGGGTGGTATCATTTTCCGTGCTGATCCTGCGAACTCTAAGTTCTACCTCTTCCGTATCAGTCAGAGCGGAGCCTACGATCTCTACCTCTATGTAGATAACCAGGGTACCCACGCCAAGAACCTGTTGAGCAACTCTTCCACGCTCATTAAACAGGGTCAGAATCAGACCAACACCATGACAGTCGTTGCTCGCGGCAGCAACATTTTCTTCTACATCAATGGGCAGTATCTTGATAGCGTGAGCAACAATACGTTCGGCTCTGGTAAGATCGGTGTATTCGGCGAGAGCAACACCAACTCCACGGATATTGCATTCAGCAATGTCCAGGTCTGGCAACTATAATAAATCAGGAAGCGCGTCTGGCACGAATACGATCGAGCAGGACAGCGATGATGATGACGGCACCCTTGATAATCAATTGGTAGAAAAATGGCACATTCATCAGTACGAGACCATTATTGAGGACAGCGATTATGAGTGCACCGATAAGCGTACCAATGATTGATCCTACGCCGCCAACGAAGCTGGTGCCACCAAGGACGACAGCAGCGATAGCATCGAGTTCATAGCCCTGGCCTCCTGTTGGTTGAGCACTCAAGAGCCGGGCGGCAAAGATGATGCCTGCTATACCTGTACATATACCACTGATAACGTAGACCCAAATGAGGGTGCGGTCAACGTTGATCCCGCTCAGGCGAGCCGCCTGCTCATTGCCGCCAATGGCATAGACGTGACGCCCAAAAGTAGTACGTTTGAGTACGATGTAGCCGACGACGAAGACTACCAGGGCAATAATAACGGGCCAGGGGATGGGACCTACAGAGCCATTGCCGAGGAAAGCGAAGCCAAGATCATCCTTGATGAGAGGGTATGCACCAGTAGTGACATATGCCAGACCACGCAGATAGGTTAGCGCACCCAGAGTAACGATGAACGGGGACAGCTTGAACTTGGCGATCAGCACGCCATTAAGCGCTCCGCACAGACCACCAGTGACGATACCTGCCAGCACAGCAACTACATCGGGGACACCTTGCGCCGCTAGCCATACTGACAGCACACCCGCCACCGCCAGGGCCGATCCAACGCTCAAGTCGATGCCGCCGGTCAGGATAACGAAGGTCATGCCTGCAGCGAGAATAGCGTTGATCGAGGCCTGGCGAGCGACATTGAGTAAATTGCTGAAATCCAGAAAGTACGGGGCAGTGAACGACATAATCACGCAGAGCAGTATGAACACAAGCGCTATACCTAGTTGTTGCCACAACCGATAAGCGCGACCTCGCACGGATACAGCTACGCCACCTATCCCCGCAGCCTTCGTCTTGCCTGGTGTGGTTTCGCTATCAGCAACATGCATATCTTTTATCCTGTGTATATTCATCCTTCTTATTCCTTCATTTCAGAAAGGTCCAGCCACGCTCGGAACCTGCACTGTACCCCTCCCCTATACGCAGTGTTACACACGCGATGTGACGCCAGTAGCATGAGACATGATCTCCTGCTGCGTGACAGTGCGACCGGGCAGTTCGGCTACGATTTTTCCCTCACGCATGACTAAAATACGGTCGCTCATACCCAAGATCTCTGGCAGCTCGGACGAGATCATCAGGATTGCTACTCCATCATGTGCCAACCGGTTCATAATACGGTAGATCTCTGCCTTTGCCCCCACATCGACACCTCTTGTTGGTTCATCAAGCAACAGCACCTTCGGGTTAAGGGTCAACCATTTCGCCAGGACAACTTTTTGCTGGTTGCCACCGCTCAAGCTGGCAACCTCCTGGTCTAACGAGGCAAGACGAATATTCAGGTCGTCTACATACTTTTGAGCAGTCTGCCGTACCCGCCGCTTATCGATGAAACCCCCTACAGTCAACTTGGACAAGGTGTTCATAACGATGTTCTCCTGCACCGCCATCTTAAGGAAAAGTCCTTGCTCCTTGCGACTCTCCGGTACAAGGCCAATACCTGCACGAATAGCATCTATGGGATGACTGATGTTGACACGCACACCTTCTACGTAGATCTCGCCACCACTATGTCGATCCGCACCAAAGATGAGACGCGCCAGCTCGGTGCGGCCTGCACCGATTAGACCGGCGAGGCCGACGATCTCTCCTCGACGCAAAGTCAGGCTGGCAGGTCCTATATGCCGACCGTCGCTTAGATCAAGTGCTTCTAGCACTACATCCCCGGCTTCGATCACATCGTGAATGTATAAGTCGCCGAGAGGCCGCCCAACCATGCGCTGGATCAGTGCGTCGGCCGTAATAGCCTGGCCTTCCAGGGTATCGACATATTGCCCGTCACGCAGGACAGTCACACGGTCGGCCAACTTATACACCTCAGCCATGCGATGCGAGATGTAGATGATGGTGATGCCCCGGCTGCGCAAGGTATGCATGATCTCGAAGAGCTTTTGTGTCTCGCGTTCGGACAGAGACGCCGTTGGTTCGTCCATCACCAGGATACGCGCTTGCTCTGACAACGCTTTGGAGATTTCAACAAGTTGCTGCTGGGCAATGCTAAGGCGTCCTACTAGAGTAGAAGGAGAGAAGGTTGCGCCAACCTGTTCCAGTGCCTCGCTGGCCTTGCGCTCCATTGTCCGAAAGTCAATCCAACCTAAAAACGTATATGGCTCCCGACCCATAGATATATTCTCAGCAACTGTGAGATTGGGCGAAAGATTCAATTCCTGGTGAATGATGCCGATACCTAGAGCACGCGCTTGGTGCGAGCTATCAATAACCGTTGGCCGCCCATCAAGCTCAATCGTGCCGCTATCTGGATGGTAGATACCTGCCAGGATCTTCATCAAGGTCGATTTCCCCGCGCCGTTCTCGCCTACTAGCGCGTGGATCTCTCCCCGACGTACATCGAGATGCACATCTCGCAAGGCCTGTACACCTGGAAAGCTTTTTGAGATGTGCTTCATATGCAAGATTGGGCTATCTGCCCTTGCACTCTCAGCCATGTCTATTCTCTTGCCTGCTCTACGTCGTTAATGAAAGTACGACGCTGTCTAATTGACTACAACTTCAGATTTAGAGTGTTTCTACAAGACTACAAGACGTGCTAGCTATGGATTAGGATGTAGGGACGGCCTCATTCTCGAAACTTCGCTTCAAATAATGGGCCGCCCAATCTCAACCACATAATAGAACGCTTCAACGGAATGTGCGTACCCTATAGCACCTTTACGAGCCATTTCTTGCGCATAATTGGAGCCTCAGGTTGCTATCTTAGCTCTTCAAGACTATTGCCAACCACCGTAACTATCGACATTATCTTGAGTGACCAGCGACACCGGCACTTTGATATTGGTGTTGTCTAGCTTCTGACCTGCGAGGATCTTCTCGCCGAGCTGCACACCAGTTATAGCTATAGTGTATGGCGACTGCGCAGAGGTGGCTGCAAAGAGACCATGGGCCTTAAGAGAGGTAACGGCATCTGGCGAACCATCAACAGCAACAATGAATAAGTCTTTCCGATTGGCCTGCTTGGCCGCCAACTCGACGCCCAAGCCCTCGGGATCATTGATAGCAAAGATGGCATCAAGATGTGGATTGGCGGTCAGAATGGATGTGCCGAGTTCAAGACCCGTGGTGCGGTCGCCATTGCCAACCTGCCTTGCCATTACCTGTAGGCCTGGGGTCGCAGCCAGGACTGCCATACAGCCCTTTATGCGATCAGTGACGGCAGTTACTGGCGGCCCATCAAGAATGGCAATCTTGCCCTGACCCTTGAGCCGGTCGGCCATATACTGGCAGGCGAGCCGTCCCGCAGCGACGTTATCCGACGCGACAGTGGCGGACACACCGCCTTGTGCACCCACGTCTACCGCGATAACCGGGATGCCAGCCTGGACCGCTCGCTGAACCGCTGGAGCGATACCAGCAGAATCAACCGCGTTGAGCAGGATCAAATCGACATGTTTCTGAATGAAGTCATCCATCTCGTTGGTCTGCACTCCAAGGTCGTGATTGGCGTCCTCCAATAGCACTGACGCACCGATCTTTTTGGCCTCTGCCTGGGCTCCGTGCAACATAGCAACGAAGAAGGGATTGCTGATGGCCTGAACGGTCATGCCGATAGTTTTAATGGTTTTGGGACCACTGGTAGTTGTCGATCCCCCACACGCGGCAAGGATCAATGCCACCAATACCAGTACTACACTCAAAGTCAACACCGACTTACGCATTGAGGATTTCCTCCTTCTGTTCTCTTAGGACTAGTTCCAGATAGATGTACATTACAAGATCGAAGATGAAACACTTACGTTCATCTCGTTGTCCGCTTGTCGTATTGAGCAAGTGACTACTATCTTGACTCGCTGCTTCGCACACCCCCTTTCACATACTTGATGCCAGACGCCCATTCCCGTCGAATGCTACTCGGGCATATTCCTTAAACAATCTCAAGACTCATGGATCACCCTATTCTGGATCATTCATGAATTCCGAAACTACGCGCATGGGTGTAAGAAATTTAGAGATTTTGAGTGTAGAAAATAATTTGGAAGTTGTAATCGATTACAGAACAATTGTAATCGATTACAACTGGTTTGTCAAGTGGTATATTTGGCTGAAATTAGAAACACAACATTATGAAACCGTTCGCTATTGACAAACAACAAAACCACTGGTATGCTGATACTAACAAATAGACAGGCGTTGAACGGGACGAGTACCTTTTGCCGGGCAACAGAGAGCTGCAGGACGGTGCAATGCAGCAGCTAGAAGAAGGGAAATCCACCCGCGAGCCAGCTCTAGAAGCGCCAACGGTCGCCTCCGTTACCAGGCAACAGTGAGTTTCAATTACCCTGGGTGGAAATTGAAAGAATCAAGGTGGCACCACGGCTTACACGCATTGCGCGTCGTCGTCCTTCGCAAGGGACGATGGCGCTTTTTTATTGTTTATTTGTTACAAGAAGGAGCAAATTCTATTATGCTAGATCTCGCATTTATTCGCAAACATCCAGACATTGTCAAAGAAGCGGCGCGGGTCAAATACAACACGCTTGACATCGACTATCTTTTAGATGTTGATCGTCGAGTGCTCGAAGTGCAGCGCCAGGTTGAGGAGGCTCGTACTGAACAGAATAAAATCTCGAAACGCATCCAGCAGGCAGGTAAGGACAAAGCAGAGCGTGACGCGCTTATAGCGGAAGGGAAACAACTCGCCGAGCAGATCAAGGCCATGGAACCGAGGCTGCACGAATTGGAGGAAGAACGCTACCAGTTGCTCCTACTTGTGCCCAACATCCCTGACCCCAGCTCTCCCATCGGCAAGGACGAGAGCGACAACGTGCCCATCAGGTACTGGGGCGAGAAACCGTCGTTCGATTTTGAGCCGCTCGACCATTACGCGCTGATGCAAAAACTGGATGTTGTAGATATTGAGCGGGCCGTCAAGATCGCGGGCGCGCGCAGCTACTCACTCAAAGGGGATGCTGCACGTCTCGAACTGGCTCTGATGAATTTCGCCATGGATCGTATTGCACGCAAAGGCTTCACGCCGTTGATCGTACCAGCTATGGCGCGAGACTTCTGCTTTATCGGCAGCGGGCAGTTCCCTAAGGGGCGTGACCAGGTTTACGCTATCGGTGATGAAGAATTATTCCTGGTTGGTACTGCCGAGGTATCGATCACAGGTATGTACAAGGATGAAATTCTCAGGGCCGAAGACCTGCCTTTAACCTTCGTCGGCTTTTGCCCCTGCTTCCGAAAAGAGGCGGGTACCTACGGCAAGGACACACGTGGTGTGTTTCGCATCCATCAGTTTAACAAGATCGAGCAATATGTGATCTCCAAGGCCGATCACCAGGAGTCGGTACGCTGGCACGAACAGTTAATCAGAAACGCGGAAGAGCTAGTGCAGGAGCTAGAACTGCCCTATCGCGTGGTGAATGTATGTACTGGAGATATGGGCGACGGCAAAGTCGGCATGTACGACCTGGAATGCTGGATACCCAGCGAGGGGAGGTACCGGGAAACCCATTCGTGTTCGTACTTCCACGATTGGCAGGCCCGCCGCGTGAATATACGCTATCGCGATGAGGATGGGAAGGTGAAATTCGTCCATACCTTGAACAATACGGCTCTCGCCTCGCCACGCATCTTGATACCAATTTTCGAGGTTCACCAGCAGCCCGATGGCAGCGTGCGTATCCCCGCGGCGCTACGCCCGTTTATGGGCGGGCAGGAGTATATCAGGCCGCGTTGAATAATGTTGTTTAGCGGGAAGCGCCAACCAGTTCACGGCCGTGATTGGCGAGGAATCGATGGAGCGTTCCTTTGAACTAATCATGGGGTAAAGAGCCTTCAATTATCAGCGCGATAGCACTGGGAATTGAAGTTCTGTATACAGTGGAGTATACTGAGTGCAGTAGTATACCATCGTTCGTGTCAACTTGGTCCTTGATAGTAGTCTTCCTAGAGAAAGCGAAGGGAGACCAGGGTGGACTATCTCGACTTCGTATGCAGTTTCCTTTCGACGAACTTGCTTTGGAAAACCAACTCTTGACGTTACAAAATGTATTACTCCGCTCAGGTGGCAAGCGTCGTCAAATCCTTTCGCCAGATGAGCAAGTCATACAAAATTTTGGCCGTGCTTTATTCGAGGCACTTTTCACAGGGGAAGTGCACACGCGTTACGCTTTGAGCCAGCACGAAGCCTTCCACCAAGGCAAGGGGTTACGATTGAAATTGCGTATTCAATCTCCTAAACTAGCAGCACTGCCTTGGGAATTCTTGTACGATGCGGGGCAAGCTGAATATGTCTGCCTCTCTAGTAATACTCCGATCGTACGTTACTTGGAGTTGCCACAGCCTCCCGAACCACTGTCTGTGGGGCTCCCATTACGCATTTTAGGAATGATAGCCAGTCCCAAAGACTTGGCTGATCTGGATGTCAAACGCGAAAAACAGCGAGTAGAAAAAGCTATTCGGCACTTGCTAGCCAGGGGCTTGGTGGAGTTAACATGGCTCCCAGGCCAGACTTGGCAGGATTTACAACGGAGCATGCATCGTGGCCCTTGGCACATCTTCCACTTCATCGGCCACGGCGGCTTCGACCCCAATACTGACGAAGGTCTTATCGCTCTAAAAGACGACGAAGGACGAGCACAGATCTTAAGCGCGACGCACTTAGGGCGACTGCTCGCTGACCATCGTACTCTGCGTTTGGTGGTGCTGAACTCCTGTGAAGGGGCACGAGGCAGTGAAAAAGATATCTTCTCTAGCACTGCCGCTATTCTTGATCCGTCGCGGCGTTCCGGCAGTATTGGCTATGCAGTACGAGATTACTGATCGAGCAGCGATTGAGTTATCCCGTGCCTTCTACGAAGCGCTAGCAGATAGCTTGCCTGTGGATATGGCTGTGAGTGAGGCGCGTAAGGCAATCAGCCTGGGAGTAGTCAATACCGTGGAATGGGGAACGCCGGTGCTTTATATGCACTCACCCAATGGTGTCTTATTTGATCTGATCCAGAACCCTGCCATACAAGAAGAACAGCCAGCCCATTTATTAGTACCGTCTCTTCTTCCTATCCCACCCGCTAGCCTCGCACCCACACGCCAGGCAGTTCCAGAAAAAGTCGTGGAGCCATCAGCACCAGTAGTACCTCCATCTGAGATGAGCACTCCTGTCCCGGCTGCCTCTGTCCCTGACGCTATAACAGTTCCATCTGCTTCTGAGTTGTTCACTGTACCATCTGCTCCTGAGGCTGCCTCCGCCCCACCTGATACAATGATCCCACAAAAACTAACAAAACTGGACCGAGGCATCTCCAGAGGCAGAATGATCCTTCTGATAGGATTGGCACTGCTCATAGTCGTGGCCAGTGTTGGACTGGTATCTGCGGTGAGAAGCGAGCAGATTGCTACAGGCAATGCTCAAGCTACTGCAACCGCAATAATTCAGGCAAATACACCAAAGTTGGCAGTCGATAAGACGAATATTTACGCTGCTGCATATAGTAGCAATTCCTACTGTACCTATCTTTCATCCTTGAATCCTGGGTACCCCGGCTGGTCGTGTGCACTCCTATTAGCTAATAATGGTAACAGCGATCTTACCTGGCACTGGTCTTCACCATTCACTAGCATTGGAGGATACCCACCATACCTTACAATCCCAGCGTACGGAACAATATCTGCACAGAAAACAGAAACGATTGAAATTGATGTAGATGGTCCTCCTGTTTATTCTTGTCCTACACAGATCGACATCGTTTTGGTTGGTCCTGTAAATACGGCTAAAGTGGTGTGGAGTTGTTCATAGGTATTCGCCAGGCTTTTTTGGACGATTTGCTAGCAGTATTGAATTGTAAACCGCATCCTTGGCTACAGCTATATAATCTCCCCACCTATGTCTTGGACTCCTGTGGAGATCTCCTTAGCATTCAAGACAAAATTCTTGGGTTCGGACTTGCTGCTATGGTGCTCCTCATAGCCATAATTAGCCTTATAGGAGCTATTTGGCACATGAATTAGGGACTTTCTCGATACTCAGAATGAAATGATTTACAAGCACAGGGTACGATACAGATAGCGGATATTATCAAGATTGAGGAACCATGATAATATAAACAGCGCACAGCAACAACAAATCGTCACCGATACCCCCATCACCCACTGTATTCTCTTCAAAATCTGTATATACCATCAAAATAAGCGGAGCGGCAAATGAAGTTTTTTTTGCTTATTTCATTCGTTATAACAGTATAACAGGGTTAAAGATTGACAATCTACCGATATCTGGCTATACTAGTTTGTAGCCACCTATACAAAGCGAGGGCTGTATTTATGGCGATGTCACGTTTAAAGCACTATCGAATGGAGGCTGGACTATCGATTGCACAACTTGCTAGACTCGCTCAAGTGGATGAAACAACGGTCAGACGAGCAGAAACAGGCAAACCCGTACAGGAACTCAAAGCATATGCCATTGCAAAAGCACTCAGTCAGGCATATGGACAGGAATTGAGTATCGAAGACCTGGAAATTGTGATCTACTCATAGGAAAGCAGGATTGCCACGAGTAGAGGAACGCTCCAAAACACGAAGAAACGCCTAGACTGGCATCTAAGCGTTTCACCGTTGACCTTATTTTCTTGCTACGTACTGTTTGCATTCTGAAGCCCAGACAGTACATCACACACAAACCTTATCCTTTTTACTGCAGGTATCACAGGGCAGCCAACCATTCGTTGTTACTGCCAGGACAGGCGAAAGGTCTATTCAGAGTATGCCATGAATAGCTATGCCTGTCAATTCAGAAAGGCAGAGCCAGTGAGACAGCAAAAAAGCGGACCGGGAACGCCCATTCCGCAGCGCCAGAGCATAGTTACTACTTCTGAACAGGAGCGAATTCGACAGCAACCAGCCTCACGGCACTATACAGGACAGGATGCAGGTATCAATCCCGAAGAGGACGACGACCTTGAGGAAGATGAGGAGTATTATGTCACCCGGCCTCATACCAGCAGCCGCAGGTATGATCTTCTGCCGGAGCACATCATTCAGCAAGGAAACAGAACGTTTCATGTCCATCATGGTTCACCACCTGTACTCCCGAGACAACAGCAACAACGCCGCTATTTTGAAGAACAGGAAGAGCCAAAACCCCGCCACGTTCACCCGCTTGTCATTCTTGGCATTGCCATCTTTGTCATGATTGCCGGTTGGGTTGCCTTCACTGCTCTCAGTACCTGGATACAGCAAAAACAAGACGACTGGACATACGGGCAGTTTCCTCGAACCTACCAGACTGACGCGGTTGTCGGACACAGCGATAGCTCAACAACTCCGAGCCATTTCATCGCCCTGAACCTCAACGGGCAGATCATTATTATCGAACTTCCAGGTGGCAACGCGGCGAAAGCGAGAAGCTACACGATAACAACTGTGCAGGGAAATGAAGGCAATCCTCCGGTGAAAGTCAGTTTTCAAGACCTGAATGCCGATGGAAAGCTCGACATGATCGTGACCATTGGCGATCCTGGGAGTAGTTTTACGGTCATGCTGTTTAATGATGGCACGCAATTTGTCTCCAAGCTGAGTAAATAGGGGAGCGGCATTTACGCCGCTTCTCTTCCATTCAGGAGAGCGTTCATGCACAACAAACCGACCTATGACGCCCAGAACATTCACACCATACTTGCACGCATGGAGAGCAACGGCTCTGGTGAACCAGAAGATACAGGCAAGCGTGAAGCGGAAGAACCTGAAGAATTTGATGTGTACATTGAACCAGATAGAATAACCGTTGTCAAAAGAAAAGAGCCACAAGCGCAGGTTATAGAGAGCAAGACACCAAAGAGCGCACCTGCGGTAAAACCGGAACCTGCACAGTATTTCGCACTATTCGCTTGCTTCACGAGTTTACTTCTCATTGTTTACCTTGTTACAACAGCTTTTTTTCTCACCTTTTTCCCGCCTGCTGTAACCGTCACACTCCTCATGAACATAAAGACCATCACAACCAACGCAACCATCCAGCTACCAGCGCGGGCAATACCACCCATCACTCTCAGTCAGACGGCGTCAGCATCCGCAACTGGCAAAGGCCACCAGGACGCAAAAAGCGCAACCGGATATATCACCTTTTATAACGGCCAGTTTTCAGAGCAATTTGTGCCAGCAGGAAAAGTTTTGACTGGCTCAGATGGAATAGCAGTCATGACCGACCAGGATGCAACCATACCTGCGGGAAATCCCCCGGCCTATGGTCAAGTAACAGTTTCGGCTCACACTGTCTCTCCTGGTACCAGCGAAAACATCCAAGCGTATGACATCAACCAGCCCTGCTGTTTTGCCTCAGTTCTTGCAAAAAATACCTCCTCCTTTACCGGAGGACAGAACGCGCGGGATTATACGGTTGTGACACAAGCAGACGTCGAAAACGCAGCCTTGACTCTCAAGACCTCCCTTACTCAAAGTATGCACGGAGCGTTAGAAGCTCAGGTGAAACAGACCGAAACGCTTATACCGGTTCTCTGCAACCCAACAGTGATACCGGATCACCAGGCAGGGCAGGAGGCAAAAGAAGTCACGGTCACTCTCTCAGAGACTTGCAGCGGTATTGTCTACGATACCCAGGCACTTGCACAGAAAGCAAGAAAAATCCTTGCGACCCAAGCCACACACCAATTAGGCACATCCTACCGTTTGTTGGGAGATGTGCAAGCATCCATACTTCAGACGACAGTGAGAAACACGGCCATTGTCCTGAAGGTTCGAAGTCAAGGAACGTGGGGGTACTCGATCAGTCCGGTAACAGAGGAAAGATTGCTGCACAAAATTGCTGGAAAAACCAAACAGGATGCACTCACGTGTCTGGTAAAGACCCCAGGCATACAGTCTGCTCGCATTGCGAGAGTAGAGGAGAGTCAAAAACTTCCCAAAAGCGTGAGTGCAATCCATCTTGTGATTATTGCGTAAATACA
>WNFA01002144.1_pt1 | contig 23540 bp, 20 predicted proteins | sample 5400481 | NCBI WGS metagenome assembly WNFA01 (sample SAMN13153340, study PRJNA577476) | soil metagenome | isolation source: 120 cm saprolite under Douglas fir tree site 2 hole 1 replicate 2 | place: USA:California | collected 2015-04-18 | reverse complement strand
ATCATGAGAACTCCCTCCCTCGCCGATTTCCGCCGCATCGTGGTGAAGGTCGGCTCCTCCCTCCTGGTCGACCGCGAGGGCGGCCGGATCAAGGACGATTGGCTCTTATCGCTCGCCGACGACATCGCCGAGCTCCACCGCGAGCGGCGCGACCTCCTGGTCGTCTCCTCGGGCGCGATCGCGTTCGGCCGCGCGGTGCTCAAGCTGCCGGCGGGACCGCTCAAGCTCGAGGACAGCCAGGCCGCCGCCGCCGTCGGCCAGATCGCGCTCGCGCGCACCTGGGCCGGCGTGCTCGCCCGCCACGGCATCACCGCCGGACAGGTGCTGGTGACGCTGCAGGACACTGAGGAGCGCCGGCGCTACCTCAACGCGCGCTCGACCATCGACAAGCTTCTGGAATGGCGCGCGGTGCCGGTCATCAACGAGAACGACACCGTCGCCACCAACGAGATCCGCTATGGCGACAACGACCGCTTGGCGGCGCGCGTCGCCACCATGGCGAGCGCGGATCTGCTGGTGCTGCTGTCCGACGTCGACGGGCTCTACGACGCGCCGCCCGCCGCCAATGCCGCGGCCAAGCTCGTCCCGGTGGTCGAGCGCATCACGCCCGCGGTCGAGGCGATGGCCGGCGCGGCGGGCTCGGAGCTCTCGCGCGGCGGCATGCAGACCAAGATCGAGGCCGGCAAGATCGCGACCCGCGGCGGCACCCATATGGTGATCGCCTCCGGCCGCGTCGCCCACCCGCTCGCCGCCGTCGCCGCCGGCGCACGCTGCAGCTGGTTCCTGACCCCGGCCAACCCCGTGGCGGCGCGCAAGAAATGGATTGCCGGCTCGCTCGAGCCGAAGGGCGTTCTCGTCATCGACGCCGGGGCGGTGGCCGCGCTGCGCAGCGGCAAGAGCCTGCTCCCGGCGGGAGTGATCCGCATCGACGGCGCCTTCGCCCGCGGCGATGCGGTCGTGATCCGCGGCCCCGACGGCGCCGAGGTCGGCCGCGGCCTCGTCGCCTACGACGCCGAGGACGCCGGCAGGATCAAGGGGCGCTCGTCCGCCGACATTCTCTCGATCCTCGGCTTTGCCGGCCGCGCCGAGATGGTGCACCGGGACGACCTGGTGGTCGGGCGCGCCTGAGCAGCGTTTTTTATTGCGGCGACGAATCCGCTCGCCCGGAACTCGTTTCGGATCGACCGACAAAAAAATTGCGCCGGGCTTGGTCCCGAAGGGACAGGTCCGCCACCCCGGCGCCGACGCCAGCCCGCAAATCAGGGGAACGCGCCACACCATTCAATTTGCCGGCGCTGTCGCGAGTTCCGTCGCCTGTGACATTTTCCAGGATATTTCCCGGCAAGCCGGCATCGAGCGCGCCGCCCCTCCAAAAAAGGAAGACCCCGGCTCCCGAAGGGACCAGGGTCTATCGCCGGATGGGTGAGGGGTTGGGGGCTGGGGGGCACTCCACCCGGCGTCAGACACTCAACGTGCAGGACGCCGGGTGGTTCCTGCCCGGCGAAATTATTTTCGCGCCGTGGCTCTGCGGCCGCGGCGGCGGCGGCGCCCGCCCCGCCCGGGCGCGCCATCGGCCGGCAGCGCGACCCGGCGTCCGTCGGGAAACTCGAGATATCGCAAATGGATGTGGAAAGGTCCCCGATCGCCGCCGCGACCCTCGACGACGTAGCGCGTGCCTTCCGGAAACCAATCGGGCAGACGGGTTGACAGCGAATCCACGGCAATCCTCCCTCGGGAACCGATGTGCGTCCTTACGAAAGTGCGGATCTCGCAAACCCGAGATCCGACGCCCGCCACAATGTCGGATCAGAGCGACGGTTCCGAGACACCGCGGCGAAAACCGTGGATTGCTGTGCGTTGCTGTGGATAGGTCTCCAATCGCGCGGAATCGCATGCCGGTGACGGTCCGGGATTGGTGCCAGGGCACCGGCATGGGCCGGCCCGCTCCGGCGTTCAGAGTTCGAACCCGCCGTCCTGCGCCAGCGCCTTGAGCGAGGTCTCCGGCCGGGCGCCTAGGTGCTGGATCACCTCGGCGGCGGCGAGGGCGCCGAGACGAGCCGAGGTGCGATAGTCGGCGCCGCGCGACAATCCGACCAAAAAGCCGGCCGCGAACAGGTCGCCGGCCCCGGTCGCATCGACTAGGCGCTCGATCGGGCTCGCCGGCACCGCGTCGGTCTCCTCGCGCGTGACCACCAGGCACCCCTTCTCGCTGCGCGTGACCACCGCAAGTCGGGCATCGCTGCGCAGCGCGTTCACGGCGGTGTCGAAGTCCGCGGTTTGATAAAGGCTGTGCAGCTCGCGCTCGTTGGCGAAGACGAGATCGACGGTGCCGGTCCGGATCAGGTCGAGGAATTCGGCCCGATAGCGATCGACGCAGAACGCGTCCGACAGCGTGAGCGCGACGTCGCGCTCGGCCGCGTGTGCGATCTTCGCCGCCTTGAGGAAAGCCTCCTTGGCGTGCGGCGGGTCCCACAGATAGCCCTCGAGATAGGTGATTTGCGCGCCGGCGATGGCGTCGGGGTCGATATCGTTCGGATGCAGGTCCTGCGCGGCACCGAGATAGGTGTTCATGGTGCGCTCGCCGTCGGGCGTCACCAGCACGTAGCAGCGCGCGGTCGAGGGGCCGTCCGAGGCGGGCGGCGTCGCGAAGGCGACGCCGGCGGCGCGGATGTCGTGGGCAAACACGCGGCCGAGCTCGTCGTCCTTGACCTTGCCGATGAACGCCGTGCGCGCGCCGAGGCTCGCCGCGCCCACGATGGTGTTCGCGGCCGAGCCGCCGGAGACCTCCACCGCCGGCCCCATCGCATCGTAGATGCCGGCCGCCCGGCCCTCGTCGATCAGCTGCATGGTGCCCTTGCGCATGCGGTGCTCGGCGAGGAAATCGTCGTCGGTGCGCGCGATCACGTCGACAATGGCGTTGCCGATGCCGAGGACGTCGTAACGGGTTGCGGCCATGAAATCCTCGCGGCGCCATGGTTCGAAGCGCCGCGCACTATAACGGCCGAATTGGTCGAGGCAATCGCGCGACCGGACGCGCGCAGTGGCGGCCCGCGCCTGCGATCTCGTCACGGCGTTCCGGCTGCGCCGCTGAGGCTTGCACCATTGCCGCCGCTCATGCCATGTGGCGGCGCGAGACGCGAGGTTTCGGCGATGGCCTTCAAGGAGCGGGTGTTTTCCGGGGTGCAGCCGACCGGCAATCTGCATCTCGGCAACTACCTCGGCGCCATCGCGCGATTCGTCGCGCTGCAGGAGGCGTATGACTGCATCTATTGCGTCGTCGATCTGCACGCGATCACGGTCTGGCAGGATCCGGCCGAGCTGCCGAAAGCGACGCGCGAAGTCACCGCCGCGTTCATCGCCTGCGGCATCGACCCGAAAAAGCACATCGTGTTCAACCAGAGCCAGGTCGCCGAGCATGCCGAGCTCGCCTGGGTGTTCAATTGCATCGCCCGCCTCGGCTGGCTCAACCGCATGACGCAATTCAAGGAGAAAGCGGGCAAGGACCGGGAGAACGCGTCGGTCGGCCTCTATGCCTATCCGAACCTGATGGCGGCCGACATCCTGGTCTACCGTGCCACCCACGTGCCGGTGGGAGAGGACCAGAAGCAGCACCTCGAGCTCTCGCGCGACATCGCGCAGAAATTCAACAACGATTTCGCCAAGTCGATCCAGGCGCATGGCTACGGCGACGCCTTCTTTCCGCAGCCGGAGCCGCTGATCCAGGGGCCGGCGACGCGCGTGATGTCGCTGCGCGACGGCACCAAGAAGATGTCGAAATCGGACCCTTCCGACCAGTCGCGCATCAACCTGACCGACGACGCCGACGCGATCGCGTTCAAGATCCGGCGGGCCAAGACCGATCCGCATCCGCTGCCGAGCGAGGAGAAGGAGCTCGAGAAGCGTCCGGAGGCGGACAACCTCGTCGGCATCTACGCCGCGCTCGCCGGCAAGGCCAAGCCGGCGGCGCTCGCCGAATTCGCCGGCGCGCAGTTCTCCACCTTCAAGGCCGCGCTGGTCGATCTTGCCGTCGCCAAGCGCGCCGCTGAAGCGGTATCCGATTCCGCCGCGCCGCCGCGGCTGCCGCCGAGCGCCGACCGGCCGCCGCCGCTCCGGTCATGCCGCACTTGTGCCGCCACCGAGCGGCGTGGCAGGATTCGCGAACATTGCGACGCAGGCATACGAGCCTGATGCGGACGCGGCCGGGCGAGCCTAGGAGGGGCGGGAGCCGATGAGCAAGAAGCGCCGCAGCTACGAGGCCGGACACTCGCCGAAATTCATGGTCGTCATCGACGACACGCCGGAATGCGACCGCGCGCTCTATTTCGCCAGTCGCCGCGCGTTGCGCATCGGCGCCACCGTGCTGATGCTGCGCGTGATCGAGACCCAGGACCGCAATCAGCAATGGCTCGGCGTCGCCGACATCATGCGCGCGGAGGCGCATGAGGAGGCGAATGCGGTCCTCGATCGTCACGCGGCGCGCTCAGCGGCCATCACCGGGGTCATGCCGCAGCGCGTGATCCGCGAAGGCGAGAAGACGCAGGAGGTCCTCAATCTGATCGAGGACGACGAGGACATCGCGATCCTGGTGCTGGCGGCCGCCACCGGCAAGGAAGGACCGGGGCCACTGGTGTCCAGCATCGGCAAGAATGCGGGCGAGTTTCCGATCCCGGTCGCTATAGTGCCGGGCCATTTGAGCGACGAGGAGCTCGATTCGATGTCGTGAGCGGTCATTGGTGGGGAGTTGAACTTCCGCCCAAAAACGCCACGTATTGTGCTAGCAGATCGATCGGTCGCCGAATCCCCGTTTCGGCGCAGGCGTTCAGGGAGCAAGCGATGTTCATCCAGACCGAGCCCACGCCGAACCCGGCCACGCTCAAGTTCCTGCCCGGACGCGCCGTGCTGGCGAGCGGAACGCTCGACATGCGCGACAAGGAGGCCGCCGCCCAGTCGCCGCTCGCCGAGCGCCTGTTCGCCATCGCGGGAATTTCCGGAGTGTTTTTCGGTTCCGATTTCATCGCCGTCACCAAGACCACCGGCGAATGGCAGCAGCTCAAGCCCGCGATCCTCGGCGCCATCATGGAGCACTTCATGTCGGGAGCGCCGATCGTGAGCGGCGCGGATGCCGCCCCGGCGGCCGGCGAGGAGTTCTTCGATGCGAAGGATTCCGAAACCGTCGCCACCATCAAGGAGCTGATCGAGGCGCGGGTACGGCCGGCAGTGGCGAACGACGGCGGCGACATCACCTTCCGCGGCTTCAAGGACGGCATCGTCTATCTCGACATGAAGGGCGCCTGCTCGGGCTGCCCCTCGTCGACCGCGACGCTCCGGCACGGCATCCAGAACCTGCTGCGCCATTACCTGCCCGACGTGGTCGAGGTCAGGCCGATGGGATAAGGGACGCCGGACGACGGATCGGCTCCTCTCCATTGTCCGGTAGCTGACGTTCGACGGCCGTCCACCATGCGCGTCCTTGCCATCGACACTGCGCTCGAGGCCTGCTCCGCCGCGTTGCTCGACACCGATCGCGGCGGGATCATCGCGAGCGAGACGCTGATGATGGCACGCGGCCACGCCGAGGCCGTCATGCCGCTGATCGCGCGGGTGATGGATTCCGCCGCCGTCGAATTCGCCGAGCTCGATCGCATTGCCGTCACCACCGGGCCGGGCAGCTTCACCGGGCTGCGGGTCGGGATCTCGGCTGCGCGCGGCATTGCGCTCGCCGCCGGAAAGCCCGCGGTCGGTCTGTCCACGCTTGCCGGCTTCGCGGCCCCGCTCATCGCCGAGGACGACAGCAGCCACGTGGCGGCGGCGATCGACGCCCGCCACGACCAGGTCTATCTGCAGGTATTCGGCCCGGGCGGGCGCACCCTGGTGGCCCCGCGCATCGCGACGCTGCGCGACGCCGTGCGCGCGGCGATGACCGGTCGCGCCCGCATCGTCGGCAATGCCGCGACCATCGTGGCGACGGCATGGCCGAAAGGGGCCGAGCAGCCGCTGCGGGTCGAGCAGCGCGGCGCGCCCGACATCGGCTGGATCGCACGGCTCGGCGCGGCCGCGGCCGACGGCTACGGGGCGCCGAAGCCGCTCTATCTGCGCGCGCCTGACGCCCAGCCGCAGGATGCCGCGCGGCTTCCGCGCCGATGATCGCGTTCGTCAGGCGCCTGTTCGCGCACGGCGAGCCGGTGCTGTCCGCGGCCGGAACGCGCGACGCCCAGGCGCTCGCCGTCCTTCATGCTGCCTCGTTCAATCGCGGCTGGAGCGAGGGCGAGTTCGAGCAGCTGCTGCTCGACCGCAACATCGTCGCCCATCGCGCCGCGCTCGGCGGCAGCCTCGCGGGGTTCATCGTGTCGCGGCTCGCCGGCGCGGAGGCCGAGATCCTGTCGGTCGCGGTCGCCGCCTCCCGGCGCGGCAGGGGAGTGGCGCGGCGATTGCTCGATCTCAATCTGCGCCGGCTCGCGGGGCTGGGCGCGCGCACCGTCTTCCTCGAAGTGGACGAGGGCAACGTGCCGGCACGGCGGCTCTATCGCCGCGCCGGGTTCCGTGAGGTCGGCCGCCGCGACGGATATTATCCGGCGACCGGCCAAGGCGCCGCCGCGCTCATTCTGCGCCGCGATCTCGGTTGACCGGAATCGATCCGTCGAGCGACGACCGATCCCGGAAACGCGATGGATTCCGACTCCCCGCCGTGCGAGCATCACCGGCATTGCGACCGAGGAGAAGCCGATGAGGACGTCGCCGCATGTGGTGCTCGCCGCCTTGTGTGGTCTCGCCCTGGCCGCCGGCTCGGCGGCGGCCCACGCGCAGTCCGCCAAGTACCCGGACCGGCCAGTCAAGATTCTCGTCGGCTTCTCCGCCGGCGGCGGCACCGACGTCGCCGCCCGAATCGTCGCGAACAAGCTGACCGAAACGCTCGGCCAGTCGGTGGTGGTGGAGAACCGGCCGGGCGCCAGCGGCATGATCGCGACCGAGGCGGTGGCGAAATCGGCCGCCGACGGCTACACGCTGATGGTGGGCAGCCAGACCACGCTCGCGGTCGCGCCGGCGCTCTACCGCAAATTCGGCATCGAGGCGTCCCGCGACTTCGTCGGCGTGGCGATGGCCGGCGTCTCCCCGCTGGCCCTGGTGGTGCATCCCTCGGTGCCGGCGCAATCGGTCAACGACCTGATCGCGCTCGCCAAGGCGAACCCCGGCACGGTCAATTTCGGATCGGGCGGGCTCGGGACCACGCCCCACATGGCGGGCGAGCTGTTTGCCATAAAGGCCGGCATCAAGATGGTGCACGTCGCCTACCGCGGGGAAGCTCCCGCCATCAACGACCTGCTGGGCGGGCAGTTGCACTTGATCTTTGCGAACCTGTCCGCGGTCATCGGCAACGTGAAGGCGGGATCGCTGCGGGCGCTGGCGGTGACCAGCGCCCAACGCGCCGCCTCCGCCCCCGATATTCCGACCGTCGCCGAGGCGGCGCTGCCCGGCTTCGAGGCGGCGACCTGGTTCGCCTTGGTCGCGCCGGCCGGGACGCCGCGCGAGATCGTGTCGCGGCTCAATTCGGAGGTGACGCGGCTCGTCGCGCAGCCCGACGTGCAGCAGCGGTTCGCCGACCTCGGGATGACCATCGACGCCGGCACCCCCGATCAACTCGACGCCTACGTCAAATCCGAGATCGGCAAGTGGGCGCAGGTCATCAAGGACGCCGACATCCACGCCCCGGAATAGCGAATAAGGCGCGCCGCACCCATTTTCTTTTGGCGGCAAACCCGGTAAGAACGAGGCGACGGCGCGCGGCGCCGGATTTGCCAGCTGCGTCAATGAGTTGAAAAAGTTCCAGGCGGCGCGGCCCGCCCGGACGCGGAACCCGACCCGACCGGCATGAACGGAGCGCGCAAAGTCCACATCAGGTCCTTCGGCTGCCAGATGAACGTCTACGATTCCCATCGTATGGCGGACACGCTCGCGCCCGAAGGCTACGCCGAGACCGCGCGCGCCGAGGACGCCGATCTCGTCATCCTCAACACCTGCCACATCCGCGAGAAGGCGGCGGAGAAGGTCTATTCCGAGCTCGGCCGCATCCGCGCGCTCAAGCGGGCGGCCGCGCGCGAAGGCCGCCGGCTGACCGTCGTGGTGGCGGGGTGCGTCGCCCAGGCCGAGGGCGAGGAAATCATCCGCCGCGCGCCCGCGGTCGACCTCGTGGTCGGGCCGCAGAGCTATCACCGCCTGCCCCGCCTGCTCGAGCGCGCCGAGCGCGAGGGCGCCGTGGTCGACACCGACTTTCCGGTCGAGGACAAGTTCGATGTGCTGCGGCCTCCGAGCCGGGAGGCGACGCGCGCGCGCGGCGTATCCGCCTTCGTCACCGTGCAGGAAGGCTGCGACAAGTTCTGCACGTTCTGCGTCGTGCCGTATACGCGCGGCGCCGAGGCGTCGCGGCCGGTCGCCAAGATCGTCGAGGAGGTCGCGCGGTTGGCCGACGCCGGCGTGCGCGAGGTCACGCTGATCGGCCAGAACGTCAACGCCTATCACGGCGACGGACCCGACGGCCGGCCGTGGACGCTCGGACGCCTGCTCGCGCGCATCGCCGAGCTGCCGGGGATCGCGCGGCTGCGCTACACCACCAGCCATCCCTGCGACATGGAGGCGAGCCTGATCGCGGCGCATCGCGACCTTCCGAGCCTGATGCCCTACCTGCATCTGCCGGTGCAATCGGGCTCCGACCGCGTGCTCGCCGCCATGAACCGCCGGCACACGCGCGCGGACTACCTCGGCGCCGTCGCGCGGGTGCGCGCGGCGCGGGCGGACATGGCGTTCTCCTCCGATTTCATCGTTGGCTTTCCCGGCGAGAGCGAGGACGATTTTCGCCGAACGCTCTCGCTGGTGGACGAGGTCGGCTACGCCGGCGCGTTCACGTTCAAATATTCAGCGCGGCCGGGAACCCCGGCGGCGGACAGGCCGGACCAGATTTCGGAGGATGTGAAGTCGGAGCGGCTCTACCGCCTGCAGGCGGCCGTCGACCGCCGGCAGGCCGAGTTCAATGCGCGATGCCGCGGCCGCAGCTTCGACGTGCTGTTCGAGAAGCCCGGCCGTCATCTTGGCCAGATCGTCGGCCGCTCCCCATATCTACAGCCGGTTCAGGTCATGGCGCCGACGCAGATGATCGGCGAGGTCGCGACGGTGCGGATCACCGAGGTCGGCGCCAACAGCCTGTTCGGCGCCCGCGTGCCGGCGCCGATGGAGAACCGCCGGGGAGCGCCGTCGGGCGCGCAATCGATGCTGGTGGAGGGCTGAATCCGTTGCGCTCGCCTCGATCGGACAACGGCTCGCTCCTTGATTCACGGACCGTCGCCGGCGACCCTGCCGCCACCCGTGCCGACACGGTCGAGAACGACACGACGCAAGTCGTGCTCGCCTTCGACGACAACCGGCTCGCCTCCCTGCTGTTCGGACAATACGGGCAGAACCTCGCGCTGATCGAGCGCCGTCTCGGCGTGGTCGCCGACCAGCGCGGCAATCACGTGACGGTCGCGGGATCGCGCGACGGCGTCGAGCAGACGCGCCGCGTGCTCGAAGGACTCTACGAACGGCTCAAGCGCGGCGACGACCTCGTATCCGGCGACGTCGAAGGCGCGATCCGCCTGGCGATCGCGCAGGGCTCCCTGTTCGACTACGACGCCGCGACCGCGCGACCGAGCTTTGAGGAGATCAACCTGCGCAAGCGGCCGGTGCGCGCCCGCACCGCCGCGCAGGACGCCTATATCCGGGCGCTGCGCCGCTACGCGCTGGTCTTCGGCACCGGCCCCGCCGGCACCGGCAAGACCTGGCTCGCGGTCGCCCACGCCGTCCAGCTGTTCGAGCGCAAGGAGGTCGACCGTATCATTCTGTCGCGCCCGGCGGTCGAGGCCGGCGAGCGGCTGGGATTCCTGCCCGGCGACATGCGCGAGAAGGTCGATCCTTACCTGCGGCCGATCTACGACGCGCTCTACGACCTGATGGACGCGCGCATCGCCGAGCGCGCGCTGCAGACCGGCGAGATCGAGATCGCGCCGCTCGCCTTCATGCGTGGGCGCACGCTGTCGAACGCGGTCGTCATCCTCGACGAGGCGCAGAACACGACCTCGATGCAGATGAAGATGTTCCTCACCCGGCTGGGCGAGAACAGCCGCATGATCGTCACCGGCGACCCGAGCCAGGTCGATCTGCCGCCGGGACAGACCTCCGGTCTTGCGGAAGCGACGCGTCTGCTCAAGAACGTCGAGGGCATCGGCCACGTGTCCTACACCGCCGAGGACGTGATCCGCCACGAGCTGGTGGCGCGCATCGTCGCCGCCTACGACAAGGCCGCGCTCAAGACGGCGAAGGCACGTGACGGCCTGCCGCACGAAAGCTCTGCGCGCGAGAGCAAGGAATGAGCGCTCCCGCTCCTTCGACTTGGCCACGCCGGCGCGAAAGGACGATCGCCGCCCGCAAGCGCCGCTCGACCCTGCCGGCGCGGCGGCGAGCGACGCCTCCGCGGATCGAGATCGTGGTCGCGTCCCCGCGCTGGAACGCGAAGCGCAGCGCCCGGGCGGCGTTGCGCCGCGCGATCGCCGCCGCCGCGGCGGCGGTCTCGCTTGCCGACGGCGAGCTGGCCGTCGTGCTGACGGACGACGCGGCGATGCGGACCCTCAACCGCGCCTGGCGCAGCAAGGACACGCCGACCAACGTGCTCTCGTTCCCGGCCGAAGGAAACGCGCCTGTGCGGAACCTTCGGACGCCCGGCACGCGGCAAACCCGCCCGCGGCCTCGCCTGCTCGGCGACATCGTGATCGCCTACGAGACCGCCGACCGCGAAGCGCGCGCCGAGCGCAAACCCTTCTCGCATCACCTGGCGCATCTCGCGGTGCACGGATTCCTCCATCTCGCCGGCTATGATCACGAGGCCGACGACGAGGCGGACGTCATGGAAAGACTCGAATCCGCGATCCTCGCCCGGCTCGATGTGCCCGATCCCTATCTCGCACGCAGCGCCGGGGGCTAACGCGCATCGCGATGCCTGAACCCGATCCACCCGGTTCGAGCGAGCCTGCCGCGGGCGCGCCGCGCAATCTGCCCGTGCCGGTGCCGCTACCGGGGGCGACGGCGCGGGAGAACGGCGAGGGCTGGTTCGCGCGAGCGCTGCGGACGATCTTCGGCTGGAAACCGAGCACCACCCGCGCCGACCTCAAGGACGCGCTGGAAACGCCGGCCGCCGAATTCGGCTTCTCGCCGACCGAACGCACGATGCTCCGGAATATCCTCGGGCTGCGCGAGCGGCGGATCGTCGACGTCATGGTGCCGCGCGCCGATATCATCGCGGTGCGGCAGGACATCGTGCTCGGCGAGCTGATGAAGATATTCGAGAGCGCCGGCCACTCGCGCATGGTCGTCTACGACGAGACCCTCGACGACGCCGTCGGCATGGTTCACATCCGCGACCTGGTCGCGTTCATGACGGTGCGCGCCGCCGCCGCCGCGAAAGCCAACACGCGGCGCAAGAAGCCGTTTCCCGCCGGCCTCGACCTCAAGGCGGTCGATCTGTCGATGCCGCTGTCGACGGCCAAGATCGTCCGTGAAATTCTCTATGCCCCGCCGTCGATGCCGGTGCTCGACCTCCTCGCCAAGATGCAGACGACCCGCATCCATCTGGCGTTGGTGGTCGACGAATATGGCGGGGCCGACGGCGTCGTCTCGATCGAGGACATCGTCGAGCAGATCGTGGGCGAGATCGCGGACGAGCACGACGAGGACACGCCGCCGGGCGTGGTTCGCCAGGCCGACGGCTCGTTTCTCGCCGATGCGCGCGCCGGCCTCGGCGATCTCGCTGCGATCGTGGGCGCCGAATTCGACGTCGGCGAGATCGCCAACGAGGTCAACACGCTCGCCGGCTATGTCGCGACCCGGATCGGCCGCGTGCCGGTGCGCGGCGAGCTGGTCCCCGGTCCCGGGCCATTCGAGCTCGAAATCCTCGACGCCGATCCGCGCCGCGTGAAGAAGCTGCGCATCTATCGCGGCCTCGACCGCCAGAACGGCAAAGGCCGCCCGGGCGAACGGCGCGACGCCGCCACCGCGCCGAGCGCGCCCTCCGAGCCGCCGGCCGCCGGCGACGAATCGGTTAAGCTTTCCCCCGATTCAGCAGCATCGAATTCCGCACGCCGGCCGTGACGCTGACCCGCTTCGCCCATACGATCGTGCTGGCCTGGGGATGGCGGCGCAACCTGGTCGCACTGCTTGCCGGGGCGGCGACGGCGCTGGCGCTGGCGCCGATCGATCTCTGGCCCGCCCCTTTCGTCACCTTTCCGATCCTGGTCTGGCTGGTCGACGGCGCCGCGGCCGGCCGCTTCGGGGGGGTGCTCGCGGCAGCCACGGCCGGCTGGTGGTTCGGCTTCGGCTATTTTCTCGCCGGCCTCTATTGGGTCGGCAATGCGTTCCTGGTCGATGCCAAGATCTTCGGATGGCTGCTGCCGTTCGCGGTCATCGCGTTGCCGGCGGGGATGGCGATCTACACCGGCATCGGCCTCGCGCTCGCCCGCCTGATCTGGACGCGCGGCCCGAAACGCCTGCTGGCGCTCGCCGTCGCCCTCACGCTGGCGGAGTGGCTGCGCGGGCACCTGTTCAGCGGCTTTCCCTGGAACGCCTTCGGCTATGCGCTGATCTCGCCGCCCTGGCTCGCGCAGGGGGCGGCGCTCATCGGCATCTGGGGACTGACCTTGCTCGCGGTTGCGGTCTATGCATCACCCGCCGTGCTCGCCGACGACCGTGCCGATACCAGGCGGCCCTGGCTCGCTCCGGCGCTCAGCGCCCTCGTGATCGCGGCGCTTGCCGGCTACGGGGCGCTACGCCTCGCCCGCACGCCCGCGAGCTTCGTCGAGGGCGTGCGCCTTCGCATCATGCAGCCCAACCTGCAGCAGGACCAGAAGTTCAATTATTCTCAGAAGCAGGCGGTGATGAGCCGGTACCTCGCGCTGTCGGATCGCGCCACCGGTCCGCAATCGACCGGCGTGCGCGACGTCACCCATCTGATCTGGCCGGAATCCGCGTTCCCGTTCTTCCTCACGCGCGAGGCCGATGCGCTCGCCCAGATCGCGGCGCTGCTGCCGCCGGGCGCGGTTTTGATCACCGGCGCGATCCGGCCGCCCGAGACCGGCGCCAACGCGGTGGTCACGCGCGCCTACAATTCCATCTACGTGATCGACCACCGCGGATCGATTCTGTCGGTCTACGACAAGGTCCACCTGGTGCCGTTCGGCGAATACCTGCCGTTCCAGGCTTCGCTCGAACGGCTCGGTCTGATGCAGCTCACCAAGGTGCGCGGCGGCTTCATCCCCGGCGATCGGCGCCGCAACCAGCACGTCCCGGGAGCGCCCGATTTTCTGCCGCTCATCTGCTACGAGATCATTTTTCCAGGCGACGCGGTGCCGCGCAGCGAGCGCCCGGGCTGGCTCTACGACCATGTCGGACGCTATCTCGGCTGGCCGTTCGTCGCCGGCAGCGGCGAGCGGCCGGGCTGGCTGCTCAATCTCACCAACGACGGATGGTTCGGAATCAGCACCGGCCCCCATCAGCACTTTCAGCAGGCGCGGATCAGGGCCATCGAGGAGGGGCTTCCGCTGGTGCGGGCGGCCAATACCGGGATTTCGGCGGTAGTCGATCCGCTCGGACGCGTCGTCAGTTCGCTCCCGCTGGGGACCGAAGGGGTGCTCGATGTACCGCTGCCGCAGGCCATCGCGCCCACGCTCTATGCCCGCACCGGGGACGCCCCGGTGGGCGGGCTCGCCTGCATCGCCTTGGTGTGGTTGATCCGCGAGCGCCGGCGCCGACCGGGTATCGCACAGAAATTTTGAGGGTTTGACCTGGAGAGGCGAGCAAATCTGGGGCAAGCACAACCGATCAAAATTGCTGTTTAAACCAGATCAATGCCAGTGCATGACTACGCACATTCAATCAAAGGTCGCAGTTCGCCAATTCCGTTACAACTTTCAGCGAATACACTGCGATCGAGACCAGCGACAAATTGCTTTTTCCAATCAAATGTCTAGTATATATTTTCAGTTACGCTCGTATTTCACCGATGTTTTTCGCCACTAGCCTTTAAAACCGGAATACGATTGAGTTCCATACGCGCAACCGAGATCATCACGACGGACAACAGCTGTATAGGAGACTGTTATGGCTGCCAAGAAGGCCCCGAACCCCATCGACAAGCACGTCGGCAGCCGGGTGCGCATGCGCCGCATGATGCTCTCCATGAGCCAGGAGAAGCTCGGCGATGCCCTGGGCCTGACCTTCCAGCAGGTGCAGAAATACGAGAAGGGCACGAACCGCATCGGAGCGAGCCGGCTGCAGCAGATCTCCCACATCCTGCAGGTGCCGGTGGCATTCTTCTTCGAGGGCGCACCCAACCTCCATGGGTCGGGCGACGGAATGAGGGAGGCGCCCTCGCCCGCCTACGTGTCGGATTTCCTCGCTACCTCCGAAGGGCTCTCGCTGACCAAGGCCTTCATGCGGATCAAGGAGCCGAAGCTGCGGCGCCGCATCGTCGATCTCGTCGAGGAGATCGCCGGCGAGGACGACGATTGAGCCGGACCGCCGGCCGCCGGTGACGGCCGAAAGACGGCGCTCATCCCGCCGGCGTTCCCCGTCGTCCCACCTCTTCGCCCACATCTTGACCCGGTTCGGGGACGCTGCAAGAACGCTCCCGAGGAAGTAGCATCCGGCTTCGGCCCGGACAGCGCGTCGCGACGATTGCCGCGTGCCGGTTGCGATTGGTCCTGCGAGGGGAGGGTCTTCAGTGCCGCACGCGAACTATCTGTTCACCAGCGAATCCGTTTCCGAGGGTCATCCCGACAAGGTCTGCGACCAGATCTCGGACGCGATCCTCGACGCGTTCATCGAGAACGACATCAAGCTCGGCATCGCCGACGACAGCCTGGTGAACACGCGGCTCGGCTGCGAGACGCTCTGCACCACCAACAAGATCGTCATCGCCGGCGAGGGTCGGGGTCAAGCACCGCTGTTCACGAAATACGGCGACCACGCGGTGATCAATCGCGAGATGATCACCGCGATCGCGCGCGGCGTGGTGCGCGACATCGGTTACGACCAGAACGGATTCTCCTACCACGGCGCCGACATCGAAGTGCTGCTGCACGGCCAGTCGCCCGACATCGCCATGGGGGTCGACGCCAAAAAGAAGAAGGGCGAGGAGCAGGAAGGCGCCGGCGATCAGGGCATGATGTTCGGCTTCGCCTGCACCGAAAGCGAGGTCTACGAGAAGGGCTCGTTCATGCCGGCCCCGATCTTTTTCGCGCACAAGATCCTCAAGGTGTTGTCGGACAAGCGCCGCTCCAAGCAGCTGTTCGACCTGCAGCCCGACGCCAAGAGCCAGGTGACGGTGCAATACGTCGACGGCAAGCCGGTCGGCTGCACCAAGGTCGTGGTATCGACGCAGCACAACGCCGCGACCCGCAACGGCAAGAAATATTCACCGGCGATGGTGAAGGACCTGATCGGCGACGCCGTCGCCTCCGCGCTGCCCGACGGCTGGATGCCGAAGCGAGCCGCGGACTTTCTGGTCAACCCGACCGGCAATTTCGTCGTCGGCGGCCCGGACGGCGATTGCGGGCTCACCGGCCGCAAGATCATCGTCGACACCTACGGTGGCTATGCGCCGCACGGCGGCGGCGCCTTTTCCGGCAAGGACCCGACCAAGGTCGACCGCTCGGCGGCCTATGCCGCGCGCTATCTCGCCAAGAACGTGGTCGCCGCCGGCATCGCCGACCGCTGCACCATCCAGATCGCCTACGCGATCGGCGTCGCCGATCCGATGTCGCTGCTGGTCGATACCCACGGCACCGGCAAGGTCGCCGAGAAGAAGCTCGAACGGGCGCTGCCCGAGATCTTCCGGCTCACGCCGACCAACATCCGCCGCACGCTCAAGCTCAGCCGGCCAATCTATCGCCGCACCGCCGCCTATGGCCATTTCGGTCGCGCGCCGGACAAGGACGGCGGCTTCTCATGGGAGAAGACCGACTTGGTGAAGGACATCATCGGCGCGGTCGGCTGATCCCGGTCGACGCGGCGACGCGACGCGTTCAACATGGCGGTCGGTAAGACCGCCATGCCCGTCTCCGACCCGACCGACGCTCGGCGCGGCGCCTTTTTCGGGCGCCGTAAAGGTCATGCATTGCGGCCGCGCCAAGCGGCCCTGATGGAGACGCTGCTGCCGAAGCTTGCCGTCGATCTCGGCGCGCCCGCTCCGGCCGGCCTCCCCGCCCTGTTCCCCATCGCCGTCGACGAGATCCGCCTCGAAATCGGCTTCGGCGGCGGCGAGCACATGATCGCGCAAGCCGGGCAATGTCCGCAAATCGGCTTCATCGGCGTCGAGCCTTTCGTGAACGGGATGGCCAAGGCGCTTGCCGCGATCGAAGCGAATGAGCTGCGCAACGTTCGGCTTCACTTCGGGGATGCAACGTTCCTGCTCGAGTGGCTGCCGCCGGCCTCGCTGGCGCGCGTCGACCTGATCTATCCCGATCCTTGGCCGAAGCGGCGGCACTGGAAACGTCGCTTCGTCCAGGACCGCAGCGTCGCCGAGATCGCGCGCATCTTGCGGCCCGGCGGCGAGTTCCGCTTCGCCACCGACATTGCCGATTACGCCGCCTGGACGCTCCTTCGCCTCATCCGATCGCCCGCTTTCGCTTGGACCGCGGAGCGTGCCGACGATTGGCGGCATCCCTGGCCGGGCTTTACGCGCACGCGTTACGAGGCCAAGGCCGAGCGCGAGGGGCGCGTGCCGTGCTATCTGATCTTCCGCCGGATCGACGATGCCGCGGCGAGGGCCGAGAGCTCGCGCACATTTCAGGAGCGGGCTTCCCGGCCATGATCCCGTGCGGGCCGCAAATGCGCCCGGCAGAAAAACCGGCCGCCTACCCGTTGCGTCGCCCGTCGTGGGTCGTGCTTCGTCCGCCCTCCGTCGTGCGCGCCTGCCAAAACCGCATCACGCGCTGCGCCGTGGTCGGCGACAGCCGTTCGAAATTCGCAAAGGCGGTATCGAGACCCTGGCTCGACGTGCCCTTGCCGCCCGCCCGCGCCATGATGATCGCTTTCGCGGTCGGCCATCCCCAGCCCGCCGACTTGCAGAGGATGAGGATCGGATCGGGCCGCTCGCCGCCCATCAGCCGATCCACCACCTCGATCGGCACGGCGCAAAGGCACGCCAGTGCCGCGATCGTCTCCTCGTATCTCGACTTCTTGGCGTAGTCGACGAGGGCGGCTTCGGTGAGCCCGCCCTCCCGCTGCAACGCCTCGACCGCGCGCCGGGCAACCGAGTAATCGCGCGGCGGCGCGGTCGCGCCCACCTCGTCCGAGATCTTCGCCAGCACGCGCCGGATTTCGGAGCGCACTTCCGGCCTCGCCCCGGCGAACAGCCGCTGCTGGACCACTTCCGTGGCCTTGAGCAGGAGGTCGCGAAACAGCCGCGGCGGAAGGTCCGGACGCGATCCGACCTTCTCGGCCAGCGCGCCGTCCTTTTCCGCCCGGCCGACCAGCGCGCAGAAGCCGCCATCGGACAACCGCGCGCCGCGATTGTCGGCGACGCGGTGCATGACCTCGCGATCGCCGCGGCGCACCAGGACGTCGGTCACCGGCTCGGCGATCCCGGCCCGCCCGGAAATGGCGAGCAAATGCGCCTGACTCTTGGTCTCGGCGATGTCGACGAGATCGGCATCGCTGAGCCGCGGCGATTCCTCGAGAACCGGGCCCGCGACCGCGATGTCGTCGTCGTGCGCAAGCCGGCGCACCACCTCGAGCGGCGCATTCCCGAGCGGCGCGAGGCGATGGGACAGCTCGGCGCAGGCCTTGGCCTCGATCTCGGCGAGCAGGCGGCTGAACACGTCGTCGAACAGCCGCACGTGATCCTCGTTGAATCGGCTCGCTCCGTCGAGAAAAAGCGCGGTGATGCGTCTGAGCGTCTCGGCCCGCCGCTCGGGCGAGCCGTGCTGGAGCACCTCTTCGAGTTCCGGGATGAACGAGACGGGAGCAGCCATTTCAGGGTCCAAAAAACGCCGAACGCGACTTTTCCGATTGCGCGGCAGGCAAGGCCGGCCGCCCACGCTAAAAGAGGAATCTGAAGGAACGGTTAGTTAATTGCCGGTTAGCGGGGCGGACCTGACGGCGTTTTCGACCGGCACGTCCGAGGTGGATCGAGCGCTCGACACCCGACCGATCGACCCGCTGATCGACCACCGATCGACTACCGATCGACTACCGATCGACTACCGATCGACTACCGATCGACCCTTGCGCCCACCGCGTAAATCGCTATATTCGATCCGTCCAGCTTTTGGATATCTCATAACGATCGGATACGATCCGATCGGTTTTTGAGAGTGGGTTCCGCCGGGGCCCGCTCTTTTTTGTTACCGGAATCGGACCGAGAGAAACCGCATCGGCGACCCGCTCGGGACCGAGACTTAAGGCAGAAGTTCAGCGCCGACGAACACGCGAATGACGCCAGCTATCGACGTGCTTCAAGCCGATACCGAGCCGCGCCTCATCGCGGAGCAGGGCGTCGCGGCCCGCGTGGCCGCGATCGTCGAGCCCGTCCTCGGCGGCATGGGTTACCGCCTAGTCCGGGTGAAGATTTCGGGGCTCGACGGCTGCACCCTCCAGATCATGGCCGAGCGGGCGGATGGGACGATGACGGTCGAGGACTGCGAGGCGGTCTCGCGGGCGCTCTCGCCGGTGCTCGACGTGGCCGATCCGATCGAGCGCGCCTATCGGCTTGAAGTGTCGTCGCCGGGCCTCGACCGGCCGCTGGTGCGGCGCTCGGATTTCGAACGATTTGCGGGCCACCAGGTCAAGATCGAGCTCGCGACCGCGATCGACGGACGGCGGCGCTTCCGTGGCCTGCTGCTGGGCGTTGACGGCGATCGTGCCCGCCTGCGCGGCGACGATGCCGCCTCCGGCGAGGCGACCGAGGTGTCGCTTCCAATCGAGGACATGGCCGAGGCCAGGCTCGTCCTCACCGATGCGCTCATCGCCGAATCGCTCAGGCGCGGCAAGGCCGCGGAGCGCGCCGCGCGCCGCGCCGATGACGCGGAGCGTCCGTCTTCCGCCCCACCCCAGCATTTCCAGCCCCGGCCGAGCGATCGCCGGGCGCCGAACGAAGGAGAGTGACCGATGGCCGTCAGCGCCAACCGGCTCGAGCTGCTGCAGATCGCCGACGCGGTCGCGCGCGAGAAATCGATCGACCGCGGCATCGTCATCGCCGCCATGGAAGATGCTATCCAGAAGGCGGCGCGCTCGCGCTACGGCAGCGAGACGGAAGTTCGCGCCGAGATCAATCCGAAGACCGGCGAAATGCGCCTGTCGCGCCTGTTGCTGGTGGTCGACCTCGTCGAAAACGACTCGACGCAGATTTCGGTCGAGGACGCCAAGAAGCGCAATCCGGCCGCCCAGATCGGCGACTATATCGCCGAGCCCCTGCCGCCGCTCGAATATGGCCGCATCGCCGCCCAGTCGGCGAAGCAGGTGATCGTGCAGAAGGTGCGCGAGGCCGAGCGCGACCGGCAGTACCAGGAATACAAGGATCGCATCGGCGACATCGTCAACGGCATCGTCAAGCGGGTCGAATACGGCAACGTGGTGGTCGACCTCGGCCGCGGCGAGGCGATCGTGCGCCGCGATGAAATGCTGCCGCGGGAGACGTTCCGCAACGGCGACCGCATCCGCGCCTTCATCTACGACGTGCGGCGCGAACCGCGCGGGCCGCAGATCTTTCTCTCGCGCACGCACCCCCAATTCATGGCCAAGCTGTTCGCGCAGGAGGTCCCGGAAATCTACGACGGCATCGTCGAGGTCAAGGCGGTGGCGCGCGACCCCGGCTCGCGCGCGAAGATCGCGGTGATCTCGCGCGACTCCTCGGTCGATCCGGTCGGCGCCTGCGTCGGCATGCGCGGCTCCCGCGTGCAAGCGGTCGTCAACGAGCTGCAAGGGGAGAAGATCGACATCATCCCGTGGACGGCGGACCCCGCCAACTTCGTGGTCAATGCGCTCGCCCCCGCCGAGGTCGCCAAGGTCGTGCTCGACGAGGACCGCCACCGCATGGAGGTGGTCGTTCCCGACCAGCAGCTTTCGCTTGCCATCGGCCGGCGCGGCAGGCCGAGTTCGAGAAACGCACCCGGCTGTTCATCGACGCGCTCAACCTCGACGAGGTGGTCGGCCAGCTGCTCGCGTCGGAAGGTTTCACCTCGGTCGAGGAGCTCGCCATGGTCGACGAGAAGGAGCTCGCCGGCATCGAAGGCTTCGACGAGGACACCGCGCGCGAATTGCAGGCGCGCGCCCGCGATTATCTCGGGCAGCAGGAGGCCGAGCTCGACGCCAAGCGCCAGGAGCTCGGCGTCGAGGACGCGCTCAAGGAGATCCCCGGCGTCACCACCGCCATGCTGGTGAAGCTGGGCGAGAACGAGGTCAAGACGGTCGAGGATCTGGCGGGCTGCGCCACCGACGATCTGTTGGGCTGGAGCGAGCGCAAGGACGGCGAGACGATCCACAATCCCGGCTTCCTCGACGAATTCGATCTGTCGCGCGACGAGGCCGAGTCGCTGATCATGCAGGCGCGCGTCAAGGCCGGCTGGATCAAGGAGGAGGATTTGGCGCCCCCGCCCGCCGAGGAGATTGCGGTCGAGGCCACCACCGCGCCGACCTGAGAACGTCGAGAATGAGGACGCATGCCGATTGGAACGCGCGATGACGGACTCGACGCCGGGCCGCGCAAGAGCGCGCCCGGGACGGAACGGTTTTGCGCCGCGACCGGCGAGGTGAAGCCGGTCGACGCGATGATCCGCTTCGTCGTCGGCCCCGACGGCGCGCCGGTCCCCGACCTCAAGCGGCGGCTCCCTGGCCGCGGCATCTGGATCACGGCGACGCGGCAGGCGCTGGCGGCCGCGATCGCGCGCAAGGCGTTTGCGCGCGGCTTCCGGCGGGACGTTCGGGTCGCGCCCGATCTCGTGGCGGTGACCGAGCGGCTGCTCGAGCAGGCCGCGCTCGACGCGCTCGCGATGTCGCACAAGGCGGGCAAGGTCGCGGTCGGCTTCGCCAAGGTCGAGACCGCGCTCGTGCGCGGCCGGGTGGCGGCCCTGCTCAATGCCGCCGATGCCGCCCCCGATGGAAGGAGAAAGCTCGCCGGGGTGCTGCGCCAGCGGGAGGACGCGGCCCGGATCGCCGTCGTCGACGCCTTCAGCTCGGCGCAATTGGATTTGGCATTGGGACGGTCAAATGTGATACATGCAGCCCTGCTTGCCGGTCCCGAAAGCGAGACCTTCCTGGCGCGCACGGCGCGCCTTGACTGTTTCCGGGCCGGCTCCATGTCGGGGGTGCCCGGCATGGGCAAACATCGCGTCCCCGAAGCGGCCAAGGCCGAATTGCGGCGCGACGACGGGAACCACGGCGGAATGCCGGAGAATTGAGATTGGAATGGCTGAAACGACGGAAAAGACTGGCGAAAAGAAGCTGAGCGTCGCCCCCAGCAAGCCGTTGAGCCTGAAGGGCCGCGGCGTCGAGCAGGGCGTCGTGCGCCAGAGCTTCAGCCATGGCCGCACCAAGGCGGTCGTCGTCGAGAAGGTGAAAAGCCGGGTACCGACGCGGGCGAAGGCCGAGACGGCCGCCCCGGCGGCCACGGCCAAGCGACCCGCGGCCGGCAAGGCCGCGGCGGCCGCGGCGACCGCCGCGCCGAGCCCGGTTCCGGCCGCCCCCCCGCCCAAGCCGACCGGCGGCCTGGTGCTGCGCAGCCTGACCGAGGAGGAGCAGAAAGCGCGCGTCCATGCCCTCAACGATGCCCGGCTGCGCGAGGCGGAAGAGCGCAAGATCGCGGAAGAGGAAGCGTTCATTCGCAAGTCGCGGGAGGCCGCGGAGCGTGCCGAGCGCGAGGCCGCCGAGGCGCGCAAGGCCGACGAGGACAAGCGCCGCAAGCAGGAGCTTGAGACCAAGGTCAAGGCCGAGCAGGAAGCGAAGAAGCGCTTCGGCGAGGATACCGCGGCGCGATCGGCGGCCGCGCGGCCGGCGCTCGAGCCCGACGAGGACGAGGCCCCGCGCCCCCGCCGCGGCAGCGCCGGCGCCGCGCGCCCGGCACCGGCGCCCAAGCCCGCTCGCGGCGGCGCCCAGAAGAATCGCGGACGGCTCACGCTGGTGACCGCGCTCAGCGCCGACGAGGAGCGCGAGCGCTCGGTCGCAGCCTTCCGCCGGCGCGTGCAACGGCTCAAGGGTCACGCCGCCGACGAGCCGAAGGAAAAGCTCGTCCGCGAGGTCACCATTCCGGAAACCATCACCATCCAAGAGCTCGCCAACCGCATGGCCGAGCGCTCGGTCGACGTGATCAAGCTGTTGATGAAGCAGGGTCACATGGCCCAGATCAACGATGTGATCGACGCCGATACCGCCCAGCTCCTGGCCGAGGAATTGGGCCATTCCGTCAGGCGCGTAGCGGAGTCCGACGTGGAAGAAGGCCTGTTCGACATCGCCGACGATCCGGCCGCGCTGGTTCCGCGTCCGCCGATCGTGACCGTCATGGGACACGTCGACCACGGCAAGACTTCGCTGCTCGACGCCATCCGGTCGACCGAGGTGGCGGCGGGGGAAGCCGGAGGCATCACCCAGCACATCGGCGCCTACCGGGTGACGGCGCCCTCCGGCAACAAGATCACCTTCATCGACACTCCGGGCCACGCCGCCTTCACCGCCATGCGCGCGCGCGGCGCCAAGGTGACCGACGTCGTCGTGCTGGTGGTCGCCGCCGACGACGGCGTCATGCCGCAGACGGTCGAGGCGATCCACCATGCCAAGGCCGCCAAGGTACCGATGATCGTCGCGATCAACAAGATCGACCGGCCGGACGCCAAGCCGGAGCGGGTGCGCACCGAGCTGCTGCAGCACGAGGTCCAGGTCGAATCGCTCGGCGGCGACGTGCTCGACGTCGAGGTGTCGGCGACCAAGCGGACCAACATCGACAAGCTGCTCGAGACGATCGGGCTGCAGGCCGAAATTCTCGATCTCAGGGCCAATCCGGACCGGCCGGCCGAGGGCACCGTCATCGAGGCCAAGCTCGACCGCGGGCGCGGCCCGGTCGCCACCGTGCTGGTGCAGCGCGGCACCCTGCGCGGCGGCGATGTCGTCGTCGCCGGCGCCGAATGGGGCCGCGTGCGCGCGCTGGTCTCGGACACCGGCGCGCCGGTGGAGACCGCCGGCCCCTCGACTCCGGTCGAGGTGCTCGGCTTCAACGGCACGCCCGAGGCCGGCGACCGCCTGGCGGTGGTGGACAACGAGGCGCGCGCCCGCGAGGTCACCGCCTACCGCGCGCGGCAGAAGCGCGAGAAGGTCGCCGCGCGCGCAACCGGCATGCGCGGCTCGCTCGAGCAGATGATGAGCCAGCTCAAGACCGCCGGGCGCAAGGAATTCCCGCTGCTCGTGAAGGCCGACGTGCAGGGCTCGCTCGAAGCCATCATCGGCGCGCTCGACGCGCTCGGCACCAGCGAGGTCACCGC
>WNFA01004117.1_pt1 | contig 23580 bp, 16 predicted proteins | sample 5400481 | NCBI WGS metagenome assembly WNFA01 (sample SAMN13153340, study PRJNA577476) | soil metagenome | isolation source: 120 cm saprolite under Douglas fir tree site 2 hole 1 replicate 2 | place: USA:California | collected 2015-04-18 | reverse complement strand
CCGGTGGGAAATTCCAGTAGTAGTTGGAGTGTACGCCGGCGATAACGCCTTCCGGGTGGTCGTTGCCGATCGCCTGCGGAGCGACCCCAAACGCCAACGTGCTGGCGAACTTCATCTTCTCGAACAGCCCGTAGCCCAACGCCTGCTTGTAGAAGGCGATGTAGTCGCCGCCCCAGACGGACGACATCAGCAAGTCGGGCTTGGCGGAAATCGTCTTCGTGATGTGCGCGATGAAATCGGCGGTGCCCAGCTTCGGCCACGCCTCAGAAACGACCTCGGTGCCCGGGAGCAACTTGCTGATGGCAATGCGGAAGTGGTCAAAGGCGTTGCGGCCGTAGGAGTAGTCCGGGTTGATGTACGCGATTTTCCGCACCTCCGGCCAGGTCGCAGCTGTCGCGATCGCGCAGGTGACGCCGTCCGCCGACTGGATGTTGGTGACGCGGAAGACGTACTTGGGATTCGGCACGGCTTTGTCAAAGAGGAAGTCGGTGCACCCGTCCACAAAGAGCGTGAGGACCTTCAGATCCTCGGCCACCGGGCCGATCGCCGGCGTGTTGCTGCTCGACGTGATCCCCGTAAAGGCATCGATCTTCCCCTCGAGCTTCATCCGTTTGAACTCTTTCACGTTCGCGTCCGTGCCCGCATTTTCGTCGGCGGTGATGGTCTCAATCAACCGCTTGCCGAGCAACCCGCCCTCGGCGTTGATCTCCTCGGCGGCCAGCGTGTGCCCCTTGAGCATCGGGGCGCCGAGTACAGCCGCCGGGCCCGATTGGAAGGTCATGTGGCCGATCTTGTAAGCTGTGGTGGGGATCTTCCCCTGCGCGGGAGCCTGTGCCTCGGCAGGTGGCGGGAGCACCGTACTGGCGAGTCCGCCGATGGTGGCTGCGCCAACGGTCACGCCCAGTCCCTTGAGAAAATCTCGACGATTGACTTCACGGTCAGGCATCGTTTTGTCTCCTCCTTGCTAAAGAATCCGCGCCCAGCCTGAGTGTGTTCGGGCCTGCGCACATCCCGTCCGGCCGTTTGTGCCTCCCTTCCTCCTCTGGTCGCCCGGGATGAGAACTATCAGGCCGCTTCTGCACCTGGTGGAGTCATCCCTCCCCCCGAGGCTTGTCCCTGGTCCTGGCTCGCGGGTTCCGTATAATGGGGTCACGATGATCCCCGCCGCCCTCATCGCCCACCTGCAGAAGATCGTCGGTCCTGCCCACGTGTTGTTTCGCCCCGAAGACGTCGTCGTGTATGAGCAGGATGCCTTTCTCGTCGCGCATAGCCTGCCTGATCTCGTCGTCCTGCCTGGGTCCACAGAGGAAGTCGCTGCTGTGGTGCGGATAGCTGGCGAGGCGCGCGTGCCCATCGTCGCCCGGGGTGCCGGGACGGGCCTCAACGGCGGCTCGATTCCCATCCGCGGGGGGGTCATGGTCGTTCTGACACGGATGAATCACATCCTCGACCTCGATGCGCCCCACCGGCTGGCCGTCGTGGAGCCGGGTGTCATCAACGTCGATCTCACCATCGCCGCTGCTCCCTACGGATTGTTTTACGCCCCCGACCCCGGCAGTCAGTCGGTGTCCACCATCGGAGGCAACGTCGGCAACAATGCGGGAGGGCCCCACTGCCTGTCGTACGGCGTGACCAGCAATCACGTCCTGGCACTGCAAGTCGTGCTGGCATCCGGGACAGTCGTCTGGGTCGGCAGCCACGCCGTCGATTCCCCCGGCTATGACTTGTGCGGTCTCCTGGTGGGATCCGAGGGCACCCTGGGCGTGGTCACAGCGGTCGTGGTGCGGCTGTTGCGCAAGCCCGAGGCAGCGCGGACGCTGCTCGCGGTCTTTGAGACCATCGACGATGCGTCGCAGACGGTGTCGGATGTGATTGGGGCGGGCATTGTGCCCACGGCAATGGAAATGATGGATGGTGTCGTGATGGCCGCGGTCGAGGCGTCCATCCACGCCGGCTATCCGGAAGATGCCGGAGCGGTGCTGCTGATTGAGGTGGAGGGGGCGTACGAGGCGCTGCCTCGCCAGATCGACCGGATCGGGGAAATCTGTCGGCGGCATAGGCTGCGGTTGCTCCGCACGGCTGAAACCGAGCAGGAACGCCAACTATTATGGAAGGGGCGCAAAGAGGGCGCCGGTGCGCTGGGTCGTCTGGCGCCCTCATATTATCTGCACGACGGCGTCGTGCCCCGAACAAAGCTGCCTGAGGTAATGCGTCGGGTCACGGAGATCGGCCACGCGCATGATTTGCGCATCGGCAACCTCTTCCACGCGGGCGACGGCAACTTGCATCCCATCATCCTGTTTAACCCCCGCGAACGCGGCATCATGCAGCGCGTTGTGCAGGCAGGCGAGGAAATTCTCCACGCCTGCGTGGATGCGGGCGGGACGATTACAGGCGAACATGGCGTGGGGATCGAAAAACGAGAGTACATGCGCTGGTTGTTCACCGACGCCGATCTGCAGTCCATGCAGAACGTGAAGCACGTCTTCGACCCCGGCGGTATCATGAACCCGGGGAAGCTGCTCCCCGTGGGCGAACCAACGGACCTCACCCTGAAGCGGGCGGTCGCGCCCGGGATGTGGACCTGAGGTCGTATGAGCTGGATAGCAATCGGACGAGGGCCTAGGTGATGGCAAAAACCAGTCCATCGGAACAGAAGACAGCGCGTGTCACTCGAGATGCCTTGCTCCGGGAACTGCGCGCCGTCATCGGCGACACGTACGTCCTCGTGGAAAAGGAGGACGTCATCGTCTACGAGCAGGACGGTTCGATCCTCCAGGTGATGCCGGAGATCGTTGTCTTGCCCGCGAGCACGGAGGAAGTCGCCGGCGCGGTCCGGGCGGCGAAACGGGCGAACGTCCCGATCGTGCCGCGGGGATCGGGGACGGGTTTGGCGGGGGGAGCAGTCCCCGCCGAGGGCGGGGTGATCATCTCGCTGGCGCGGATGAACCACCTCCGGGAGGTCGACTTGCCTAACCGCCTTGCGATCGTGGAGCCCGGTGTCATTAACCAGGACGTCACGAAGGCGGTCTCTCCCGCGGGCTACTTTTTTGCTCCCGATCCCAGCAGCCAGGCGGCGTGCTCCATCGGAGGAAACGTCGCGAACAACTCCGGTGGCCCGCACACGCTCGCGTATGGCGTCACCACTAATCACGTGCTCGGGCTGGAGGTCGTGCTCGACGACGGCCGAGTGGCGTGGCTGGGGGGACGCGTGGCGGATATCCCTGGTTACGACCTCTGCGGCGTCTTTGTGGGATCCGAGGGGACTGTGGGCATCGCGACAGGAGTCGTGGTTCGTTTGATGCGGACCCGAGAGTCAGTGCGGACGCTGCTGGCCATCTTCGACCGCATGGAGGCGGCGACGCAGGCGGTGGTGGAGATCACGGGGGCGGGCATCGTCCCCGCTGCGTTAGAGATGATGGACCGCCTGACGATCGAGGCCGTGGAAACAGGCGCGCCGGTCGGCTATCCGCGCGACGCCGCAGCGGTGCTGCTCGTGGAGCTCGAGGGCGTGCGCGAGGAGACTGCGAGGGCGGCGTCCATCGTGCAGACCATCTGTACCACCCGGGGTGCGCGTGAGGTCCGTCTCGCCCAAGACGAGGCAGAACGGCAGCGCCTGTGGAAAGGGCGCAAGGGCGCGTTCGGCGCTCTGGGGGCTCTCGCGCCGAATTACTATGTGCAGGATGGCGTCGTGCCGCGCAGCCGGCTGCCGGAGGTCATGGCGCAGATCGCTTCGATCAGCGCCCGGTACAACTTGCGTATCGCCAACGTCTTTCACGCCGGCGACGGCAACCTGCATCCGAACATCCTATTTGACATGCGTATACCGGGTGATTTGGACCGGGTCATCGAGGCGGGTGAGGAGATCCTGCGGGCGTGCGTCGCCGCCGGCGGCAGCATCACGGGCGAGCATGGCATCGGGCTGGAGAAGAAGGCGTACATCAGCCTCCTGTTTTCTCCCGCCGATTTGGACGCGATGGCACGGGTCCGCCGCGTTTTCGATCCGGACGGCCGTTTCAATCCCGCTAAGATGTTTCCGACGCCTATTACGTGTGCCGAGATGCGGCGAGCGCCCGCGAAGATTCCAGCAGGGCTGTGGATATGAGTGAGGAGGTCGGCGGGGGCAGCCTTCCGAGAGCGAGATCAAAGTATGACTGACCATCATGTTGCAGAGGCAGACCTGACATCTGAGCACCCTCCCGGCGATGCTCGTCTGAGCATTGCGGAACTGGATCAGTGCGTCCATTGTGGCCTGTGTCTGAATCACTGCCCGACCTATCGCGTGACGCAATTGGAGCCCGAGTCCCCTCGCGGACGGATCCACTTGGTGCGCGCGGCGGCTGAGGGCCGCATTGAGCCCAACGCGAGGTTCGGCGAACACATCTACTTGTGTCTGATGTGCCGCGCCTGCGAGACAGCGTGTCCATCGGGGGTGCAGTACGGCCGTATCGCCGAGGCTGCCCGCGAGGTCTTGGGCCCCCCCGGCGGCCCACTGGCGCGGGCACTCACCCGACTAGCTTTCACACAGCTGTTCCCCTACCCGCGCCGGCTGCGGCTGGCGGCCACGCTGTTGCGTCTCTATCAGCGCTCGGGTTTGCAGTGGTTGGCCCGCCGCCTGCTGCCGCGGCGGTTGCGCGAGATGGACGCGATGCTCCCGCCGATCCCGCGGAAGTTCTTTGCCCCGGAGGCCGACGTCCTGCCGGCGATTGGCCCCCGCCGTGCGCGCGTGGCGCTGCTGTCCGGCTGTGTGATGAGCACCCTCTTCGCGGACATCAACGACGCTACCGTGCGCGTCCTGCGACGCAACGGGTGCGAGGTGGTGATTCCTCGCACCCAGGTGTGCTGTGGGGCGCTCAACGTGCACAACGGAGAGTCCCGTGCGGCAAAGAAGATGGCGCGACAAAACGTTCGCAGCTTTCTCGATGCCGGGGTGGATGCGGTCATCGTCAACGCATCTGGGTGTGGTGCAGCCATGAAAGAATATGGGCACTTGCTCCGAGATGATCCGTCCTTTGCCGAGCCGGCCGCGCGCTTTGCCGCGCTCGTCAAAGATGCCAGCGAGTTCTTGGCCGCGTTGGGCCTACTGCCCCCGACCGGTCGTATGGAGATGACCGTTACCTATCAGGATCCCTGCCATCTGGCCCACGGACAGAAGATCCGCAAACCGCCGCGGCAGCTGCTGGCTGCCATTCCCGGGCTGCGACTCTTGGAGATGGAGGGCTCGGATCGGTGTTGCGGCAGTGCCGGTATCTACAACATCACGCATCCCGGAATGTCGATGCAGCTGCTACAAGAGAAGATGACCGCCGTCGCCCGTGCAGGGGCGCAGGCGATCGTAGCCCCCAACCCGGGCTGCATGGTGCAGCTGCGCGTAGGTGGTCTGCGGTACGGGCCGGCTCTTCCCGTGTACCATCTCATGGATTTGCTCGATCGGGCGTATGGGGAAGGGGACGGCAGTTCGTCCGCCTCCCCGGGTGCTCGTGGGTGATGAGCTAGCGACCCGATGAGATACACGGCGGCACTGGTGCACGCATGGCGCTAAAGCTCGACGAACTTACCACCGCGCTGAATAGGACCCTAGGATCCGGAGGGGTGCAGCTGGCGCCGGGGGCGCTGCGTGCGTGTACCGTGGATGGGATCACCCCCCACGTGCGGATCGCGCCAGCAGACGTTGAGCAGATCGCGGCCGCGCTGCGTCTATGTGCCGAGCACGGAGCGGCGGTTGTCCCCTGGGGCGGAGGGACGGCGATGCATTGGGGCAATGTGCCCCGCCATGCCGAGGTGGCGCTCAGTCTGGAACGGCTGACGGGGTTGGTGGAACACGACGACGCCAACCTGACCGCAACCGTGCAGGCCGGCGTGCCCCTAATATCCCTCCAAGAATCGCTCGGCCGCCGAAATCAGTTTCTGGCGATCGATGCGCCGCGTCCGCAACGGGCGACTGTGGGCGGCATCGTGGCCGCCAACACGAACGGACCACGACGCATGATGTACGGGAGCGTGCGCGATCTGGTGATTGGGATGAAGGTGGTTCTCGCAGACGGCACGCCGATTAAAGCTGGCGGCAAGGTCGTGAAGAATGTCGCGGGCTACGATATGTGCAAACTGTTTGTGGGATCTCTCGGGACATTAGGCGTCATCACAGAGGCGACGTTCAAGATGGCCCCGCAGCCCGAGACGGCCAGAACAGTTATGGCTCGTGGATCGCTTGCTCAGGCGGCCGAGCTTACGCGTCAGGTGTTTGCCTCGGCGCTCATCCCGGCCGCCGTGGCCGTGGTGCACGGTGAGGTGGCCACATCCGCCGGATTCCCAGGTGAGTCGGTCAGCGTCGCCGTGTGGTCCGAAGGATTCGAAGAGGCCGTGGCGCGTCATGTCCGGGACGTGACGGGCATGGCCGAGCGCGGGGGGATGGTGGCAGATGTGCTCGACGGCGCGGGGCACCTCCGGCTGTGGGAGGTCCTGCGCGACTTCGGCGCGGACGGCATGGCCCCCGCCGTCGTGCGCGTGACAGTTCCTCTGGCGGCGGTGATGGATGTAATCGCCTTCGCGCAGCAGCCGCACGACGGCGCTCCGCCCCGGTATGTAGCTCACGCCGGGGCGGGTACGGTCTGGCTCACCGTCTCAGATGCCGCGTCTGCCCCAGCGTGGATCGCCCGCCTCACCACGCTGGCCACGGAACGTCACGGCCACGTTGTGCTGGCGTCCGCGCCGCCAGAAGTGAAGCGCAGACTTGATGTGTGGGGCCCGCCTCCGCCGACACTCAGCTTGATGAAGGACCTCAAGCAGCAATTCGACCCCCACGGGCTGCTCAACCCCGGTCGCTTCGTCGCCCGACTCTAGCGTCGTCAATGTCGGGTCGCGTCATTCTCTCGCTGGCCATTCACAATCATCAGCCGGTCGGTAACTTCGCTCATGTCTTTGAGGCTGCTTACCAGCAGGCGTACCTGCCGATGGCCGACGCCCTCCAGCGCCATCCGGGCATCCGCGTCGGCCTACATTACAGCGGATCGTTGCTGGACTGGCTCGAGCAGGCGCATCCAGACTTCTTCCCGCGCTTGCGCGCTCTGGTCGCCCGCAACCAAGTGGAGGTTCTGACTGGCGGGTATTACGAGCCCATCCTGGCCATCATCCCCGACGCCGACAAAGTCGCGCAGATTCGCAAGCTCACCGCTTACGTGCAGCGGCGGTTTAGCATCCGCGCTCAGGGACTCTGGCTGGCCGAACGCGTATGGGAGCCGCACCTGCCCAAGCTGATTGCCCAGGCCGGTGTCGAGTACACGATCGTGGATGACACGCACTTCATTGCTGCCGGCCTGTCGGGCCAAGATCTAGCCGGCTACTTCGTGACCGAAGACGACGGCGCGGTATTGAAGATTTTCCCCAGTCTCAAGCGCCTCCGGTATCTGATTCCCTGGCAACCTCCCGATGAAGTTTTGGGGTATCTCCGGACCGCCCAGGCCGCTCCCGGCGCGGACGCCCCTGTTCTTCTCATGGGCGATGATGGCGAGAAGTTCGGGCTGTGGCCGGGGACCTACGAGCTCTGTTGGGTGCGTGGGTGGATCGAGAAATTCTTCAGCGCCGTCGAAGCTGCCTCGGACTGGCTCACGGTCCTCCCACCCGGTGAGGCGGCGCAGCGTCCCTCCGAAGGCCGTGTGTATTTGCCCACCGCATCCTACGACGAGATGATGGAGTGGGTGTTGCCCCCCGACCGTGCGGTGGAATTTTCCGAGATCACACACCGCCTTGCAGACCGCGGTGATCCGGCGGTGCGCTACTTACGCGGAGGATTCTGGCGCCAGTTTCTGGTCAAATACCCAGAGATCAACACGATGCACAAGCGCATGCTGCGGGTCAGCCGGAGAGTTCACGCGATGCGGGCCGGACCGCGGCGCACCGAGGCCCTCCGGGACCTGTGGGCAGGTCAGTGTAACGAGCCGTACTGGCATGGCGTCTTCGGAGGAATCTACCTCCCGCATATCCGGCGCGCAACCTTCGGACACCTGATCGCCGCCGAAGCGCTGGCGGATCGCGGGCGCGCGGCCGGGACGGAACGGGCCGACCTGTACGGTGACGGTACACCCGAAGTCGAGCTGACTTCCCCGGCGATGGTCATTACTGTCGATCCGCAAGACGGTGGCGGAGTGGTCGAATGGCAATGGCGCGCGGCCCGCGTGAACCTGGCTAATGTTTTGTCCCGGCGCCCCGAAGCATACCACCGGCAGCTGCAGCAGCGTCCTGCGGTTGAGTCGAGCACGCCGGGGGTGGAGACGATTCACTCCACGCGGGTCCGCGTCAAAGAGCCCGGCTTGGAGCGGCTGTTGATCTATGATCGGTACCGACGGGCGAGTTTTCTGGATCATGTGCTCGCCCCCGACGCGACGGTAGAGGCATTTGCGCGCGGAGAGTACCAAGAGCTGGGCACCTTCGTGACGGGGCCGTACGAGCCGACCCTGACGCGCGCGCGGGGTGGCGCGGCCGTCGCCCTGGTGCGCGATGGGACTGTCACAGTCGCTGGCCGCCCGTTGCTCCTGCGGGTTGAAAAGCAGTTGACCGTCTCCCCTCGTGCCCCTGAGCTGACGGCATCGTATCGGGTACACAATCCCGGTAGTGAGCATGTCGCGATCCGGTTTGGTGTCGAAACGGTCTGGGCGGTGACCGATCCAGCATCGCAGATCCATATCGATGAGCGGTCAGTGCCTGCGCGCGAGCTCGCCATCGCGCCACAGGCCCGCGTAGTGACCTTCATCGACTGGGGCTGGCCCGGAGCGGTGTCGCTGCACCTGCCGTCTGGGGAGGTCTGGTTGCACCCGCTCGAGACCGTCTCCAACTCGGAGGCGGGATTTGAACGTATCTTTCAAGGAGTGGTCTGCCTCTGTTTGTGGGATGTCACCCTGCAGCCCCAGGAGTCGTGGGAGGCCGTTTTGCAATGTGCTCTGGGTGAAGGGATCAAGGTCTGAGGCGGATAAGGGAACCCAAGCAGTCGGCGGTCTCTTCGATCGGTTTCTCACGTTCGTCTGTACGGTCCGCGTCTCTCAGGTCCGCATAGGAGGAATTTACTGACTCGGTGGATTGGCGGGTCTCAATCCGGTCGGAGTACGCTCGCCTGGATCGTCCGTATCGCCGTGCTCGTGATCCTCATCGGCGGTCTGTATGAGTACATGGGCCGAACGGGGACCCTTCCGGGACAGAAGATCGGCGGGACGGTCACGGTACTGGGGGTGTGGAGCGGGAGCGAGCTGGAGAGCTTCCTTTCGATGGTGAAGCCCTTCGAAGCGCGGACCGGAGTGAAGGTGCAGCTCGAAGGGATTCAGGAAAACGGCGTCCTCACCGCACGCATTCAGAGCGGGACCCCGCCGGATGTCGCCGTTCTGTCCGCGCCTGTGCAGATGACGGAATTCGCCCGGGCCGGAAAACTGGTGCCGTTGAACAGCATCCTGGACATGAACGCCATGAGAAGCCAGTATGGGCAAAGTTGGATCGATCTGGCGTCAGTCGACGGAAAAATCTACGGCATCTTTGGCAAAGTCGCCCTGAAGGGATTGATCTGGTATAACCCCAAGGCGTTTGCGTCTGCAGGCTACCCCGTCCCGTCCACGTGGGATGAAATGCTGGCGCTCACCGAACGCCTCGCGACCGAGGGGAAGACGGCGTGGTGCATCGGCCTGGAAAGCAGCGCCGCCAGCGGCTGGCCGGCGACGGACTGGATCGAGGATATCGTGCTGCGCACGGCAGGGGCCACCGCGTACGATAAGTGGTCCCGCCACGAGATCGCGTGGACCGATCCGGCCGTACGACGTGCGTGGGAGCTCTTCGGCCAGATTGCTACCAACTCCAAGTTTGTGTATGGGAGCCGCTATGGCGCACTGATTACGAACTTCAAGGAATCCGCGTTCCCGCTGTTCACCGACCCTCCGGGTTGTTTCCTTCACCACCAGGCCACGTTCATCCAAGATTTCATACAGCAGCAATATCCTGCTCTCAAACCAGGGGAGGACTTTGACTTTTTCGCGTTTCCATCAATCGATCCGGACGTGCCGAAGGCAGTGGAGATCGCGGGTGACTTGTTCGGGATGTTCCGGGATACGCCGCAGACCCGGGCACTCATCCAATATCTAATGGCGCCCTCCGCACAGGCGATCTGGGTCAAGCGCGGCGGCACGGTGTCGCCGAACCGCCGGGTGCGTCCCGAGGACTATCCCGATCCGCTGGCGCGCCGGGCGGCCCACATTCTGACCTCGGCCGACGTCGTGCGCTTCGACGCGAGCGATCTGATGCCCGAGGCCGTAAACGCGGCTTTCTGGAAGGGCACGCTGGATTACGTGCAGAGTCCGGCGCGGTTAGACGTTATTCTCCAGAATCTGGAGCGCGTCGCCCTTGAGGTCTACGGCAAATGACCGGCGGATGCCCGGTTGGTTGGCTAAGCGGTCCGATCAGGGTGCCGGCGGATGATACGGTCCGCCGAGGACTCGGCAGTTAGTGCACGGTCTGATCGGGAGGATCGGGTCCCAGAGTCCGGACCAGACGTCGAAACCGCCGCCGCTGCCGCCACCGTCGGAACCAGACGATCGGATTGACGGTTCGCCGGTCCTGCTCGCGCGCCCGCGGGCTGCGCGACGGCGATCGTCCCCCGCGGGGCAGAAGCTGCCCGAACCGACCCCAGCGAAGGAACCACACCGCAACCGCGGGGCCTGCCAAGGCGAAGATCCCTAGTGGAAAGGGGAACGAGAACACGGTCAAGACCAAAATGATCAGGCCGAGCCAGCGGGCCTGGATCGGTATGACGAAATACGCCAGGAGCACCTCGGACGGATTCATCGTCGCCCACACGACCACGATAGACGCAAGCGGGAGTGCCACGCCGGCCAGCAGCACGTACCGGCCCGTCAATATGCTTCCCACCTCAAGTCCCAAGGCGGAGGCGACTGTGACGAGCCCCAAAAACACGACGTACTGTCGGCTGCCCCACGCACGTTCGAGACTGCCGCCGAACAGCCACAGGATGTAGGCACTGAGGAGGACCCAGACAATAGAGCCACCAGCGACTAGAGGATAGGTCAGTAGCGTCCAGGGTTGCTGAAGGAAAGTTCCCGTGCCAAAAACCAATGCGCTTGGCAGGAATCCCGAGTCGACAAAGCCGAGCAGAAATGTCAGCCCGTTGGCGATGATGAGTGCCCAGGTGACTGGACAGTCTCCGGGCAGCGGTTGGCGCGCAGTGGGTCTGTACAATGAACGGACCATGCGATCTCGGATTCTTGGCCAGTGGTGACGTGAGTGGACGCCTGTCGACACCAGATTATCCCGTCGCCCCGCAGGATGCCAGGGGGGATGGGTTCCAACCCATCCCGTGAACGATCAGGAAAACGCTCAATGGGAGGACAGGACCCAAGGCAACGGGCCGTGCCAACCTCTCTGGGGTACCCGTTGCGATATGCTTGATCACGTCCACGAGGCCAGACGATCGCCTTCCGGCACCAAGGGAATCCGATGATCAACGCACGAGCTACTGACATCAAGACGCTCTTGGACGGTCGCCCGCTGATTGTTGTTAGCAACCGGGAGCCCTATGAACATCGCCACAGCGGTCGTGGGATCATGGTCCATCGTCCAGCGAGCGGTCTGGCAGCGGCGTTGGATCCGGTGTTGCAAGCCGTCGGCGGGATGTGGGTAGCCTGGGGAAGTGGGGATGCCGACTTCGAGGTCGCCGATCATGCGGGGCATACGCGGGTGCCGCCGCAGGCACCGGCGTACGCCCTCCGCCGCGTACGGCTCCCCGATGCGGAAGTCCGCGGGTATTACTACGGCTACGCGAATCAGGCGATTTGGCCGCTCTGCCACATGGCCACGCAACACGTGCGGTTCGAGCCGTCCCATTGGGAGGCTTATGTTGCCGCTAACCGCCGTGCGGCAGGGAAAACCCGACCTGTTCGTGATGAGTTTCTGGCACATCCCCTGGCCCGAGTGGGAGGTCTGGCAGGTCTGTCCCCAGCGAGGTGAGTTGCTCGACGGTCTGTTGGCGAATGACCTGGTGGGTTTCCAGCATTCCCTCGATGTTCAGCACTTCCTCGAGTGTGCGGAGCGCGAACTTGGTGCGCAGGTGGACCGCGAGGAATCCATCGTGGACTACAACGGTCACTTGACCCACGTCCAGGCGTTTCCGATTAGTGTGGACGCCGCGGCGCTGGAGCGCACCGCACGCTCGCCCGCCTGCGAACGGTGGATCGCTCGCCTGCACGACCAGCTCGCCCTCGACGGGCGCCTGATCGCCGTAGGCGTCGACCGGCTGGACTACACGAAAGGAATCCCGGAACGGTTGCACGCGTTGGAGGTCCTGTTCCAAAGCGCTCCGGGGTATCGGGAGCGACTGGTTGTTATTCAGAAGACCGCACCCAGCCGCACCGAGATTAAGAGCTACCGGGATCTTCAGCAGCGCGTGGAGGAGGAGATTGCGCGCATTAATGCGGCCTACGGCACACCGCGCTGGCGCCCGATCATCCATTTGTCGCAGGCCATGCCGCAAGAAGGTTTGGCGGCCCTGTACCGGATGGCGGATGCGTGCATCGTGAGCTCGCTCGCGGATGGAATGAACTTAGTGGCTAAAGAGTTTGTGGCATGCCAGGTGGATCAGCAGGGCGTGTTAGTGCTCAGCGAGTTGGCAGGGGCGGCGGACGAACTGCCCTGGGCGATCTCGATTAACCCTCATGACGCCAAGGGATTCGCCGCTCGCATCCAGCGGGCGCTCGAGTTAGACCCGGAGGACCGTCGGGCTCGGATGAAGCACTTGCGCACGTACGTGGCGGACCACGACATTTTCCGTTGGATGACCGAGCACCTGCGATACGCCCGACACCTTCTCGCGTCCCGCGTCACCAGCCACGCGGTGTTGGAGAGTGCGGATCAAATCCGTCGCCGCATCAAAGGGCGGCCGCTTGCGCTGCTGCTGGACTTTGACGGCACCCTCACCCCCATCGTGCCTTCTCCCGACCGGGCGATGTTGTCCGGAGGCGTACGGGAGACGCTGTCCAACTTGGCTGGTCGTCCTGAGACCTTGGTGGCGGTGATCAGCGGTCGGTCCCTCGAGGATATTCGTCAGCGCGTAGGGCTGCCCAAGCTGATCTACGCAGGCAATCACGGTCTCGAAATCGCTTGGCAGGATTCCCTCTGGACGCTGCCCGAAGCCGAGGCGGCACGGGCGGAGATCGGGGAGGTCTGTCGGAGATTGCGGGTCCGGTTGCGTCGCGTGGCGGGAGTGATCGTTGAGGACAAGGGGCTCACCGCGAGCATCCACTTCCGGCTGACACCGCCTCCCCGCCTCGAAGAGGTGCGGGTCGCGGTCCTTGAGGAAGTCGAGCGTACTCCGCAGCTTGTCGTGCGACGGGGCAAGCAGGCGTGGGAACTGTGGCCGAACGTGCCGTGGAACAAGGGCGCCGCAGCCCAGACGATTCTCGGGCGCACCTTCGGCCCCGAGTGGGTATCGCAGGTCGCCGTGGTCTACCTCGGCGATGATCGGACCGATGAAGACGCGTTCATGGCTCTGCCGGAGCCGGCCGTGACCGTGAAGGTGGGGAGTCCAACCTCCGTGACGGCTGCCCGGTATCTCGCAGCTGATGTGGACGAGGTGGCACAATTTCTGGAACTGCTGGCCGCGTGAAGTACGAAGAGGTTACCGCAGAAGGGTCACCATCAACGCGAGGTGCTCGGCGAGGTCCCGGGTGATGAGGAACTGCTCGCGGACGTACTCGCGGGCGTTGCGTCCCATCTGGGCAGCCTCGTCGGGGTTGTGGAGCAGACGGCGAATTCGGAATGCGCATCCCTCCGCCGAGTTGACCGTGTAGCCGGTGACGCCCCAGATGATCTGCACCGTGATCCCGCCGGCGAAACCGCCAATGACGGGTTTGCCCTTCCACATTCCCTCGGCCACGGTGAGACCGAAGCCCTCGCGCGTGGACTTTTGAATGATCACGGTCGCCGCCCGCTGGAGGGCGTTGATCTCCCGGTGGGCGGTCGGGGGCAGCACGAGGACATGGATGTCCGGATCATCGTTGCGCGCAGTCAGGACTTCGGCTAAGACCTGGGCGCCTTCCGGGTCATCCTCGGCCGACCCTCCGGCGAGTACCAATCGGCAGTCATCGTGCTTTTTCAGCAACCGGTAGGCGGTGATGACGCCGAGGGGATCTTTGAAGTGGTCGAAGCGAGACACCTGCAGCAGGATGGGCTTGTCCTGGGGCACGCCCAGCCGCTGGAGGGTCGCTGAGATCTCCTCGGGGGTGAGGTCGCGGTTTTTCTCAGAGAGGGGGTCGATGCTCGGATAGATGAGGTACTGGGGAATCGGGAGACGTTGCGCAAACTTCGGCAAAGAGAAGATCGCGGCATCATACTGCGTGACAAACTGCTGCAAAAACGTCCAGGCGCGGCGTTGTGGTTGCGAGGCGTCGATGTGGCAGCGCCAGACCCACCGTCCGCGCCGTGTGCCATCTGCTTTGGGCTGGGCAGACGCGATGAGGGCGGCGGGTTGGGGATCGTGGATGAGTACGACATCGGCGTCAAGGTTCAGCCGCCGGGCATTCTCCTGATTCGTCTCCAGGTACGTGCGGAGCATCGCGTCCGTAAACGATTGGGACTGGCCCTGCAAAGCGTTGTGGAAACTCTTTGTGACTCGGAAGAACTCCTCCGTCCCGCGGACGACATCCCACCGCGTCGGTACTCCTAACTCTTCAAGCAGCGGTACGTAACGCTGGAGGAGTTCCGCCACGCCCCCGCCCACCCGCGTGGAGTTGATGTGGACCAGCGAGCGGCCGCGAACCCGATCAGCCAGCCGGCGCAAGAAGTCGAGGGTCGAGGCAGGGACGACCGCTCGGTAGTCGTCCAGGCGCATGGGTTTGTCCGCGACGCGTTGGCCCGCGGCCTGCCCGTCGGGCATCCTCACGGGGCGTCTCCCAGCGCGGCATCACAGGCGGTCAGCAGTTGCGCGCGCATGCCTGCGAGGCTGGTCACGTACGGATTCAGACGGCGCACTTGAGTCACGACATCGTCCCGCCCCAGCTCGGTCTGGAGCCATGCTAACGGGTCCGCCTCCGGCCGGCGGTGGGATTCGTAAAAGTGGTAGTAGATCGCGCTGGTGTCGACCCGTTCTAGCCCATCGCGGAACGCGCGCAGGGTCGTCACCGTGATCCCCGTCGGCACCTCGATGAGGACCGAGCGCATGAAGTGAAAGGGCTCGCCGTAGTCCGCGCGCGGGACCGTTTGCACGGTGGTGAGGTGGTGGTCGATGATGGTCACAAGTTCCGCCCGCACTTGTTCGACATCCGAAAAATCGAACGGATCGACGACGGTGAGGCGCTCCCCGAGCACACGATCGCGGATCTGAATGGCCGCCCATGTGGCAAAGTCATTCGGGTAGGGGGCGGCCAAGTACCGGCTGCGGAGGAAGTAACTGCGGGTGTGGTAGGCGATCGATCCTACAGGGACATCTTCAATGCCCGCTAGCAATTCACGCTCGTCCCAGGCCGTACGGCCGAGCATCTCGCGGAGCTCCAGACACTCGACGAACTCAAACGGGCGCGCCGCGGTCATGGGTGTGCCTGCAGGATCTCCGCGCTCAGGCGTTCCATGTTGAACCCGAGCCGATCTCCGAGGGTGCGCAGCTGCGGGCTGGCGTCCTGGGCGCGGGCTGTTCGCACAAGGCGGTAGAACCTGTTTTGTGCCTCCCACAGGTCCAGAGTCAACTCCGCCGCGGCGGCCAGATCCAGGACTTCGGTAGCGCGTTGGAGGCGGGTGGCGATAGGCAGCGGGCTCGAGAGGATTTCCGCGAGGCGCTGGCGGAGCAGCGGCTCGAACCGGTCCGCGCGCACTTCGCGTCCCCACGAGCGGAGTTCGCTAACGAGCGTCAGGGTCTTCGGAGACAAGGGCTGGTCCGCAGGGGTCGAGAGCTCGTCTTCTAAGTCGTGGGTCAAGACGGCCACGGCGGCCATGACGATGGCCGGTGGAATCGAGGCATGCGCGTCCCGCAGGTACTCCATCAGCGTGCGATTCTCTTGGTAGACGCGTCGATACGTGCCGTCCAACACCTGCAGCTGCTGTGCAGTGAGCGCGGCCAGCACGCGCCGGCGATCGTCCAAGAGCAGGTCCCGAAGCGTGAAGTATCCGGGGCCCAGCGCGGTGTCCAAAGTGCGGACCACTTCGCTGAGCACGTCCCGGCCGAACTGGCGCAGAAGGGTGGTTCGTAACGCCGCGTAGCGCTCGGCGGGGACTCCCACCTGCACGACGCAGTGAAACTCGTGGCCCCCGAAGTGGACGACCGCATACGCGGCTTCTTGGTCTCCCGTGACCACCCATGTCACACGGACGCGCCCGATCACGAGGACGTGGCCACTGGCTTCGGTCCGATCCACGTCAAGCTGACGGATCGTGACCGCTGGCGTGGCAATGTGCACCGACGGCTCGACAATCGAGCGGATAGCATGTGTTGCCACGAGCCGCGTGGCGGGAACGGCCTGGGGCCGCACGAGTTGTTCGTACACCACCGCGCCATCGGGATACGCCGTCGTGTTCCCGGGCGCCCCGCGTAGCCGCCCGAAGTACGGCTGCTCCAGTGTGTCATCCCAGGCGCTGGCGAGGTCTATCGCACGGGACGCGTGTGTCAGGATCTGGACCGTCTCCCCCCCGGCGACGTCATTGAAGAACCAGCCGTCGCTGCTCTGCATCAGCATTCCCTGGCGCTGCATTTCCAGCAGCCGAAGCGCAGTATTGCGCTGCTCGGGAGAGAGCTTGGTCGCGGCGTGGCGGGCGAAGAAGGCCTCCAGCGCCCCGGGCTCGGGATCGATGAGGTCGATGGCGTCATCCCGCGCCGCCCAGGGGTCTTTGAGCAGCGCGCCTCCGTGTTGCTCATACAGGCGGTCTAGCTCCTGCTTCAGCCACGTCATGGCCTCGCGCACAGGCGCCCGCCACCGCTGATGTGTGTTGGGATCGGTGCGGCACCCATCGTCCGCGCGCCATCGTTCGACCCCATGCGGGCAACTCCATGAGGTGCGCTCGCGGATATCAACTTCCCCCGTGGGCGGGTGCATCGCGAGATAGGCCCCCAAGTTGGTCAGGCGGACCGCACCGTCGGCGGTCAGCCCCTGCAGCGCCGAGGCGAGCGCCATCTCGCCGAAACGGTGGTGGTGACCATAGGATTCGCCGTCAGTGGCGACGGCGCGGATGCGGGCGCCCCCATCGGGTAAGGGCGCTGCGAGCCTCTGGGCGAGGGCGGCACCGTCATTAAGGAGGCCTTCGAAGGCGATACCCCGCGAGACGCTCGCGTCGTAGAAGAAGATGATGATCGATCGCCCACTGGGCAGACGGCACCGGTACGGGACCGTCGTGTCGAACTGTCCGTCGCGGACGTCGGCCCAGGGGCTCTCCGGGCTGTTGCGGACTCGTCCCGCTTGATGGGGGGCCAGAATGGTGAACGCCACGCGTTGGGCGGCCAGTAACTCCAACGTGGGCACATCGACCGCGGTCTCCGACAGCCACATTCCTTCCGGCTGGCGGCGGAATCGGCGCGCAAAGTCCTTGATGCCCCAGACGACTTGGGTGACCTGATCCCGGGGGGACGTCAGGGGCATGATCACGTGGTTGTAGACCTGCGCCATGGCGTTGCCGTGTCCGAACTGCGCCTGCCGGCTGGTCCGATCCGCCTCCAGGATCGCCGCGTAGACCTCGGGGCTCTGACGCGCGAGCCACCGCAGCAACGTCGGACCGACATTGAAACTGATGCTGGCGTAGGTGCTGATGATGCGCACGATGCGATTGGCGTCGTCGAGGATGCGCGCCGCTGCGTTGCGCGCGTAGCATTCGGCGGTCACACGCTCGTTCCAGTCGTGGTAGGGTGCGGCAGCCTCTGCGGGCGGGACGGCGTCAAGCCAGGGGTTTTCTCTGGCGGGTTGGTAAAAGTGTCCGTGGACGCAAACCCAGTGTGAGCTCATCTCAGGCCGCCCCAGGGCGACAGCCCGACCAGCGCAGGGGGGCGTCGACGGTCGGGGGCGTCCTCATTCCCGCGCGCGCGTGGGTCCCCTTGGCAGTACCGTGATCCCCGCTTCTCCGGCGCTCCCGTCGACGCCGAGACGCGTTCCGTCCTCGATCACGTTGTAGCGGTCGGCGATCACCCGTCGCAGTCGTGCCCCGGCGCCCACGACCGTGTGGTCGAGGAGGACCGACTCGTCCACAACCGCTCCCGGCAACAGGCGGACATCCCGTCCGAGGATTGACCGGCGCACGGTGGCGCCGTCGATGATGGACCCTTCGCCGAGCTGGCAATCCACGATTGTCCCATCGACGATGCGTGCGGAGGGGCCGCGGTAGGGGGCCGTGTGGATGGGCCAGGACCGATTGGCCAGTTCGAACTTGGGCGTGCGCCCGAGCAAGTCCATGTGCGCCTGCCAATAGGCCTCAATCGTTCCAACGTCGCGCCAGTACCCGACTTCCTCGTAGGGCTGGATCCCTGGGAGGGCATTGTCCAGAAAGTTGTACGCATACACGCGCGTGTGGGGGACAAGTTCAGGCAGAATGGTGCGACCAAAATCATGGTCGGTGCTGCGTCGGGCATCTTCGATCAACGCGTCCACCAACACCTCACGCGTGAAGAGGTAGTTGCCCATGGAGGCGAGACACCGGGTCGGATCCCCCGGCATCGGCGTGGGAGACGCGGGCTTTTCTTCAAACCGCACGATCCGACCGTCCGCCTCTGTGGCGATGACCCCAAAACTGCTAGCTTGGCTCACCGGCACAGGGAGAGCGGCCACGGTAATGTCGGCCCGGCGTTCCTGCGCGAACGCCAGCATCTGCGTGATGTCCATGCGGTAGATGTGGTCGGACCCGAAGATGGCGACCATGTCCGGAGCGAAGTCTAGCAGCAGGTTCAGGTTTTGGTACACGGCGTCGGCCGTGCCCTGGTACCACGTCTCGCCCCACCGCATCTGCGGGGGGACGACGATGACGAAATGGTCCGGCAGCCCCCCCAAACGCCAGGCGTTGCGCAGATGTTCGATCAGTGACTGGGCTTTGTACTGGACCAGGACATACAGCGCGTAGACGCCCGAGTTGACGAAGTTGGACAAGACGAAATCGATGATTCGGTATTTGCCGCCAAAGGGCACGGCGGGTTTTCCCCGCTCACGGGTAAGCGGGTATAGCCGTTCGCCTTTGCCGCCGGCGAGGATGAAGGCCAGGACACGCGGACGGGTCATCGAGGCCGTCACGCCGCGGTGGTGCGGGAGGCCTCCACGACATGCGTCAGCACGTCAGGGAACAGGAAGTTCTGCGCTTCACGGGCTGCCAGGAACTCCTCATCCCCCGCAGGCATCGTTCCTCCGGATGCGACATGATGGAGCATCTGCGCGAGGCGGGTAAACGTCGCATAGTGCTCGGCGACGCGGGCCTCGGCGTAGTCGCGCGCGGCCCACGTCGTAATCAAGAACTGCCAGTCCGACGCCTGCAGCAAGAGCAGTTCGCGTGCGAGTTGGCTGAGAAGGCGCCGGCCGGATTCGGTGGCTCGCATGTTGGGTTGCTTGGCTAGGGTCCAGAACTCGTCCTCGGCCCCGTACACCCGTTCCCACGTCCACTCTGTCTCGTGGTTTAACCAGACCCGGTGATCGCCGCCTTCTCCCCACGACCCTTCAAGGAGGGTCGTCGTCTCTTGTGGGGGGCGGGCTTGGAGCGCAGTGACACAGTCCTGCGGCGCAATACCGGCCTGCGGCAAGCGGGCGAAGACTTCCTGCAGCCAGCGGGGACCTTCAAACCACCAATGCCCAAACAACTCCGTGTCGTAGGGGCTGCACACGATCGCCTGCGGTCCATCGGGGGCCGCCGCGAGCACGCGGTGCAAGAGATCGGTAAAGTGTTCAGCGTGTGCGCGGGTCTGCTCCTGGGCCCGAGTTGGATCGTAAGGGAGTTTGGCGCCCAGATCGGTCTTCGCCTCGGTGACCCGCCAATAGCGCAGTCCTCCGGGGAAGTGTTTCTTGTGAAACTCGAGGTACCACCCATCGCCTGGGTAACCCCGTTCTCGGCTCCAGACCTGCAGGGTCGTCTCGGGATCCCGCACGAACGCGGCGGCGGTTCCTCCTCCTCCACGGGACGCGATGAGGTACGGCCGGTATGGCGAGCGATTGGGTCGATAGGAGGGGGGTTGAGGACCGGGCACTACGTGCAGCGCCGGGTAATAATCACGGTACGCGGACAGCGGACTTCCGCCGCGCATCAGGTGCGTATCGGTGATGAAAAACTTGATGCCGAACTGGGCCAAGAATTCTTCGATCCCGCGGCGGCGGAGATGGACGCGGCCCTTGTGGGGACCGACAGGCGGCGTCCACTCGTAGCGGGGGCGGTACGCGCACTCCGGTAACCAGATGCCTCCCGGAGGTCGGCCAAAGTGCCGCTGATGTGTGGCCACGGCGACGCGCAACTGCAAGTCCACCGACTCTTCGCGGCTGAGAAGCGGCAGGTACCCGTGGGTGGCCGCGCAGGTGATGAGGGTCAGGTGCCCTTCATCAGCGAGGTGGCGGAAGCGGCCGAGCAGATCTCCATTGAGACGTTCGAACTGCTCGAGCCGGTCGCGATAGAGACGTTCCCACCCCGTGGCGAGGTTGGCCAGATCCCCCCGTCCTGCGGCTTCAAACTCCGTGCGGTTCTCCCGGGCTGACTGGATGCGGGCTCGCAAGTAGTCGTCGAATTCGGTGCGAAACGCGGCCGAGGCAAGTTGCTCAGCCAAGACCGGGGAGACATCGATCGTCATGTGGGGCGAGATGCCGGAAGCAGTGAGCGCAGTGGCGGCGTCCAGCAGGGGGAGGTAGCATCCGACCGCCACTTCCATCAGCCAGTCGCTCCCGTGCGGCCATTTCCCATGTCCTATGACAAAGGGGAGATGCGTATGCAGGACGAGGGCAAAATAGCCAATGGGTTGCGCCGCCACCTAAGGCTCCTTCATTTGGGGGAATCCGTGCTGACCCTTTCGCTACCGGATTAGCGCGCGCTCCGGCACCATTCCACCGTCTTCCGCAGACCGTCCACCAGGGGAGTAGGGGGCGTCCATCCCAACCATTGCGCCGCGTGAGACGGGTCGATCGCAATCCGATAGACTTCGCCGGGACGCGGAGCCGCATGCAGCGGGTCGCCCTGAAAGCCGCTGAGCGCGGCGAGGTGGCGCGCGATATCGTTGACCGATGTTTCCACGCCGGTGCCGATATTCGCCAATCCGGACGTCGGAACTGCGGTCGCCAGGAGATTGGCCCGCGCGACGTCTTCGACGAAGACGAAGTCGCGCGTCTGCGTGCCGTCTCCGAAGATCGTCGGTGCCCGCCCATCGAGCATCGCCGCGGCGAAAATCGCAATGACACCAGCCTCCCCGTGGGGATCCTGCCGCGGACCGTAGACGTTCGCGTAGCGCAAGATGGCCCACGTCACCCCGGCCCCTTGGAAGTACCGCACATAGTACTCGCCGGCGAGCTTGCTAATCCCATAGGGCGAGAGGGGAGTCGCCGGGTGATCTTCTGTGGCGGGCAGGGCGCGTGGCTCGCCGTAAATCGCGCCTCCGGTCGATGCAAAGACGATGCGGCGTACGCGGTGTTGCGCACATAGGGTCAGGAGGTGCAGAGTGCCCATCACGTTGACGTCCGCATCCGCCCGGGGATCGGCGACTGAGGCGACGACCGACGCCTGCGCCGCATGGTGGTTGACGACCTCGGGCCGTTCGCGTTCGAAGACGTCACGAAGGCGAGGGGCCCGGAGATCCACCTCATATAGGCGCGCGGAGGAGTTGACGTAGTCGCGCTGACCCCTCGTGAGGTTGTCCACAACGGCGACCTGGTGGCCGGCGGCGATGTAGGCGTCGACGACATGCGAGCCGATGAACCCGGCCCCTCCCGTGACAAGGACTTTCATTAGTACAGCCCCCCTTGGGAGTCCGGCTCACTCCTGCCGGCGTGCGATGAGTCCACGGTACAACATATGCGGAGACCGGAAGGTTACCGAGGAGGGCCGGACTGCGGGCCTCTGTTCCCGAATACCTCGAGCCGTCCGTTCGGAATCGTCCACACTTCTCCGCTGGATGTCCGGATCTGGGTCGTTCGGATGCCGACCCGTTCCACGGTCCCCGTGTGCGTTTCGTAGGTGATGACGTCGCCAAGGTGGACCAGACCCTCCGAGAGGAGAGCGATCCCCGCCAGCACGTCGCGGACCAGATGCTGCGCGCCCAGACCGAATGCCAAACCCACGACCCCTGCGCTAGCAAGAATTGCCGTGACGTCCACGTTCAGGCGTTGCAGGATCATGATGAAGGCCGTGAAGTATACCACAAACCGGACCGCCCTCTCCACCAGTGGCTCCAACGTCTGCCAGCGCATTTCGTCCATGAGCCGGGCGGCAGGCGCCCGTAGCGTCCGGCGGATCAGGACCACCGACAGACGTAGGGCCACCGCGGCGCCGATGAGGATCAGGGCGATCGTTCCCACAGGGTCGAGCCAGCGGATGGCGTCGCGCAGGGCAGCCCACCGATCGGCGCTCATGACGTGCTTGGGACGTGGACACGACGTGTCGCGCAAGATGCCGATCGCATCGGACTGATGCGGGCAGGAGTCGTGCGCTTCATGACCGGCGGCGACGAAACGAGCGCGGGGGAGGGGGGACGGGCGCGGGGACGGCGGGCCGCCGCCGGGGACGGTGTTGCGTCACGAACTGGGCTGCGGTGGTGACGCCCTCGAGCGGTACGGTCCCGAGCCGCCAGCGGATGGCGCGGATCACTTCGCCGCGCGTCATTTCAGGGACCGGACGCGGGGAGATCTTCCAGGGGCGTGATTTCTCCAGCAACGCCAGGAGCTGTCGCTGCACCTGCATCGGCAACTGGACGGAGGCGACTTTCACCTGTTCGCGCAATTCACGCAGTCGCCGGATTTCCGATCCTGATAACCGCGTCGTCCCGCGGGGAAACGGGAGGTCACTCACCACCGTGTAGTTCGCCTTGGGGCAGGTTGTCTACCTGTCGGTCCTGTGGGCAGGTGTTGCCTACGCATCGGCGAAGGGGAGCACCGTGATGCGGGTGGAATCCTCGGTGCGCGCGCCGCGCGATCCTCACGGGATGTTGCAGCTGATCCAGCGCTTTCCCCAGATGTGTGAGGAAGCGTGGGGGCTCCCCGCCGAGCCGGCCGGGCGGATCACGTCGCCCCAAGCGATTGTGGCGTTGGGGATGGGCGGATCCGGAATCGGGGGCGATCTTCTCCGCGCCGTGCTCTTCGATGAAGCCGTCGGCCCCGTCGTCCCCGTCAAGGAATACCGTGCGCCCGCCTTCGTGGGGCCCCAGACGCTCGTGATCGCCTGCAGTTACTCCGGGGACACCGAGGAAACGTTAGCAGCCTATGACGAGGCGGCCAACCGCGGCGCGCCCTGCGTGGCGATCACGTCCGGCGGGGCATTGTTGAAGCGCGCGCAGCAGAGGCGGCACCCAGCCGTCGTGGTCCCGCCCGGGCTGCCTCCCCGCGCGGCGCTCCCGTACTTGTTTCTCCCCATGCTGGCGGTGTTGGCCCGCTCTGGGGCAGTACGGTCCTTTGATGCCGA
>WNFA01001634.1_pt1 | contig 23580 bp, 22 predicted proteins | sample 5400481 | NCBI WGS metagenome assembly WNFA01 (sample SAMN13153340, study PRJNA577476) | soil metagenome | isolation source: 120 cm saprolite under Douglas fir tree site 2 hole 1 replicate 2 | place: USA:California | collected 2015-04-18 | reverse complement strand
GCAATCTCATCAATCGTCGTTGCCGCGTAACCGCGTTCACGAAACAGGCGCAGTGCCGCACGATAAATCCGCTCGGCTGTGTCTTGCTTCTTGCGTCCTCGAAGCCTTAATTGTGACTGGCGGTTGTAGATTTGCAAATTATCAGTTGGTTTACTCATATACTTTTTATCTCCGAAGGTAAGTTCATCTATAGCTTAGTATACCTTCTTTCCTGCTTGCATATGCTATGATCCAACTATAAGCAAAGGTGAAAGAAGTAAGTTCCCACGCATAGCCTTTTGATGGTAGGAGGGTAACTATGACCCCGGCCAGGTATGATGAGATTGCCGAATGGTATGACGAAAGTGTTCGTCGCAAAACACTTCTACATGATTTAGTGATTCCCAGCCTGTTTGAAATAATGGGAGATGTCCAGGGGAAACACATCTGCGATCTTGCCTGTGGTCAAGGCATTGTAGCTCGCCAATTGGCAAAGCGGGGAGCGCTGGTTGTGGGTGTGGATATCTCCGCGAAGTTATTAGAAGTTGCCAGGTATGACGAGGCTAATGAGCCATCGGGCATCATTTACTTGCAGGATGATGCTCAGTCACTTGCCGGCCTTGAGGATGCCTCATTCGATGGAGTGCTGTGTAATCTTGCCCTGATGGATATCCCAGATTTGCATGCAGCCTTCCGCACTGTATGGCGTATCTTGCGTCCACATGGGTGGTTTGTTTTCTCCATCGTCCATCCATGTTTACATCCTCCAGCTTCCAGGTGGGTAAGGAATGTAAATGGAACCGTGAATCGGGAGGTAGCAGGCTATTTCGCTGAAATTTTCTGGTATTCAGGTAATCCTAATGGTGTTCGTGGATTGGTAGGAGCCTACCACCGAACGTTGAGCACCTACCTCAATAGCTTACTAGATGCCGGATTCATCTTAGATCACTTCGCTGAGCCACAGGCAACAGGCTATATTGCTGATCGCATCCCAGGATATAGGGAGATTCCAGGCGTCTTGGTTGTTAGATGCAGGAAATGACCGAAGATTATATATCTCCCTCCACTCGCTTTGGCGTAAGGAATGGTTGTCCGCCAGTCAAGGAACACTCCTACGTCATCTACTGGCGTGGATTTGAGCTGATAATCCCGATCATCACTGCGCCGCCATCGAACTCAACCTCAGTTGTGTAGTTCCCCTCCCCAATTGGCCCAACTGCCAGGGAATCCGCTAGCGTTTCGCTGCGGATAAAGTCGCTGTGGGCAGCCAGCATGGGCGTTACATCTAAACCCTCCGCCGGTTGCAGTGTCAGGTGAATGCGATCGGTGATGGCAAGCCCGGCAGTCTTGCGCGCATCCTGGATGAAGCGTACAAGGTCGCGGGCCTGGCCCTCTAACTTCAGTTCTGGTGTCAGAGCCGTATTGAGTGCTACTAGTAGCCCATTGCCCTCGGCGACGGCGTAGCCAGAGGGTGATGTCGCTTCTACCAGCACCTCGCCTGGTTCAAGTTGGATGGTTTGCCCGTCAACCTGGATCTCGATTGGCTGTTCCGCTTCGAGCGCATAGGCCGCCTCCGCTGCTGCTTGACCGCTGAGTGACTTCAGGGCATGCTTGATTTTCGGGACGAGCCGGCCATACTTTTTGCCGGCAACGGGCAGATTGGGCTTGAAACGGTACGTGACCAGTTCATCGCCCACTTCCAGGAACCGCACTTCCTTCACATTCAGTTCTTCTTGTAGTTCATCCACGAAACGGTGCAGCCCGGTATTCCCGCGTGGAACGCGAATGAGCAGTTCGCTCAAGGGCTGGCGAACGCGCAAATTGGCATTGCGACGGGCCGAGCGGGCAAGGCTCACACACTCTAGTAAGAGGTCAGCATCGGCCAGCAGTTGCCTGTCAATTAGCGCTGGATTCGCCTCGGGCCAGCTCGCAAGGTGAACGCTTTCAGCGGCGCTGGGGTCCTGCTTTGCGACCAGGTTGCGATACAGCGCCTCGCTTATGAAAGGCATAAATGGCGCTAACAGCCTGGCTAGAGTTGTCAGGCATGTATGGAGTGTCACGTACGCGGCCTGTTTATCGGCATCGTTTTCCGACTTCCAGAAGCGGCGGCGATTGCGGCGCACGTACCAGTTTGACAGGTCTTCTACAAAACGCTCGATCTCCCTTGCCGGGCTGTAGATGTCGTATGCCTCGAGCATATCCGTAACGTCGCTTACCAGCGCGTTGAGCCGTCCCAATGCCCAGCGATCTATTGGTTGAAGCTCGACTCCGGCCAGGGGGTCGCTGCCCAGTGAGGGCTGCCATTTATCCAGGTTGGCATAGAGTACGAAGAAGGAGTACGTGTTCCAGAGCGTTAGCAGAAACTGGCGTAGCATATCGCCAACAAGCTCTGTCGAAAAGCTGCGTGGGTTATAGGGTGGCGCCGAAGCGCACATGTACCAGCGCGTTGCATCCGCTCCGTAGGTATCCATCACTTGCCAGGGATCAACCACGTTCTTGCGCGACTTGGACATTTTCTCGCCTTTGGCATCGAGAATGTGACCCAGGCAAATGACGTTCTTGTATGCTGGCCGGTCGAAAAGCAGCGTGGAGACGGCATGGAGGGTATAGAACCAGCCACGCGTCTGGTCAATTGCCTCCGAGATGTAATCGGCCTGCCCCGCGAGCGCGAACATTTCCTGGTTCTCAAATGGATAGTGCCATTGTGCTACCGGCATAGACCCCGAATCGAACCAGCAATCGGCCACATATGGAACGCGCTGCAGCGTGCCAGCTTCACATTGAGAACAGTGCCAGCTAACCTGGTCAATGTAAGGGCGATGCAAGTCCAATGCTTGCAGGTCGCTGTTGGCTCGTTCTGAGAGTTCTTTGATGGAGCCGATAACTTCAACCGCGCTACATGAGTCGCAAGTCCAGATCGGTAGGGGTGTGCCCCAGTAACGTTCGCGACTCAGCGCCCAATCGACGTTATTCTCCAGCCAGTTGCCGAACCTGCCATGCCGGATGTGCTCCGGTACCCAGTTGATCAGTTCATTGTTCGCCAGCAGCCGGTCTTTGTGGGCTGTGGTGCGAATATACCAGGATTGCTTGGCGTAGTAGAGCAGTGGTGCATCGCAGCGCCAGCAGAATGGATAGCTGTGGCGCACTCTTCCAGCGCGAAAGAGCAGTCCGCGTTCCTCGAGGTTACGTGTGATCAATGGATCGGCTTGCTTGAAGAAGACTTCTCCGAAGCCCAGTTCGTTGAAGCCGGATAGCGTCATACCCGCCAGGTCAACCGAGAAAAGTGTTGGCAGCCCGTACTTGCGGCCAATCTCCAGATCGCCGTAGGCAGGAGCGATATGCACGATGCCGGTGCCATCTTCGAGCGAGACAAAGTTGTCTACCTCAACATGATAGGCCTGTGCCCAATCGATGGTATCCCCCGGTGCGGGCACTCCTTTGAAAAGCTGTTCGTAGCGCAGGCCGCGCATTGTATCGCCCTGAAAGGTCGCCAGCGTAGTAAAATTACCCTCGCCCAACACTTGAGCAGCTAGAACCTCCGCCAGTACGAGTCGCTCAGTCTCTCCCTCCCCGGTGTATTCGACCAGTGCATAGCTTGCTCCAGGTTTGACAGCGAGTGCCACGTTGGCTGGCAGCGTCCAGGGTGTGGTCGTCCAGGCCAGGAATGAGGCCCCGGCGAGCTGCTCGTCGAGTGGGTGGTTTGCTGGCAGGTGGCGGAAACGTACCCAGACCGAAGGATCGTCAACATCGTCTTTGAAGCCTTGTGATATCTCGTGATCGGAAAGCGAGGTACCGCAGCGCGGGCAATGCATCGTTACCTTGTAGTCGCGAAAGAGCAGCCCACGTTCCCAGAAGGTCTTCAGTATCCACCAGAGCGACTCTATGTAGTCGTTCTCATACGTGATATACGGGTGCTCGAGGTCAATCCAGAAGGCGATGCGATTAGTGAAACGCTCGTATTCCTGTACGTAGCGCCAGACGCTCTCTTTGCATGCTTTATTGAACTCTGCGATGCCAAACTTCTCGATGTCCGGCTTGCCTTTGAAACCCAGCATTTTTTCAACCTCGAGCTCGACCGGCAAGCCATGCGTATCCCAACCTGCACGTGCACCGATGACATGTTGACCGTGCATGCGATGATAGCGGATGAGGACATCCTTTGCTGCGCGTGCCTCGATATGGTGAACACCGGGGCGGCCATTGGCAGTGGGCGGGCCTTCGAAAAAGATGAATGGCCGTGAGCGGTCACCGCTGTCAAGCACTTTGTTTATAATATTGTTTTCGCGCCACCACTGCTCTATGTCTTGCTCAAGCGCAGGAAATGAGCGTTTCATATCGACTTCTGTAAACATTGCTCCATCCCTCCCGGTTAAAATCTGGCAGTAAAAAAGCCTCGTCCCACCTGGGGACGAGGCCCTGTATTGCCCGTCGGTACCACCCTTGTTGGCACTTGAACTCGTTGTTGTCGATAGTGCCCTCTCTGTAAGATGCCATCACATCTCTACCCGTATAACGGCGGGTGAAACCGGTTCGCCTACTGCATTAGTTCAGCGTTCAGCTCCTGGAGTGATTTTCGGTGGTAGGTCAGGCGTATCTCTCACCAGATGTACGCTCGCTGTGCTGGCCACATGCCGCCTACTCGTCTCCGTTAGTGCCTTTGAAAGTATTGTACCATGTCTTCAGTGTTTAATCCAGAGTTTCAGTGCTATCCGCGCTCTTTCCAACCGATAACAGCCGTTGGCAGCGTTTTGACGATCAGGACCATTGTAACAAGGAACAACCCATAGTAAAGGCCCAGGTTCACCAGATCAATGGATGGTGATGGCGCTGCTGGTGTATTCCGAAGCTCAGGCTTAACTCTCAACCAGTAGACGATGCTGTTTTGTAGAGCTACTTTTAGCGGGGTGACTTCTATATATGCGTGAGCAATTTTGCTTGGAAACTCGCGAATAGTTATGACTTCGCTAAATACAGGTCGAGGGAATGCTGATATGAGAGCATTTGTAACTCCACCAGTTGTGGCTGGAGGTGTTGCCGATAGCAGCATGCTGTGCACACAGATGTAAGCTAGAATGGCTAGACACAACATTGTGATGATCCTGTATGCGATGCGGTGTGCACGGTTGCGTATCATTCGCTGGCGTTCGTCCAGTTTCCTCTCAGGCAGCTGCATGATCTTGCCCGTGAGGTGTCGCAGCCTGAAGTAAGACGCGCATAAGCCCACCAGCGGGACAGCGAGTAGCGCAAAGCGCATGTTCTGTCCGAGTCCGAAGATACCGGGCAAAACTGCATGTGCCTGCCCGGGGAAACTGCCGATGAGCCACAGTCCTGCAAGACAAGCAAGATAACTCAAGCAGAGAACGACGATCAGGAGGCGGCGTTCTGTGTGAGAAGGGACATCCTCAGAAGTAGAGTCGTTTGGTTCATTCATCATAGCTTGTTCTAAATCGTTCATAACATCCTCCTTAAAGAGTCTTCCTTATCGTGTGATCTCTGGAGAGGGAAAGAAGATCGCCTCAATTGGCAATGCGAACAGTTGGCTGATACGCAAGGCGAGAGCGAGGCTGGGATTGTACTCGTCTCGCTCCAGGGCAGTGACCGTATGGTCGCTGATGTCCAATGCCCTGGCGAGGTCTTGCCGTGACATCCTGTACTCCATACGCAGCATAGCAAGGTTGTTGTAAAGAGTTGCACCTGCTCTGCGTGTCCTTGTCTCATCGGATTGGTTCAAGGATAGGCTAATAACCAGTCTTCCAAGCACAAAACTGCGGAACCAGGCGGGCGAGTGTTGGTAAGTGCCGTTCGGGATGTCATGTTCATCCTTGATCGATGGCTTGCGCATATACATGGAGTCCTCCTGTGTTATCCTTATCGATGGGCATATACTTCTGCACTCAGCGGTTTGAATGGCCTGGGTGAGAAAATGGCCTCGATGGGTAGCTCAAAAAACTCGCTAATGCGGAAGGCCAGCTCAAGACTGGGATTATATTCCCCGCGCTCCAGGTAGCCGACCGTCTGGTAGTTAATACCTAGCGCCCTGGCTAGATCCTGGCGTGACAGGCCGCGTTCGGCACGTAAGACGGCCAGACGATTATAGATGGTCATCTCGGGCATAAGCATAGACCTCTCGTATAATTGCTCATATTCATCTGATAGCTTGTATTAAATATAGCATAAATACAACAAAAATGTCAATAGCTATGATGATCGACAGCCTTTCTAGCAAACATTACGATGCTTCAACCAGGTTTGCCTGGACAGGCGCGCTGTGTTCGGATACGCTTGGGAGCTGTTTGACCTGGTGCGCATAGGCGATGAGAATGAGCGTTTCCTCAACCAGGTTATACAGGAAGTGCAAGTCGGGACGGGTAAGCGGTAAGCCGCCAGCGATAGCTCCCCCACGTCCTAAGAGACCCGGTGATCCTACAACGCCAGTTGTGAGATAGACCCGCATAATCACGATATGTTCGAGTGCATGCCAGGTGACTATCGGCAGCAATACCCACAGCCAGGGATTGCTTTTACGAAAGATGAAAAACAGCGTGTACACACAGATGGGCACCCAGCCTGCATCGAAGATAAAGTGCACCCACTCCAGATCCAACATGCCAATGATGCCATGAGCTTGCATACCGCTGAGGCCCAGCAGGTGAATCTGGATCATCTGCGCGATATGTTCCGTAAAGTGCACGCTTTGGGCGATCAGTAAGACGAAAAAGAACGCCAACCAGCGATACTGGCGATAGATCGCCAGCGTTACACGTACAAAGATGGGGGACCAGGCTAGCAGGATAAGCAGCCCCACTACCCACAACTCCCATCCCATCAGATGCATAACCAGCAAGCCAAAGGACGTGAACGAGGCTAACACGATGGCGTACAGCGGGGCCGGGTGCAGTGAAAAAATGTGCCTTGCCAGGGATGTTTTCATGGATTGTCCACCTTTTTACATCTGTCAGCTCAAAGACGATGTAAGCACCTATAAAGGACGAACAGGAGCATGATGGGACGACGTCTTAGCATGCCAATGCTCGGTATATTACTTTGAACGTTGGCATGCAGGATAAATATTCACCTGATATTCAGTGTATCACATAGCTGGAGTCAAGTTTATTGAATCCTCACCACGACTGCGCTCACATTCCCTTCGCCGCCTGCCAGGTTTGCCTCATCGACCAGCGTGCGCGTAAGTTTTTGTGGGTCGCCGCCCTGCGCCAGTATTTCCTTGATGCGCTCATCGCGCAGCATGCGCCATAGACCATCTGTACAGAGCAACACCAGGTCGTGTAATTCCACCGGGAAGTGGAAATAATCTATTTGTAAGCGGTTGGCCTGCCCCAGGTAGCGATAAAGACGCTTGCCCTTTGGACTCGTATATACCTCTTCGGGCTTGAAGAGATTAGCCTCTACCAGGTTCGCAGCCAGTGTATGGTCGGTCGTGATACATTGTAGCCCTTTTGTGGCGTTGTAGTGGTATGCCCGGCTATCTCCAACGCTTGTCACGTAGAGGTGACGTTTGTAAACCAGGGCTACGGTCAAAGTACTCGCCATGTTTGTTTCATAGTCAGCGTTACAGTGGTAAATCACCTGGTTTGCTCTGCGTAATCCCTCGCCCATCCATTGCTCGATAACGCTTTCTGCAGGCGAGGTAGGTTGATAAGGGCCGCCTGGTATGCCCCCACGAGAAACCGAAGAGCTGTTTCCCGGGCCAGCGTATGACCTGGAAGGCAGAGGCGTAGCCAGGAGGGGCAGCAGTACATCGGCTACCGTCTCTATCGCCAGGCGGCTGGCTTCATGCCCACCGGCGGATTTGCCCTGCGGCCCACGCAGACCGTCAGCTACAGCAAACAGGCCGAATGGACGAGGGGGCGGTGCGAGATTGGCGCATAACCCCTGAACGATTAGCAGCATATCCTCATTCTCTTCTGCGACGTAGCGACGCCCGGTATCGCTAACGTAGCCGACCTGGCAGACATCGGCCACAAGCGGTGAGGTATCATCGAGGCGGTGCCCACAGCGCCGGCAGTAGCGCGAAGTGCTGCGGTTCTCTTGCCCACAAGCGCTGCAGGGGTTCTCGGGAATGATGGTGCGCACAATCACGTTGGCGTTACTAACGGCGGGAAGCTTTGTTGGCGTTACAGATGTTGGTTCCATCTTGAGCGCGGCATTGAGTGCGTCGGCAAAGGCGCGGGCTGATGGATAGCGCTTTGCGGGTTCAGTCTCGGTCGCGCGAAAAATGACTGCATCCACTGCTGTAGATAACGATGGATTTAATTCGCTGGGTGGTGGCAGCGTAGCCGCGTGGCTGCGCACGATCGCCTGGAAAGGCAGGAGGCCGGTAAGCATTTGATAGGCCACTACGCCCATCGAATAAATATCGCTGGCAGGTTCGGCATTTCCCTGGCTCTGTTCTGGAGCGGTATAATGCTCGGTACCTAAAGCCCAACCTCCCTGGGTCAGCGGACGCTCTTTCTGCATGGCGCGAGCGATGCCAAAGTCGGCAATGACTAAACGCCCGTCATCCTGGTGAATGAGTAGATTTGAGGGCTTGATATCGCGGTGAACGATGCGCTGTGGATGAGCATGTATGGCGTCGATGGCATCCGCCAGTTCATTCAGGTAGCGCTGCGCCAGGGCCACGGGTAATGGCTGTTCGGCCTTTAACAGAGCTTTAAGCGTTCCCCCGGTAATCAGCGGCATGACCAGATAGAGCAGGGTACCGTCCTGGCCGAAGTTTAGAACTGGCACGATGTTTTTGTGCTGAAGCTGGTGTGCGTAGCGAGCCTCGCGGCGAAAGCGTTCGACCGCGATTACCGTTTCCATGTTGCTGGCCGTCGTCGAGATGACTTTGAGTGCTACCTGCTGCATCTCGAACGTGTCGCTCGCGCGGTAGACCGCGCCCATGCCGCCAAGCCCCACGAGCGTTTCAATGCGGTAACGTCCTGCCACTACTGCATCGGGCAATAGACACTGGCAGAAAGGATTGATGCACTTGAACGTTCCAGGCGGGTAATCGGTTCGACACCGGGGATTTTGGCAGCGTGGCATGGTATTTCCTTCATCCGCAAAGAGTACGCAAAAGACGGCTTTTGCATTTTGTATCTGCCACAATTTTAGAGTGATGACTGAGCTATGTCAATATAGTTCCCCTGGTGGGGGCAAGCCCCATAGGCGTTAACTTAATGTCCAGGGCGACCGCCTCGGGCGCCCCTACCAACCGAGCATGTCATCCTGAGCGCAGCGAAGGATCTCTGTCCCCGGCGAGTCAGACCCTTCGCTGCGCTCAGGATGACAATCGACGGCAAGCCGCGCGAGGCCTGTTTCCCGGCTTGATGGACTAATCCTCGACTACCGCGTCGGCCTCGATCTCTACCAGCCAGTCAGGGTCGATGAAGCGTGTAACTTGCATTACAGTGTTCGCAGGCCGGATTTCTGCAAAGAATTCGCCATGTACCCGGCCCACGCTCTCCCAATCTTCTATCTGTGTAAGTAGTATACGAGTGCGCGTTACATCCTCCAGCCTTGCCCCTAACTGTTCAAGTGCGTTGCGCACTATCTCTATGCAGCGTCGTGCCTGTGCTGCCGCGTCTCCTATGCCCACCGTCTTGCCATCCGGCCCTATCGGTGCAGTGCCAGCTACAGCGATGATGCGCCCCGAGCGAACGGCACGCGAAATGCCCAGACGGGGCTCGTAGGGTGAGCCTGAAGATGCACGCTGTCTGCTCATTGCTAATACTCCCCTGAATCCCTATGGTGAGAGTTTCTCACCTGATTCTATCGTCTTTTCTTCGTGGTTCTCCCGCGCCGGCGCGCCGAAGCTCCTCTTCTACGAATGTGCCCTGTAGTAGACGATGATTTGGATTGTAGTCGAGCTTGTTGAGCGGGAGGCGTGTTGTTTCTGGCACTACTATTGCCAGGGAAGCCGGCTAGATGCGGTACTGTCAGTAACGAGCCCCAGCCGGTCACAAAGGACTGCTGGATCATGTTGAGTAGCAGTGAAGTCGCCCGATAGAGTGCAAGACCGGCAGCAAGTTGCCAGGCGATAAAGATAGTGACGAAAGCCAAAATCAACGGCAGGATAAATTGTACGAGCTGGGTGAGTTGCATCATCGCATCTCTAATTTCAGTGATGTTATGTGGTTGCGACATACGCATCTGCACAAAGGTCACGATGCCTGCCAGAATCGGTAGAACATGAGTTGGATCAGGTATTCCCAGGGAGAAATGCCAGGCGGAATTGAAAATGGTAAACCAGTTGAGATCAATGTTGGGCACGCTCGTTAGCTGGGGCAGAAATGGATAGATAATGTGGTTGAGATTGGTGAGCGTGGCGTGAGTAAGCGTGGCGTGATTAAGCACGGTATTGAGTGCAAGGAAAAGTCCGCCGAAAATGGGTGCCTGAACCAGGAGTGATAAGAAAGGCGATGGAGGGCTGACGCCATGTTGTTTATACAATGCCTTTGTTGCCTCGCGTTGAGCTCTCAAGTCTTGTGCATACTGCTTACGTATCTCTGCCAATTCTGATCGAAGGGCTAGCATTGCTTTCATCGCCTTGAGTTGCCGGCGAGTCAGAGGGAATAGCGCAATGAAAATAACAATGGTTAAGACAATGATTGAGAGTCCAAAATCACCGAAGAGGTGATACAGTAACATGAGGACATTAAAGATAGGGTAGGTGAAGACGTGGTTGAACAAATAGCTTATCAGGTTCATGCGTTCCCTCCTGGCTTCTTGCCGGTGAAGAATTGATATTACTCTGCGCCTCTAACCTGAGAAAAACACATCCAAGTGGGTTATGATCCACGTGTCATTCATTATACGTGTAAACAATGGGCCTGGTTGCAGGAGTTTTCAATCCTCAACTTCTTTCCTTCCCCGAAAAAGCTCCATATGCTCTAAGCATATATTTACCATTGTAAGACATGCCAAAAGCAGGTATCGTTATCAATAACACTCTACGAACTTTTTTCAGCGAAAGGAACTGCCGTTATGCGTATCCTGGTTATTGGCGGGACAAACTTTATGGGTCCGCTGGTTGTACGTTCTCTTAGTCAACAGGGCCACGAGATCACGGTGTTTCATCGTGGTCAAACGCAAGCAGACTTGCCCAAGGGAGTGCGGGAGATTCCAGGCGATCGGCGCCCCATTGCGAATAGCGCTGCTGAGCTACAACACCTTGCACCCGAGGTAGTGCTGGATATGATTCCGGCTATTGAACAGGATGCCCGGGAGATTATGAGTGTCTTTACAGGAGTTGCACGCCGCGTGGTTGCGATCAGCAGCCAGGATGTATATCGTGCTTTCGGGCGCGTCAACGGCAAAGAGTCTGGTCCCGTTGACACTGTACCGATTACTGAGGATTCAGCACTGCGCGAGAACCTTTATCCCTACCGCGGCGAGACACCAAGGGAGCAGGACGACCCGCGAAGGTGGCAGGATGACTATGACAAGATACTCGTCGAGCGCGTAGTGATGAGTGATCCGGAATTGCCTGGTACGGTCTTGCGGCTGCCGATGGTCTATGGCCCAGGAGATTACCAGCACCGGCTTTTCAATTTCTTGAAACGCATGGATGATAATCGCCCCGCGATTCTGATGGACGAAGCTGAAGCTGGGTGGCGCTGGACTCACGGGTACGTGGAGAACGTTGCTGATGCAATTGCCCTGGCCGTAACCGGCGAACGCGCTGCTGGGCGTATCTACAACGTTGGTGAGCCGTTCACCTTTACTATGGCCGAGTGGGTAGATAAAATTGGGCAAGCAGCAGGCTGGCAAGGTAGGGTCGTGCTGGTACCTCGCGGCCGTTTACCAGAGCCATTGAGGTGGGGAATCAACGCGGAACAAGATATCGTTGTGGATTCCAGTCGCATACGCAGGGAATTGGGCTATGAAGAGCGAGTGAGTCTGGACGAGGCGCTCAAACGCACAATCGCCTGGGAGCGAGCGAATCCACCAAAAGAGATTGATCCCAAAGAGTTTGATTATGCAGTCGAGGATGCGTTTTTAGCTCTCCACGGGTAGCGTGCTCAGCCAATTCCTGACTTTGGGGGCCTGGGTATCCACAACGGATATCCCTACTGAATGTTGACGACCGAATCGGGGAATCCTATCCATGGAGATGCTTGCGTCCCAGGATCCTGTAGGGACAAGGGGCGGGGTGGAGTGAATGAGGGGGCCTTGTGCTTGTCCTGGTTGGGGTGCGACCTGTTTGCTCCACGCAGTCCCCACTGGAGCGCGTTGCCACCAGGACAAGCACCAGGCCCCCACCCTGCCCCACATCCGCCCCTTGTCCCTACAGGACGGGGACACGCGCATTCCCATTCGATTGTCAACCATCATCAGGACGGGTAACGCACATTACCCCATTCGGTCGTCAAAATTCATCAGGTCGCCAGACCCCGCAGTCCCCGGTTTGTTGTTGCCCGCCCCTTGAGGCCCGACCTTCTGGCGAACCTCCGCCAAATATTGTTTCGCATCGCGACTGGTGTGAATGTTCAAGTAGTTCGCAGTCAGTTGCGCTCTCTCCGTTGGAGCAGATGCGTTCACATCTCGTAAGAAGGCGACTTGCAGGAATCCCTGTACCGATAGGTCCGGGGGCGCGTCTGCTTTGGCAGGGTTTTCAACCAGTTGTCTCGCTGCAATACTTTCTTCCGCCTCGTCTGCGCACACTATCCCTGAATGGGCAGGTTCAGGCAAGGTGAGGGGGGTATCTGTCCTTGGTGTGGCGAGTGAGTAGAGGTGATTCAACGTGTGCGCTTGTTTATCGCGCTCGGTCAGGGGCGGCACACCAAAAATATGCTCAACAGTAGCAAGGACCGAGGTGTGATCATACACGGTATGGTCGATGATGCCCCTGGGAATAAGAGGCGAAACGATGACGGCAGGTACTCGTACACCCAGTTGCGTAAAATTAAAAGCAAAGTGGCTGTTATCTGGATTGGTCGGCTTATCGCCAGGAGCAACGGTTTGCGGCGGAGGCACATGGTCATAAAATCCCCCATGCTCATCGTAGGTGATGATGAGCATGCTGCTTTCCCAGTGAGGTGAGTGACGAATCGTCTCGTAAATGCTCTTTATCAGCGCCTCACCGCGTGTAATGTCATCTCTTGGATGTTGCGAATTGCCGCACACAAAGTCCGACAGGACGTGATAGTCCGGCTCGATAAAGGCATAGGAGGTGGCATAGCCGGGATTATTCACATCACTGCTGAAGTCCTCAAAGTCTCTGAAGCGTCCTTCGGCAAGGCGAACAATCATGCCGCTTATGCTCAGCGCCTGGGGGAATGGATCACCCTCGTAGATGGTCCAGCTCACTCCCGCGTGGTCGAGCCGGTCATAGATGGTCCCATTGTCAAATTTATAGCCATCGAAAAGGGAACCGATCATATTCGCTGTGGGTGGACTGTGATCCAGGCCCCCTGACGATGCGGCGTGTATAAAGTAGCGGTTTGGCCATGTCGGGCCAGGCATGGAGGAAAACCAGTGATCGCACACGGCAAATTCCCGCGCGAGAGTGGTGAGCACGGGGAGCTGACCAGGGGAATAGCATTTCATGATCTCGCCCGGGTTGGTCCGATCGACAGTGGCATAGTTCGCGACGAAGCCACTATTGTTGATGTGGGGATACTTGCCATTGACTCCACAAAGTTGTTCCTCGACATTGGGAAACTCGTGGCCTGGATCGTGGGGCATCGCCCAGTCGGCAGGAGAGGAAACAACCACCTTCTTTCCATCCGGACCGAGATTCCAGTCATGAGCCGGGTTCAATCCCTCAATGGTGGTAGGCTGCCCGGTGACAGCATCGATGCCTTGTAGATTGGAAAAACCTAACAAGTGGTCGAAGGACCTGTTTTCTAACATGATTACAAATATGTGTTTGATACGGTCAGGCTGTAATTTACTAGACCCATAGAGTGACATACGTTCACCTCTTTTTTCTTCTTATTGCCCTGGGCTGCTTACCTGACTTGTAGGTTTCTGAACAGTACGGCGTAATCATAACACCAAAAGCAGGAGAGTACACGTTTTATCTCCATTTTTCCTGGGATGGGATTTACCACAAACCAGGGCTACCCGGCCGGGCGTCACTCAATACTTGACATTCCGATCAGCAGGGCTTACCATAATACGCGTAAGCCCTCGTATTGAGTGTGGCTGGTTCTTTACGCTTTTGTGCGTGATCCGCTATCAAGAGCGGATTTTATTTTTCCGCCTACCTCAGCTTATTTATGGAGGCCAAGAGAGGAGCGACACATGCCCGACAACGTTCACACCAAATTCCTTCTGAGCGAAGATGAGATTCCACGTTCCTGGTACAATATCATAGCGGACTTGCCAGGACCCCCGCCGCCGGTCTTGCATCCCGGCACCAGGCAGCCCGTTACACCGGACGACCTGGCTCCGCTGTTTCCCATGGCGCTGATTATGCAGGAAGTGAGTACCGAACGCTACATTGAAATTCCAGAGCCGATTCGCCAGGTGTATATGCAGTGGCGACCCACCCCACTCTTCCGGGCGCGCCGTCTGGAGAAGGCGCTGGACACCCCCGCCCGCATTTACTACAAGTACGAAGGTGTCAGCCCGGTCGGTAGCCACAAGCCGAATACCGCCGTGGCCCAGGCCTTCTACAACAAGCAGGAAGGGGTCAAAAAACTCTCGACCGAGACGGGGGCTGGGCAATGGGGATCGGCGCTGGCGATGGCGGGCGCGTTCTTCGACATGGAAGTCGAAGTTTTCATGGTGAAGATCAGTTACCAGCAGAAGCCCTATCGCCGTAACCTGATGGAAACCTATGGTGCGACAGTGCATGCCAGCCCCAGCAATCTAACGGACGCCGGGCGCAGCATCCTGGCGCAGGACCCTGAGAATATGGGCAGCCTGGGCATTGCGATCAGCGAGGCGGTAGAAGTAGCTGCCAAGAGCGGCGGCACGACCAAGTACTCACTGGGCAGCGTGCTCAATCACGTCTTGATGCACCAGACGATTATCGGTCAAGAGGCTATGCTCCAGATGGAGCGTGCGAACGACTATCCTGATGTGGTCATTGGGTGCGTAGGTGGCGGCAGCAACTACGCAGGCATCGCCTTCCCATTCATTGGCGAAGCACTTAGAAAAGGGCTGAAGACGCGCTTCCTTGCCGCGGAGCCGATGGCCTGCCCCAGCCTGACTAAGGGCGTCTATGCGTACGACTTCGGTGATACAATCGGCATGACGCCGCTTGTAAAGATGCATACCCTCGGTCACGATTTCATACCGCCGGGCATTCATGCAGGCGGGTTACGCTATCACGGCATGGCCCCGTTGATGTCATTACTGCATGCGGAAGGCATCGTCGAAGCCCAGGCCTACTACCAGAATGTCGTCTTCGAGGCCGCGGTGCAATTTGCCCGTGCCGAGGGCATCGTTCCCGCACCGGAGGCAGGACACGCGGTACGTGCGGTGATCAACGAAGCACTGAAGGCCAAGGAAGCCGGGGAAGAGCGAGTAATTCTCACCAACCTGAGCGGGCACGGCCACTTCGACATGGCCGCCTATGACGCCTACTTTGCCGGCAAACTGCAAGATTACGAGTACCCGGCGGAGGCCGTAGCTGAGGCACAGAAGCGGATGCCGGTGGTGGTATAGCATATTCGTCGATCTTAGGGAACAAAACCAGGGGGCGATTCACCTGAATCGCCCCGTTTTTGCTTTTCATGGGGAAACGGTAAGCAGTCGACCAGGTGCGGTATAATTTTTAAGAGTTGATTCGACCATTTGCACACAGATATGCTCAATCAGGGCAAAGCACAGAAGGAGCGTACTTAATGAGCCCATTTACCGGATTGATCAAAGATGGCAGGATTGGAAAGTGGTGCAAACGCGGTGCGGCGCTGATTGCTATAGCCGGTACGATACAGATTTTGCTGACACTCTATGCGCTTTGGGGAGAATATCGCCAGATACAATCGAATGGTCAGACACCTTTTGATCTGAATTACCTCATCCTTTCCGGCGCTGTCCAAGTATTTACGAGCATCATGACCACTGTTTTCTTCGCCTTAATCCTCTATGCCGTCGGTGTAATCATCCTGGCCAATTCCGCACCGGCACACAGTGATGTTATCATTGAGAAGCTTGATGGGGCTGAAGTCACTCCCATCGAGGAAGAAGAGGTACGTATACTAAATTAGGCTATCAGGCAGAAGTCTTTCCCGCTCTCATCACCAAAGCAGTGCCCATCCTTGGTGAGGATCACCACTTCTTTGATCCTGGGGAACTGTTTAAGCGTCGCAGTAATTTCCGCTGCCACACGCGCATCTGCACCGATCCCCGGGGAGGTGAGTTGACGGCAGAATTTCAATGTCGCGGTCCCTGTTTGCGCAACCATGCCTCTCTTGTCCAGCGTCAGTGTGAAGTCTGGGCCTCCCACGGGCCGGGGCGCCGAGCAGTTCGATGGGCCACTGAGCATGGTATTGAGTTCCGTGAAGTAGCCGGCTTGTTGTTCGGATAGGGTCGGTCCAGCGATTAAGAGTTGGATGGCGAAGGTTCCCACTGCACTCGTTGGCGACATGCGATCAACCGGGTAGACAGTGGAGAAATTCGTGGCGACTGACTCGGGAAACTTGGAGAAGTAGACCTTCACGGGATAGCCTGCTGCGGTCGAGGTCGTGGATACCTGGGCAATCGAGTCAGTACCGGCGCTGGAAGGCAGATTTCCACTACAAGCACTCAATACAAATGCGAACAGCATACATGCGCTTAACACGACAAGCAGCAGGGATCGAGGACGATGAGAAGAGACTGCCGAACATGGACTGTTGTGCTGGAGATCTTTCATAATAATTTTCCTCTTGAGAGATGATTTTAGATCGACTGCATACAAGTGTTGTTGCATTAACAGTGACGAAGATGGGAGAATGGCTCACTGTGCCAATACCAGCATACCAGTTTTCATGCCGCGCAACTTATGAACTGTTTCACAAATGAAATGTGATATACCTCACACATAATCGGCAGCTGCTGTCCAGGCCTTGTTGCCTTAGCGCAGGAGAACTCATATTAGTTACCGCCAGAACTTGTGAATTTTTGCCAGGGCGGTCGTCCTGGTGGATACTTCTTAACCGTCGCAATCATTCACAGACCCGGATATCAGCGCGATTACAAGTTGTTAATGCCTCGCGATCTTGTGTATACTAAAGGGAAGAGCGCATGCAGCAGATGCTACAAGTGATGATCGTGCAATTCTAGATTTTGGTATATCGGGATGAGTGTAAACGCTCCTCGTCAAGCAGGATTAAGTGAGAGATGCTTCGCGGATTTGATCAGCAGCATTTGGAACATGACCTGGCACGCCTGGAACAGGTGCAGGAACGGTTATGGCAGCGCTACCTGCAGCTACTATCGCAACTTGACCAGGTGACACAGGAGCTACAAGCGTTAAAGCGGCAACGGGCTTTAAAACAACGACATGCTGAACTCAAACGCCTGCGCAAGCAACTCTTGAACGAACTTCTTGCTGTGATGGATGCACAAGTAGAGATCACAAAACGCCTCACAGAAACCGCGCGCTTTCTTGAGCAGGTGAAGCAGCAACTCATACCCCCTGACGAGCATCCCTAATTACTCCTTGTATCCTGAGCGCGCGATGACTTCTCTTGAGAAGCCCTGTGGGAGTTGTCGAAATTCGTTTCATCTCGTGCGCGTTCTCGCAGACCGTCTGGTGACTCGATGACAGTCGGACGAAGTTTGGACAACAAGTGTTCGGCGATGATGCTACTCCCGATGCAGAGAGGAAACCCGCTGAGCATCAGATGGAGGTTGACACCTATGAATCGAACTGATCGGTTGTTAGCTCTTGTTCTTGAGCTCCAGAGAAAAGGGCAGCAGCGTGGGGAAGACCTCGCCGTGACCTTTGAAGTCAGCACGAGGACCATCTACCGTGATATGCAGGCTCTCTCAGAAGCAGGCGTTCCCATCATCGCTGTCCAGAAAAAAGGATATTCGCTTTCCGAGGGGTATTTCCTGCCGCAGAAGTTTCTTGAATGGACTCAGGCTCCGTACAAGCTGATTTCTTTCTGCCGAGCATAGCGCTGGATTTCATGTACGTCTGTCATGCCCTTGACTATGGCTTCCTGAATCCATTCATACATTTCATATTTATTTTGATAGAGTCGGTTACTGCAAAAGATGTTGCGGCGAGCAAACGCTGGTGGTGTGATTTTACGGAGGTATTCTTGTGCGTCTGGATCATTTGGTCGCAGCATATTCCACCAAGGGACTGCCAGGATGTAGTAGGGATCATGCGCCCATTCCGGGCAGGGTTGATGAAAGAGGTCACACCCCCAATGGCGGGTCTGTTCGGTTTCCTGCTCCGGCCTAGTCAGAGGATCTTTGATCAGGTCGGGACGGATGTGCTTGGCGTAGCCATACCAGGCGTTAGAAAAATCCCCAAGGGCGGTCCAGGGGTCTTCTCCCTGGCAGATACGTTGGTAGGCGTAGACCATGGTATCGATGGTTGCAGGAAGCGAGGGTGGTTCTTTGTGCCGGTCAGCATAATCTTGTGCCATCATTCGAAGTATCTCAAACGACATGATTACCCTCGTTTTCCTTCAAAGAGCCAGCGAAGAGCATGCTCAATGCTCTCGGCGTTCTTTTGTAGTCCGCCCGGTAAAAGGTATCTCTCTACTACTTGTTGTGCTTGCTCGCGCGTCCGAATTCGTGTTTTCGAGAGCAGTATAGCACAATCAGCAAGGTCTTTGTCTCGTCCTGCGGCGATTTTGAGTGCAAGAATGTATTCCCGAGGCGGTGCATAGACATGAAGCGGGCCAAAGCGCTTCCACAGCTTGCCATCAGGCACGATCACTTCATCGTACATAAGCATCTGAGCAAGATAGTTCAACCAGTCAGCATCGAGATCGTGTTTTTGTTTAATAACTTGGACGCTCTGAGTTTTTAGCAATTTTTATCAGCTTTTAATAACATTGTGAACACATTGCGAGTATACTTACCCTGGCATACTCGTTCTGGAACCCCTTTTAGAGGCACGAAGTGTACGTCGAGAGGTCAAAAGAGTCTATGGATACACAAACCATGCTCATCATCATAACGATTTCCGCTCTCGTACTCATCGCAGGCCTCGTCATAGCCTTCAAGAGTCAAGTACGAAGAGGCCTCGACAGGAGAGTCGAGGCCACGATCACACAGATTCAGGTAGAAGCTGGCGCGGTGAGCAGTTGGTGGATTGTGACAGCACAGTGGTCAGACCCGGAAACCGGCCGAATGCTCACTTTCCGCAGCCGCCGTCTCAACTTCCCTCCACACCATCATATCGGGGAGCATATCGTCGTCAACTTTGATGCCAACGAACCGAAGCGCCATCGTATGGAACTTTGACAAGCCTCGACATTCACTGCTTGCCAGGTTTAAACCGGCATAAAAAGCCAGTTCAACGGCAGCATTGTAGACCAGTTGTCGCAGCACCCGAACAGGTGTATAATCTGTTTCGACAAGATGAAGGCCTTATCCTCTTCCATATCTTGCTTGATAGATACGACAAAAGGATTGACAATACACCATGCTACTCACGCTGCCGTTGATACTTTTCATAGTAATGACCGAGCTTTCGATAGGAGCATTTACCGTACTCTACCTGCTTGACTGGCGCAACCAGGTCAAACGCAGCTTCCTGGTCACCTATGCAATCATCTTTCTGATCCTGACAGGTCTGACCGTCTTAGTTCAGCAGAATTTTTCAACCCCTGAACTGCTCAATACCTTCGCTCTACTCGATAAAGCCTGGACAGGCTACCTGCCTCTGCCCCTGCTGCTCTTCTTGCTGCTGATGCTTCCCTATACCATCCTCCTCTGGCTCGACAAAAAAGCCGGGGTCGAGGGCAAGAAAAAAGCAGAAGAGGAAGAAGGAGAAGGGACTCGCAGATCATCCTTACGGCTGCTGCGCCTAGTCAGCGGCGGCCTGGCCGTACTTGCAGGGCTTGTGACGCTTTTCGTGTTGGGCATGATCTTCCGTCCCCTGGCTACCTCCGGCCTGGCGGGAGCGATTACAGTAGGCAGTTTCTTCGCCTCGGCGCTGGCGCTCGGCGGAGTACTGACGGCAATGTGGCTTGGGCACTGGTATCTCGTCACGCCCGCGCTTTCCGAGAAGCCGCTGCAATTCGCAACGACGCTCGTGCTGCTAGGTGTGCTGGCGCAGCTTGCCTTTACCTTTACTGGCGGCTCCGCCATAGCAGCATCCCAGTCGAGTAATACCGCAAAGCCGGCTGTCACAGCTACCGCTACTTCAGCCGTGTCAGCGGCTACACCAGCGCCCCGGGCACAGGTCAAACCCACTGATGTACCCGTTGTGACACCTCTCAGTACAAATGCCATTAGCTGGCTGCGTATCCTGGTAGCTTTTGTTTTGCCCCTGGTGCTGCTTGGCTTCATCTTGAAGCTGATCCACGATCGCTCGTTCCAGTCTGCTACCGGTATGCTCTACCTGGTGGTCGTGCTTACGCTTGCAGGCGAGGCGATGGCCCGTGGCCTGTTCTTGATGGGTTTGCAGTAGGGGCGCAATTCATTGCGCCCCGCCTGCTTGCCCCTACCCTTACAGGAATATTTCAGACATTACTCCATTTGTGATTCACGCAGTGCCTTTTCTCGTTCCTTCAGCTCGCGGCGTAGGATTTTACCGGATGCGACTTTGGGAATTGCGTCGATGAACTCGATCATGTGAATCTTTTTATAGCCCGCCAGCTTGCCGTTGGCGAACGCGAGAATTTCATCCGGGGTGACCGTATGACCCTGGCGAATAACCACATAACCCTTGGGCAGTTCGCCCGCCTCATCATCAGGGACGCCGATGACGGCTGAGTCCAATACGGCAGGATGCTCCATCAGCAGCGATTCTAGCTCTGCCGGGGCAATACCGAAGCCCTTGTACTTAATCATTTCTTTCTTGCGGTCGACGATGTAGGTATAGCCATCAGCGTCTGCATGACCGATGTCACCCGTGTAGAGCCAGCCATCGCGCAGGGCGCGCGCTGTTTCTTCAGGCGCTTTCCAGTAGCCCTGCATGATCTGCGGGCCGCGAATGATGATTTCGCCGTCTTCTCCGGGAGGCAACTCGTGTTCGCCAGTCTCAATATCGACGATCTTCTGCTCGGTGTTATGGACGGGCATACCGACGCTATCGATACGCATCAGCGTGGGGTCACCGGGTTGCGCGTGCGTGAGCGGGGACGCCTCGGTCAAACCGTATCCCTGGACAACGCGGATGCCTGTCTTATCTTGCAGTTTGCGTGCAGGATCAAGCGGCAAGGGGGCCGCGCCTGAGAAGACATACTTGACGGTCTTCATCTTGCTCAGATCGATGGGGGCGTTTGCCAGGGCCAGCACGATCGGCGGCACGGCAAAGTAGTAAGTTACACTATGCTTTTCGCACAACTCAAGGGACTGGAGCAGGTCAAAACGCTCCATGATGACCTGGGTAGCCCCAGCAGCGAGAAAGCTGCCCGTCAGCATCACCCCGTAAATATGGTAAAACGGCAGGAAGATCAAGGCTACATCGGTCAGATCGATGCGCAGTGCGGTCGTGAATTGGAGATTATTGGAGGCCAGGTTACGGTGGGTGAGCATGGTTCCTTTGGGGAAGCCCGTGGTACCCGATGAGTACGGCAGCGCCACCAGGTCATCGCCGCTGAGTTCAGCATGTACTACGTGTTTGGGCGAGGATTCGCGCAGTAGTTTGGCAAACGGTATAGCATCGGGCATTCTTTCGGGAACCGAGTGACCTGTCACAATGATATGCTTGAGGTGTGGCAGCGATTTTTGCGTCAGCACGATCTGGAGCAAAGGCAGGAGTTCTCTCTGGATGAGGATGGCTTTGGCCTCCGAGTTCTCAAGCTGGTAGCCTATTTCGCGCTCTTTATATTGCGGGTTCATCGGGCTGACCACCAGGCCAATGGAGGCCGCGCCAATGAAGGTGGTGGTGTACTCGGGCCGATTCATCGTGAGCAGGCACATGTGATCGCCCTTTTTTAGTCCCAGGCTGTGCAGGCCGGTGGCGATACTGTTGACCATCGAGACGACCTCGCGGAAAGTCAGTATGAGGTCATGGTAGATAATCGCCGGGCGGTCGGGGTTACGGGCTGCGGCCATGCGCAAAAGATGATCGTAGGGAACATCTGGGAAATCAACGGTCGGACGAAATAATTCGGGTACAACCATTTTGTTAGACATGCCTGGAATCCTTTCTGCCTCAACATCGAGTACGGAGCCTTTGACACACGTGGATCAATCCTCGCAGACCACGCTTTTCGTGTGATCTAGCATACCGCAGATGAGATACAAGGTCAAGTATATTGATGTTATAATAGCTCATAGATAAACGCAATCGAAGACAGCAAAAAAAGTAAGAGGAGACATCGCAATACAACCGTTACAAGTGCTACGAATGTTACAAACCTGGTTTGGAAACACCCTAGAAAGGCGTAAGATGCACAACAATACAGAAATATCTAACACCTCCTGGTCTAGCGATGGGCTGCTGCCAGCATTCCAGGCGCCAGAGCATCTTGATGTGTACGATATACGCAATACATCGTATGATATCCAGCTTAGCGTGACGACCATGACAGGCCTCATCAACCGTCAACAGCCGGAAGTCTATCTTCTTAATAGTAGTGACGCTGCTTTCTGGCTCAATCAGGTATTTGCGCATATACCTCATGTCATTTCCGCCGCAAAGGATGAAGCCATCCTCGAGACATTGCTCAACGGCTATCGCAACCGCGTCGCGGGCTTGATTATCTACGATCCTGGCTTTATCGACAGTGTCAATGTAGCCACCTCGCTGGCAGGTCAAAAGGATTGTATAGTTGTCTCACCGGCTCTGGCAGAGACCCTGCAAGGATCACCACATCAACTGCCTGTAGTAGCGGACTTGCGTATCTATCAATGGAAAAGCCGTGTACAGGCCTACCTTTGGGCGGAAAGCAACCTGCTTAAAAACGCCACTCCAAATCTCGTTGCTGGGCTTGACCCTAAGATTCCTCGCAGAACGTTCCTTGATGGAGCGCATTCTCAAAGCTTTTGCACCCGGGACCATTCATCTCGGCTGGTATGTAAATGAGACCCTGGGCGTCCGATTAACCTCCGAAGCCGCATTGCCCATGCTGGCCTCCGATTACTTTTGCAACCTGGAAGTCTGGACCAGCATCCAAAATGTAGGGGCGGGGCTTGCCCCCGCCCTGCTCGAAGCCCCCTCCCGGCCCACTACGCCCGAATCGCCCACGATATCTGATACCCCCGCCCAGTCCGAAGCTACTGCCAGGCCCGCTGTTCCCGCCCAGCCCGAAGTCTCCGCCCAGCCCACCGCTATTGCTATGCCCACTGCTCCCGTCCAACCCACTCCTCCCGCCCAGCCCCCAAAGAAATATATCTCTTTCACGATGAGCGATGGCGATAACCTGCAATATAACCAGCATCGCATGGCTCAATTGTGGCAGGACCCCGTTCGAGGGACGATTCCCATTGGCTGGACAATCTCGCCTACACTCGTCCGGGTTGCACCCGCGCTGGCAGCCTATTATACACGCATGGCCACTCCAAATGATGAACTGGTGG
>WNFA01000936.1_pt1 | contig 23605 bp, 24 predicted proteins | sample 5400481 | NCBI WGS metagenome assembly WNFA01 (sample SAMN13153340, study PRJNA577476) | soil metagenome | isolation source: 120 cm saprolite under Douglas fir tree site 2 hole 1 replicate 2 | place: USA:California | collected 2015-04-18 | reverse complement strand
CGCGGCCGCCGAAGAGGCTCGTTCCCCCGACCACGACGGCGGTGATGCTGTCGAGGTTCGCCGACTGCCCTGCCTGCGGATCGCCAACACCCGTTCGCCCCACCAGCACCAGGGCGCCGATGCCGTAAAGGAGACCGGCGATGGCGTACACGCCGAGCAAGACGCGACGCGTCCGCACGCCGGCGAGCCGTGCCGCGTCCGGGTTGTTCCCGGTGGCATAGACATGGCGACCGCCGATCGTCTTCGTCAGCACGAACCAGGCCACCAGCGTCAACGCCAGCGCCAGCACCGAGCCGTACGTGATCGTCGTGCCGGCGAAGCGGAAGGTATCGCCGAAAAACACGAGCGGGTCCGGCAGATTGGCGATCGTCTCCTCATTGGACGTGATGTGCGTCAACGCGAACGCGATGTTGAGCGTCCCGAGCGTCACGATGAAGGGCGGGAGGCGCAGGCCGGCGACAAGGATGCCGTTGAGGAGGCCAAAGGCGAGGCATACGCCGATGCCCAGCGCGATGGCGAGGAAGGGATTCAGGTGATAGGTCACCGCCAGGCGGGTCATCACGATCGTCCCGAAGGCCATCACGGCGCCGTTGGAGAGGTCGACGCCGGCCGTGAGGATAATCAGCGTCTGGCCGATCGCCAGGATCCCGACTACCGCAACCTGCTGAATGATCAGCGACCAGTTTTCGGTCGTCAGGAACCGGTCGGTCCGAATCGTGAAGAAGAGCGAGGCGAGGAGGAGCGCAATGAGTGGACCGAGCGACGAAATCAGGCGGGCGCGGGCAAGGGCCGCGCCGGCATCGCCGCCGACCTCCCTGCCCCGAAGCCGGGCTAAAAAGGCCGGCCCGCTCTTACGGAGCGGACCGGCCGGTTCGGGTTTCGTCGATTAGCCCCAGCAGTTGGCGAGGCCGTAGGTCGTGTCCTTCGAGTCGACGCCACTGACGGGCTTGTCGGAAATGAGGTTCACGCCCGTGTCGGTGTAACCGGAGACACGCTTCCCATTCTTGGCGAAGTCAACTCCCGCGTCAACGCCCATTTGCGCCATGAGGAGCGGGTACTGCTGCGAGGTGGCGGCGATCCGGCCGTCCTTCACCCCGCCGACGCCCGTGCAACCGCCATCCACCGAGACGATCAGGACGCCGTTCTGCTTGCCCCGGTTCTGGAGCGCCTTGTAGACGCCGAACGCCGACGGCTCATTGATCGTGTAGACGACGTTGATGCCGGAATCCTTGGTCAGGCAGTTCTCCATCTGCGTCTGGCTGTCGACCTGGTTCCCACCGCCGTTGGCGATGCAGACGACCTGCGGGTCGGTGTCGGTGATGCCGTAACCCGCGAGGAAGCCGTCGTGGCGGAGCTTGCCGACCGTGCTGCCCGGCGCCTCGTCGAACATCGCGATCTTGATCCCCGTCTTGCCCGCCTCGGCGGCCTTGGCGTACTGGCCGATTAGCTTGCCGGCTTTCGCGTTGTCGGTAGCGAAGAGCGCGTCGGCGGCATCAACCGGGTCGGTCGGGCTATCGAGGGCGATCACGAGGACACCCTGCGAGCGCGCCTTCTTCACGGCGGCTGTCACGCCCGCCGAGTCCGGGGTGATCAGGATCGCCTTGGCACCGGCACTGACCATGTTCTCGAGCGCGGTCGCCTCGCCCGCGGCATCGGAGGTGTCCTTGCCCGCGCCGGTCAACAGCACCGCGCCCTTCGAGAGCGCTTCCCGCTCCGCGCCCTGCCGCATCTTGACGAAGAACGGATTGGCGTCCGTCTTCGTGATCAACCCGATGATAATCGGTTTCGGCGACGCCGCCGCCTGGGTCGCGCTGCTCCCGCCGCAGCCGGCGGTAACCAGGGCAAAGGCGACACCTATCGAAAATACCGACGCGCGTCTAAGGGTCCCCATCCTTCCTACCTCCCTCGTCTTTTGGCGTGTCCCCCACTATCGAGATGACAACGTTGTCAAACTAGCATATCCTGTTGAGGAGCGCAAGACGAAGTTCACCAGCGCCTTGCCAGCAAAACAAGAGGGGCGTGGAGTACTAACGTTGACAACGTCGACCGGCGCCCACCGGGTTCAGCCGCGCGCCACCATGCGCGAGGTCGCCGCCCTAGCCGGCGTCAGCCTCAAGACCGTCTCCCGAGTGATCAACGCGGAGCCCGGGGTGTCGCCTGAACTGGCCACCCGCGTGACTGCGGCGATTCAGCGGCTTGACTACCGCCACAACCTGTGGGCCAGCAGCCTGCGGCGGACCGACGGCAAGAGCGCCACCATTGGCCTCATCCTCGAGGACATCGGCAACCCCTTTTCTGCGACCCTGCACCGAGCGATCGAGGACGTCGCCGTCAGGCGCGGAGTACTCGTGCTTGCCGGCAGCCTGGAGGAGGACGAGGCCCGGGAGCGGGAGCTTGTGTCCGCCTTCGCCTCGCGCCGGGTCGACGGGCTGGTGATCATGCCGGCGAGTCACGACCACAGCTACCTCTTGAACGAGCGCAAGGCGGGGACCCCATTCGTCTTCGTCGACCGGCCACCTGCCTTTTTCGACGCCGACACGGTGCTGACCGACAACCTTGGAGGGGTTCGGCAGGGCATTCAGCATCTTGTCGCGCACGGCCATCAACGCATCGGGTATCTGGGCGACCTGCAGAGCATCATGACGGCCGCGCTCCGTTACCAGGGGTACCGGGAAGAGCTCGAAACCCAGCATCTCCCTCTTGATCCCGGCCTGGTCCGGCTCGACCTCCGCGGCATCGAACAGGCCGAGGTGGCAACCGAGGAGTTGCTCGCGCTGCGCCCGGCGCCGACCGCCATCTTCGCCGCGCAGAACCTGCTCAGCATTGGCGCCTTCCGTGCGCTCCGTCGCCTGGGTCTCCATCACCAGGTCGCGTTGGTCGGCTTCGACGATATTCTGCTCGCGGACCTGCTCGACCCCGGGATCACGGTCATCGCCCAGGACCCCGCGGCGATGGGACGGACCGCGGCCGAGCTCCTCTTCCGCCGGCTCGACGGCGACCGCACGCCGACGGCGCACCGGGTGATCCCGACCCGCCTCATCGAGCGCGGCTCCGGCGAGATCAGGCCTTGATCGTCGTCTGCGGTGAGGCGCTGATCGACCTCGTCGACTCCCCCGATGGTCGGCAGCGAGGGACGCCGGGCGGTGGACCCTTCACCACGGCACGAGCCCTCGCTCGCCTAGGAATTCCAACCCAATTTCTCGGGCGCCTGTCGACGGATGCCTTCGGCCAGCAGTTGCGCGACCTGCTGAAGGCCGATGGCGCTGACCTCTCCCTCACCAGCTTTGGTTCCGAGCCCACCACGCTCGCCATCGCCGATGTCGACACCGACGGCCACGCCGCCTATCGCTTCATCTTCGACGGGACCGCCGCTCCCAACTTGACCCGGCAGATGCTGCCGGCCTCGCTTTCCTCCGGTGTCCGCGCCCTGCATGTCGGCACGCTCGGCCTGGTGTTCGAACCGATCGCACGTACCCTCGCGGGACTGGTCGAGCGAGAGCACGGGAACCTGATGGTGATGGTCGATCCGAACATCCGGGCGGCGGCTCTCAACGGCACGGCAGGCTATCGAGCACGGTTAGACCGCATCATCGGGGAGAGCACGATCGTCAAGGCGAGCGATGCCGACATCACCTGGCTCTATCCGGAACTCGATTTGCAGCCGGCTGCCAGTGCTCTGCTGGCGCGCGGCCCCAGCCTGGTCGTCGTGACCCTCGGGGCCGATGGGGCGTTTGGCCTCTGCGCCGGCACGGAAGTTCGCGTCAAAGCTCCGGTGGTTGAGGTTGTCGATACGATCGGCGCCGGCGACGCATTCGGCGCCGGCCTGCTTGCCTGGCTCTACGACCACGACCGCCTGAACCGGGCTCTTCATCTCGAGCGCGACGAACTCCGCGCTGCCCTCGAGTTCGCCTGCCTGGTGGCGTCCATCACCTGTACCCGAGCGGGCGCCGATCCGCCGCATCGCGCGGAGCTCACCCGCCCTTAAGCTCAACGGGTGTCGGCGCGAATGGTGGCCGCCGTCCTTGCGGTCGTGGCCCTTTCCGCGTGCAGCAGCTCAACCGCGCCCTCTGGGACCTCCGCCAGTAGCCCAGGCGGTTCGCCGCAGCCCTCTCCGAAACTGACGACCTACACGGCGGCAGACTTTGCGACGGCACTCGCCTGGGCGCCGGACCGACGCCTGTTTTACACGGAGCGCTCGGGCACGATTCGGACCTTCGATGGCACCACCCAACGTGTCTTCGCGACGGTCTCGGCATCAACTGAGGGGGAGCGCGGACTCCTCGGCCTGGCGCTCAGGCCAACATTCGACAAGGACCATTTTGTCTATGCCTTTTACAGTCGTGCCGACGACCTCACACAGCAACGCGTGGTGCGCTGGCTCGACCGCGGTGGGACGGGCGTGAACCTCACGATCATCGTCGACAACCTGCCGGCTGGGCCAGACTGCTGTCACAAGGGCGGGCGGATCGCTTTCGGCCCCGACGGCAAACTCTACGTCACCATGGGCGAGAACCACATGGCCGCCGAGGCGCAGAACACGGCGAGCCTCCGGGGCAAGATCCTGCGCTACAACCCCGACGGCACGGTTCCCGCCGACAATCCATTCGGCCAGGGCAATCCCGTCTGGGCCATCGGTCTGCGCAACCCGTTCGGCCTCGCCTTCTCATCAGACGGCAGGCTGATGGTCACGGACAACGGACCATCGGGCGACGCAGGCACCCCGAGCAGTGGCTGGGATGAGGTTGACCTGGTCGTCCGAGGCGGGAATTATCAGTGGCCGACGTGCTTCGGCGATGGCCGCCATCTGCAGGGCCTCCGCTGCGTCGGCACGCTGCCGACCTGGCAGAGCGGATCCGAGGACGTCGTTCCGACGGGCGCGACATTCGTCGGCCAGAAAGGACCGAGCGGCTATCAGGGCACGTTCGTTTTCTGCAGTTACAGCGAGGCCCGGCTCAAGGTGATGTCATCCGATGGGACCCGACCGCTCTTCGACGGACCGCGCTGCCAGCTCGATGTCAAAGAGGGGCCGGATCACGCCCTCTATCTCTCCGACACCTCAGCCATCTACCGCTTTGGCCCGTAGGGCGGGCCGATCGGTTAGGCGAGCATAACGTCCGACCAGGTAGGCGCCAACGAAGCTCGCGTACGGGTAGGTCAGCAGCACCCCAATCACGAGCGCGGCCAGGCCAATCAGGCTGATCGTCGACAGCGCCACGACCAGCGTCCCGACCACGATGCTCAGCGCCAGGTTCACTCGCACGCGGCGGATGACGGCCACCACGTTCAAGGCGCCCAGGAATCCGCGATCCATGTACTGCGTGACGATGGCCGGCTCCAGCAACAACACCACGACTCCCCATACGCTGCCGACCGCAGAGACGATGCCGGTTATTTCGCCGACCGTCGTCTCCGTTGATTGTTGGCCGACGACGGCAGCGGGGATGCTGAGGAGGGCGCCCGGAATGGTCCAGATCAGGAGGGCGACGAGAAATTTGAAACCATCTTTGATCTTGCGCCAGGGGTGATCCCATGGCGGAAGCTCACGGGCCCCGGCGCGCACCACGCGAGCGACCTCCACGGTGTAACCGACCAGCAGCAAGAACGGAACGATCAGCCAGAAGAAGAGACAGCAGGCAGCGCCGGCGAGCAGCTTGCGAACCCACCGGTTGGATCGGACCACGATCGTGACCGCCTCACCCAGGTCGAGGTCCGCGGAGGCCGGTGCCGCCCGCGGGCTCGGCAGACCCTGGGCGATGAGCAGCGCGGCGACCACCGTGAGCAACTTGTCGGGCAGATCGATGGCGGCCTCACCGATGAAGGCGGCGATGACCCGAGGGACATGCGCGCCGTTGAGCGTCGCGTAGATCGAGTCGCCCAGCGGGACGCCACTCTTCCCGCCGCTGACCAAGAAGTTGAGCGGTGTCGAAACCAGGGATGCGATCGCGACGGTCATCAGCCAGAGCGCCACCCAGCCGCTCGCCCGCTTCTGCCAGTTGAGATACCGCGCGAGCCCGGCGGCAAAGCCGACCGCGAAGGAGACGATGCCGTAGGGCGCCGCGATCGGATCGACCGTGTTCGAGCTGACCAGGTTGCTGATGAACCCGACGCTGCCGCCCACCCAGGGACCGGCGACGACGCCGGCCAGCACGGTTCCGATCGAATCGAGAAAGAGGGGCAGCCCAAACGTGACGGCGATCGCATGACCGGCAAAGTTCAGGCCGAGACTGGCGAAGATGAGGACGACACCAACCGAGTCGAGGCTGAATTTCAGCGGACCCGTCCAGCCGGCGGCCTGCAGCGACGCCAGCGTCCGCCGTGCCGGGGCTCGCGTCAGTAAGAAGACGCCCAAGAAGCCTACGAAAAGCAGTAGCGCGAGCAGCAGTTGTCGCTCGGCAGCGTGGATCAGGGCCAGGATGGGACGGCCGAACGCGGCGCCCAGTCCAACGAAGCCGGCAATGTAGAAGGCGTTCGCCGGGAGCAAACCGCCGAGGAATGTCCTCAGCGGCATGCGGCTGACCCCCGCAACTTGTGTCGTGTAGACGCGTAGGCCGGGGATGAGGCGAGCCGTGAAGACGGCACGCCAACCACCGCGCTGCAGTAGTCCGGCTGCGCGCTCGAGCGGTGCGCGTGCGCGGAGCGGTTCGGCTACTTTCATCAGCCGCTCCCAGCCGAGGAGCTCTGCCGCTTCCAGGCCGATGATGGCACCGACCGTGATGCTGACCGCGACTGCACCCACCAGGAGTGCAGGGTTTACCCGGCCGCCGGCCACGGCGATCCCCGCTATCGCGAGCACCAGGTCGCCCGGCGCGAAGGGCAGCGGCACGCCCGTCTCTTCAATGAACATCAGGACGCAAATCGCCACGATCAAGGTCGTGCCATTGAGACCCTGCACCCACGTGATCGGGTTCACTTGTCCATTTTCCGTGCTAAGGTCAGGTCAATGAGCTTCATGCTTCGAACCGCTGGCGCGGTACACGCGTTCATCTATCGGCGTGGGATCGCCCGCAAGATGGGCAAGATGCCGCTGGTCCTGCTGACGACGACAGGACGCAAGAGTGGACAGCCGCACACGGTGGCACTGGGCGCGGTTCCTGAGGGCGACGGCTGGATTGTTATCGCGTCGAACGGGGGCGCCGATGTCGATCCCAGCTGGTGGCTGAACATGGTGACGAATCCCAACGTCACTGTCCAGATGAACGACCAGGTGATCAAAGCTCGGATGCAAGAGATCACCAACCCGGCGGATCGGGAGCGGATCTGGAACAACGTGGTGGCCAGCGGGAAAGGCTACGCGAACTACCCAAAGAAGACGTCGCGCGTGATTCCCCTCGGCTGGCTCCGCCCAGTCTGAGATAAGGTGGTAACTCGTTGGTCAAGTGAGCGAACCCATAAGGGCGAGCCGATGGGGATTCCGCCCGCCGGAAAGCAGGCGGCCGGGGTGACAGGGATCACCATTGACCGCTACTCAGGCGGAAAGTTTGTCGAGGGTTGGGGGAACTGGGATACCCTCGGCTTGGTGCAGAAGCTGGGTGTTATCCCCGCGCCCGCGCAGCCTGCCGCGACACGCGCCTAAGCGCTCACTCGCATTCGCGTTCGAGGAGGCGGTCGAGAGACCGCCTCCTTTTGTGATATGTCTTGTCGTAGGACCCGGCGGTTGAGGGAGGCCACCACAGCAGGCGCCTACGGTGAAGCTTCTCGAGCGATCGACTGAACTGGACAGGCTGACAGCTCTGCTGCGCACAGCGAGTGGGGGTGAAGGGCGACTTATCTTCGTCGGAGGTGAAGCCGGCGTAGGGAAGACCTCCCTGGTCCGTGAGTTCTGCCGGTCTGTCCAGTCTCCGGTCCGCGTGTTGACCGGCGCCTGCGACCCACTCAGTGCGCCACGACCACTGGGGCCTCTACTCGACATCGCGAGCACCGTCGGCGGGGAACTCGACCGTCTTCTCCAGACAAACGGGCCACGACCCGACGTCTTCCGCGCGTTTCTGCGGGTACTCCTAGCTGGTCAAAAGCCCAGCGTGGTGGTGTTCGAAGACGTCCACTGGGCGGACGACGCGACTCTCGACCTGCTCCGGTACTTCGGGCGTCGAATCGACGCAGCTCCAACTCTCCTGATCGTCACCTATCGAGACGACGAGCTCGGTCCTCGGCATCCGCTGCGGCTGGTCATCGGTGATCTGGCCACCGCTGCTGGCGTCTACCGGATCGCCCTTTCTCCCCTCTCGCTCGACGCCGTCCGGATGCTAGCGGAGGGCAGTGGTCTGGATCCAGCGGCACTGCATTCCCGCACGGGCGGCAATCCATTCTTCTTGACTGAAGTGCTTGCCTACGGCGCGCAGGGAACGCCGCCGACAGTCCGCGATGCGGTCCTGGCGCGTGCGGCTCGGCTCTCGGCTGTCGCCCGCGAGGCCCTTGAGGTAGCTGCGGTGATAGGGTTCCGAAGCGAGTCCTGGTTGCTCGCTGAGCTGAGCGGAACGGGAATCGAAGATTGCGTCGCGGCCGGCATGCTGCGCGTTGAGCCAAACGCTCTGGCTTTTCCCCACGAACTCTTACGAAACCCCATCCTGGAGGCGATCGCGCCTGATCGCCAGGTCCTGCTTCACCGCGCCATTCTAAAGAGACTTCGGCGGAAGTCAGGCGGATTCAGTGACCTCGCGCGCCTTGCTCACCATGCTGAAAGCGCGGGTGACGGCGAAGCGGTCCTGGCGTATGCCCCAGCCGCGGCCGAGCGGGCCGCAGCGATGCGAGCGCATCGAGAAGCTGCGGCTCAATACGCCCGCGCCCTGCGTTTTGCCGGGAACCTCGCGCCAGAGCGGCGAGCCGACTTGCTGGAACGCTGGTCGTCTGAATGCTCCGTGACCGATCAGCTCCCCGAGGCACTCGAGGCCAGGCGCGCCGCGCTTGAAATCCGACAAGCACTTGGGGATCGGCTCAATGTCGGCGAAAACCTCCGAGTGCTATCGCGCCTGCTGTTTCAGGTTGGCCGGTGGGCCGAGGCGGAAGAAACCTGCCTCAGCGCGGCGCGCGTGCTAGACAGCCTCACGTTAGGGCCGTCGCTGGCGCTGTCCTATAGCGAACTCTCTCACCTTCGGACCGAATCCGGTGATTTCCTCCACGCGGTCGCCTGGGGTGAGAAGGCGATGGCTGTCGCCAATCAGGCCGGTGACCGCACGTCACGAATCGAGGCGACCATCACCCTCGGTGACGCCAGCGTTCGCGCTGGCGATCGCGAACGGGGCTTCGCGCTCATCGAGCGGGGCTTGCAGGAGGCCAGCGAGAGTTCTCTGGAGCAGCTCGTTGCTCATGCGATGCAATGCCTGGCAATCGCGACGCTTCTTACCCGAGAGCAAGACAGGACCGAACGGTACGTCAATCAACTCCTCGATTACTCCTCGGAGCACGACTTGCCAGTCTGGCGCGCCTGGTGTCTGAGCTTCATGGCCAGGACGTATTTCCACCAGGGCCGCTGGGCTGAGGCGAGCGAGACCGCGACAGCTGCCCTTCGTGCGCAGGGCGCCGGAAAAATGCCCCCGATTTGGGCTCTCGTCAGCCTGGGCCATCTTCGGGTGCGGCAAGGTGATCTCGAAGCCGCTCACGTGCTCGACGAGGCATTTGAGCTCGCTGGGTCGATTCGGCATTACGAATCCGTCATGACCCTTCGAGGGATCCGAGCCGAAGCCGCCTGGTTGGCCGGTGATCACGCGCGAACGCTGGAGGAGGCCGGGGGTGTCTATGAGCGCGCAGTGGCCGCCGGAGATGAATGGTGCATCGGCGAGCTTGCCTTCTGGATGTGGCGCGCAGGAAAGCCTCCAGCGCTGCCGTCCAGAATAGCCGAGCCCTACGCATTGCAGATGGCCGGGAACTGGCAGGCGGCCGCCGCCGATTGGCGAGCGCGAGGTCGCCCCTACGAGGAGGCGCAGGCGCTTGCCGACAGCGGAGATGTGGCCGTACTCCGTCGGGCGCTGGAGCAATTCGAGCGCCTGGGCGCCCGACCTGCGGCCGCGTTCGTGGCTCGACGACTGCGCGCGCTTGGCGCCCATGACATCCCGCGAGGCCCTCGCCGCGCGACCCGAACGCATCCTCACAAGCTCACCCAACGCGAGGACGAAATCCTGACCTTGGTGGCCAAGGGATTCCGCAATAGTGAAATCGCCGACCGCTTGTACCTCTCGCCGAAAACTGTCGACCACCACGTATCCTCGATCCTCGGCAAGTTGGGGCTCCGGACGCGGACGGCTGCTGCGGCCGAGTTCGCCCGGTGGTCTGCCGCTCCGGACCCGGAACGTCTTCTCCAAAGATAGGGAGTCCTCCCGATGTAGAGGCTGCGATCGGGCCGTAGCCTCTCCACGATGGGCGAGGCAAAGGAGGTATTGGAGAGAGCCATCGCGGCCTGGAATCGCGGTGACGTCGAGGGCTTCGTCGCCCTAGCCGACCCAGATGTTCGCATCATCGCGTCTGGAGGCATCGATTTTCGTGGTGCCGAAGGGATGCGGGACTATTTCGCGCTCTGGCGAACAGCTTGCCCGGACAACAGGGTTGACTGTCGCAACACGGTTGGTGTTGGCGACCGGGCCATGGGCGAGGGCACCTTCAGCGGCACGCACGAAGGGCCGCTCCATCATCCAGCCGGCGCCATTCCTCCGACGGGTCGCCGCCTGAAGGTCGACTTTGTTGGCGCGCTGCATACCGCCGATGGGAAGTTCGCGTCGTTTCGGACGTACTTCGACGTCCTGGATTTGATGACCCAGCTGGGACTCATTGGAGCGTGAGGAGAAGCATTAAACGACCTATTGGTCAGCCTGACGCTGATCAGGGGAGGTAACCAAGTGAGGAAGCTACTTGCCGCTGCTTGCGCGATCGGAGCGTCTGCGCTTATCAGTTCGACCGCGATGGCGGACACGGTAACGAGAACGCCCTCGCCCGTACCGTTGCCGTTCACGTTCGTTGGCCTCTGCCAGTTCCCTGTGCTGGCGCAAGCCGTCATGAATGGCGAGTTCACGATCAGCTTCGTTAACCAAAACGGTGTGCTAGTTAAGAAGATCGTCGCAGGGGCTTTCATCGTCACGTTTACGAACCTCAGCAACAACACCAGCATCACGAAGAACATCAGCGGACCCGGGATCATCACATTCAACCCGGATGGCTCACTGACCCTCGACATCCTGGGTACGGAATTTGGCTTCCCCCCTGGACCCACGATAGGGGCGGGACGGACCGTCATTCAAATCTCGCCCACGGGTGTGGTGGTGAGCCAGGTCGGCAACTACACGAGTCTCTGCACCCTTCTCGCTGGCTGAGACTCGTTTTGGCGGGCGGGATGAGGCCTATGGGGGCTTCCCCGCCCGGCCTGGAGGCGCCAAACACTGCCCCCTGCGTAAGGCGCCCATCGCCGCAACGCGGGCCGTAACGACCCCTAACGTTTAACTCAGTAGAAGTGGAGTCAGAGAGGCTGCGGCCACCAATCGCATGAAAAGGCTCGATTATCGAGAGATCGCTGAAGCGCTCACAGGCGATCGATTGACCGCTGAGCTGCGGATACTTATGCTGTTCCGCTCCGAGCCAGAGGGCGATGTGTTGGTCGAGCCGCTACCGAGAGAGGAGATCGCATCGGCCGCCTAGGTCAGGGCTTATGGCCAGACGCGACCAGGAAGCTGACCGGCACGCTCAGGCCGCGGTCGGTGATGTAGACGTTGACTCGGCGGTCGAAGGCGGCGCGGATCCGACGCTGCAACGCGGCCGGCTGGCCCATCACCGAGGAGGCCGTGCGGACGCTGCCCTCTGTCCAGGCTTTCCAAACGTCTTCTCCAGTCGGGACCGGATGGCTGAACCCGATCCGGCGCAGGCTGACCTCCATTAGGCCGGCTGAGCGAAGGAGCTCCACGAGCTCGCCCTCATCCGAGTATCGAAAGGGAGGCGGCCCGGGCGGGATCCCGGGAGGAGGCGGCGCTCCCACCTCGGCGATGGCTTCCCAGATGACACCGACGAGCCGCGAGCGCTCGGGCAGGTCCCACATACTCACCGCCAGCCGCCCACCTGGCTTGAGAACACGAGCCAGCTCCGCCATTGCAGCCTCCGGCCGCGGCAGATGCGGGATAAGCAGGTTGGCCACCACGGCGTCGAAGGTGCCATTCGGGAAGGGCAGACGCTCGGCGTCAGCCTGCCGGAACTCCAGTTCTGGGTGTCGCGAACGGGCCAGTGCGAGCATGCCCTGCGACAGGTCGGTGCCCACCACCGAGGCGCCACGAGTGGCGGCGGCCGCTGACAGGTTGCCGGGACCGCAACCGGCATCGAGGACCCGGTTGGCCGCGCCGACCTTGGCTGCGTCCAGCAGCGGCTTCACGTTGTACTCGGACACTGCCGTAAAGAACTGCTCATACGTGGCTGCCCGCTCGTCCCAGCCTGTCCGCTCAAAGGCGCGAAACGCCTCAGCGTCGATCACACCGCTGGAATTATGGGCGGGGTGCGGCACTCTTTACTTCTTCTGGCTACCCCTTCCCCCTTTGGGGGACGGTGGCAATTTCCCTCCCGCCGAGCGGGAGAGGGTCGTGGTGGGGGGTTTCTTCTTCGCTTTCGTCTTGTCTTTTGCCGGCAGCGTGCGTGACCACGAAAGCGCGATGACAATCCACGCGCGCGTCGCATCCGGCTTCTTCTGCCAGCCGGCCGGCACCACCACGTAACCTGTCATCGCCCGTCCCGGCATGGGCTCGAAGGCGCTCCCGCCCTGCTTGCGGACCTTGGCCTGGTCATCCTCGGAAACTCGCACGAAGAGGTCCTCGCCGAAGAGTCCGCAGAACATGTTGCCGTTGACGAAACCGGCCAGGTTGCCGAACATCGGGCGAGTCGTGACCGCCGGGTCCGGCGGCACCAGCTTCTGAAACGCGGCCTTCGCCTGCTCACTCGGCTTGGGCATGGTCATCGGGCTCATGCCGCAATCCTATGGAAAGGGGCCGGCCGTAACAAGTTTGTACGGTAACTTGATTTTTGGAGTCACTAGTATTTTACTGTGACTAGATGCGGGGCGTCGCCCCACGCGAGCCGCGCTTCAGTGCGATGCGAGCGTTTGAGACATAGGAGGTGACACCATGACCGCCAACATCCGCAAGCCCGAGATCGAACCGTCCGCGCGGGGCCGAGCCGGCCGCTGGTGGGCACTCGCCGCCCTGGTGGTGAGCGGCCTCGTCATCGGACTCGACTCGACCGTGCTGATCACGGCCCTCCCCACCCTTTCGTCGAAGCTCGGCGCCACCACCAGCGATCTGCAGTGGATCGCGGCCGCCTATACGCTGACGCTCGGCGGTCTCTTACTTCCCGGCGGCGTCCTGGGCGACCGATACGGCCGCAAGCGACTCCTGCTGGTCGGGCTCGCCGTCTTCGGGATCTCATCGGTTATCGCCAGCCAGGTGACAACCGCACCCGCTCTGATCGCGATGCGCGCGCTGATGGGCGTCGGAGCCGCACTCATCCTGCCACTTTCGCTATCGATCCTTCCGAGCATGTTCACCGCGGAGGAACGTCCGCGCGCCATCAGTGCAACGGCGGCGGGCGCCTTCCTCGGTCTCCCGCTTGGCCCGCTGGTCGCCGGCTGGCTGCTGACCCACTACGCCTGGGGATCCGTGTTCCTGATCAATGCGCCCGTCGTCATCATTGCGCTGCTCGGCGTCTGGTTTCTCGTGCCGGAGGGCAAGGATCCGAACCCGCGACCCTTTGACTGGGTTGGCGGGTTGCTCGCGGTGATTGGCGTGACCGCGCTCGTCTACGGCGTCATCGAACAGCCGATCCATGGGTGGACCGACCCGCGAGTGCTGGTCGGGATCATCGGCGGGGCGCTGATCCTGACCGTGTTCGTTATCTGGGACCTTCGCCATCCGTCGCCCTTCGTCGACCTCAAGAACTTCCGTAACCGTGGCTTCACCTGGGCGACGATGGCCTTTGTCGTCACCGGCTTCGGCCTCTTCGGCGTGATGTTCATCCTTACGCCTTACATCCAGATCGTCCTGGGTAACGATGCGCAAGCGACTGGGATCAAGCTGCTTCCGCTGATCGGCGGCGTGATCGTCGGTGCCGTCATCGGCAATGTTGTGGCTGCCAGGCTTGGTGCTCGGGTTGGCGTATCGGCTGGATTGGTCGTCACCGCCGCCGGGCTGGTGGGTTTCTCCCAGATCGGCGCCGATGCCGGGTATGGGCCGATCGGAGCCGCGCTGGCGGTCATCGGCGTCGGCATTGGCATTGCCCTCCCGACAACGCTCGACGTTATCCTCGGGACGCTCCCGCCCACTCAGACCGGCGCGGGCTCGGCGCTGACCAGGGCTCTGCAGCAGATCGCGGCAACGTTCGGCGTGGCGATCCTTGGCAGCATCCTGAGCAACGCGTATCAGACACAGATCGGGCCACATCTGGCCGCCTTGCCTTCAGCCGCTCGGGAGGTCGCGCTCGGCAGCATCGCCGGCGCTCATGCGATCGCCGCGCATCTGCCACCGCCGGCCGGCGTCGCGGTGGTGCGCGCTGCTAATGAGGCCTATACGCACGGGATGGCAGAGGTCATGCAGGTCAGCGCCGGCCTGGTGCTTGCGACGGCGATCGCCATCGCGATCTTCTTGCCGGCTCGCGTCTCGCCGATCGACGCGGGAGAACTCTGATGGCTACGGCGAAACCGGCCCCCACCCTACCCTCCCCCCCAAGCGGGGGAGGGGCTAAGCGGGGTGGGCTGCGCGACCGCAAGAAACAGAAGACGCGGGAATCGATCCAGCGGACGGCGCTCCGGCTCTTCGAAAAACAGGGCTACGAGGGGACAACGATCGAGCAGATCGCTGCCGCCGTCGAGATTTCACCGAGCACGTTCTTCAACTACTTCCCGACCAAGGAGGACGTGGTCCTCTACGACGCCTACGATCCGATGGCCGTCCAGATGTTCCTCGACCGTCCAAAGGACGAACCGTTGAATGTGGGCATCCGTCAGGTGCTCGAAAGCCTGGCGGCGACGTTTGAGCGTGACGAGCACTTGATTCTGGCCCGAGGCCGCTTGTTCCTGGAGGTCCCGGAGCTGCGGGCGCGCATGTGGGACGAAGCCGAGCGTACGCAGCTGATGATCGGGCAATTATTGGCGCAACGGACCGGCCGACGCCCCGATGATTTCGAGCTACGCGTCACGGCGCGGATCGTCACCGCCGCGATGCTCGAAGCCAGCCTCGAGTGGATGCGAAGCAACGGTCGGCACGGCCTCGTGGAGCTGGCCAACCGCGCGCTCGACGTGGTCGAGTCGGGCGCCCACCTCGGCGCGGTCACCCGGCCCAAGCCTCGGAATCGCCGGCGCTAGCGCAGATTCATTCCCTGATGGAAAGCTCTGCCGTCATCACGGGGACCACCGAGCCGCCCACTTCGACTCGGCTCGGCAGCTCCGCATCCGCGGGATAGGCCAGCTCGATGTAAACGAAACTCGGCCGGCCCATCTTCGTGCCCTGTTCGCTCACGATCGAGACCTCGGCGGCCCCAGGGATCACGCCGTAGCGCACGGCAAACGCGCCGAGCGGCCCGCGAAACGGCTTGTCCGTGAAGACATCGACCCAGCGCATCCGGTACGTGCGAGTGCGTTGTGGCACGACTACGACACAGGCTACCGAAGAAGACGCTGGAAGCGCGAATCGGTCCTTAGCGCTGCAAGGTCCTCGTCTGCCGCTGCTCCCGCTCGAAGGTCGGCACGCATGGGAAGTGCTTCCTCGAGCAGGCGCAGCGCCTCGTCATGCCGGCGCTGACCAACGCGGGCACATGCCAGGTTGTATAACGCGGTGCCGAGCGTGGTTGGAGGAACCTCTGCCTGACGAAGCGCGATCGCCGACTCTTCATATATTTGGTAGCCCCGCGCTGGCTCGCCACGCTCAATGAAGTGCTCGGCGAGGTGATTTCGAGGATGAGCGTAGCTGTTGCGGACGAGCGCCTCACCGGTCGTCTTTGCGATGTACCAGGAGAACGGCCGGTCTCCTACCGTGGCCCAGAGGTCGATGAGGTCACCCAGCAGCGTGTCCGCACGTCTCGCCGCCTGTTCGAGCGAGACCCCGGCGCTCCTGGCCAGCTCTGCCGCGTTGAATGCGTCGACATCGATTGTTGGCGCGGCAACCGGCTCTCCGCGACTGACCTCGATCAAGCCACCACGCAGCACTTCACGCCAGCTGGCGATATGCGCCATGAGCAATCCAGACGACCATCCGCGCGGAAAATCGGGCTCGCCCGCGGCTTCGAGAACGAACTGCCGCTCGGTTTCCCGTTCCGCCTCGAGCAGATGAAGGACGTCCTTCATAGGAAGGTAAGCTCGGCGTCAGTGAAGGAGGCCATTCCCTCCCCATATTCTGCAGGGTCGGCTGAGCCACGCGTCAGCTCGCTCGAGCTGTTCTTCGACCTCGTCTTCGTCTTCACGATCACCCAGCTGACCAGCCTACTCGCCCGCGAACCGACAATCACCGGCCTTCTCCAGACGATGCTGATCTTTGGCAACGTCTGGTGGATGTACGGGGGCTACGCGTGGCTGACCAATACGGTTCCCCCGCGGGAACTCGGCGTCCGTTTGCTCGTGCTCGTCGGGATGAGTGGATTCCTGCTCATCGCGCTCGCCATCCCCACGGCGTTTGGCGCCGGCGGCGTCGCGTTCGGTGTGGGCTACATGGTCGTCACGCTCGTCCATACCGGCGTCTTCATGCGCAGCTCGCAGCAAAGCGTCATGCAGGCCGTGAGAGGTCTCGGTCCCTTCAACCTGGTCACCGGGGTCCTGCTTCTCGGCGCCGGCTTCACCAACGGGTGGCTCCGATGGGCGCTGTTTGGCGCCGGCTTTGTGCTCCACTGGGCCACCCCGTACCTGACTCCGATCGGCGGCTTTCGGATCCGTGTCGGACATTTTGTCGAGCGTCACGGCCTGATCCTGTTGATCGCCATCGGCGAATCCGTGGTCGCTGTCGGTATCGGCCTCGGAACCGCGGCGCTGCCGCCGGGTCGCATCATTACCGCGTTACTTGGTCTGGCCCTGGCCGCCTCGCTCTGGTGGCTCTACTTCAGCGGCGATGAGCAGCGAGCTGAGCGCTCCATGGAGCGAGCGCCGGAAGAGCGGCGACCGTGGTTGGCGGTCCAGGCGTTTGGCTACATTTTCCTGCCACTCCTCGGTGGCATCGTCGTGGTGGCCGCCGGAATGAAGCTGGCGGTCGTGGGCTACGACGAGCCGGCAACGGTATCGACCGCGCTCTTCCTCGCCACCGGCGTTGCCGCCTACGCCCTTGGTCTAGTCCTGTTCCGCTGGCTCTTGCACAGCGGCCCGCTCAGCGTTCGCCTCACAATCGCGGTCCTCGCCTTGCCCACCGCCCTAATCGGCATCTCGATTACGCCTCTCGCGGAAATTGTCGCGCTGGCGGTGATCCTGATCGCCGGCGCGGTCGTCGACGGCGCGGTGACCAACCGGCGCTCGGTCCGTTGAGCCCGACTCGCCCGTCGGGTACCGTGCTCAGCCAGCGGGCGCTGAACCGCGCCCTGCTCGAGCGACAGCATCTCCTTCGACGCCGGAAGGCATCGGCGGCTGAAGAGATCGAGCACCTGGTGGGGATGCAGGCCCAGGTGCCCAATTCGCCGTACGTCGGGCTCTGGACACGGCTCGAAGGATTCCAGCCGAACGAGCTGGCAGAGCTGATCAACACGCGGCGCGCGGTGCGACTGGGGTTGATGCGGAACACGATTCACCTGGTGACGGCCCGCGACTGCCTCGCGCAACGGTCTCTGTATCAACCGCTCTTCGACCGCGCATGGCAGACATCGTCGTTCGGTCGCAACCTGGTTGGCATCGACGTGAGCGCGGTGATCGCACAGGCGACCGTGTTCATGAAGGAGAGGCCCCGCACCTTTTCGGAGCTCGGCAGACTGCTGCAGCAGCGTTGGCCGGATCGGGACACGACCGCGCTCGCCTATGCCGTTCGTTACCTTCTCCCGATCGTCCAGGTGCCGCCGCGCGGCATCTGGGGTAAGAGCGCCCAGCCAACTTGGACATCGGCCGAGTTCTGGCTCGGTCGGCCGGTCGCGACGAAGTCGTCGCATGACAAGTTGGTACTCCGATACCTGGCCGCGTTCGGGCCGGCCACCGTTGGCGACGTCTCGACCTGGTCGGGATTGACCGGGCTCCGCCCCGTGGTCGAGCGACTGCGCCCCAAGCTTCGAACGTTTCAGGACGAGCGCGGCCGCGAGCTGTTCGACGTGACGGATGGACCGCTGCCCGATCCCGATACCCCGGCGCCACCGCGTTTCCTGCCCGAGTACGACAACCTGCTGATCGGTCACGATGACCGCACCCGCGTCATCGATCACGCGTACCGGTACGTGATTTTTGCCGGGACGCTCCTGGTCGATGGCTTCGTCCACGCCACCTGGACGATCAAGCGGGGACGCGATGCGGCCACTCTGACGATCGAACCGTTGAAACGCCTCACGAAGTCCGACCGCTCGGCGGTGTCCGAGGAGGGCGAGCGCCTGCTGAACTTTGCCGCGGGCGAAGCGGCGAAACGCGACGTGCGAATCACCGCCGTCGCGACCTCGCCTCCAAAGGCGCCCCAGCTTCGCCGCTAATACACTTGGCTGCAGTGAACAGACAGGAGACGAAAGCCGTCGCGTTTCGGGCATTGCACGCCGGTAAGGCATTCGTTATCCCGAATCCGTGGGATGCCGGCTCCGCCCGAGTGCTCGCGGCGCTCGGATTCAAGGCGCTGGCGACGACCAGCTCTGGTTTCGCGTTCACCCTCGGGCGGTTGGACGGTCAGGCGACACTAGATGAGGTGGTCGAGCATGCCGCAGTGCTCGACCAGGCGACGGATCTGCCCCTCTCTGTCGACCTGGAGAATGGCTACGGTCCCGATCCGGAGAGTGCGGCGGTCGCGATCCTGCGGATTGCCGAAGTCGGCGCCGTCGGAGGATCCATCGAAGACTACGATCCCGCCGGTCGCATCTATGAGCTGCGTCACGCCGCTGAGAGGGTTGCTGCAGCCGCTCAGGCGTCACGCCGGCTGGAATTTCCGTTCACGTTAACGGCACGAGCCGAGAACCACATCCGCGGCCATCCCGATCTCGAAGACACGATCGCTCGTCTCCAGGCATTCGAGGCCGCAGGCGCCGATGTGCTGTACGCGCCCGGGCTGCGGACCGTCGACGAGATCCGAGCCGTCTGCGAAGCCGTTTCGAAGCCGGTAAACGTGCTCGCGGTCGCCGGTCTCTCATTCGCGGACATCGTTGCCGCCGGCGCACGGCGGGTTAGTGTCGGCGGTAGCTTGACCTGGGTCGCGGTCCGAGCGATGGTCGACGCGGCCGAAACGATCCGTGATGCCGGTGACTTCTCGGCGCTCCGGGCGAGACTCCCGCTTGACGAATGGCTCGCCTAACCTGACTTGGAGGGATTCCCTCCCCCGCTTGCGGGGGAGGGCAGGGGTGGGGGCGTTCTAGCGGTTTGCCCCCGCAGCGGCTGCCGCCGTGGGCAGGTTATCCATACTGGCGCGTTCGACGATTGGCCGGAGCTCGAGCTTGGCGTCGCCAGGCCAGGTCTTCACAACGGCGATTGCCTCATCGAGGTTCGCGACGTCGAGGATTCCGTAGCCACCGACCGCCTCTTTGAAGAAGGGGCCGTCCGCCACCTCCGCCTTTCCGCCATGGACCTTGACCGTCGTGGCGGTGTGCGCAGGTTGAAGCTGGTGGCCTCCGACGATCGTTCCCTTCTGCGACAGGTCTCCCCACCACTCGCCGATACGGTCAAACGCCTGCGCGCGCTTTTCCTCCGGGAGTGTTTCCCAGTAGCCGGTCTCGTCGACGATCAGCACGACGTACTTCATGTCGTCCTCCTTGTGCCCTTCTTGGGCCGTGTTCTACGTTGACGACGAACGGACAGCGCCGGAAATCGACACATCGCGGACAGAAATTACTGTTGGAACAGACTGACGCTGACCGGCGACTCCCAGGGCGGTGATTGCTCCCAGCACCGACAGGCCGGCGACCACGGCCAGCGCTGGCCGGAACCCGGCGGTGAAGCTCGCTGCGGTGCCAAGGTGTCCGTTCGCCATGAAGACGGCGGCGGCGATTGCAACCGCGGAGGCCGCGCCAAAGCGCTGCAGCGTGCTGTTCACGCCCGAGGCCTTGCCCATGTCGCGCGGCGACACTGCGCTCAAGACGGCCGTGGACACGATCGGGATCGCCATCGAGATCCCGATCCCGGCGATGATCAGCGGCGCGACGAATTGACCGTAGCTCGCGCCGGCTTCTGAAATCGTGGCGATCCAGGCCAGCCCAATGCCCTGCAAAAGCATGCCCAGGACCAGCACCGGCCGCGCTCCGATCCGGTCAGACAGCATGCCGGCAAGCGGCGCAATGAGCAACGGCGTGGCGGTCCATGGGAGGAGGTGCAGGCCGGTGGTGAATGGCGAATAGTTGAGGGCGAACTGGAAGTACTGCGCCATCAGGAAAGCCGCCGAGGTGATCGCGCCGGCCATCAGAAACCCGGTGAGGTTCGCGGCCGCAAACCCTCGGCTCTCGAACAGCCGCAAGGGAAGCATCGGATCGGACGCTCGCCGCTCCCACGCCAGAAATCCGGCAATCAGGACGACGCCGAGGATCAGTGCAGCGATCACCTGCGCACTTCCCCAGCCAACATCAGTCGTCCGGATCAGGCCCCACACGATGGCAATAGCACCGCCCGAGACGAGGGCGGCCGCCGGCAAATCGAGTCGCGTTGCCGGGCCGTGACTTTCAGCAAGTAGAAGCCGCGCCAGGACGGTCGCCACGAGGCCGATCGGCACGTTGACCCAGAAGATCCAGTGCCAGTCCAGGCCCTGTGTGATGGCGCCACCGATGAGCGGCCCGCTGGCCACGGCCAGCCCCCCGATGCCCCCATAGATTCCGACAATGGCGCCACGGCGCTCCGGCGGAAAGGCGGACACGAGGATCGTCAAGCTGAGCGGCATGATCATGGCGCCGCTGAGGCCCTGCACAGCGCGCGCGGCGATCAGCATCTCGGCGCTCGGCGCGAGTGCGCAGGCGGCAGAGGCGGCACTGAACATCGCCAGCCCGATCGTGAAAATTCGGCGCCGGCCGAGGCGATCACCGAGTGCCGCCGCCGTGATGATCCCCGCGGCGAACGCTAGCGTGAACGCATTGACGGTCCATTCCAGCATCGAAAGACTTGCGTGCAGGTCGCGCTGGATCGCCGGCAGAGCGGTGACCACCACGAGGGTGTCGAGCGTAACCATGAAGAAGGCGACAGCGGTCAGGGCGAGAGTCCAAACCGGCCGGGATCGAGCGACAAGCAATTGGTGGACGGCCATTTTCGTTTCCTCCCTTCAAGGAAAAAAAGTAGCGACTTGAGAATACTATAGTGACGACTAAGATTAGTCAAGCGCGTGCTACAATATCGTCAAATGGCAACTCGAACCGCGAAATCGCCCCGCAGCTACGACCAGTACTGCGCCGTCGCGCGCGGCCTGGACGTCATCGGCGACCGCTGGACGCTGCTTCTGGTCCGCGATCTCCTTCTGGGGCCTAAGCGCTACAAGGACCTGTTGTCCGGCCTCCCGGGGATTGGAACGAACCTGCTGGCCGATCGGCTGCACGAGCTCGAAGGTGCCGGCCTCATCGAACGCACCGTCTTGCCTCCGCCCGCGGGCTCAACCGTCTATCAGCTGACGGAGGCCGGTCAGGCGCTCGAACCCGCCGTGGTCGCGCTGGGGCGCTGGGGCGCCCGCTTTCTGGGGGCACCAAAAAAGACCGACGCTATGGTCCCCCGCGCCTACTTCGTGGCGATGCGCGGAGTCTTCAACCCGGACGTTGCTGCTGGGGTAACCGAGACCTACGAAGTGCGCATTGCCGATCTCGCCTTCGAAGTCCGTGTCGCCGATGGACGCCTCACCACCCGTGAGGGCCAGGCGTCGAATCCCGATGTCGTCCTGACAATGAGCGTCGAGACACTCAACGACCTCATGTTTCAGCTGATCACGCCGGCGGGGGCCCTCGCCAAGGGACGGGTCGATGTCAAAGGTGACGGGAGGGCTTTCGAGCGATTGTTTAAGATCGTCGGCTTTCACAATCGCCCTGGCATGACCGGCAGAGCATCACCTTTGCCGGCAGCAGCACGGAAGGTTCGCGCTATCGCCAGGGGTTGAGTTCCGCGGCCTCATCGGCGACAATGGCGTCGCCTCATGAACCTGGTTGACGTTGCGATCGTCGTGGTGATCGGGCTCGGCATCTTGATCGGATGGAAGAACGGCCTGATCGGCCCCCTCCTGGCGGAAGGGACCTTCCTGCTCGCCTACTGGATCGTGGCGACGCATCCCAGCCTCGTCAGCATCATTCCAGCGAGCGTTCCGCGACCGCTCGCGCTTCTCCTCCTCCCGATTGCGCTCGGCCTGATCGTCGGATTCGTCGGCCGCATGGTCTTCATGTCGTTCTTCCGGCTGCCGCTCACCCGAACCTTCGACAAACTGCTGGGCGCCGCAGCCAACGGCGCTCTCGCATTTGTCATTGTCTATGTCGTCCTGCTCGGCCTGGTCGGGGCCGGCACCGTGCTCGACCCGCTCACCCGCGCGCGATCGATCCAGCCAGGTCAGGTTGCGGCGATGCAGATGTTGCTGGCCGAGAACCCGCAAGTCGCGGGCTTCGTGCCGTCAGGCGAGCTCGGCCAGCTCGCCACGGTCGCGTCGGCCCACCCCCTTGCCCTTGCGCAGCTCGGGCAGTACGCGCAAGTGATCAATTACTACGAAAACACGCTGCGCCCGCAGCTCGCGACGAGCCGCTTGGCGCCGCTGGTGATTCAGTACGGTGCGCGCCTACCGATCATCGGCCGCCACGTCACATTGCCGAAGGCCTAGCTACCTTTAACGATCTCGAAGGCCGGATGCTTGTCGGCTTCCGCCGCGAAGCGCTCGACCGGACCTCCGGGCTTCGCATCAAAGAAGGGCTGGACCCTGCCGAATGCCTCCATGTACTTCTTCATCAATGGTGCCGTCTCCGCTGGCTTGACCTCCTGAAGTCGGACCATTTCGTCCCGGCCGCGAGATTTCACCCGGGCGCGCCCTCCGGAGGCCCGTACGTTCTGCACCCACGCGACTTCCCCATAGGGCGCCATCGCGTAGCGGCGCGCACCCTCGACCTGTAGCGTGATTGGGGTCGAGCGGGGCTCCCCCGTTTTCCGGCCCGGTACGGTTAGAACGACCGTGTTCCCGAACGGCATACCAAGTCGTATCAGGCCCTTCAGGAGCGAGTTGAAAGTCTTCGTTGCCCCGTCGTGAGAGTATTGCTTCGCCACGGCTGCTCCAAGCTTAGAGTGACTGCCGGCCCCCGTGACGTAATGAGCGCGGATCGCGTTCCATGGGCATGGGGTGGAGGCGAGCCGTCGCCGGCCTGCTGATCCTGTCGGGTCTGCTAACTCTTGGGTACGTGGGGATCTCGAGCTACATCGCCGAACAGCTCGTTTATGAGGCCCCGAAGCCGATCGTTCGGACGCCCGCCAGCCTCGGCTTGCGCTTCGCGAGCGTCACCGTTCCGAGTCGGGACGACCACATCAACCTGAAAGGCTGGTTCATTCCCGGCGTGCTCCCTGACGGCCGGCTGA
>WNFA01003835.1_pt1 | contig 23607 bp, 20 predicted proteins | sample 5400481 | NCBI WGS metagenome assembly WNFA01 (sample SAMN13153340, study PRJNA577476) | soil metagenome | isolation source: 120 cm saprolite under Douglas fir tree site 2 hole 1 replicate 2 | place: USA:California | collected 2015-04-18 | reverse complement strand
CTGGTGGGATTGGTCGTGCCTTCACTCCGGGTCTTGTACGACTATTCCTGGTTCGTGGGATTTGCGGTTTCGTTCTTCAGTTACTACGCATTGATGAGACTTCGTGCAAGGACCAGCTAAGCGCGTGCGCTCACACTGTCGCCGAGAAAAGCCGGCAAAACTTTCTTCTTGTATGTTTCCAGCGTGTCCTCTTCGTCCCCGCACATCAGGTACACATTGAATTGTGTGACTCCGACGCTTGCAAGCGTCCGAAGTTTCTTCAAGTGGGTTTCCACCGGCCCAACTAGACAAAAACGATCCACCACTTCATCCGTAACAAACTTCGAGTTGCTGCTGTCTACTTCGCAATGCTGCTGATAATCGTAACCACCTCGCTTGCTGACATACGACGTGAGCGCGGGTGGAAGCTCTTCGGGCTTGTAGCGGGAGATCAGGTCCACGACGTGGTTTGAAACCAGTGCTGGAAACCAGCGTACCCGGTCTCGGGCCACTTTCAGGTCATCGGATACCCAGACCGGCGCGGCGGCCATGATCTCAATTTTTCGCGGGTCGCGTCCTGCAGCGTCCGCGCCCTTCTTTACAAAGGTCATGCACCAGGCAATCAGATCGGGATCGGCGAATTGGAGAATTACGCCATTGGCAATCCTGCCCGCGAGATCGAGCACCTTGGGCCCGTATCCTGCAATCCACACTGGCGGAGAGCCTGTCGCCCAAGTCAGACGGGTTGGCCGGCCGTCGTACTCGGTTTCCTTCCCTGCGGTTAAGGCGCGGAAGGTTTGCACGGACTCTTCCAGATTGGACGACGTCACCGGCTTTTTGCCCAGCACTCGGCGAGAGCTGTCGCCGCGTCCGATTCCGAGATCCATCCGCCCGCCTGAAATCAGGTTGAGGGTCGCGAACAGGCTCGAGGTCACGGTGATGTCGCGAGTGGCAGGGTTGGTCACACAGGTCCCGAGCCGCAGCTTCTTCGTGTTGGTGGCCATGAGCGTGAGCAGCGGATAGGGCTCCAGCCACAGCACGTGCGAGTCGAAGATCCAGCCGTATTCAAAACCCGCAGCTTCCGCCTGGCGTGTGAGCGCGAGGATCCGGTCGACCGTCATATCGGGCTTGATGGTGAAGCCGAACTGCATGACTGCTCCTTCGTTACGGTTGAAATCTAGCGTCGAAGTTGGGCAGTTTAGCATAAAATCTCAGCTTCGCCGTTGAAGGAGAAGATGCACTCATGGGCTTCGACACCATCATCGCCAATGGCCGCGTGGTTACGGCCACCGACACCTACCCAAGCGACGTTGCCATCAGTCAGGGCAGGATCACTGCCATCGGACAGAGTCTTCCGCGCGAGAATGCTGGAAAAATCATCGATGCCGCGGGGAAGTATGTGTTTCCGGGCGGCATTGACGTGCATACCCATCTCGACATGCCATTCGGCGGCACCACGAGCGCCGACGATTTCGAAACCGGGACGCGGGCGGCAGCTTTCGGCGGAACTACGACTCTGATTGATTTTGCGATCCAGTACAAAGGCCAGACTCTGAGAACGGCCTTCGACACGTGGATGCAAAAGGCCTCGAGCAAGGCAGTGAGTGATTATGCGTTCCATTGCATCATCACGGATCTGGCGGACGCTCAACTCGAGGAGATGAACGCGCTGGTGCGCGAGGGCGTCACCAGCTTCAAGCTGTTCATGGCATATCCCGGGGTGTTCATGCTGGACGATGCCAGCATCTTCAAGGCGCTCCGCGCAACGAGTAAGAATGGCGGCCTGGTCTGCATGCATGCCGAAAACGGTGGCGCGATTGATGTGATCGTGCAGCAAGCTTTGGCCGAGGGAAAGAAAGCGCCGAAGTATCACGCTTTGACCCGGCCCACGACCGCCGAAGCGGAAGCCACCTCACGCGCCATCGCACTGGCGGAGATGGCGGGCGCGCCGGTATACATTGTCCATTTGAGTTGCAATGACGCGCTGGAGAAGGTTCGTGAGGCGCGTGATCGCGGCCTGCCGGTTTACGCTGAAACTTGTCCCCAGTATCTGTATCTCTCACTGGAGAACATGGATGCGCCTGGTTTCGAGGGCGCCAAATATGTTTTCACTCCGCCGCTGCGGGAGAAGTGGAATCAGGAAAAACTTTGGAATGGGCTGAAACGCGATCATCTCCAGGTGGTTTCGACCGATCACTGTCCGTTTTGTTTCAAGGAGCAGAAGGAACTGGGAAAGGACGACTTCACCAAGATTCCAAACGGGGGCCCAGGGATCGAGCACCGGATGAGCCTGATTTATTCCGGCGGCGTCGCTCAGGGACGCTTCAACGTGAACCGCTTTGTTCAACTCGTGTCCACGGCACCGGCCAAGCTTTTCGGTTTGTATCCGCGAAAGGGCACGATTGCCATGGGGAGCGACGCCGATCTGGTGATTTTTGATCCCAACCGCAAGCACACCATCAGCGCGAAGACACATCACATGCGGGTTGATTATTCGATGTTTGAGGGCATCGAGGTTACCGGCATGCCGGACGTCGTGCTCTCGCGCGGCCGCGTGATCGTCGAAGCTGAGAAGTTTCTGGGACGGGCTGGCGCAGGAGAGTTCCTCAAGAGATCGACATACACGCAGCAATGACTAATTCTAATAGCAGCAACGAGCCCGAGGGCTGAAGCCCGAATCTGTTCTCCTCACGTCACGCGGCCCTGAAAGGGCCGCTCTTCCACGGTTGTCCATACACTTCTCAAGATTGAACCCCGCTTTACTTCTTGTCTCCTTGTTCGACGAAATACTTGCCAGTCTCTCCCGCCGAAAAATAGCGCGAGGTCACGGTCTTCTTTCGAGTGAAGAATTCAACGGCATCCCAGCCGTGGACGTGCAGATCGCCGAAGAACGAATCTTTCCATCCGGAGAATGGGAAATAGGCAGGTGAAGCCGCCACGCCGATGTTCACGCCCACCATTCCAACCTCAACGCGCCGGCTGTACTCCCGAACCGCGGCGCCGTTCTCGGTGAAAATCGAGGTGCCGTTGCCGCGCGGATCGCGATTCACGAGGTCGATGGCTTCATCGAGCGTTTCCACATGCATCACTGAAAGCACAGGGCCAAAGATTTCATCCGTGGCCGCACGCATTCCCGGCTTCACGTTGTTCAGAATGGTTGGACCGACCCAATTGCCACCAGCGGGGACTCGCGTTGGGCGCCGCCCATCCACCAATAACTCCGCTCCCTCTTTCACTCCAGTTTCGATCGCTTCGTGGATACGATCACATGAGGCGCTCGAAATCACCGGCCCGAGGCTGACCTTCGGATCGGTACCGTCGCCTGCGATCAACTTCTCGGCTTCCTCTTTCAGGCGGCCCATGATCTTTGCTTGTGCCGCGCCAACCGTTACTAGCACCGAACCTGCCATGCAGCGCTGGCCCGCGTTGCCGAAGGCACTGCCGAGGACGTTCGCGACGGTCTTGTCCACCACGGCGTCCGGCATCACGATCATGTAATTCTTCGCGCCGCCCAGCGCCTGCACGCGCTTGCCGTTTTCAGCCGCGCGCCGGTAGATGTACTTCGCCGTTGAAACTGAACCGACAAAAGAAACTGCGCGGATTCCCGGGCTGTCGAGGATTCCATTCACCGCGTCATGCGCGCCATGCACCAGGTTCACAACTCCGGGCGGCAACCCGATGTCTTCGAGGATGTGGCAGATGATTTCAGATGTAAGCGGAACCTGCTCCGACGGCTTCAGCACGAACGTGTTCCCGCAGACGATGGCAAACGGCAGGAACCACATTGGCACCATGGCCGGGAAGTTGAAAGGAGTAATCGCCGCGCACACGCCGACCGATTGGCGGATCGTTTCAGAATTGATTCCACGCGCTACGCCTTCGAGAATGCGGCCTTGCATCGTCATCGGGGATGCGCACGCAACTTCGATCACTTCTATGGCGCGCGAGACTTCTGCGCGGGCATCGGAGAGGACCTTGCCTCCCTCCCTCGTGACGGAGGCCGCGAGTTCGTCAATCCTCTTGCGGAAATGCTCCCGCAGCGCGTAGATGAATTCCGTCCGCTCACCGATCGAACGAGAGCGCCAGTCAGGCCAAGCGGCGCTGGCGGCGGCGACCGCCGCTTCGACATCCTCGCGCCCCGACAACGGCGCGCGCGCCAGCACGTCCCCGTTCGCCGGGTTGGTCACGTCAACAAAGCTGGAGGTCTTCGCGGATACCCAGCGTCCGCCGATGTAATTCTGAAGGATGCGTGCGGGCGAGGTCGCGACCGCGACGGGTGCGGTGTCTTCTTGTGTAAGAGTTCTGGTTTGCGATGTCATGACTGCCTCTCTCAATGCACTCGCTCTGATACCTTTTCCATCAGGAGCACTTTGTCGACGTTGTCGACTTCCATTAGCTTAACTTCAATCACTTCGTTCATCGTAGTCTGAACCGTTCGGCCAATATAGGTTGCTTCGATCGGCAGTTCGCGATGGCCGCGATCGATCAGCACGAGAAGCTGCACCTGACTGGGTCGCCCGTGAAAGAAGAGCGCGTCCATGGCGGAGCGTATGGTACGGCCGGTGAAGAGTACATCGTCCACCAGGATGATTTTCTTATCGCCAATCGGGAAGCCGACTTCCGACTTCTGCACCACGGGTTTGGGACCGAGCGTGGAGAGGTCGTCGCGGTAGAACGTAATGTCGAGCGTGCCGACGGGAACGGGAGCCTTTTCCCTCTGCCGAATGATCTTTGCCAGCCGCTCCGCAATCGGGACTCCCCGGCGGCGAATTCCCACCAGGCCTAAACCGTCCACCCCGCCGCTCTTTTCGAGGATTTCATGGGCCAGGCGCACCAGTGTCCGTTCCATTTCCGAGGCAGACATCAACTGCGCCTTTTCACGCAACGTCACGGTCCGTTCGGCGCTCTTAGTGGTCGTGCGCAATTGTGCCTCGTCGAGTTCTGCCTGGGTTTCGGGTCTTGAAGACATCGCCCCAGCCGCGCTGGCGTGGCCCTGGTGACCCAGGTTGCGTGCCGGCTAGCGCCTTTGACTGTAGTGGAGTCGTGTCTTCGAGGTCAAGCGGACACTGCCGGCTGGCGGGGGCCTCAGGCTGGCTTTGCTATTCCAGTCCCAAGACTTGATAAGAACGCGGCATACTGCGGATTTGTTAAGCGGTTTCTCGTGTGGGCGAGAGGAGTCTCTTGCGCGCAGCTTGGACGGTTTGAACCAGTTCGCTCGCGGCTTGAGTGATTCTTTGAAGGTTTCCATCGCGGAGCGTGGCGGCGTCGATCAAGTCCGCACCGACTCCAAGAGCAAAGGCTCCAGCAAGAATGAAGTCGGCTGCATTCGAAACGTTCACTCCTCCGGTGGGAATCAGGGCAGCATCCGGAAACGGCGCTCTGAGAGACTTGAGATAATTTGGACCGCCCACATTCCCGCAAGGAAAGATTTTGATCAGCCTCGCACCATTGGCCTGCGCATTCATAAGCTCGGTCGGCGTCAGGGCGCCTGCAATGGCAAGCGTGTGGCGGGTGTGGGCAACGGAGATCACCGCGGGTGAAAGTCCCGGGCTGACAAGAAACTCGGCTCCCGCGTCAATGCAAAGCTTGGCTTGTTCAGGCGAAAGCACAGTGCCGGCCCCGACCAAGACTTCGCTTCCGTAACGCCGCGCGACATCGCGGATAACGGCGGGCGCGTTGGGCACTGTCATGGTGATTTCGACAATCGGAATGCCGCCCTGACAAATCGCTTCCACGGCCCGAGTGGCCTCTTCGACGTTGGCAGCACGAATGACTGGAATAATTCCAATCTCTCCGATGCGATGAATTACGCTGTCAATCGTCATGGCTTGGCGGTGCTCAACGCGCTATGCGGGCGCTATGCGCCTTCATCACCTGCAATACTTCTTCGAGGGTTGCCATCGAGGTGTCCCCTGGAGTAGTCATAGCGAGCGCTCCGTGAGCAGCCCCGCAGTCCACAGCCCATTGCGGGTCGCTTCCGGCTAGAAATCCATAGATCAGGCCCGATGCAAACGAATCTCCGCCGCCCACGCGGTCATAGACCTCAAGGTTCTCTCGGGTGTGCGCCTCGTGGAACTGGCCTCCGTGATAGCAGATCGCTCCCCAGTCGTTCACGGTCGCGGTCTTCGCATTGCGAAGTGTGATCGCAACCACCGTGAGATTCGGGAACTGCTCTACTACCTTGCCGATCATTTTCAGGAAGCTGGCGGCGTCGACCCGGGAATGACTCTCGTCGAGTTCGGCCACTTTGAAGCCCAGGGCGGCAGTGAAATCCTCCTCATTGCCGAGCATGACATCGACCAGCGGCGCGAGCATGCGATTCACTTCCTGCGCCTTGGCCTTACCTCCGATGGCCTTCCATAGCGATGGCCGATAGTTCAGGTCGTAGGAGACGATGGCGCCGGAGCGCTTCGCGGCGCTCATCGCTTCGCGTGCGACCAGAGGTGTGCTCTCCGAGAGGGCGCAGAAAATCCCGCCGGTGTGAAACCAACGGACGCCCTCTTTCGCAAAGATGGTCTCCCAATCGATGTCGCCGGGCTGCAACTGGGATGCCGCGGTATGGCCCCGATCGGAGCATCCAAGCGCTGCTCGGACACCGAATCCACGCTCGGTGAAGTTAAGGCCGTTGCGCACGGTGCGCCCTACGCCGTCGAAGGCAATCCACCGGACGTGACTCTGATCCACCCCGCCTTGCAGCATCAAATCCTCGATCAGGCGGCCGACCGGATTATCAGCGAGGGCGGTAACAATGGCAGTGTCCATCCGGAAGCAGCGCTTCAGGCCGCGGGCGACGTTGTATTCTCCGCCACCTTCCCAGGCGCGAAATTGTCGCGTAGTTGCGATGCGACTGTCGCCGGGGTCCAGGCGCAGCATGACCTCGCCGAGACTGACCAGATCCCACTGGCACTGCTGTTTGTCTTTGATCTTCAGCAATGTCATGCCTTCATACCCTTGAACTGCCACTGACGACGCTCTCAGGAACCGGGAGAATTCCAGGCTGCGTCCTGAATCTTGTCAGACTCGCGCTCGGGTCGACGAATAGCCACGCAATAGCACCCACCACGCATAAAGCCGCTGCGACGAGAAATGATGCGGTCCAACCTAAGCGGCCGGCAACCATTGGCGTAAGCCATGCCGTAACGAATCCGCCGCATTGCCCGCCCGTATTCATGAATCCCGAGACAGATCCGGACGACGGCCCGGCAAGGCCCGCAGTTACGGACCAGAATGAGCTTTGCGAGAGGTAGAGCGCACCCGCGCCTCCGGCAAGCACGACGCTCGCCAAGCGCGCATTGTTGACCTGGGAACCGAACGCTAAGAAAACCGACGCCAGTCCGATTCCAACCACTGCGACACCGCAACGGCCCAGGCGTGGCCCTCGCCAGTTCGTAAGCCGATCGCTGATCATCCCACCCAATGGACACGTCACGGCCATCGCGAGGAACGGCAACATCGCGTAGAACCCGCTCGCCTTCAGGTTCAGTCCCCTGACCGTCGCAAGGTATCTGTAGAACCAGCTAAAGAAAATCCAGGCTACGTAACCAAAACAAAAATAACTGATTGTCACCGCCCATACGTCCTTGCTCTGCAGAACCCTAGACCAGGGAATCAAGGACAAAGCCGCGGATTTCGGATTTCCAGACTCAATGGATGTAGGCAGTCCGGCACGTATTTTTTCCAGTTCGGACCGGTTGACGCTCGGGTGTTCCTGGGGAGTGTCGCGGGCGGCGAAAAACCAGACCGCACCCGCGATGCACCCAATAATCGAGCATACCCAAAAGGATGCGCGCCAACCGTAATGAAGCATGAAGTAGGTAATGAGCGGAGGTGTAAGGCCGGCACCAACGCCGACGCCTGCAAAGATCGATCCGTTTGCGATGCCTCTTTCCCGAACAGGAATCCAGCGCGCAACGAACTGATTCGAAGCCGGGTAAACGACCGCCTCGCCCGCACCAAGAAGGAAGCGGATCGATATGAACAGCAGAAGAGCATGTCCGATTTTCGTGGAAACGCCTGCGGTGAGAGCGGTGAAGAGTCCCCACCACAACACGCCCACTGCCAACACCCGACGGGAACCGAAGCGGTCCGCGAGCCGTCCACCCACAGTTTGAAAAAGGGCATACCCAGCTAGTAGTGAGCTGAAGATATATCCGAGCTGGATGTTGGTGAAGCCATAAGTCTCGACGATCGAATTACTGGCAATGGAAATGTTAACCCGATCCAGAAAGGAAACTGCGCTCAGAACAAAGAGCCAGAAGAGCAGGAACCAGCGCACATGACTCGATTTCGTTGCGGCCATGAATGTTCCTCAGGCCAAGTGCTCTCGGAACAATTTCATGAGCTGCTGCGCCACGATCTTGTCCTCACCGGGTTGAAGCATGAATGAATTCATCGCCAGACCGGGACGGCCCTCCCCGCTGCCAATCACGATGGGCGGCTTGGCGTTTCTCAGCCATTTGGAGGCCTCTTGCGGCGTGAGATGAATGAGGCCTGCATCCCAGGTAATCTGCATGTGCGGCACATGATTCGCGATATCGGGCGTGAAGAAAGAGGTGCTCACGCCGGGAACGTTCCTGACCTGCCTCGAGATGCCATCCAGTCGACTTTGCCATTCCCGTGAAAGAGCTTCGTGGTCTTCATTGAGATAAAGCTCGAGCGCCTTGATCATCCCGACGATTTCTTCTTTGCCGACTTTCTGACTACGACCGAGCGTATCTTCGTGCGGGCTGTTGTTCAGCAATGCGTTGGCGACCATTTCGCTTCGGCCGATCAACAGGCCGGCACACTGCGGGCCGCGGATGGCCTTTCCGCCGCTGAATGTGACCAGGTCGTAACCCATGTTGGTGTAGTCCCACAAATGCGAAACCGGTGGCGTGTCGGCGGCGGCATCGTTCATACAAGGAAGCTTGTATTCCTTGGCGAGCTTGGGCCATTCGTCCACTTTGATCTGTCCGGCAGCATTGGCAAAGTTCGTAAAGTGCATCATCGCGGTACGTTCGTTAACGGCACTGCGCAGCTGCTCGCGGGTCTCGATCTCCACGAGTTTCACGCCTGTCGTGCGCAGCTGGTGATCAAACGGATTGCGATGCGATTTTTGGATGATCACTTCCGACTTCATGCCCGTGAGATCGGGTAATTGTTGTATCAGGGTCTCATTGTTGCCCGTGAGAATGCCCGCTAGCCCGGACTGAATGGCCGCAGCCGCACCTGACGTGACCAGTGCGGTGAAGCCCTCCGGCAGCTTGAGCATTTGCGCAATCCGCTTGCCAGCCGCAACCTCCAGGTCGGGCATATTGACAAAGTGATGCCCCGCCTGGAACATCACCGCTTCGAGCTCGGGATGCGGAAGCGATCCTCCCAGCATGGTCATAGTGCCTTCGGCGTTGATGAGAGTTGGAACTCCGAGCTCTTCGTAGACATTACCGCTCTGGCCAAATCCGCTGATGGCAGTGCTCGATGGCGAAGCCGAGCGTGCCCACCCGAAAGACTTACCCACTGTCGCGATGATGCCTGCAACTGCTCCAGCACTTCCCAAGAAATTCCGGCGGTTCCACTTCGACCCGAGTTGCATACTCTCACTCCTCCGTCAATTTACTTTTTGACAACAGCAGCGATGCAGTTGATCTCCAGCAAAGATTTCATGGCAAAGCAAAACTGAAAACATCACTGCCAGCGGCTATCGCGACGTACTGCTTACCGGCAACAGCATAGGTCATCGGCGAAGCGCTGAAGTCCTGCCCCGTGTTGAAATGCCAGAGTGGCTTCCCGCTCTGTGCGTCGACTGCCTCAAACGACCCGGCATTGTCACCGAAAAAGACCAGGCCACCCGCAGTTGTCATAGTTCCACCGGCAGAATGTCCCGATCCAACCTGGGGATACTTCCACGCAAACGATTCCGCGTCGAAGTCATACGCCAGAAGACTCTTCTGTGAATCCTCGTTGGGGATATGCTTGACTCCGGTCGAATAGTACGTCTCACCTTCCTGGAAGCGCTGCGGCTGGGCTTTGGAGAAATACGTGTGACACTCCTCGAGCGCCAGGAAATACACGAAATGCGTGGTCTCACTGTAGGACGGCGCGAACCAGTTAGTTGCACCGGAATAGCCGGGACAAACGCGAGATCCGCCGATAGTCGGCTTCACTTCGGTTCGAATCGGGCGGCCCTGGGCGTCAATGCCCTTGGCCCAATTCAGCCGTTCAACGAATGGAACCGCCGACAGGAATTTTCCGTTCGTGCGATCGAGCAGGTAGAGGTAGCCATTGCGGTTCGCCTGGATGAGCAACTTGCGCTTCTCGCCCTTGTACACAGCGTCGGCGAGAATCGGAGTCTCGGCGGCGTCGTAGTCGAACAGATCGTGTGGGGTGAACTGGAAATACCATTTGAGCTTGCCGGTATCCGGATCGAGGGCGAGGAGGCAATCGGTGTAGAGATCGTCGCCCGGCCGAACACTTCCCTCAAAGTCAGGAGCGGGATTACCGGTTCCCCAATAGATTGTGTTCAATTCCGGATCGTAAGTACCCGGCATCCACGTGGTACCGCCGCCGCGCAGATATAACTGACCGGGCCAACTCTCCGATCCGAACTGCCCGGGCGCGGGGATCGTCCAGAAACGCCACGCGAGCTTGCCGGTCATGGCGTCGTAGGCAGCAACAAAGCCACGCACGCCATCGTCCCCGCCTGCCGTTCCTACGATCACCTTATCTTTCACAATTATCGGCGCGCTGGTGGCGCCGTAATTTTTGTTCCAGTCCGCATACGCGACATCCCAGATCAAACTGCCGGAACGCGCATCGAGACAAAGCAGATGGGCGTTGTCGGTTTCCATGTAGATCCGGTTGTGCCAGACACCGACGCCGCGTGTAACGTGCTGCGCGGCATCGTCGATAAGGCCCTCCGAAATCGGCCAGGAGTGATGCCATACGACTCGGCCAGTGCGAGCATCGAGCGCGAACGCATCGTTCGCAGCGGTCACGAACATTGCTCCATTTACCACAACCGGAGTGACCTCCAATTTGTGCGAGTTGCGCGCGTGGAACACCCATTGCGCCCGCAGCTGTGCTACGTTGCCGGTATTGATCTCGGAGAGCGCGCTGAATCGCCGTCCCGAGTAGTCGCCGTGATAAGTCAGCCAGTTTGCGGAGGGCGGGGACGCCTCCAGATCGGCGGACTGCACGTCGATTTTCGTTGAGTGCAATGCTTCCCGCTCCTGTGCAGACACGACCGACAAAAACAGAATTCCAGCCAGCGCCAGGACAGCCGCTAAACGAATTTCCGGCTGCACGTTAGCTTCACTCTTACGCAAGAGTGTTCGCCTCCGAAATCGTCTTGTGCATCCCCGCCGGATGAGTAATGCCGGCCTGATAACCCAGCTCGGTCGAAATTCGGAGGCCGGCTTCCTGAATCAAGGGCGCGAGTTGCCGCAGCCGCGTCACCGGCATTCGAACCACAGGCGCGGTGATACTCAGGCTGGACTGTACGGCGCCTTCATGGTTCCGAATCGGCGCAGCGATACAGCGGATGTGCAATTCGTGCTCCTCCAGGTCGCAAGCATAGCCATTCTTCCGGACCCGTTGCAGTTCAGTTTGCAGTTCCTGGAGACTGCCCGCGGTGTTGGCAGTCATCCTCTTGAGATCCAACTGCCTCAGAACCTGCTCTCGTTCCTGGTCCGGCATGTAGGCCAGCATGACTTTGCCGACCGCGGTGCAGTACAGCGGAACGGCGGCTCCGATGCGGGAGTGAATGCGGAGATGCTCGGGCGAGTCGATCTTCTCGACATACACTGCTGTAAGACCGTGCCGAACCGTGAGGTGAATGGTCTCCCGGGTCTGCTGATTCAGATCGAGAAGATACGGCAGACTAAGACGGCGGATATCGAGTTGTCCCAGCGCCGCCTGGCCGACGGCGAAACACGCCAGTCCCAAGTGATAAATACCGCTGGCATTGCAATTCAGAAATCCCGACGACTCGAGATTCACCAGAAACCGGTGAGCCGTGCTGACCGGGAGTCCAGTAAGCCGGGCCACCTGCATGGTGGTGAGGCCCCGCTCGGATTGAGCAAACAGTTGCAGCAGCCGCAGCCCGCGCTGCAATGCGGTGATGTTGTACTTGCGCTTTCCCGCCTCGGCCATGGGGACTCCAGCTCTTCTTATCGTTGTTGTGACAAAAATGAAAGTGCGAATTATCTGATGAAAATTGTCTTTGCGCAAGCCGAATTCACAAACGGCCAAATTTCTTGACCGCTTCCTGAATCGAGTTGAGCTTTTCGATGACCGGATACATCGAGTGCTCCTCCGCCACATTGCACCGCAATCTGCGCGCCTCCAAAGCGATAGTGATGGATGGAAGTGGAAGGCACGATCCCGGTTGCGTACACTGGAAACCCAATTTTTCTCAAGTACGCGACGTCCCGCACGCCCCCGTCGATCACCGCCCCCGAGTATCCGCGCGCGGCCATCGCGGTACCCATCAGTCCACCCATCCCGGCGATGTCAGCGCCATCTTCGACCGCCATAACGTAAACAGAGTTGGACGCGCCTTCGTCGATGGCCGCCAGCATTCCACTCAGTGCGGCTGGATCGCTGTTGCCTTCATCCTTCTTCAGTTGCACGGTGCGCGCAAAGCCAGCGAATTTAGTGGTGAAGATCGGCTGCATCCGATGGCTCATGTACATGCGTTTTCCCATGAGTTGTTCGATCGCGTCGGACACAGAGGCAACTTCCACCCGGCGATAACGCGCGATCAGCGAATTTTCATCACTGGGCGCGGCGGGCGTCGATTGCGCAGCGAGGAACCAGGCGCCGAGAGGAACCATACTCAGCAGAATGATCCACCTCACACGAGTCATGTTCTTGTGGCTTTTCCACCAGCGATGATAGTTGTGCACTGTCTCCTCCTGGTTGTATACATGTGCGCGGGACTGTAACACCGTTCGTGGTCGCTGGGGAAGGTCCCAATTTCATGCCATACAATAAGGAGACCCAAAAAATGAAAATACAGCTGAGACGCTTCCTGACCTTTTCCATCTCTGTGACCGCTGTGCTCGGTTCGATTCTTGCAGCGGTTCCTGCTTGCCGCGCCCAGGAACACAAAGCCATCAGCGTTTCCGGAAACAAGAACCTTCCCTTCAGCGACGGTATTTTGGCCGGGAACACTTTATATGTCGCGGGGCAGGAAGGAACGGATGACCAGAGCAAACTCGTGGCCGGCGGGATTACGGCCGAGACCAAGGCTGCTCTGGACAATATTCAGAAAGTGATCAAAGCAGCCGGATTCGATTTGAAAGACATCGTGTCCGTGACCGTGTACTTGGCCGACATTAAGGAGTTCGGCGACATGAACAAGGTGTACCGGGAATTCATGCCGGACCCGAAGCCGGCGCGCGCGACGATCCAGGCGGCGGGTCTCGTCAATAACGCTCGAATTGAGGTTTCCGCGATTGCCGTGAAGCAAAAATAACAGGGACCCGACCGTGCAGATTGAGATGGATCTACGGCAGGGTCACGCCGAACCGCAGCACAACATGCTCGCGGCATTCGACGCGGAGCGCCAACAAACTGTTGACACGCTGCTAGAAAGTTGAGATAACCCGTCCGTCAGCGGCATGGTGTTTCCAAAGCGAATAGCATTTTCACCTGGTGAGAATGCTCCCTAACCCACGCGGCCCCACTGCGAAAAATCGGAGGGCAATTGCGGAAGGAGAGACGCGCTATTCGATGGAACTCTGCGGTTCGATTGACAGCGATTCTCTTACTGTCGTTGTGCGCTGCTGGCGAGAAGCAGGCCCAGGCAATGGCCGCTCCCCATCGCAGAGCGGCGGGAATCGGAGCGATTGCGGGCAAGAAGACGTTCACGGCTCATTGCGCCGGCTGTCATGGTCTGGACGGTCGCGGCGGGCGGCGCGCGCCGAACATCGCAAGCAGCCCGAGCGTGAAGCATTTATCAGACGCCGAACTGGCCAAGATAATTTTTAATGGCAGAAGCGATTTCGGAATGCCCTCCTTTCGACATCTCGGGAGAAGCGAAGTTCAGGAGATGGTTGATTACTTGCGCGTCCTGCAAGGCAAAGGTACCGCAACGTCGCTGGCCGGAAACCCTCAAAAGGGCCAAGCAATCTTCTTGGGAAAGGCCGCCTGCTCTTCCTGTCACAGGGTTGCGGGTCAGGAAGGATTTGTCGGCTCCGACTTGTCTACTTACGCTCGGGGCCTGACGACTGTCGAGGTTCGAAAAGCGATTACCGAGCCCGCGCCTTCGACGGGGCGGGTCAAAACAGTGACCGCCACGACTCTCGACGGACAACGACTCAGCGGTGTGATACGCAACGAAGACAACTTCTCGATCCAGATGCAGGATGCTGACGGCACTTTCCATTTCCTGCTGAAGTCGGACTTGGAGAAACTCGAGTACAAATCCCTGCCACCCATGCCCGCGGACTATGGGCAAAGGCTGAGCCGGCAGGAATTGGATGACTTGGTGGGCTATCTCCAAAGCATCAAAGCCGAACCAGAGTCTGACCCGGAAGAGGAACAGTAAAGCTCTTCCGCAAATGGAGAAATCATGCAACGTAGACACGCACTCGTCGTTCTAGGACTGCTTGCCCTCTTGATGCCGTTCGCAGTGGGCGAGAGTTCCACAGCGAAAGACTCTTATCTGACTTATGTTGGAACCTACACTGGGCCGGCGAGCAAGGGCATCTACGCCTTTCGCTTCGATCCAGCTTCTGGAAAGTCAACCTCGCTCGGCCTGATGGCTGAAACGACCAACCCGTCGTTTCTGGCGATTGATCCCACCCACCACTATCTTTATGCCGCAAACGAAGTAGGCGACTACAAAGGAGACAAGAGCGGAGGCGTCAGCGCCTTCGCCATTGACCGCAAGAGCGGCAAACTCACGTTTTTGAACGAAGGTTCGTCACGCGGAGCGGGTCCGTGCCACGTCGCGCTCGACAAGACGGGGAAATATGTCCTGGTTGCCAACTACGACGGCGGCAGCGTTGCCGTTTTCCCCGTGCTGCCGGATGGCCGGCTCGGGGAAGCCTCCACCGTGGTCCAGCATAGCGGTCACGGGCCCAACGCGGAGCGACAGGAAGGGCCGCACGCTCACGAGATCCAGTTGACGCGTGACAACCGGTTTGCGATTGCTGCCGATCTCGGGCTCGATGAACTGCTCGTTTATCACTTCGACCCAGACAAGGGAACGCTGGCTGCCAACGATCCGCCTTTTGCTAAAGTCGAGCCGGGTGCCGGTCCGCGGCATTTTGCGCTTCATCCAAATGGGAAGTTCGTGTATTTGCTGAACGAGATGGGTGGAAGCGTCACCGGCTTCGCCTACGATGCGCGCAGAGGCGCGCTGCGCAACCTGCAAACAATCTCCTCCCTACCCAAAGATTTCAAGGGCAAGAACGATTCCGCCGAGATCGTAGCCGATGCTTCCGGCAAGTTTCTCTACGCCTCAAATCGTGGGCCTGACGACATCGCCGTGTTCGCAATCGATCCTGCAAACGGTACTCTCAAGCTGGTTGAACATGTTCCAACAAAAGGGAAGACCCCGCGCAACTTCGCGATCGATCCGACGGGGAGATATCTGTTTGCGGCGAACGAGGAGTCCAACAACATTGTTGTGTTTCGAGTCGATCCCAAAACCGGACGGCTGACCCATACAGGGCAAGTGCTCGAGGTGCCGTCTCCGGTGTGCGTCGTCTTCATATCCGCCAAGTGATTTGGAGAATTCATGCGTTTCCTGATTCTGTGGTGGTTGCTCGCTCTTGCGTCTTCGACGGTCCTGGCTCAGCAGTACGATCTTGTCATCGAAGGCGGCCGCGTACTCGATCCTGAAACCGGCCTTGATGCCACTCGCAATATCGGCATCATGGGCGGCAAGATTGCGCGCATTTCCGCCGATCCTTTGCGCGCCAAGAGAGTCATCAGCGCCAAGGGCTTGGTCGTGGCCCCCGGCTTCATCGACCTGCACCAGCATGGACAAGACCTCGACAGCGGGCAAGTCAAAGCTCTCGACGGAGTGACGACAGCGCTCGAAATGGAGATTGGCGTCCCCGACGTCGCCAAATTTCTTAAGCACAAGGAAGGACACTCGCTGATCAATTACGGCACCACGGCGAGTCATCCCGCCGCCCGCGCGTTGGCCTTTGGTACGACAGTTCCCGAAGGTGGCATCGTTCCGAAGGCGGGTGTTGCGACTGATCAGCCTGCAAGTCCGGACCAGATTCAGCGCATCACAGAACGCCTTAAGCAGGAGCTCGCTGCGGGTGCACTCGGCATCGGCATGGGAATCCAGTACACGCCCGGGGCGACGCGTCTGGAAGTGATCCAGATGTTCCGCTTGGCCGCGGAAAAACGGGTGCCGGTATTCACGCACGTGAGAAGCGCAGGCCGAGTCGAACCGGGCTCGAGCATTGAAGCCATCAGCGAGGTGATCGGCGCCGCTGCGGTGACTGGAGCGTCGTTGCACATCGTGCACATCAACAGCAGCTGTCTGAAAGATAGCGAGGAATGCCTCGCGATGGTTGCCGGTGCGCGCACGCGTGGACTCGATATCACGACCGAAGCCTATCCTTACACAGCCGGAATGACAGACATTACTTCCGCGCTCTTCAATCCCGGATGGCAAGAAAAACTTGGCATCGACTATAGCGCGTTGCAGCTTCCCGACACCGGCGAACGCCTGACCAAAGCGCGCTTCGACGAACTGCACGCGTCCGCTCAGCCGCACATGGTGGTGATCCACAGCAACACACAGGAGATGGTGGATGCGGTGATTCCTAATCCCCTGGTAATGATCGCCAGCGACGGTCTCAAAGGTCATCCGCGAAATGCCGGGACCTACTCGCGCATACTCGGCCAATATGTGCGGGAGATGCGCAGCCTGACGCTCATGGATGCAATCCGCAAGATGACCTTGATGCCGGCGCAGGTTCTTGAGAAGTCCACACCCGCCGCCCATGCCAAGGGACGATTGCAGGAAGGCGCCGACGCCGACATCGTGGTGTTCGATCCGCAAACGATTGCGGATCGCGCCACCTATCAGTCTCCGATGGAGCCGAGCGTGGGCGTGCGCTACCTCGTGGTGGGGGGAACTCTCCTGGTTGACCAAAGCAAGCTGGTGCCGGATGTGTTTCCGGGGCGTGCGTTGGCTGTGCGCTCGTCGCAGGATGCAAAATAGAGACAACTTTTCCCTGGTCCCAAAGAACCGCGCGGCTTTTGCTGTTGTGCGGTAGTGTCAGGCGGATTGCTTGCCATCGAGGACGCGTTTGAGGAGGGTTTGTAGATCGTCGGCGGAGAGCTGGTCCAGTTGCGCCAGCAGCGCTTCCCGGCTGGGTGCCGCCGCTCCCTCCGCGCGTGCCCGCCGCTGCAGACCGCCGTAAAAGTAATGCACACCCAAATACTCGCCGGCCCGTGCGGATCTCTCTCTGAATTAGCTTGAGTACCCCGATTCTACCCAGATGTTTCCGAGCAGGAAAAACACGATAGCGCATGTGATGGACGGCCAAACGCCGCAGCTGCCCTTGTCCGGAAAGAGTGGTCTAGAATTGCGCTAACTCGCTTGCTCTTGCCTGTAAGTGCAATAACTGTGACGACTTCATGCCACTCAATCCAAGCGTCGTCGATGTATGGGCATTCGACTTGCTCGCTCCCGATGAGCGGGTGGAATATGCCTACGAACTGCTGAGTGAGGACGAGCGGCGGCGTGCCGAGCGATTTCATTTTCCGGCGGATAGACGGCGCTTCGTTGTTGCGCGCGCGCCAGCCTGCGCCAGGTGCTGGGAGACTACCTGGAGATCGCTCCCAAGCGGCTGGCATTCGAATATTCCGAATACGGAAAGCCGAAGCTTTCATCACCGAATACCAACCTTCGTTTCAACGCAAGCCACTCGCGAGAACGAACTCTGATTGCCTGCACGAAAGGACGCGAAATCGGAGTCGACATCGAGCGCATCCGTCTCGACCTTGAGGTTGACGACCTCGCACAGCGCTTTTTCTCGGTAGCGGAGAATTACGAGCTGTTCCCCCTGATCTCAGGCATCTTGCGTTCTTGCGTTGCTGGACCTGCAAAGAGGCCTACGCGAAAGCGCTCGGAAAAGGTCTTTCGCTCGATCCAAGAGGATTGGATGTCTCTGTGGTACTTAACAATCCGGCCGCCCGGACCGGCATGATGGACAACTTTGTCGTCGATGGGTGGTCGCTGGTGGTGTTGGGACCCGACATGATGGAGGGGTATTTGGCAGCACTGGCTGTCGAACGAGGAGAGTTCGTCGTAAAGATGCACCCGATACAAGGCCACGAGAGTCAATGAACCTTGAAGAAAATTGGTCGGGGAGAGAGGATTTGAACCTCCGACCCCCTGGTCCCGAACTATGAAACTACAAACTCCAAGTGCTTTATCTGGTGTCGCTTAGGGAGCAGCGTACCGTTTTTCTCTCGCTCAGTTGTACCGAAGTTGTACCGAAGAAGAAGATCGGCGGCTCGCGTACATCTCTCCTTCAATTGAATTTGCAAGGTACCGGTCAATTCACGCTCATGACCGGCCCCGCTAGACGCGCTACGGATTCGCGTCCTCAATACGCTACTGTGTCAATTTTGAGGTACAATGCCTAAAACCTTTTAGCTCCCTTGCTTTTCCAGTTTTCGCGCGCATCAAAATATCCACAATTCGGCCAGTTTTGGTGACGAGTTGGTGACAAGATTTCGGGAAAATAACGCCCCCCGCATCCAGATCAGCCTAGACAGTTTGGTTTTTAGGGCAGATTGACCGCACGACAGGATGCGGGAGCGAAAAAACCAATCCCGCGCGCTAGGATTGCGCGAGATCCCGCTCGTTTTCCGCGACTCTCGAACGTATTTCCTCTAGCTTTTCCTGTTGGACTCGGCGATCCCCTGGGGCAGTTTTGGAGACAAACACTCCAGATATGCCGATCTCGACAAGCCGCTCCACCTTCTGGTGTCCGGCTGCGCTGGGTGCAGCGTATGCGCTTTCTTTTGTCACTGTGCGCCTATTCTTACGCCTTCTCAACGCCATGTCAACTCTTCCGAGAGCAAAATCGATTCCCGACGCATACATGATTACTCCCCCTTCGACGAGGCGGCAAGTTCCAAGAGGCACGGTACCAAAGTGTTTTCCACCGCTTGGATCCAGGCGTCCAATTTTTCCTTCATTTTGCGGCTGTCCTCCTCCGATTTCGAAATCAGATTATACAGAGGTGACGCGGCGCCGGTCGTCCCGGCATTAAAAATCGCGACGATATGATGCCTCGAACCTCCGATCAGATGCAAAGGCGCCGAAATTAAAACTTCATGCTCCGCTAAATCCATCCCAGCAGCCAGTGGTTCGTCAGGAGAAATGTAGACATCTCGCGCCACTCCCCCACGTGCCCCGCGAAAGTAGTGGACACAAAGATTAGATTTTAGGGCTCGACCGCCGAGGCCAAAGCCGGGACTAAACCCAGCCCAAGTCCAAACGGGGCTCTCCGGCGGAAAGAGTCCCGCTGCCACTCTTAGCTTGCCTTGCTTCTCATCGAATACCATGACACTAATATCGATGATTTCGCTCGGCTCCCAGCTTCCAAATTGCTGCTTAAATTCCGATCGCAGCTGTTCAAGCAATGGCGCCACTGTTTGGCACAATTTGGAAGCGGCGCCCTTTGTCATGCCTCGGACTAGCGCCCCCCGAAGTGCAATGGCTTCGTGCACTGCACTCTCTTCTGTGCCATCATCCAATTGCGCAATCTGCCACCTTACCTCATACCTATAACCGACCCGGGGGTAAAATATCTTCCATTCGATTCTCCGAGGCTCGACACCCAGATTTGAATACTGTGCTGGTTCCGCGCGCGTTTCACGTACTCCACGGTCATCAAAAATCGCCAGACGGATCCGCCCAGGGGCGAACAAATCCGTTTCGGCTTCGACGATTACGACAAGTTCTCGGACAGGGTAACTGTTGAGGACATCAAACCCTTCCGTTCCCGGGACGTGAACAGCCTTTCTTTGCTGTTGCTCCGCAGTATTCATCGCGAACGCAGCATAGACCGGAAATGTGACTCGAAAATCAATAGCTTCGGATTGTGGCGTGATCTGACTCCCGAACCGGATCTCACACTCTGCAGTGGTCCATGTCACCCCGGATTTCGTATCTTCATTTCGAGTGTAGGCGGTATTAGCAACGGAACCCGCGAGCCCAATCGTTGACGACTCAGCCTCGAGGTCAAAGTCGCGAAAGTATCCAAACTCCACTCTCTGCTGAAGCTTCACGTGATCCAGAGTTACAGAATCCACAACCTGCAGTTCAGACACGTCAACGGAATAAAAGGCATCGCCGAACTCGTTTATCTTTATGTGGGTTTCAAGGGAACTTATCTCCCATCCGAACACTTCTCGGGCTGTGACGAAACTCTTCCTATTCGCCACGTCTGCACTCTGGCACGCAAAACTGGAGCCTTGCGACGCTACGAACGTTCCTCGACCGCGTGCAAAAAATGTCTGTGCCTCTACGGTGTTATCGCTAAATATCGTGATGAGATTGTAGCTATTGCCGCGAGGTTCATTGTCCCCAATTTTCGTCGCACTTCCCGCCGCCAACACCGGAATTTCGTAATCAATTCCGTCGTATAAAAATGACGTTTTCGAGAATGCAGAATAGTGTTTGTGGCCATGTAGCACGAGATCGATCCCACGCTTAGCGAGTTCGACTAGAAGCGAACCTGCGTTATTAAGAACCAACAGGACATCACTGCCGGAATATGGGATTGCAGTAGGGTGATGATGTAAGGCCACTATCTTAAATGCGTTAAACTAGCGATTGCGGGATTGGAATCGAGACCGAACACAGCTATGTTTAAATGTTCATTGTAATAAGGCTGGTCGCACGTTAATAGATAGGGTTTCATGACAGACTTAAAGGGCAGCGAGGTTAGGGCCTTAATACCAAAAATACCGAGCAGTGCGCAGTCGTGGTTCCCCGGTACAAGTAAAAGGTCGCAGGCGTTGGATTCTGTCGAACATGCTTTTCTTAGGCGCTCGAAAAACTCCTTAGCTCGACGAAGCGCCCGAAACGCTAAAGGGCTATTGACCACATCGCCAGTGCAAATTATCAACTGTGGTTGCCGCAACAAAATATCATCGATCAGATGATTAGCTAACTGTTCGCTAAAATGCGCAGGCCAGTATTTCCATCCAAAGTGCAAGTCAGAGATGTGAATGACCTTGGCACGGATCGACATAATGTGGTTTTAGGCGACTCCTGGCTTCTTGATAGACGCGAACCCCTTATGCGCAGGGGGGACTGTCCGTACACTACGCCACACGATAATATTGCCTGAGCCCAAAGCAGGGAAGGTGGCTAGCATATCAAAGAATTGCCGCTTGTCAAGCTGACTTGCAAAATGGTGATAGGTCCATTTGATTTCCAGACCTCTAGCGGGTCGCGATAGCGCCTAACCATCGGCCCATGAAATCAAGCAAGCCGGAGCACCCGCTAGACAGGGTTAGACTGGCCAAGCTAGTCGGGGCAGCAGGCAAAACCCGAAGGGGCGACTCTTCCAATCAAAGAGGCCAAGCTTTCAGAGCTAAACCGGCAAGAGATTTCTGTCTCAAAGCGATCTCGGTCTTCGTCCAAGAAGAAAGCTTTGCGATCATCCTAGTCAGTTCATAAGGACTGTTCTTGTAGATGGCCTTCTTCTTTCTGAAATCATTACTCCGAAGATCAGCATTGCTCTTTGCTAACAAAAGAGCCAGATTGCCGACCCTCCTTACGTAAATCCGCGCAGTATCCTCGTCAAATTCCGGCCAATTGCCCTCGGGATTTTCAGGCAAAACGTGTTCAAGATTTATGGCCTGTGTGTCATCATTCGGGATGAACCAAGGAGTAGCTTCGCCCTTTGCTGCCATTTCCAAGGATCGCAGATAGTATCGTGCGAACTGAGCCTTTGAAACAGTAGCGATCTCAAATGCTCGGCGGAACTCCTCATCGGAGGGTATGATTTCACTTACCTGCTTTCTCAGCGCGGCTGCGTTTGTAATTTCCTTCGTAAAAACAAGATGTGCCGCATCAGCTAGTGGCACTTCAATGGAGCCTCTGCTTGTGGTTGATGCGATAATTAGCCGAACTCCCCAAGTGATAAACATGCGGAATGCTTCGCTAGCATCTTTGGGTTCAAACTGAGCGGCAACGGCGAGCATCAATGGGCGTAGGCCGCGAATATTGAGCAGATTGAGTGTTTGGATTGCCCTCCGAATTCCGTCTGGATATGAATTCCAGTTTTCATGTTCAGGGTTGAATATCGAAACGTATATGGGAGCTGCAGTGGTGGGCAGATTGTATAAACCCGGATGGAAAGATAGGGCGGAAACGAGAATCTTTAATTCTCGGGTCCGTTGCGGGCATGACTCGACGGCAGGCCTTAAAAGCAGCCGAAGAGCAGCTTCGCCCGTTAAATCTCGGAAAGGTGACACCGTTTTCCGCGATTTCATTCCGGGAGTTCTCGGACAAGTATTTCGTCCCGAACTTCTTTCCGACACTAAAGCTTTCCACACAGCAACGTTATCGCCGCACACTCGAAAAACACCTTTTACCTGCTTTTGGAGATTCTCGTCTTTGCGACATCGGGACGCTAGAACTGCAGCAGTTTGTACTGCAGAAAATGGCCGGTGGCCTGGGTTGGGAATGCGCCGATCACTATCGCAACCTCATGTCGAAGATCTTCGTAACCGCCAAGAAATGGGGATTCTTTGCCGGAGACAATCCCGCAATCGGGGTCGAGCTTCCGGAAAAGAAAGCAGTTCGGGAAAAGCACGTGCTTTTGCCCGAGCAAATACCTCCGCTTTTGGCTGCGCTCGAAGAGCCCGCCCGCACGATGGTTTTACTCGGAGTGCTGACCGGGTTGAGAATTGGCGAGATGTTGGCTTTGCGCTGGAGAGATGTCGATTTCAACTCCGGCGAAATTCGAGTCGAGCAGGCCTGCTACCGGGGTCTGATCGGCACACCCAAGACCAAAGGCAGCCGCCGTACGCTTCCGATGCCGAAATCACTCCAGGACGAGCTAAAGCGTCTTGGCAAGAAATCCGTATTGGAAGAGCATCTGGTTTTTCAAACCCGCAATGGCACCCCGTTCAGCGACACCAACCTGCTACACAAGTACCTGAAACCGGCAGGACGGAAGCTCGGAATGCCCTGGCTCAACTGGCACACTCTACGCAGAACTCACGCCACGCTTTTACAGCACGCGGGAGCCACGCTCAAAGAGGCGCAAGCACAGTTGGGTCACTCGAAGATGTCCACCACCCTCGAACTTTACACAATCTCGATTCCTGCAGCGCAGCGGGAGGCAGTCGAAAACCTTTCGGATTTGGTGACCGATGGTGACGAGTTGGGCCAACTCGGAGGGAAGCTGCCGCTCGCGACAGAGCGGATTCAATGAGATAAATGGTAGGCACGTGGGGACTCGAACCCCAGACCTCTACCGTGTCAAGGTAGCGCTCTAACCAACTGAGCTACGCGCCTACAGTGAGCCGTTTGTATAGCTTACCAAATTTTTGCCGACGGCCGAAGACGGATCACACCTGTAAAACGTCACCTGTAAAACTCAGTTTACCGCGTTCGAACCGTTCCGTAAAATTGCG
>WNFA01000935.1_pt1 | contig 23608 bp, 17 predicted proteins | sample 5400481 | NCBI WGS metagenome assembly WNFA01 (sample SAMN13153340, study PRJNA577476) | soil metagenome | isolation source: 120 cm saprolite under Douglas fir tree site 2 hole 1 replicate 2 | place: USA:California | collected 2015-04-18 | reverse complement strand
GGCTCGGCGTACGCGCTACCGTTGGGCTTGGCAGCGGTGGGGAGGCGCTTGATCACGCTCATGGTTCGCAAATCTACGACGCCGATTTTTTCTTCGCCCCAGTCCGAAGTGTAGACCTTGCGAAGGCCGGGCACGTACTCCACGCCCGTAATCCCGGGAACGCCAGGAATTGCTTTCACGAGCGTGTTACTTCGTACATCGATCACATACAGAATTCCTGGACCAAGATGGGCGGAAAGCAAATAGTGGTCTTCATCATCCATCGTCAGGTAGTCGAAGCGCTCACCCTTAGGCCCAGGGAGATCGATGCTAGCAATCTGCTTCAAAGTCTGAGCTTGGAGGCAACCCGCAAAGACTAGAACGGCAAACAGATTCCGGTAGAGCAGTTGTTTGCTGAGCAATTCCATGAAGTAACCCTCCGCTCAGAATAGCAAAGCACGCAAGGATGCGAGAGTTTTAACGTCTGTGGCAGCCGAACTTGCTTTGGGAGAATAATCGCTTCGAAATCCTGCACATTAGCGGAAAGCGACCCACTTGGAAATCCTTGGTAGACTTGGCCTTGACAAGCCTATCCGCAGTCCAGGGGGAGATGGAAAAGGCCGACGTCGACCGCTTGCGGGAGGCCGGGTGAAGCGAAGCAGCCATTTTCGACGCGCTGCTCATCACGTCGCCGTACGCGTGCGCCAACCAATTCTCCGCAGGCCTCAGCCTCATCGCAGACTTCAAAGTGTCTGCTTCGAAGCAGCACTACTCTCGCTATCTGGAGTCACAGAAGCCTAATACACTCTCGTGAAGAATTGGCGGCCGCGACGTCACACCGAACCTGCAACCGCATTGAGCCTCCTCTCCTTGTCTTCCCCCTGTGGTCTCGCTCCTTGTGCTGACTGCCAGAAAAACGTACTGGTACCAAGATTTTTTCTCCTTTTTTGCCTTCTCGACGTTCCTTATATAAATAGGGAGATCGCGGCCGAAATACCTATCCAGCTCGGTTCGCTCAAGAAAGTTAAAAATTCTTTCTTACTTTTTCCCGTTTCGATGTTCCTTAGATAAGTAGGGGCTGTAGCAGCGAGTTCCTCTGCGGGCCCGGGACCATCCGAGAGATCAAAGTTTTTTCTCACTTTTTCCCGACTGGATGTTCCCTAGTAAGTAGAGGGCCCCGGTGAACTTTTTACGATGGAGCGGCCGCTACGGTTTCTTGTAGGTTAGGCGGCTAACATTGTTATTGAGTTTTTTCATTTTCGAGGCCTCTTAATGTTGTGGGACATGATTATTTCAAAGAGCCTCTATCGCTATTTGCACGAGGGAGGGTAACGGGTGCATGAAAGTCGCAAATCACCATATCCGTCACCATTGCGGTCACCCACGCGATCGACCAAGTGCCCAACGAACAAGAGGTTGCGCATGGCAAAACGATCAATTTGGCCGCGGGCAAGACACTGCATTGGGCTGGAGCGACCCCACTTTTGTCCACGGTTCCGTGCCCAAAAGTGAACCGTGGGTCGCTCCAGCCCAACAAGAAACTTCCTTCGGTGCGCGCGGTGAGAATTTGGGCGAAGCAGGTGAAGAAGGTAGGAATTACGTACTTCAGCTTCGCCTTCACCATCTTCTTCTCCTTGTGATCCTCATAAGTCTCGGGAAAGCGAGGAAATAATAGACACGAGGAAGAGAAAAGTGACACAGAAAAAATCACCAAATTGGGCGGGAGCGACCCCACTTTTTCGCCTTTCAGCCGCCCAAAAAGTTCGTGGGGTCGCTCCCGCCCTCACAGGAACTTCGGGGCCGCGTTTTGCGCGGTTGCATACACAGACCTGAGAATTTGTCAGACAAGAGGTCTGACAATTTGTATGAAAACGAAAGGAGAAGCCGTTGTCCATATTGAAGCCACCACCAAAACAGCCCAAAGCAGTCACCATCCAAGCGCGTGTAGAAGAATCGGTAAAGACTCAGCTGGAGCGCTACGCGGAGTTTATCGATGCTTCGCCGTCGTACGTGATCACTGAAGCCCTGAAACTGCTCTTCCGCAAGGACGACGACTTCAAGCGCTGGGCAGACCAACACACAACCAACCACAACAACGAAAAAGCCAGAGGAGAGGTTCTTGCAAAGAACGTGTAACAAATATGACGTTCCGTTCAACCCAATTCGGTGTGCGAGAGAATACAGCGTCCCCAAGACAGCATGCCTCACGCCTCGCAGTAGATGCTCCCTTAAATATCGACCATCTTGTTGAAGAAAGCCTGGAAACCCAGCCGACTTCGCCACGCAATGCTCGTTCAGTGAAAGTCTCCGAGAGACGCTTGCATGCCGCGTCGCAGGACGAGGCCACAGGCAGAGATGCGAGAGACGGACGCCATCTTCTCGATGTGCGCGAAGTAGCCGAATTATTGCATGTGCCTGTGTCCTGGGTTTACGGACGCATGCGCAAACGTTCTTTAGAACGGCTGCCAGGCTACCGGCTTGGGAAATATTGGCGTTTCCGCAAGGACGAAGTATTGGCGTGGGTCGATTGTCACTGCGGGGGATCGCATGCTACTTGACATGCGAGCTACACTGAAAACTGACGCAGAACAAGCTGGGCGGGCCATCGAGGTCCCTGAAAAGGGAGGAACGATGGCTCGTAGAGGTTTCCAGCAAGGCACTCTTTTCCAGCGGGGCACTCGAAGAAAACTCTGGGTAGCTCGTTGGTGGGAGGATGTAATTCAAGTAGACGGCACGCTCGGGCGTTTGAGGCGATCAGAAGTGATCGGAACGGTTGCCGAATTCCCGACACGCCGTAAAGCAATGCAGGTACTGTCTCAGAAGTTGAGGGCAATCAACCGCGGCGATGCTCAACCACAGTCCGTCCGTACATTCGGAGATTTTGTAAAGAATGATTGGATGCCTGTGGTCTTGCCAACGCTCAAGTTCGCAACCCAGAAACACTATCGCTATATGCTCGACGTGCATTTGATTCCGGCTTTTGGAAAATCACCACTTAGAGATCTGACGCGAGGAGACTTGCAGGGATTTCTAGGTCGGAAGCTCAACAGCGGGCTGTCATGGGAAACCGTTCACCACTTCAAGTGTGGTCTCAGCAAGATTCTTGGGGCAGCTGAAGAATGGGGCTGTGTCACCGAGAACGTTGCTCTGAAGACGAAGCTCCCGCGACGGCAATATGGAACGGAGCGAATCGTCCTTACTCCAGTCCAAGTACAAATGCTCGCTGATGGGTTGAGAGAACCGGTGCGTTCGTTCACATTGCTGCTGGTGTTGACGGGTTTGAGAGTCGGTGAGCTGCTTGCGCTTCGATGGGGAAGTGTCGATTTGAAGGCTCGACTACTTCGAGTAGTTGAAACGGTGTATGACGGTCACTTCGACAAACCCAAGACGAAGCGAGGCATGCGCACAATCCCAATTGGAGCAGAGACGGCGGAAATCCTAACTGTCCTGCGTCCAACGGCGGTTGATGCGAGAAGCCTAATATTTGCCAAAAGCGATCAGACGCCATTAGACCGATGGAATCTCTTACGCAAGCACCTGAAGCCCGCCGCGAAGAAGTTAGGGCTTCCAGGTGTCACTTGGCATCTTCTCAGACACAGCCACGCGACGATGCTTGATGGCGTAGGTACTCCAATAGGAACTATGCAGGCACTATTGGGGCACTCCACACCGGAGATCACGCGCGAGATTTATTTGCACGCGATACCGGAAGAACAACGTCGCGCAGTTGAAAGCGTTGAGAGGCTCGTACTTGGACCCAAGTTGGACCCAAGTTCGGTTTCTGACGCTGCAGTATCTGGGACAGTTCATTGAAAACAAAGAAGTAAGTGGTCGGGGCGCCGAGATTTGAACTCGGGACCTCCTGCGCCCAAGGCAGGCGCGCTACCAGGCTGCGCTACGCCCCGACATGCGACCTTCGATTCTAGCCTACTTTCTTGGTTTTCCCACCGGCCAGAGTCGTACTTGTTTTGATCATCCTTGTCGTACTGCGCCCCCCTTTGGAGAAGCGTCGTGCACCTCGCGGCCACTAACGGTTGCAGGCGTTTTCCCCCGACACGCCTTGAACCAAAATGCCTTCAAAAACAAAGACGCGTCACTCAGCAGAATCCCGCAAACCGCTTCGGCAACGACCACGATTTGCAGGGAGCAGCCGTTTTCCTGGCCGCCGACGCTTCCAACGTGGTCACCGGTCACGTCCTGGTAGTGGAAGGGGGCCAATCGGACTGAGTCGCACGTGCCTGTCGTCCGCGAGGGCGCAGGCACTGATCCGCTTGAACGCAAACTAATGGTATATTCGATAATATGAGAGAGATGAGACCTGACTTTGCGACCGTGGAAGAGGCGGTGGAGGAGATTCGGCAGGGCCGAATGATTGTCCTTGTTGACGACGAAGACCGCGAAAACGAAGGCGACTTGGCCATGGCGGCGGAGAAGATTACGCCGGAAGCCATCAATTTCATGGCCAAGTATGCGCGCGGACTGATTTGCCTTCCCCTCACGGAGGAGCGCTGCGACGAACTGCACCTGCCGCTGATGTCCCCAATCAATACTTCCGCACACGGAACGGCGTTTTGCGAGGCGATCGACGGCCGGCTGGGAGTCACCACCGGGATCAGCGCTTCGGACCGCGCGATGACGATTCTGACAGCGGTCGACTTGAAGACAAAGCCGCAGGATTTGGCGCGGCCCGGGCATATTTTTCCGCTGCGGGCGCGGAATGGCGGTGTGCTCGTGCGCGCCGGGCAAACCGAAGCGAGCGTGGATTTGGCGCGCATTGCCGGGCTGACTCCCGCGGGCGTGATTTGCGAAATCATGAATGAAGACGGCACGATGTCGCGCGTACCGCAGCTCGTGGAATTTTGCAAGCAGCACAATCTGAAGATGCTGACGGTGGCAGACCTGATCCGCTACCGCATGCAGCACGAGCGCTACGTGCGGCGCGTGGCGGAGGCCGTGCTGCCAACACGCTACGGCGAGTTTCGGATGATCGCATATTCGAGCGACGTCGACCACGACCAGCATGTGGCGCTGGCGCGGGGAGATCTGGAAGCCGGGACGGCGCCGCTGGTGCGAGTGCATTCCCATTGCCTGACGGGCGACGTTTTTGGGTCGATCACCTGCGATTGCGCGGAGTTGGTGGCAAGGTCGCTCGAAGCGATTGCGAAAGAGGATCGCGGCGTGTTCTTGTACTTGCACCACACTGGGCGAGGATTTGGGATTGAGGTGAGCGAGGAACCAGGCGTGTTGCCGCAAATTCATTTTCATTCGCGTGGACAACTGGACCGCGAACCGGCGCGGCAGCGCATGGTGCAGCACGAAAGTGGAATTGGCGCGCAGATTTTGATCGATCTGGGACTCAAAGATATCCGCGTACTGACTAACCATCCAAAGAAAGTCGTGGCTCTCGAAGGCTACGGGATCCGCATCGCGGACCAAGTGCCGCTGCGCGTGGAATCGCGCCACCCAACACACCAAGCATTCTAAACAACAAAATCTAACGCAAAGACGCGGAGAGCGCAGCGTTGGCGCAGAGAAGAACCTAGTTGGGCGGAGCCTCGGTTTCGGCGGCTGCGGGGGCTGAGCTCTTTGCCGGCTGCTTGCTGGCTGGTATTTTGCTAACGGTCAGATATTTGCGCATCTTTTCGAGGCGCTTTTTACCGAGACCTTTGATGGAGAGCAGGTCGTCGACGCTTTTGAAAGCGCCGTAGGACTTGCGCATCTGGAGGATTTTTTCGGCGGTGGCGGGACCGATTCCGGGAACTTGCTGGAGCTCTTCAGAGTTGGCGGTGTTGATGTTGATAGGCTTGAGCGGCGGTTTCTTGGCAGCCCCCGCCACTGCCGCGAAGGCGAAGCAGATGGCCAGAAAGAAGAGAGAGAGCCGAACCCGCAGTTTGAGGCACTCCATGACAGTAAAATACTACCAGAGATAGCTACCCAAGTAAATAACATACGCAACTAGTTGAGGCGTTTGCCATGGGCGTCGTAGACATCGAGGTCGCCGAAGAGGGCAGCTTGCGGTTCGATTTGCGTGCGGTCGCCGACCACTATGATTTGCATGTTTGCGGAGTCGAAATATTTTCGCGCGGTGGAGAGTAGATCGTCTGGCGTGAGGATACGGACTTTTTCGCGATAGGTTTCGAGGTAATCGTCGGGAAGGTCGTTGAGCGCCACGGTAGCAAGTTGCGAGAGCAGACCGTCTTGGGTGGCGAGGCCCAGGGAGAAAACGCCGCTGACGTAGTTGCGCGCATCGGCTAGCTCGGGCTCAGGGACCGGAAGGGCGCGAAGCTTGTCGAGCTCGTAGAAAATTTCGGTGAGCGAAGCGGCTACCACATCGTTTCGCACAGCAGCGGAAATGGAGAAGTAACCGTACTGGCGCAGGGGATTGACACTGCTGCGCGGGCTGTACGTGTAGCCTTTATCCTCACGAATATTCATCACTAGGCGCGAATTGAAAGCGCCGCCGTAGAGGCTGTTGGTCAGGGCGAGCTTGATCCAGTCGGGATGTTTGCGAGTGATGGCGTGGCATCCTGCGAGAATTTGCGCCTGCACTGCGCCCGGTACATGCACAAGGTGGACGCGGCGGCCGCTAGGCTTTACGGGCTCTGGCGCAGCCGGAATGGCTGGCTTCTTTCCAGTCCAAGCGCCAAAAACTTTTTCAATGGTCTTCAGCATGGCGGCGGAATCAAAATCACCGACCATCAAGACCATCGCGTTTTCCGGCGTGTAGAAATCGCGATAGACAGAGAGAAGATCGCCCAGCTTGTAAGCGGCGACTTGTTCTTCCGTGGGTGCGACGTGCGCGTAGGGATGAGCGCCGAAGAGAACTTTGCGCAGACGCTCGCTGGCGAGGAAGCCAGGTTGGGTGCGATCTAGTTTTACTTCTTCGAGCCTTTGGCGGCGCTCGCGTTCGAATTCGGGCTCCGGGAAGGCGGCTTCGCGCGCTAACTCGCTGACGAGTTCAAGCAACGGCTCGGCGAGCTCGGAGAGGCCGGCGAAGGCGATGGCACTGTTGTCGGCTCCCGCGTGGGAGGACAGATCGGCGCCGAGGCGACGGAGATCTTCTTCGATTTGGCGGCTGGGACGCTTGGCAGTGCCGGTGCGCACAACGGTGGCGGTCATTTCGGCGAGGCCAGGTGCGTGCTGGCTGGCTGCAGCATTGCCCGAGCGTAAGAAAAGCTCCCCGTGAAACTTGGGGATAGTGTGCGATTCTACGAGGACGACAGCCAGTCCGTTGGCGAGGCGCGCTTTTATGCGCTTGGGCCAGGCGACCTGGCGCTCGTCGGAAAGCGGCGGAACGCTGGCGGGCATTTCGGCTGCGGCGCGCGTGGCCATTATGCGGCCTCCTGTGCTTGAGCGTTTGCCGGGCGGCGGAAGACGATGGCCCGTTTATCGTTGCGGAGATATTTTTTTGCGACGGCCTGGATGTCTTCGCGCTTGACGGCGAGGAAGCCGTCGAGAACTATGTTGACTAGCTGCGGCTCGTTATCGAAAAGCGAAAAACAGGCGAGCAGGTGCATCAGGCCATAGCGAGGCATGCCGCCATGGCCGCCTTCCAGCGTGGAGTAATAGTCAGAGCGAAATTTTACTTTCAGCTGGACGAGCTCGTCTTGCGTGATGCCGTCTTGTTGGATGTCACAAATGACAGAATCGAATTCGGCCAGCGTGGCGTCGCTGGTGAATTCGGGCTTGTGCAGGATTTTGGTGACCATTTGTGTTGGGCCGTTGTAGCCGAAGATGTCTTCGATGCCGCCATCGACTTCGACGGCGACCTGCTTTTCGAGTACGAGGTGGCGGTACATCCGCCCGGCGCGGCCGCCATGGAGGGCTTGGTCGAGCAGAGCGATCGCGCACCAGTCCGTTGTGCGGCGCGGAGGAACGGTGTAACCGATGGCCAGAGCGGGGAGCGTGCCGAATTTTTCTTCGACTTCGCCGCGGCGCTCTTCAGTCTGTTCCGGCTCGCGAGGGTCGGCGAAGGGTGGCTCGGCACCGGCAGGAATGGCGTCAAAATATTTTTGGGCAAGGGCAAGGCCTTCGTCCGGTTTAACGTCACCTAGGATGAGCAGAACCGCGTTGTTCGGTGCGTAATAGGTTTTGAAGAAAGATTGCACGTCGGCGAGGCTGGCGGAGTCGAGATCGGCGAAATCACCGTAGAAATTGTGCGCGTTGGCCCAATTGCGAAAAGCAACGGGCGGAAGGTCGAGCCAGGGGAATCCGCCGTACGGCTGATTCAAGACGTTGACGCGGACTTCTTCCTTTACGACGTCGCGCTGGTTGCGGAGATTTTCGTCATCGACCTTGAGGGCGCGCATGCGGTCGGCCTCGAGCCACAGGACGCGCTCGAGCGCATTCGAGGGCACGGATTCGAAATAGTTGGTGACATCGTAATGCGTGGAACCGTTGAGCGTGCCGCCGCTGGAATTAATGAGTTTAATGTGTTGCATCTTGGGGGCATTGGCAGAGCCTTGGAACATCATGTGCTCGAAGAGATGCGCGAAGCCGCTGCGGCCGCGCGGCTCGAGACGGAAGCCGATTTTGTAGTACACGCCGACGGTGACGACCGGTGCAGTAGTGTCGGGCGCGATGACCACTTTTAATCCATTCGCGAGGGTCTTGCTTTCAATGGAGATTTTCAAATGCTTTCACCTGGATTGCTGATTCAATTGTGTTTCCTGTCTCGTGCTAGGATACCGCGAGGCGAGCATTGACACCAATTCCGACAGCGAACATCGAGCACGTCGCAAGCGTCTGGCTCTTTGGACTGATCGCCTTCTTCTGGATTTCTCATGGGCTGCGCGTGGCCTACGGCGCGCTGCGGCTGCCGCGGATCAAGGATTGCGCTCCTGCCGAGAACGCTGAGTGCCCGCGAATATCGCTGATTTTTGCGGCACGGGACGAAGAAGAAAAGTTGCCGGCGGCATTGGCCACGCTTGCGGCCCTGGACTATCCTAACCTTGAAATCATCGCGGTGGATGACCGGTCGCAGGACTCAACCGGAACAATTCTAGATGCATTTGCACGTGGGCACGGGCGGCTTCGCGTCGTGCATGTTGAGGCGCTGCCGCCTGGCTGGCTGGGAAAACCGCATTCCTTGCAGAAGGCCTATGAGGCTTCGACCGGAGAGTGGCTGCTATTCACCGATGCGGATGTGCGGTTTGCACCCGACGTGCTGCGGCGCGCGGTCAGCCTCCTGAAAGAACGGTCGGCTAGTCATCTGACATTGTTTGGCGACGTGGAGATGCACGGGTTCTGGGAAACGACCCTGCTTACTTTTTTCGGCATGGCGTTTCACTTGGCGACGGATCCGTATCGAGTCGGCAATCCGCATTCGCGGGCGTATGTTGGCGTGGGGGCGTTTCAACTGGTAAAGCGCGCGGCGTACGAGGCGGCGGGCACGCATCTTCGGCTGGCAATGGAAGTGGTCGATGACATGAAGCTGGGAAAGATCGTGAAGCAAGCTGGATTTCGGAGCTGCGTAGGCGTCGCGCAGGATGCGGTCGTGGTGCGGTGGCACGCAGGGGTGGGGAATATCGTACGCGGGGTGACCAAGAATTTTTTTGCCAGTGCAGGCTACAGCCTAGCGTTCGTAGTTTTGTCCGTAGCGGGATTGCTGCTGACGAATGTGGCGCCGTTTATCGCGGTATTTTTGGCGCACGGCTGGATTCGTGTTCTTTCAGCGATTGCGGTCGGAATTGCGATTGCATTTCACGTTGGGGTGAACATCGTAATGCGCGTTTCACCGCTTTATGCCTTGACTCATCCGATTGGGGCGGTGCTGTTTTGCTACATGATGTTGAGGTCGACGGCAGTTACGCTGTGGCACCGCGGAGTTACGTGGCGCGGCACCTTTTACCCGCTGGAGGAACTAAAGCGCGGCGTGGTGTGAAATCTTAGCGGCACGTATATCTTCGTCAGGAGGCTGCTGATGCTTTTTCCGCGGAAAACAAACCGGAGAGGTCGCGCTGCTTCAAACTGCGGATGCGGTCGCGGAGCTGGGCAGCTTTCTCGAATTCGAATTTTTTGGCGGCTTCGCGCATTTGGCCTTCGAGCTGTTTCAACAATTCGGCGAGCTGCTGCTCGTTTTTGACGTTGGCGGTGGCGGCGTCCAATGCTGTGTCGTCGATGGGAACAGTGACGTAATCGGCCTCGACGATGCGTGCGAGTTCCATGTCCACGGACTTAACGATGGATTCGGGCGTGATGTCGTTTTCCTTGTTGTAGGCCAATTGCTTGTCGCGGCGGCGATTGGTTTCGCTGATGGCCTGGTTCATAGAGCCGGTGCGCGTGTCGGCATACAGAATGGCGCGGCCGGAAATGTGGCGGGCGCATCGGCCCATCGTTTGGATGAGCGAGGTGGCGCTGCGGAGATAACCTTCTTTGTCGGCGTCGAGAATGGCGACGAGAGAGACTTCGGGCAGGTCCAGACCTTCGCGCAGAAGATTGATACCAATAAGGACATCAAATTCGCCGCGGCGGAGGTCGCGCAGGATTTTGATGCGGTCGAGTGTTTCGACCTCAGAATGCAAGTAGCGGCAACGCACTCCAATTTCAGTGAAGTATTCGGAAAGGTCTTCAGCCATGCGTTTGGTTAACGTGGTGACCAAGACGCGCTCGTTGCGCTCGGCGCGGAGGCGAATTTCCTCGAGTAAATCGTCAACTTGGCCCTTCACCGGGCGAATCTCCACTTCAGGATCGACGAGGCCTGTGGGGCGAATCACTTGCTCGATAAACAGGCCACCGGATTTCGTCAGCTCGTAAGGACCTGGCGTGGCGGAAACGTACAAAGCTTGGTTCACGCGGTGCTCGAACTCTTCGAAGGTCAGCGGGCGATTGTCGAGAGCGGAAGGCATGCGGAAGCCGTAGTTCACGAGCGTTTCTTTGCGCGAGCGGTCGCCCGCGTGCATTCCGCGGACCTGCGGAATGGTTTGGTGCGATTCATCGACGAAGAGCAAATAATCCTGCGGGACATAATCGAGCAGAGTGGGGGGAGCTTCTCCGGGCAAGCGGCCGCTGAGATGGCGTGAATAATTTTCAACGCCGTGGCAGTAGCCGATGGTGCGCATCATTTCGATATCGAAGAGAGTGCGCTGCGTAAGGCGCTGCGCTTCAACGAATTTCCCGGCCCGCTCTAGCTCTTTTTTCCACCATTCGAGTTCCTCATAGATGCCGACGATGGCGCGCTCGCGCTGCTCGGCGGGCATGACATAGTGTGTCTTGGGGTAGATGGGTACGCGGGTCAAATCTTCCTGACCGGCGCGGACCTCGCCGGTAAGGGGATCGATCTGGCGCAGCGCGTCGATTTGCTCGCCCCACATCTCGATGCGATACCCGTTGTCTTCGTAAGTGGGATAAATCTCGATCATGTCGCCACGAACGCGAAAAGTGCCGCGGCGCAAGTCTTCCGAGCGGTCGTACTGAATATCGACGAAACGGCGGAGAAGGGCTTCGCGCGAGGTGTGCTGGCCTTTTTCGAGCATCACTAGCATGCCGTAATACGCTTCGGGTGAGCCGAGACCGTAGATGCAGGAGACGGAGGCGACGATGATGACGTCGCGGCGCTCGAAAAGCGAGCGGGTGGCGCTCATGCGCAGCTTGTCGAGCTCGTCGTTGATGGTGGCTTCTTTTTCGATGTAGACGTCGGCGGAGGGAACGTAAGCTTCCGGCTGATAAAAATCGTAGTAGCTGACGAAATATTCGACGGCATTCTCCGGGAAGAAGCTTTTGAACTCGTGGTAGAGCTGCGCGGCGAGGGTTTTGTTATGGGCAAGGACCAGCGCGGGACGGTTTACGGCCTCAATGACCTTGGCCATCGTGAAGGTTTTGCCGGATCCGGTGACGCCGAGAAGAACCTGGTGCTTTTCGCCCGCTTCTACGCCACGCACGAGCTGATCAATGGCGGCGGGCTGGTCGCCTCGCGGCTGGTAGTTGCTGCGCAACTTGAATTTCACGAGAGAACTCTCCTGCTGGCCCGATGGTCCCTGATGAAACCTCCATTATACCCCGCAGCGCAAATCGCAAAGAGGTCACGAAGTATCGCCACCGGCGCGAGGAGGCTAAGCAGCCGAAAGATCCTCGATACTCGCGACAGGATCGGCATGTGCACCTTTGCCTCGCAGTAGCTCATCGAAAACGCGGTCCGACATGGCTAATCGCTCCCGACGTTATCAAGGAATATTGAGCGGAGTCTCTGAAACCAGCAACACTTCGGAATGGCTCTTAGCGCTTACGTCGTAATGAACGCGATTAGAGCCGTCGGCTTTGGCCACGGTGACGTTCATTTGCTGAGTGGCTTCCTCGGTGGCGCGGATGGGGATGCCGGTTTTCAAGGAAATGTAGGTGATGATGTGGTTGGTGCCGTGGGCGGTGCCTGCAGTACGTAGCTCGTGGAGCTTGAAATCCTGCGGGGTCACGTTCTTGTTGAAATCCTGCTTCAGTACGGCGGTGGTGAGAATCACTGCGCAGCGTCCCGGCTCGCCATCTGATGGGGCGACGCTGCCTTGCACAGTCAGCTGCACAGCCCGGCAGGGCTCATCACGGACGTAGGTGGACTCGCGCATCCAGCGAAGGCCGGCGATGGGTGAAGGAGATGTCTCAGCTTCTTCGGAATTCCATTTTTGGGCGATGCGGACTCCTGTGGTGCGGAATCCTGCGGCGAGCAGAAAGCGGGAGGCCCACTCCTGCCAGGTTTGTTGTTGTTCGGGGAAAAGCGCGTCGAGCCCGGTGACTTGATCGAGGCGGCCGTCCGGAAGAATCGTAAACTCGATAAATTTTCCGTTGGAATCTTGTTTTTGCACTTGAGGCGCGGGCGGCTCGATGTTGGGAACCTTGAAATGAGAATCGGACCGGAGCACTTCAAATTTTGTGCGCACGTGAACGACACCGCGGTCACCCCGCGATTGAACGCCGAGAACTTCGAGACGCAGCAAGGCATTGACGTCAACTTTGCCAGAATCATCGGGAGCGGCAACGATCACCGGGCTCTCCGTCTTGACGTGTTTGTCGCTGTGATAGCTGATCTGGTATGCCAAGGTTTGGCCGGCTTGCAATCGTGGGAAAAGATTGACGCGCTCCGTGCGGCCTTTCGCGCCGCAAACGCAGGCGGCGAGCAAAGCGATCGAGCCATAAACGGAGGCGTAATCCCTCGCGCGACGCGCCAGATTGCGAGTGTCATCCATCAATGTCCAGCCACCGCCAAGCTCACTTCGTTTTTACAGCCGCGTTGCTCGGGTCGCTACGCTGTTTCAGGCGACGGTCAAAGAAATCGCTGGCGTCACGATAACCCGCGAGCCAGTTGCGATGCAGCAGAAAATCGTGCACCTCATCCGGGAAGACGAGTTGCTCGATAACTACGCCGCGGGCGCGCAGGCGGGCGACGAGATCAACCGTTTGCGCGAAGTACACGTTGCGGTCGTCATCGCCGTGGATGAAGAGCACAGGAGACTTCCACGTGTCCACGGAAGTGACTGGAGAAGATTCGTGAGCGAGCTTGGTCAACTCCGGTGGAATGTTTTTGCCGTCCCAATTGTCGGTCGGCCAATCGTGGACCCCGTGGAAGTCGACGCCTGCAGCGAAAATATCGGAATTGCGAGCGAGACCCATGGCGGTGAGGAATCCGCCATAGCTCCCGCCCCAGAGACCGACGCGTGCAGGATCGACATCGGGGCGGCCCTGCAGATATTTTCCCGCGGCCACGATGTCTCTGTACTCGGTGGCGCCGCGGCCGGCGCGGCCCGGAGCTTCGCGAAAGGCGCGACCATAGCCAATGCCGCTGCGATAGTTCACGGAGAGCACAACGTATCCGCGGCTCGCCAGATACTCATTCATCGCGTAGGAATTCGCGTAGTAATACATGTAATGCCAGCCCAGCAGCATTTGCCGGATCGGACCGCCATGCATGAAAACCAACGCCGGCTGCTTCTCGCCAGCTTTTGCATTGGCTGGAAGAAAAAGCTGGCCGTGAATTTCCAGGCCGTCGGCAGCATGAAAAATCACCTGCTGCGGCCTGACCAACTGCTGCGAAGGGAAATTGGCCGGCCAAGTTTCAGCCCCCAATGCTAGAGTGTTGCGATCCGCAGCTAGCCGGGCGACAAGCGGACGCGCGGGATGAGTCGCGTCCGATCCAAAGTAGACGAGAGTCTGTCCGTCGCTCAGTGTTGTGGGGCTCCACTCGTTACCTTCGCCGCTGGTGAATTGCCCGGGATGACCTCCGCTTAGATCGACAGACCAAATGTGCCGGCGATCAACGTCGCTACAGTTCGAATTGAACAGTACAGTTCTGCGATCGGGGCTGAGGGACCACTGTTCGACTTCACAGCGGCCCGGGGTAAGCAGGCGCGCCGCGCACCCTTCAGCAGAAAGCGAATAGAGATGCTGCCAGCCGTCTTCTTCGGAGGCAATGAGCAAATGATTGTCACCGGCCCAGCGAATCACTCCGCCGCCGGTGTCGCGTGCCATGTACGGATAGGAACCTTCAGGCGACGCGCTGCTGTGCCAAATTTCCCGCGTGGGCCCGGAAGAGACCTCCGCGACCCAAATCGCCCAGGGATGCGGCTTATCAGGCTGAAGAAAGTAGCCTGCGGGCGTATCGCGGGCCTCGGCAGGCCGCCGCACAAACGCGATGCGCTTGCCGTCCAACGACCAGACCGCATCGCTGTCGGTATCGGCGCTGGGAGCGAGGAAACGCACCGTCTTCGCGTCGACATTATAGAGGCCGATGAAGCTATGATCGCCGCGCGTGGAGACGAAGACCAACTGCGAGCCGTCGGGCGACCATTCCTCGGAATGATTCTGGCCGCGCACGATCAGTTGCTTGGGCTTCTCACCTCCGTCTAATGGAGCGATCCAGATTTGCCCATCGCGTACATAGGCGATGACCCCCTTCGCGGAAATTTTCGGCGAATCGCCGGCATCGACTCTTCTGGGCACGCCGGCGCTCCAGGCCACGCTCCAAACGGTCTGCTCCGTTCCAGCGGGATTGCTAGTGGGATTGGGGAATTGACCTGCGGCATTCTTCCCTTCCCCGCGAACGTAGACAATGGCGTTCCCGTCGAACGAGAAATTCACATCAGAGATCGGCTGGCCGTCGTCCTCGAGATACGGGGTGAGCCTGCGCGCTGCGAACGAGGGTGCTTCCGCAACCCAGATGTTGCGCTTCCCTTCCTGATTGAACGTCCAGGCCACGCGATTGCCCGTCTTGGCGGCCGTCAAATTCTCGGGAAACGGCGCGCTCATCAGTTCTTCCAGCGTGACGCTCTTCTCCGCCCAGGCGCCCGGCACAAACCACACCACCGGAAGCAGAAGCAAAACGCACTTTTTCATCTTCATCTCCGAATGCTTGTTGTCCCGAACGAAACCGAAAACTTTTCCGCGCGCACCTAATCCGCCGGGCGACGCGCAACGAGACGCTCTATCGAAATCTTCGGCACATCCAGCGGACCAGAAATCTTCAGCACATAACCTTGTTCTGGCGGACTGGAACCGGTTTGATCGTCAATCAGAGTTTGCAAGGTCAAATCGGAATCTTGCACAGAGCTCAGCGTGCCTTTGAGCAAAGTCATCTCCGAGGGGCCATCAAGGCGCAACCCGGGAAAAACGATGCCGCGATCGCGCACCAGGAACGTACCCTGCCCGGAAGCCCAGCGGGATGCGCCTTCGTGCGGCGCGCCATCAGCCATACTCGCGTCCACATCCCAACCGCGAAATTCGACGTCTCGCAGTTTGAGCTCGCCCTTGCCAGCCAGGTGTTGCAGCAGTTCGTCTCGGCCCACGCCTTGCGTAGTGAGATGCACAGTTCCCGAAGCGAGTCCGGCAAAGCGCTCCGGCAAATTGCCAGGAGCGGGAATTTGCCGCAGATCTACGCGGTCGCCTTCCGCGGTCACATCGTAGGACGGCCGCGGCAAAAACGCAGCACGCACTCTAGCACGCAACCGCCCGCCGGCCCAGCGACCTTCGGCTTGTCGCAACTCCAGATGCAAATCGTGCAACGCGCCGATGGCGCGCACTTGGCCGAGCTTGATCTTCTCCAACGTAAATTCGTCGACGCGCAGTTCACCTTCCGCGTTCACGTGGCGCAAAAGTTCGCTGGCCGCGGGATTTACCGTGCTTCCGCCGAGCAGGGACGGCAGGAGACGTTGCAGCCAGCCGGGCCTTGCGCGCGGGCCCATCCAGCGATCAAGGTCCGCAGCGTCCAAATGATTGGCATGAAGTTGAAAATTCCATTTTGCGCTGCCATCCGCATCGACGCCAGCTTGCGCGAGCTGTCCGGACCAAGTGGCGCCGAACCCTTCTACGTCTGCCACGCTGGCGCTGCGAAGTCCATCGCGCCAATCCAGTCGCGCCTTGTTCAACTGCAGCGGCTGGTTAAGTCCGGCAACCTGTAACGTCGCTTTGTTCATGTCGACGTGGCCGCTCCAAGCCCTCGTCGCGGCCGCATTGTCCCACTGATAGTGCAGGTTAGCCGACACAGGCCCAGTCAATTCCCACCCGTGATTCATTGGCCGTCCCAGCGCCGACATTACGCTCAGCACATCCTCCACGTTTTCCATTCGGCCGTCGATGCTCACTTCTCCCGCACGCTTGCTGAGATCATGTGTGAAGCCGATCTCCAGCGCGCCTTTGCTTTCAGCAGCGCTCCTGCGTTTCGCCATTGTTGCAGCCGTCAACGTCCCCCCTTCGCTGCGTTCAGGCGCTGCGTAGAAGATGCGAACTGGCTCGACATCCAGACTTGTCCGTTGGCGCCCGCCCTGGAACGCGCCGATTCGCAGAGGCGCGGCTAATCCGGGAATCCGCAATGCTCCGCCGCGGCTGGAGAAAGCTGCTTCGTCAACCTCCAGCGGCCACCCGCGCAGCGTAATCGCGCCGGTGAAGAATTGCTCCGCCGCAATCGCGTTGTTCACATTCGGATCGAACGCGCGATACCACGCCAGCAAGTCAGCCGCTTGGATTCCAGCGGAATCAAGCCGGACTTCCCACACCGGCACGGCATTCAATGCATAGCGCGCACTGCCACGGAGGTTAGACCTCGCGGTTTCCACGACTAGGCGCTCTGCGGAAACGCTGCGCGTGCCGGTGTTCCAGCGGCCTTCCAGACTTACGTTGGCGGCGGGATTGTCCGAGCGTTCGGTCAGATCCCATCGATGAATCTGCGCGGCGCGCGCCTGCACGGAAAACGTCCAATCGCCGGGCTGCATGTCAGCGGCAGCGACTCGATCGCTAGTGCCGCTCTTGGCGGTTCCGTCCAACGCGAAAACACCGCGCACTCCATAGTCCTGGCCGCGAAGCAACCGGAACAAGTCCGCGAGAGAAACCTTGCCCCACTGTAAGAGGACCTCCGCAGGTTGCAGACGGGCCGAGGTTCCCGCGACGTCGCCGCGCACCAGCAGCGTACCCGTGGACTGTAGCGTCACGCCGCTGCGCCACGGCTGCGCTTTAAGTTGCAAGCGCCATCGGCCGGAGGAGACTTGCTCTACGCTGCCGGACACTCCCAGGAACGCGAACGGTAATTTTTCGTCGCCAATTTTGAAATTGATGCGGCCCTCATCGATGTCGATTTTCTGCAGCCGGTTCGAAGGCGTTTGTTGCGCGCGCGGGCCATAGAACTGTGATCCAGCCCCGAGCGTCGACTTCGCCGGCGGCAACCAACGCTCCAGATTCCATTCCCCTCCGTCGTTTCGCACCAGAATCAGACTCGGCCGGCTCAGCGACAGGGTGCCAAACTCAAAATGGCCTCGCAGCAAGCCGCTCCATCTCAAGCCCCCGGTCAGATGTTCAGCGCGCAGAAAATATTCGTTTCCGAACGCCGGATCCTCTCCGATGCTCACCTGCTCCGCGTCCAGCACGGGCCTGGGCAGCAGCAAGATATTGAAGTGCCGAACCTCGACTGTTCTTCCGAAAGCGCCCTCAAGCTGCGCTACCAGATACTTGTGAACGCCGCTCGCGCGCGCCAGAAAGGAGGCTCCGATCTGCGCTGCGATTAAGAGCGCCGCGATCGACACCGCGAGTCTCCACCATTTGCGTACAAGCTGCATGACGTTCGAGAGTTTCGCAGACTGCTCAGGAAATAGGAAGCTATGCGGGTCCGTAGCCGGCTCAATGCACGATGCGCAACATTCGGCTCCACCGCGTGCGCTGCGGCAAGTGCAGCAGCGTATCAACCACGCTCTTTAGCCGCTGCAGAAAGCTACTCTGCCCGTAATCTGCGCTGCTGGCCTCGACGGACCAGTAGACTAAAAAAGGCCGGCCCATGATGGCATCGCGGTCCACAAATCCCCAGTAGCGGCTGTCCAGGCTATGATCGCGATTGTCTCCCATCGCGAAATACTTTCCAGGCGGCACCACAATCTCTTCTCCGCGTACGTATTTCTTGATCTCATGCGCCCATTCCATCACGACCGGGCTGGCGTACAACTGGTTGCCCATCGGCGGAAAAGCATAGTTCAGCGGATCGTAGCCGGCACTGGGATCGTGCACCACATACGGCTCGTTCAACACCCTGCCATTCACATACACGCGCTGATCTTCGACCTTCAACCGATCGCCCGGCAATCCAATCACGCGCTTAACAAAATGCTGATGATCCAGATAAGGATATTTGAAGACGATGATGTCGCCGCGCTCCAGCGGCCGGTATGGCAACACTCTTTCATACCAGGCGCCGCGGCCCCCGAAAATAAACTTATTCACCAGCAAGTGGTCGCCAACCAGCAGTGTTCCTTCCATCGATGCTGAAGGAATTTTGAACGCCTGCACGATAAACGTCGTCCCGAAAAGGGCCAGGATCACCGTCACCAGCAACGATTCTATGTATTCCGAAAGGGTCGCCTCATCGCTACGGCGCCCCGGCTTCTTGGCTCCTTCCAGAGGTGCAGTTTCCTGGATTGTGATCTCTTCGGCCATTTCCCTTCAGCTTCTCACTTCGATGTGTTCTAGCCGCTCCAACGCTGTTCCGGCAGCGCGCTGCTCAGCTTCTTTCTTTGTGCTTCCTTGCCCCGAAGCCATGCAAGAGCCATTGACCCACACTTCCACCTCAAATGTCTTCTGGTGATCGGGGCCGCTCTCTGCGGCTAGCCTATATTCCGCGGGTGGCTTCCCGCGGCCCTGCAGAAATTCCTGCAAAGCCGATTTGCGGTCGGTCTCGAATAAGTTGCTGCCACGCTCTTCCAACGCGGATTCGAAAAGTGTCGTTCGCAGCATCTCCTTTGCCGCCGCCAGGCCGGCATCAAGATAAATCGCGGCCACCACGGCTTCAAACGCGTCCGCCAGCAGAGTAGGTTTCTCGCGGCCTCCGGTTTTTTCCTCACCGCGGCCCAGCCGGAGCTGCACGCCCAGATGCAGCCGGCGAGCTGCCAGCTCCAGAGCTTGTGCATTGACGAGTCGCGCCCGGCTCTTGGAAAGCTGCCCTTCGCTCCATTGCGGAAATTTCTCCAGCAGATACTCGCTGGCCAGTAAATCCAGGACGGCGTCGCCCAAGAACTCCAGTTGCTCATTGTCCTCTGCCGGCCCGACACTCTCCTCGTCCGCAGCTCGCAACTCCGGAAGAGCCGAGCTATGCGTCAGGGCACGCTTGAGCAATTCGGGGTCCCGGAACTTGTGGCCCAGTCGATCCTCGAACTGCTCATCCTTATTGGTCATCGCAAAGGTAGTCGGACGATCGCCGCTTCAATTCGGGGCGCTTAGCTGCGTGGAGCCTTGCTTCTTGGCATCTTCCGCGCTGCTCTTGCACGTCGCTTGCAGCGAGCTTTGCACCGCCGCGCATTTTGAGAATGCCGCCGCCGCGGCATCAAAGTGCGATGTCTGCTTGTCAGCAACTCCAAGCAGGTAGTAATTCACCGGGTCGGGATCGGGATGGGCATCGGCCTTTACCGATTGTTCCAGTTCCGGTATCGCCTCCGTAAATTTGCCCCTCCGTATGTAGACCAACCCGAGCCCGCCGTGCGCCATCACCAGCGTATCGTTTTTGGCGTTGTTGAAGGCTTCCTCGGTTAGATTTTCCGGCTTCGGCAGCGTCGGGGTAATTTCAATCGCGCGCTTTGAATAAAGCTCGGCCTTGTCCAACTGCTTCGCCGCATCGGGCGCCTTGGAGTTATACGTGCGGGCCAGCGTTTGCGCCATCACCGCGAGCACCGGGGCATCGTTGGGATTCATTTCAATCTCTTTTTCTCCGGCGTCCAGCATTTTTGGCACCTGCTGCGTCACGAAGTATCCGGACACCAATGCTTGGTACATCATCGGCCGGTAGCGGCTTTGTGGATATTTCTGCAAGAATTCTTCAGCCAGTTGAGTCTTCTTGTTGGGATCGGCGGATTGTTGAACGGCTTTGGATGCGGACTCCTCTTCGGGCGTGGCAGCAGCAACATTGTCCATCGAAAGAGGAGGTGGATTGGGCTGCTTATCCTTGTCTGCCTGTGCCGGAGGTTGTTGGGCCGGTTGGCTCTGCCCGCCTTGCTGTCCGCTTTGCGGCCAGGCCGACGCCGGGCCGCACAACAAAAATGCTGTGAGCGTTCCCGCGCCCACCCAGGTATTCCATTTCCCTCTCATCGATTTACCTCGCAGACTTAAGATTTGATTCTGGAGTCCGTGGGCTTTGCATCGCACTCCTGCAAATATTTAAATACTCCGCGCGGCCCATTTCTCTACGGTCTTTCTGGCGGCTTGCCTCCGCCGAAGGCCGCAAGACCCTTTTGCGCTGCTTGCCGCGCTTGATCCGGACTCCCCGTGACAGCCAGCGCTTCCTGATATTGCTCCTTAGCCTGATCGGCCTGCCCTTCATCATCGTAGATCCGGGCTAGATAAATATGCGACCAGGCCAGCACCATGGGGTCATCGGCGGCCGCGTGCTCACCCGAGGTCAGCCGGCCGAAGACTTCCTTGGCTCTCACGCCGTCGCGATCCATCAGCGCCACCAACCCGATACCGTACCACGCGCGCTCTTGGTCGGGATACTTCGCCAATACTTTCTGGAAAGACAATTCCGCCGCACGCGGATTCTTCTCCGCGATCCTTCTTTCTCCTTCTGTCAGCGCCGCGATCGCTTCAGGATCGTTCGGAATTGTGGATGGGACCAGCTTCCTTCTGCGCGCGACTACTTCGCTCGCTGTCTCATCCGGCTTCGCTGCGGGGGTCGCTGGCGCAAATCGTATCGTTTGCAAGCGCTTGGCCTCGGCCTTGACGTCGATGGACCTTACCATCTCGGGGAAAAATAGTCTCATCGAAGGCTCGGACCTCTCGAAGTTTCCCAGCGCCGTAAACAGCGGCCTCACCAGGACATAGCCGTCCGCGTCGTCGATGTCCAAAGACGCCTCGCGCTCACTCGGCGACATCCGTTTCAGCTTCAACTCCACCGCTCGCACCATGCACTCCGCGAAATAGGAGTCAAAATCGTCTTTCAGATCCGTCACCAACCGCGGCGCGCGGGCCGCCACTTCAAACAACGGCCTCTTCACCGCAACGACATGCGGATATTGCAGCGGCAGCGGATCGAGTAGAAAATGCAGATACGCATGACGCACTGTGTCAGTAGGCACATCGTCGGCTCCGCTCAATACAATGGCGTAGTGATCGCCAAAGTTGCGCACATTCGTGATGCGTCCCACCAGCGGCTCCACCATCACCATGAACGTGCGCGGATTCGAATTATTCATCATCTCGCGCAGATAGTTCGTGGCCACGAAAACGATTTGCGAGACCGAGTCGTGCAGATGTTCGATTTCGCGGTTGTACACAGGCTGCAGTTCACGCCACAACCGGCCGAGTTTCTGCTCTTGATAGTAGGCCGATAGGATTTCGCTGAACCCTTCAAGGGCAATGACCTCCGGAGGCAGTTCGTCGCGCCGCAGGGTCAACTCAAACTTAGGCGCCGGGCCGGAAACGAGGCCAAACCAGACGTACTGCGAAAGCATCGCGCCCGCGTCAGCCAACTGGTGCTTCTTATAAAACTCGCGCAGGGCGTCCACTGCCGGACCCTGCTGGTGCTGCATTCGCTCGCGAAGTTGCGCGCGCAGCGGATGCCAGTTGGCCGCGCTGACATCGGACTCGAATCCCGCTGCAAGCAGCGCGCACATGGTGGTGAACATCGCTTCGCTGCCGTCCACGCTCACATTCGTGATTGGACCCGGCCGCAACCGCGGACCCGCACCAGAAGCGTTCTGCGGCGGCGCCTGCGCTTGCGCATTCGACGTAGCCGGCCACACAACGACGCTGCAACACAGCAGTACTGGAAGATGTAAAACGGATTTGGCCATGAAGCCCGTATCGGTCCTATCCCTCGCGAACTTGCCGACGCAATGACCTGCCAGCTTTTGTTTTTTCGACAAGCCGCCAGCATCCTGCCAACATACAAGGCGTCCCAGTAAAGAGTCAAGGAACCGGCTCATCTTTCTCCCATTTTTGCGGCCAACGTTTGCGCCCTGTAAAAGCATCTATCTAAGTGAGATGCACCATCGCGTTCCCTATGATTTCCGCGAGCATGAAGAAATCTCGTAGCTCTTTATTGCTCTCCTTTGCCGCTCTGGCGCTGTTGGCTTCCTTGCCCGCGCTCCTTCGTGCGCAGCTCGTTCGTCAAGACACTTCCCCGCCGGCGCAATCGTCCGAGGTGCGGACGCAACCTCCTTCCGGCAAGCGCCGCATTTCCCAAGAAGTTCAAATTACCGGCGACCAGTCCTGGTCCGACACCGGAATCGACGTGCGGCCCGGCGAACACATTGTCGTCACCGCGACGGGCAAACTCCGCTACGCCGACGCCAAGGAAGACAACGGCCCCGACGGCATCACTCGCAGCTTCAAGGATCTCCTCCGGATTCTGCCCTTCAACGGCGCTGGCCACGGCGCTCTGATTGGCCGCGTCGGCGATGCGGAAATCGCGCAGCCCTTTCTTCTGGGTGCTAGCCGCGATGTCACCGCTCCCGTTGCCGGGCGGCTTGCCATCGGTATCAATCAAGCCAGCGACGATACCGGCGAGGGCACCTACACGGTGCACATCGAAATCCACGCACCCGATCCAAACGCGGTGTATCACCCAGCTAACCAGGTCAAAACAATTTCAGGTGTGGACGCCGGCGTCTTTGCCAGGGTTCCGCGCCGCATCGCGGACAAAGCCGGCGACCCCGCCGACATGGTCAACTTCCTCATCCTCGGCTCGGAAGACGCCATGCAAAAAGTTTTTGCGACCGCCGGTTGGGTCAAGGTCGACGCCGACGTACGCAGCACCGTGCTTCACGGCATCCTCGAAGGCATTTCCAAGGAATCGTATCTCACCATGCCGATGAGTCAGCTGTACCTCTTCGGCCGTCCTCAGGATTACGGCTGGGCGCATGCCGAACCCATCAAGGTCGTGGCTTCGCGCAATCACTTGCGCATCTGGAAAGCGCCGTTTCAGGTCGATGTGCAAACTCTTTGGGTCGGCGCCGCTACCCACGACATCGGCTTCGAGCGCGACGAGCGCGACAATGGTGTGACTCACAAGATCGATCCCGATATCGACCTCGAGCGCGATTACGTCGAGAAAACCCTCATCTCCACGGGCCTGGTCGCCGAGGTCACTCATGTCCTGCCCGCCAACGCGCTCAAGAAAGCAAGAACCGCCACCGGCGGCTCGTTCCATTCCGACGGCCACGTTCTTGTCCTGAAGCTCAATGAA